>Ga0180432_10003017_pt1 | contig 24536 bp, 29 predicted proteins | sample SS_ome_10_FD_132414 | JGI IMG/M metagenome (GOLD analysis project Ga0180432, IMG submission 132414) | Hypersaline lake sediment archaeal communities from the Salton Sea, California, USA - SS_1_MS_2 metaG | ecosystem: Environmental > Aquatic > Non-marine Saline and Alkaline > Hypersaline >... | reverse complement strand
TTTCGTTTACAGCGTCTACGTTGATGTAGCTAACAAAATTTCTTCTGCCTTCTTGTGTAACTTCGACATCAAAGTCACCAGCAACATCTATATTAGAAGCATTTGTGGTTTCTCCAAAGCCAACATTTGTAACAATTACATCATCACCAGATGCTACCGCAGAGAAATCAGCAGAAAAAGTAGTGTTTATAACACTAGTTTTTGTAATAGCAACATCTGAAGCACTTTCTCCGGTAGTTACAGGAATTTCTATACCAGTTTTACCAGGTATGGAAGGGTCTCCTCCTCCACCGTCTTTGTTATACCAGATATAATACTCAGTAGCATCTTCTGCACTATTTATAAGAGTATATTGTCCTGTTGACATGTCAACAGCTCTTGATTGAGTCATTCTTGTGATTTCTTGAAGTTTTTCTCCAGAATCTATAATGTGAAACTCACCCTGATTGTCAGCAGAGAAGTCTGCACCTAAAGTTATAATATCTCCTGGTCTCATACTTTCTAAAGAAGGTTCGGTTCCAGAACCTGCCCATTTTAGCTTTGTAGTACTGCCGTCTTTTTCTACATCATAATCAGTAGAAGCATTTGCCCCTGTTGATATAAGTTGATCTGCTAGTGTAACTTCTTCATCTACAGAGTTAGGGTTATCAATATAGATAGAGTTTTTAAACCTTCTGATTACCCTATAAGTTCCTTGGTTTAGAATATTAAAATCACTAGCAATTATAACAGAGTCACCTTCTTGAACTTCTGTAGTTGCTGTCAAATCTCCTGTACTTGAAGTAGGAGCTTCTAACTGACTTCCACTAGCTGTTGCACCACCACCAGAAACAGATAAAGCAACTGTCACGCCTGGTATGTCACTTTCTATGTTGGCTATAGCAGCATTTGATTGAGAGGATACGTTAGGTAAAAGTGAAATAGCAGCAGCAAGATTTGAAGCTGTATCGTCTAAAGTAGCTCCAACAGAGAATTCAACACCTTCAGTAACAGTGTTTGCTCCTACAGTAAAAGTACTGCCTACAACAGCTACATTATCGGTAATAGTAAAACTACCAGTTGCTAACTCATTAACAGCGTCTTGGTTTAAGATTCTTAAAGTTTTTCCGTCATCAGATTTACCAAGAACAATAAATGTTCCATTGTTTACTGAATTAAGTCTGTTTGAGAGTGTGATCAAATCACCTTTATTAATACCATCAAACCTCATGTCACCAGTGTCAACACTGATATCTGCTGTTCCAAGAACTGAATCGGTATTTATTGTTAAAGTACTTGCTGAAGAGTCTTTTACATCAATACTATTAACTAAAAAGAAAGGCTCTGTACCGTTTCCATCCCAAGATATACAGGTTAATTCACCTTGTTTTTCTACTCTAAAAGTTCTTCCACGGGTTCTTGTGTGGTATCTATTTCTACCAAATAGATCTTGAGTGAGTTGTCTATCAAAAAGTTCAATCTTTGAAAAGCCTACAGCAGGGGTGGCTTGGGTAACTCTTATAGAATTTGTCTCATCTATGCCGATATTCTTCTTTTGAATCTCACTAGCAGAAACTTTTACATACTGATCTGAGTGAAATCCGGTAGATGCTGAAGTAAGTATTGTAACTATAGATTTTTGATTTGACTGACTCCCAACAACAACGGCACTTCCGTCAATTGTTGCAATAGCAGCACTTGCTGTATCACCAGCTACTTGTACAGAACCTTCGCTTCCTGTTATATCACTAGAGAACTGTAGTGTAGAGTTTCTTCTTACTGATTTTATCTCACCTATTGTTGTAAAACCTGTAACAGCTAGAATGTTAAAAAACTCTGAAAGATGCAGAGATGTTGTGGGTACTATTCTTATTTGCTCACCATCGTTAAAAGTATATGCATCTACAGTGTTAGTAGAAAAACTAGGAAGAGTTAAACTGTTCTTAAAAGTAAATTGAGGGTTTCCTACAAGCGCATCAAGATCTGTTGAAAGGATATAGTTTTTACCGTCTTTTAGGAAAACTCTTTCATAAGAAAAATCAGAATCTTCTGCAGTAGATCTGTCGATAACACCAGCACCTGAACTTCCATTATCGTCTAATATAGTTGCTGTAAGATAATCTGAAACATCACTTGTCACATAGTCCACGATCTCTTGTGCGGTAGTTGAAGAGCTTTCATAAATAGAAAAAGTATTTGTTTCAACAGTAGCGATATCGGTCTCAGCTACAGCATCTCCGTTTGCTCTTCTAATAGTAAAACTATTGGCAGTAGAAGAATCAACTCTATAGGTTCCTGTGTTTTCCTGACTAAACTCTCCAGTAGTTCTTATTGTTACATAATCGCCTGAGTTAAGAGAAGCTAATCCTGGAGCTGTACCCGTCCCTGAATAAGTATATGTAACAAGGTCTACAGAAGGACTTAAAGGAGATATACTAACATTCCACTCTGTTGTTCCATCAATAGTTGTTACTCTTGCAGGTCCAGATTTTAGAAAAATATCAATATTTACTGTTTCACCAAAAGTCACAATATGTGTGATATCCTGATCTGAAGCAGTTGGGTATTTGTAGCCTACACCAAAGCTCTCACCTGATCTACCCCATTCTGTAGATCTATAAAGGATGGCATCTTCATCGGTAAGAGAAAGTGGATCTAGACCATTTTTTGCCTGCATTAAAGCTTTGTAGTTGTCAAATAAGAATTCATCTCCAAAAAATTCTGTAAACTCTGTCGTTGGACCACCTTCAGAATCATAGGCTCTAAAGTTATCAGGGTTATTTGGGTGGGTATTGTTTACAAGTGCTGTTCTAAATACAGGAATATCAAAAGTCTTTCCTGTAGCATCGTTATCTAATACAATAACCAAGAAGTCATTGTGACTGAAGTCATAACCACCAAGTACATGGTAACGATCTCCGACTCTACTTCTTTTATAAATAGGGCTATTTTCTACATTTATTGCTGTTCCAATAAACCTTTCAATCTCAATGCACTCTTCAGAGATAATGTCATTCTGACCGTTGTATGGTTGAGAAAAACATATATAACCTGAAGGATCTAATCCTAGAGCTGCAAGATCTTCACTTGAATCTATCGAAGTTATATTACTATTTGGTGGATCTGCAAAAGCATCTGTATTTATGGTTCCGTGAACAAAAAGAGGAAATTGTTTATCACTAAAAGAGGACTCATTAAAGGCTATTTGAGAATTTATACTATCAGAACTATCACTTTTTGTAAAATTTAATGACTTACCTGCTTCATTAGAATCGACCACGAAAAGAGAGCCATCTACAGACTCTGTTTTTGTTCTTATTACAAAAATCTCGTCTTCATCTATACTAAAAACAGCGTTTTTTACTTGTAGATTTATATCATCTGCGATAGTGTTTATATCATATACACCTGGATCTACTTTAATCTTTTGTGGTGCTATCTCTGTTCTTACTACTGTAAAACCTTCTTGAAACAACAAAGGGCCTTCAGCAACAGCAGAAGATTCTTCTGAGGCAGTGACTTTAATATCAAGAGTTGTTGCTGTAACAGCGTTTACTCTTGCTTCTAATCTATTTGCAGCAGAAAGTTCTTCTGACCAGACAATTACATAATCTCCAACCTGTACATTTCCAAATGCATTAGTAGAACTACTGGTATACCTAATAATTCCACCACCGGGTTTTGATACTTCTAAAAAAGTATCGGCAGCAAGACCTGTTTGAATCGATTCTACATTCTTATTGTCAACAACTATCCAAAGATATGCTGTATCGGTAAGAGTAAGTGATCCACCTAAAATATTTGAACTTCTGACTTCTGCTCTAGTAAACTCAGATCCTAATGTTAAAGAATCACCCTCGGTAAGAGGTTGATTAAGCTTTATCTGCGCTGTATTTCTAGATAATTCAAAGTCTGCTTCGTTACCAGTAGCAGAAAGACCTAGATCAGAAGAAAACATTCCTTTTATAACAAGTGTAGATAGTGGGTCAATACTTATCGCAGCTCTATTTACAGCACCTAAGTTACTGGTAAGTTTTATCTGCTCACCATTTGCTTCTGCTGTAACACCCGTGACTTTTGCGTTTATAACATTGATCCAAGAAGATAAGGTATTGTTTGCACTAACAGTAGGATGCTGTCCTTCTGCAATAAAATCCTCATCTTGAAATGTATAAGTTATAGCATTTGTTCCATCAACAGATACTGTCAAGGTTTCGCCATCTGTTATAGTGCTTGACCAATCGAATCTTTCCTTCGATATAACAAAAGCTGATCTACCATTTTTATTTAAAAGCTCTCTATTCTTATATAATAAAACAGTACTTACCTCGTTGGAAGTAAAACCAAAGCTAGGTGCTGAATCATTTCCAACACTAGGAGATGTGATTTGTAAAAATTCATTATCTTCAGCTTTTGCTTGTAATACAACTTTTGTTCCATTTTCTGCTGTAGTTGCTTCAAAGGTAAGATCTGGGTTATCATTTATACTTGCAACAACTTCATAAGCAGTTGCAGCACCTTCTGCTCTAAAAGCACCTGAAAGAAAGGTGTGCTCAGAAAGAATTCCACCAACTAATATGGAAAGTTTATCAAAAGAATTAATACTAAAAGGAGTGGAAAGAGAAGACTCTAAAAAAGCTTTTCTTACAGATGTTTGAGAACCGCCTGTTTCTAGTTGAAAATTTTGCTCTCCACCTATTGCAGAATCTATAATAGGTTCAATACCTACTCCTGAAGACTTTTCTTCATACCCCTCTCCATTATCAATATACAAAATTGTCTGCTCTGGATTTGTTGTATCTATTTCGTTAGAAGTTACTCTGGCATCTTCGTCCTGAGCCTGTGCTCCTAAAACAGCGTTTCTAACCGCTAGTGCAGTACCAAGGCCTCTTGAAAGTCTTGCTTTTTTAATTCTATCTCTATAGTTGTCGTCACTTTCTTCTTTTTCACCGTTTGATATAGGTATTTCATTTATAACAGAAGCACCTGGGAAAGGTTCTGTTGAAAACTCTCTAATAGAACCTCTTGGTGCGTTTGCAAAGTCACCTGGCTCCTGAGCTACAACCTGTACAAAGTCATTTCTGTTCTCACCATCTAAAAGAATTGCTGCAGAAGAAACATTATAGAGAATATCTGCAGTAGCACCTGCTCCAGGAGAAAGTACAACCGTATCAACTGGTATAGTTCTTGTACCGCCTTGCCCTAGAATTACTGACTCAGAAATATTGTGGAATTTTTTAGTTGGGGTGTCTAGTGTTATCTCCCAGAAAGAACCTACTTGAGTAACCGTATTATAAGAAATAGGCCCTTCAACATTTGGAGTACCTCTTCCTATATAAAGAGTTCCTGTAGCTGTAAACTCAGAAGCATCTGAAACCCTGATTACAGAAGATCCTATATTAGGAGATGGTGAGCCTGCATATATTTTTGTCTCTATTTTCTCAAAAGTAGTATCTAGTACACTCACTGTTCCGCTTGCAATCTGGGCTGGCTGTCTAGGTACACGCTCTTCGTCGCCTATTCTATTCAAAGCCTCGCCTACGGCTCTGTCTAAAGAAAAGTCTCTAAGTATTTGAAATATGTCTCCAGATGTCCTAGCAACGGATCTGGCTACAACGTCAAAAAATTGAGTAACAACAGAACCTGTATTTAGATCGTCAATACCTGTAAGACCTCGGTATTCCGTAAGCATCTCTGAAAGTATTTGTTCTCTAGATCTAGGTGTTGGTAAGCCTTCAGCCATATAAGTCCTCTTAGATATATAATATCATACACTTTAAAGATTTAGTCCGAACGAATAATTAAGGAAAGGTGTAAGTTATTGAAATTATACTGTAAAGTTTATAGGAAATATACCACGATTATTTGCCAGCCTAACACTTATTGTCAAAGAAAGGTCTGGAGGCAAAACATTCATCTCCATACTTTCTATACCATCAAAACGAGGATCTTCTAGTATCATATCTTCAAGATCTTTCATTATATTCTCTACAACAATATCGCTTACAATAGTACCGGGATTAATCCCTAATCCGTAGTTATTTTCATCTAATATTGCACCTTTAGTGGTTACAACCTTCATTTTTAAAGCTTGTACAAGATTTGTAATACCATTGGCAAGACCTGCTTCCCCAAAGGAATTCAAAACAACATCTCCATTTTCTGTCAGAAGCCAGTCAATCTTGGATAGTCCTGTAAGGGTATCGTCTTGTAAGAACGGGATATCATAAGCTCTTGGTTCTTCTGGGGTAACTTCGTTTGTAGGTATGTAGATTTGATTCTGACTATTTACTGTTCCAGGTAGAAAAGCTTTTATTTTTGCGCCTTCAGAGGCTTTGAGGTTTTCTAGGTCAGCAAGACCATCTACTGTTATAAGATAGTTATTATCGGAGATCTTTTCTATATTAGCTATTTTTCTAGTAAACATAGGTACTGTGTTACTTGATAGCTGAATTTTTTGGCCGATATAAAGATTTTTGTCAGTACCTATGTTAAACTGCCTACCATCACCGTTTGACAGAAAACTATAGAAAAAACCATCTTCATCAATATAAGGAGACCTTAAATTATTTATTGTAACTATTTCATTATAAAGATCTGCACTTCCTAAGTATCTAGAAGATATCTGCTCTATTGTTAAACCAAAAGGAACAGGAGCTAGAAACTTTGCTGTATAAGAAGAGTTAAAAGGTATATCAGAGTCGTCTGCTAAACCACCTACATATTCTAGTGGTGTCTGAGTTCTTGTGTCGTCAAACTCTCTAGTAGAAGAAAGAATGTTCATATCTAAAACAGCCGCTTCCATAGCTGTTAAAAGTTCAAACTCATCAATTGTCATAGGTATAGCACGTTCTCTGGGTGCTGGTCTTCCAAATATTTCAGAAAACTCTGCATCACCGGCTCCAAAAACATTTGATATATCAAGGATTAAATCTTGAATATCTTGAACAATGTCTCTAACCTCATCAACAGAAATTAGTGAGTTCACTTCAATCTCATCTTCTATTGCCTGTGTTTGTTTGGGTGTAAGCTCTAACTCATCTACAGCTATTGCACTAAAAAAATCAAAATTTTCTTCTGGATTTTCAAAAATCTCATTTACAGGAGATACTCTATTAGCATCTCTAGCCTGTATTCCATTTAGGCCAACTTCTACCTCTTGAGATGTTAAACCTTCGTTCCTGTCGTTCTCTTCTTTAATTACACTTAAAGTATTCTGTATTTTTGTCTGAGAAACCCTTGTTCTCTGAGCACCGCTAAATGTTAGAGAAAAAGCCTGGGATGCAGCTGCCAGGTCGTTAGATCTCTTTCTAGTAGCAGAACTTATGTCCCTACCTATCTGGTTTGGTAGATCAGATACAGCTAATGTTAAACCTGCAAAATCCTTAACAAGAAGTGTTACTTTTCTAAGTTGATCAAAAGGCTTTCTAAAGTCAGCTCTAACAGATTTTACTACATTTAAAGATGCGCTCATTAAACTTCTTGCATTGTCTAGTGTGTTTGATATTCTCTGAAAGAAGTTTGCATCTAAATCAAAGGTTTTACCACCAACATCTACAAGAGAACCCTGGTTAAGCCTAACTCTTTTCCATGCCTTAAACTGCATGTTAAAAAGTGTTTCACCAGGACTTCTTTGGCTTTTTGAAGCAGTATATGCAATAGGGGTTACGACAAAAGATTCGTTTGTTTTGGGGCAATCAAAAACAAGTCTCCAGTTTTTATTAGCAGGATTTGTTTTCGCCATTGCATACTGCTCTAAAAACTGCTGTACAAGTTGTGCTTGAAAATAACCAGTATTTCTTCCAGCGTTTTCTTTTGTAAAATCTAAAGCAATAGGTTTCGGCTTACCTCCGCTTATAAGTGCTTGGCCAGCTCTAGCAACACTCCCTAAGGACTCAACTACACCACCAAAAAGAGCGATTCCTGTTCCAGAATTTTCATCAGCAATACGATCCCTACTAGGCCATATACCATATGTACCAGATGCCGTTATCATTTTAAACTTAACACCATTATGCTCTTCTACAACACCTCTCATAGTAGCTGATGTATTTATAGCAAATTGATCTGTTATACTTAGCTGCTGAGGTGTAATAGGAAGCGTAACCTCCCAAATACCTACTCCTCCACCATAAGTATACTGTACACCGCCTGTGTCTGATTTATACTTAACAACTTGATTATTCTGAGAAACCCCACCTATTCCTCCTGGTAAACCAGACAAACTACCCGAAACAGGCCTGTTTGTCCTGGAATCAACTACTAGAAGTCTATATGGAAATATACCATCAGCCCTTTGGGGGTCTATATCTACAGGACTAAAAAAAACACTAGGATTTCTATTAGTAACATTCCAAGCTAAATCACCACTAATATGATCTTTAAAACCAGATGCGCTTATAGAGGTTTTTGGGTTTACAACCAGCTTTCCACCGACTTGTGTTAAAATATCTTTTAAAGCCATGATTTTCCGTATTAATCTATAGTTTATACCCTATTTTAAAGGTTCTGTTGGAACTGAAAATAGTGTTTCATGAAAAATCAATAGGTTACAGTACCATGTTTGACAGAGTATTTATAAGCGTTTTTATATCTCTCCATTTTTTTATTATGATATTATTCTTTATAGACATGCAAAAAAGAGTTCATGTCTTTAGAAAATATAGAAGACCTAACTTAAGAATTGTAAAATGAAAAAAATATTAATCATATACTGCTTATTTGCTTTAAGCTCCTGCTCATTTGCCCTGGTAAACAGAATGTCAGAAAAAAAAGGTGTAGATCCTACTTTTCATCTGTATATAGAAAAGTACAAACAGATTATAAAATACGAAAAATACAAGTATAGATTTGAAAATATGTCAATGAATTTTGGAGATCTTGAAAGTAAGGATGATAAAAAAGTTATCGGTAGGTGTAAAAATCTACTAAGTGGAGAAGCAGAGATCCTTATAGACAGAACCTGGTGGTTCTCAAACTCAACAGCATTAGATAGGGAATTTACCATATACCATGAACTAGAACATTGTATAAGGTACAGACCTCACACTGATTTGACCGAAAAAGTCGATGATTTTAGTAGCTTCTTTGAAAGGATTGGATACTACCTTGGATTGATAAGAAGAAATGAGATGCTAATTGACGGTTGTCCTTATAGTATTATGCACTCAACTACTTTTGACTACTATTGTCAACAAAAAAATTACGATCATTATATAAAAGAAATAAAAGAATGGCGCTAAATAAACTTATACAACCTTGCCGTGTTGATTGTGCTGTATTTCTTAGGAACTGTAAAACTAAGTTCTATCCTATAACCTTCTATACCCTTAATAGAACCTGACAGCTCTTCTTGTTCATTTGCTACAAGATACACCCTATCTCCTACGCTAAATTTTTCAGGCTCTTTTACATTTACAAATTTTGTACCTGTCCCTGGAGCATTAAGTTTTGTTGCCGAAATAGCAAGATCTAAGGCTTCTTTGGATAGTTCAGCATTTTCCTTTATCTGCTCCTGAACCTCTATAACTCTGTCTATGTTAATTTTTCTAGAAAGAGTTCCTCCTATGGTATTTAGTCTAAGGTTTATAAAAAGAAATCTGTCACCATATAAACCTTCTGTATTAAGAACCGATCCATCGTTAATATCCTGGTTAACAGAACCTAAATAGTCATTTCCTGTTATATCAGCAAGTCTAGAAGATATAAAAGAGGATCTTGGACCCACTTCATCCTTGAGAATTTGTAGTGTTGTTGGGGCAAGTTTTGACTGCTGAAAATACCCCTCTGTTAGAGCGCCAAAAGCAGCACAGCCAGAACCATTACTACCACTAGGCAAAGAGGTGCTTGTATCAAAGTCTTGTACAGACTGCCATGAATCTATAATCGCAATTGTGTCGTCTATATCAGAAACTGCTGATGAGTTGCCTGAATCTCTTGTAGAATCAGGATCATCTGTAGGAATTATTGACTTCTGATTATTAAGAATATCTTCCCACTCTTGAACAAGTGATTTTAGCTGTCCTATTAAAGCCTGTACGTTTGAATTTGAAGAATATACATCTGGACCAGTAGACCATGTACCGCCATTTGTAATACAAAGCGGTTGTGTAGTACCTGATCCAGGAGGTGTCTCTCCAGTACAACTACCGACCCCTAGATTACACTCTAGCCCAGTTGCTCTTTCAGATATAGCTTCTGATTCAATTGAAGATATTGTAGAATTTATGTCTGCAATAATATCAGGTTCTGTACGGTTTCCTGTAGATACAAACTGTTCAAAATTTGTCTTACCTATACCGTGTGTTCTAGAAAAAGGTATGAAGTTAGTCCATAGACCGTCTGGTAAGGATGCCAAAGGAGAGTTTGGGTCATTTGGAAAAAAAGAGTTGTTTAGAATTCTTCTAGCAGAATCTTCCATAATCTGCTCTGTTAATTCAGACCTCTGATTTCCGTCAAACAAAACAGCTTCATCCTGATATGGCTTTATAAGACCTGTCTGTTCATCTACAAGTTTTTTATTAGGAGAGTCCTGGTTTTCAAGATCTTGTTTATCGATCTGAGCTTCTAATATAGCAGCATCTGCAGACTTTATCTCGTCTTCTATAGAAACAGCTTTCTTAGAAAGTTCTATTCTGTCTTGTTTGTTAAAAAGAGCCACGAATTCTCCTGCTTACTTTAAAGATTACAGTCGGTTACAGGCTAAATTAAATTACTATTAATTTTTAAAACATTAAAAACCATTGTTTCAAGATCCTCTAAACTACCGTTATTAGGAAGTTCTACACATTTATCTGAGAACTTAAATACAGAAGTCTCTGATTCATGAGAATCTTCTGTGACAAGTGCTTCGGCCTCATCTCTTTTGATGTAAATAGGTAGGAAGCCGCTTTTCCATTCTTTATGACTGTTGAAGTACTCAAACTCATTTGGAAACCTCATATCGGAAATAATAGTCACACCAGTCAAATTAAGGTTTACATTTTCACAATGAATATCCTCATTTCCCGTAGCTCTCAAAACCTGGGTGCCAATGATTTGAGCTACCCTTCGAGGGCTTTCAAGTTCCATCCCTGTAATATCTAAATAACTATTTAAAAGATCTTGTGTAACATCTACGTTAAAAGAATGTAAAACATCGTTGATTTTTCCCATTGTCAAAATCTTTGGACCATCTTCAAAGTTAACCTCTTTTAAATCTTGTCTGTCAAAGTTTTCTCTGGGAATGTTAAAAACCTCTGCAGACACCTCTTTTAGCTTGTTAGCAAGAGCTGCTTCTTCAACAGAAATATTTGGATTTCTTTCTGCAATAACTCTTTTAATCATTTCCGTGACAGTAGATTTCCCCGATGTTTTAACACCAGCCAAACCAATTACATAACTCATTTTAGTCTCCTTAAAACTTTTTTCCGTTTTCTTTTAATCTTTCAGATAATTTATGATCTTCTCTATTTGCATTGAATTCAATTTTTTCAGACACAGCACCTGACAAGTCCAGGCTATGAGCGCCTGCCAGGTCAAAGATTCTAATAAGTGCGTCTGCAAGCTCCACTTCAAACATCTTCCTGTGGGGTAATTTGTCGTCCATCATGTTTTTACGATAACCCTCCATAGCCTCTGAGATCTCACTATGTATAAGACACAAAAGCTCTCCTACATTTCTCTCTTTACGCTGCCCTGTCTGTAGGTCGGTCCACCAACCAGCTTCTACATTAATATCGTGAATAGATTCAGAAAGAGTATTTAAGCTCTTAATAGCAGAATCTAGATCTTCTTTTTGTCCGGTCATTTTTTCTCCTTTTTAATTTCTGGAATATTGTCACCGTGAATTTTTTGACCATCTATAGTAAAAATACCGTGTTTTCCAATCCACTTCCTTGGATCAGCCTGATCGTCTATGTAGTAGTTTGGCTTACCTGTAATTACATGTACGAACTCTTCTAACCCAAGGGCTTTTACAACTGCTTCGCACCAGTCCGATCCACCCCCTGACCAAACAACGATTGCATGGCCTCTTCTTGCAAATTTCCTCAGTAGATCAATATTATGCTCATTTGGTAGAAGTCTTTCGTTATGCCCTCTACAACTAACAGTTATAAGCCTATCGTCGTTCAAGTTCATATCTTCAGGTAAATCCCACATCACAAGGGTGTCGTCGCAATCAAAAAAAGCAGTAGGACCTGAGGGTACTTTGTACGGAGAGGTTTGATAATGTTCGTGAGTTGCTGTATAAAATTCTTTGTCTAGTCGCATTTTAAATCTCCTTACCTAGCGTGTACTCATGAACACCTTGTAGATCATGGTTTTTTCTAAGACCTTCTACCAAGTACCCTCTTTTTAGTTTTAAAAATAAGCTAGGTAAATTATCTGTATAGATATCACACATTACCTTTTTAAAACCCTGTTGTTTGAAAATTTTCTCAAACTCTTCATTTATCCTATATGCAAGCCCTTTTTTTCTATGGGCTTTGTGTACTATTGTCCAATAGGTCATAACCAGGTGGTCTGTCATTTTCTTATAAAAAGAAACAGCTACTATTTCATCGTTTTCTTTGATTACACCTACTTTAGCGTTATCTTTAGCAATTTCATCATAAAGCTCTTTTACCGTTTTAACCTTCAGATGCTCTGGTGCATCGTAGTGCTGGTTTATAAGCGTTAAAATCTGCAAAGCCTCAAATGAACTTACTTTACTAATCTCAAAAACCATCAAACAGCCCTTATGTCAACTTCTTTCTTTTCTAGTAACGATTCATTAACATACATCTCAAACAAGCTTTTGTTAAGCCTGTGTCTGTAAGTTATCCCAATAGGTTCCAGAATTCTTTCATACTTTCTAACAATATCCAAAGCTTCTTCTTCTGTTAATTTGTGAATAGTTTCTTCGTCAACTTCAATTTCAACAAAATGCGTCATAACACCTTTGTTATCTCTAACGGTGTAAAAAACAAGTGTAGCATCTTTAAAATTATATATATGACACATTTTCCATATTTCAAAGTTAAATTCATAACCTAACATTTTAGTGAACGCCTCAATTGTATTAAAATTGTTCTTATCAACCCTTAGATTAACCTCTTTTCTAACCACGTTATGTGAGGAGCCCTCTGGCTTTGCTTTCATTGTAAGCTCAGCTCTGCCTGTCTTGTCATTTTCTGCCTTTCTATATCTCAAGAAAGAGCCGTCTGTTTTTGTATAATACCAGTCAGGCCCTTGTACATAAAGGAAATCATACGGTTGGTCAATCTTTTCTACAATTTGCTTAAACTCAAAAAGCTTGTCCCCCTCAATCTTATACTTTGTTTCAAACTCTGTGTGTTTTTTCATCTTTTCCATTTCTAATACCTATTCTCTCTCTCAAAATACTCTACATCCTTGTCCATACCAAGCTTCCTTTCTTTTTTCTTACACTTTTCTTCTTTTTTATCATCTTTATTATAACAAACGGTTGAACCAGCACAGCCATAAAGAAAAAAAAATAAAAAACAAACTAACTTCATAAAAACCTACCTATATTTTTTAAATGCATCTGCCCTAGTTCTCGGCCTCATCTTACTTGCATCAATTCTTTGGACTTCTCTTTTTTTATACCTGTTATACATCTTGTGTATACAAGGTATATCTTTGTGAATTTTAGTCATATATAAAATTCTGAATATAAAACCAAAAGGGTACTCTATGTTCTTTAAAAACCTATCGAAGTGATAGTCCCTAAGTTTCATCCAGTTTTTATTGTTTATAACACATCTTCCTTTAGCCTTTTTTTCTATGTACTTCCTGAAATCCTCCCAATCCTCTAGATAATCAGAAATTTTCATGAGAATTAAAATCCAAAGGTAAAGAAATCTTCGTCGTCATAATCACCCTCTTCATTACTGTCACAAAGTTTCTCAAACTCCTTTAAAGTCTCTTCAGAGACAACAATCTTTCGTTCTGTATCTTCTTTAAGGAATTCTTTTTCCTCAGACAAAACTCTATCTACATTTCTAAGATCACAAGATGTAGAATGTGCTTCAGTGGGAACTCTTCCGTAAACAACTTCCGTTCCACATGTACATCTAATTTCTCTACTTGGTTTAATCATCTTTATCTCATTTTCATAAAAAAACATCTCAGGTGGTATAAGTTCCTGATTATTCCATTTAACCCTACATTTATACCTACTACCTTCTTTAATTACAGAAACAATGATACCGAAGTGATCGTTTACCCGAACCATGTCTCCATACTTAAACTTAGGCAATTTAAAGCTCCAGTTTCTCTTCTAATTCCGATAATTTATAAGGAACCTTGAAGTAATATCCTTGTTTTATGTAAACAAAAACACCCCTGCTATCTTTATATAAGCACGATACGTCATTTTTGTAAAGAAAAAGTGGCTCAAGAACCTCTTCTTTTGTTTTTCTATCCAATTTAAACCTGGCTATTTCTACCTTCTCATTCTCCATCTTTAATCTCTCTTAGTTCAGACATTATATTATAATACCTTTCCATACAACCTTTTGAAAACTCTGAAATCTCTTCTCGCTTACATTTAAGCAACTCGTTCTCATAACCCATTATAATTGTTGCTATTTCCATTTTTAGCTTTAAATTTTCTTCAAGATAATTTGACATTGTTTTTCCTCAGACTAATAGAAGACTTTGATATAGGTGTTATGTTGACTTCTTGTAAAGCATGATCTCTTCTCAAAAGATCTCCAATTACAATTTTCTCTTTATTTTTTAGCATCTGATCAAACTCTTTAATAATTTCAATATATTGACCATCGTTGTACATTTTATCCCACTTTAACCATCTCTCATCAATACTATTCATTACTACTCCAAGTGCCAGTCTTTGTTCACTTCTACATTATTACTTTCTTTTTCCAGTTCCTTAGCCTTTTCCTGATGGTACTTAGCAGATTCTTCGGCTTTTACCTGTTCTCTTTCTAGTTTTTTATCCTCTTCTTCTGTATCTCTTACAATCTGTTTTCCACTATTTAACAGGTATCTGTTGTAAAACTCAAGTCCAGCTACGATAACAAAGGGGATAATAAGCAGGTAGAAAAGCCATTTTTTATTCTCTTTAAGCTCAAGAAATTTTTCGTACATAATATCTCCAAAAAAAAGACCCTGATAAACAGGGCCGAGTAAGAAAAACGGGTTTTTACCCGGCTATACTTTATAGTATCATAGAAGTTGCAAAATAATAAAAAATAATTTATTATATGAACACATTATTGCTGAAAGGACCTACAGAAACAGATATTACGGGAAATCCAAGGTTTCCAGTGCCGATATAAATTGTACTTTTCAGAACAGCATTTGCGGTAGCATCTCCAAGCCTGATTGCAGGTGCTTTTACATCTACACTGGCTTTAGCCTCAATTTGCATGTTGCTGGATTTCATACTTGAAAGACCACTTGTCTCGGAAGACAGACTAGCACCAGATATGACAATTTGACTTTCAGACTTAAGTGTAAGAAGTGACTTGGCAGAATACAAAGCCTTTCCTTCGGCTATATAATTAATATCAACCATCGCATTGCCGTTTATATTCACATCAGCATTTAGTTCTATATTCTTTTTGGCATTAAAAGCTACATTATTACCTGCATTACCTAAAATATCTTTTTTAGGTTTGTCTAGCTTCATGTTAGTAGCTTCATCTCCTTCAAGAGCTGTATCCATTTGTATGGAACCTTCTTTGTCCATTTTTACAAAAGTACCGCCTGAAGTTTCATCTTGAGGAACGCCTTTATCATCTGTTTTGGATTTAAAAGTTACAGTAAGCTCTCCATCTTTGTTGATCTGCCATCTCATTCCGTTATATTCACCTTCAAGATGGATGCCGTTTTCTTTGCTAAGATTTGTTGTTCTTCCGGGATGAGGTACACCCCCAACAATAACACCTTTGTCTGTAGCTCCGTCTAAACAAAGTAGTAAAACCATGCTTCCAAACTGATCTTTAAAGGTAGTCGAAATAGGTGTTTTCCCTTTATCCTTTGCTTCGTTTATTTTGACAGGTCTAAGTTTATATTCAAAAAAATCCGCTCTACCGCCAAAAATATCTGGCCAGGTGCAGTGTTTGTATAGAACAGGCTCCACTGTGTGAGTTTCTTTTTGCTCTACAACAAGTACATCGTATTCGGGAAATTTTTTACTTAAATTTGCCTCATCATCTTTTTCATAAACTTTTACAACAATTCCATTTTTTAATTTTGCATTTCCAAAAACATTAGAATTGTACTCGCTGGATATATCTGCCATTTCATATAGGCTTGAGTTAAACGAATCCTGGTTATCATCATAAAACTCAACATCTTCAGGTCCATATCCAAATATATCGTCAAAATCTGACATTACAATCTCCAGTATTGTTATTTTTTATTTTTATCACCACGTTTTATAAAAGGTAAAGTAAAACTTCCAGATCTTCCCGATGAGCTACCCGAAACATCTTCTCCATTTACTCTTCCTGGTATATCTTGCGAATCAGAGTAACCTGGTAGTATCTGGTCGCCTCTGTTAAAATCATCAGCCCTATCATTTTCAGTATCTACAAAATCCATTTCGGGATACACAGGGCCGTTACTATTACTTCTCTTGTCAACGCCATGAGTAAGCTCAAAATTAGTTCTAAAAAACTTTTTACCGTCTGGAGTTATGTTACAAGTATGAACAATAGATTCTATATGAAAAACTGTATTTCCTAACTCAAGATTATCACCTATACAAATATCTTCTTCTATTCCTATACAAGAAATCTTTCCATTAGCCCTTAAATGACCTCCATAAACCCAATCGAAACATAGACTGGCCCAATAGGGTGCGTGTGAGGTTGAACCTTTATCTAGCGGCCAGTCAAAATTAGAAACTTTTGTATAAGGTCTTAAACCATGTCTTTCTATATCTTTTTCATCTTTTTTTATAGTACCGGCAGTTGCGTTTTGAAAGGCTAGATTTGCACCGTCTATACCAGGAGAACCTGTTGTACCTATTATATGTACAAAGTTAAACCTAAGAGATTCATTTTTAGATATATTTATACTTTGTATTAAATCTGTTGAAACCTTCCATCTTGGTAAAGATAAAAATTTTGTACCATCAACCTTGCCATGTTCTGTATTAAAGGGTTTTTGTCTTATAATCGCTTTAGGTAAAACCGCATTTCTATCCCTATCAACCCTATAGCAGAAATACATTTCATTAACAAGTTCATTTGAATATCTTTTCAAAAGATCTACAAGAGTCACATTTGTAAGAGGAGAGGTTTGTATAGGTATTCTACCTTGTAACTTTTTGTTTAAAAGTTGTACACTATTATCTTCTGAATAAATAGGATTTAAAGAGTTATCTATATTATTACCCCACACACCTATCATTATTCTATAAATATCAATAGCTCTTTGGCCTGTTAGACCCATTAAATTAAAAATAGCAGTAGGTATTTTATGAGGAGGCCTGTTTACACTCTGTATAGGTTCAGTTGGATTTTCCACCTCTTTTCCTAGTACAAGCCTAGGAAGTAGGCGTAATACTTCTTGTATGTTTACCTTACTGTTCAAAACCTCTAAAAGCTTTTCTTGTATAAAATACGTAAGCACATCTTTGCTAATAGCATTTCCAAGAGTTGGGTTGTAATATATTACATTGTTAAACTCTGTAAAACCCCTGGCAGAAATTTGATATCTTAATATTTTTTGTCCTGTGGCAGGATCTACGTTTATAATTTTACTAACATTATTAATTTTAAATAAACCCTTAAATCCACTATCTTTTTCATTTATTGGATCAAGATTTTGAGCTTTATTTCTTATTTCAATAGCTTTTTGTGTTGAATTTAATATGTTAACAAAAACAAAATCTCCAGGAGCTACTGCGGTAGAATAGTTTATATCCCCACCAAGAAGGGTCATTACAGCCTGTGGGGTATAATTCTTTTTTGAAGTGTTTACAGATAAAGATATACAATCATTCTCTACAACAAAAACATCTCTTGTGATACTTCTGTCCAAAGAATCGGGTTCTTTATAATTTTTAGTATCTCTATTTTTAAACCTAACAAAAGTCAAAACCCAGTGAGGGCTTATTTGATGAGAATCAATAGTATTTTTATTTATAGGTATTGTTACTGTGTTGGCCATCTAGCTTATCCCCCTAAGAACTTCCTGCTCTTGCTGTTGCATTTTTTTGGTTTAGAGGATTCGTAGGATCTCCCTTGGCATGGTTGAAAACTTTTCTTTTATTATAACCCAGTGCTGTCATAAAACCCTCAACAGCACGTGCACCACTTTCCAAAGCCTCTCTAAAAGAGTCCATTTTTATCTTATCGGTAAGTGTTCTGTCAAGGTTGTCAAAAACAGAAGATGCCATATCTTGTACAGTTTTATCTAAACCAGAAAATTGTTGGTTCTGAGATATAGCACCCGCTTTCCATTGCTTGTCAAAAAAAGAAGGTGCTTCATTGAGATGTCCTAGACGAGCCTTGTCTTTTCTACTAAGAACAAGTTCGTCTTGAGCAGGATTATACGTACTAACATTTGCTTTGTCATCCGTGAAACTTATATCTCTTCCTGTTACATCTTTAAAAACTTCACCTAAGACATCTCTATTTCTTCTTATTACACCAGAAGCTTCTTCTTCTGTACCCAATAAGCCCGCTTCTTTTCTTGCCTTATCTATTTCAGTCTGTCTTTTTCTTGCCGCTTTGGTTTCCCTAATTCTTTTGTATAAATTTCTTTGTCCACCAAAAGCTCCTAAGACTGCTCTTCTTCTTTCTTCAGAAAGCCCTTGCATATCTGCAAAAGTTCCTATAAGCTGCTCAAGTCTAGACTGTTCATCAGGTTCAAGCTGACCTTCTTTAGATCTTTCATAAAGATTCATAACCTCTTTTCCCTCTTCTGTATTAGAAAAAGGCATAAACAAAGATTTTAAAGCTATATCTCTTCTTTCTGCAACAAATTCATCTAAAGACTTTTTTGACTTTGACATTCTATGATACATTTTCATTGCAGGATTATCTGCTGTTATATCTCTAACATCCATATTTTGAAAAGCAACCCTGTACATTCCACCTATATTATTAAAAGTATCACTTTGGGATATCATAGCTGCTCTAGAAGCTGCTATTACACCTCCCCTCTCACTCATTTTAGACATTATATTACCAAAACCTTCGGCAGCTTGTGATACGCCTCTTCTGCTAATATCACCCTCAAGAGCAGCTGTCATAAAAGCTGCTACACTTTCTTCTCCACCGCCTATACTTTGAGCAATTGATGTCACCTGGTTAAAATAATCTTTTTGCTCTTCTCTAAACTCTGAATCATCAAGACCTATGGTAACACCTTGAGCAAGAATTTTTACAAAAGCCTCTTTAGACTCTTCTTGTGTTAAATAAGAAGATAACCTACCCATTGCTTGTCCTGAATTGGTCAAACCCATCATTCTTTGTGCTCTCAAGGCAAGTGCCATTGTTTCTCCAGTACCAGCCTGCCCACTACCGCCTGCTCCTACTATTTGTTGTTGCATATTTGCACGTTGAGAAAATAAAAACTCATTTCCATAAGCCGTTGAAAAACCACCAGGACCGAACATCTCTCTATCTGTAAAACCAGTAGATCTTTGGATACCTAAAAGCCCTTCTCTGTTTTCGCCTAAAAATTTCTTTTGCAAATAACCCCTTGGGTCTCTGAGTCTTTCAGACATTTTAAATGTCTCATATTTCTTAATAGCATCTTCAGCACTCATTTGTTGTAAAGCTTGGGTGTTTCCTGTTAATCCGTAATATGACTCTTCGTCACCAAAAAGACCCATTCCTGTACCTAGACCTATAGCACCACCTACCAACGCACCGGGTAATCCACCTACAGATCCTTTTACTCCACCTAACACCATACCAGTTAAAGCAGAACCAGCTATGCCCAAAAATTTTCCTCTTGCTCTGGTTTGTCTAGCAGAATCAGCTTCTTGGAAAAAATCAAAGGTTTTATCTAAAGCCCTTGCTCTTTCGGGTGCAAAAATTATATCATCAAAACTCTGACCTTTTATAGCCCTTTCTGCAAGCTGATTAGTTCCCCTTGTAATGTCTATACCTCTACCAGCTTGAGCTGCAGGCAAACCTGCTCTAAAATACTGAAAATTACCATATGTTTGCATACCCAAACCAGCAGCACCTACACCAGAAGCCGCTAAACCAAGTGCATTTAAAGGATTAAGAACCCTTCCGACACCACCAATTCCGGTTCTCATTATATGAGTCATTTCTCTAGCACTAAAAGGACCCATGCCCTGTTGTTGAGTATAAGGTAGTCCTGGTAAACCTCTTCCATTAAGATCAGCACCAAGCTCTTTTTGTGTCACACCTATAGAACTTGCAGTTTTTTGTATATCTTCAAAAACCTTTCTTGAGTGTTCAAGTTTTGAGTTCCAGTCATCAGTTCCTTTTTTTAAAGAATCAAGTCCTTTTTGTATATTATTATAATGTCTTGTTAGACTTTCCAGTTTATTCTGTTGTTGAGCAAGATCTCTTTGTACTTCTTTTCTATTTATTGAAGACTGCCTTTCTCTGAAGTCTTCTAGTCTCTTAGCTCTTTCTTCTTGACCGGATGAGCGATATGTCTGGGCAAGCTGGGATATCGCTCCTGTAGGACCGAGTTCTCTCATGTTTTTAATTTTTCTCTGGAGTTCAGTTAGTTTTTTGTCTACTTCAGAAGTATCTAAACTGGTTCCAATGGTAATTTTATCAGCCATATTGCCCCTTACATCCTATAATATCATATATTTCTGGCATTTATAGTTTAAAGATTACGGGTAAAACCCTTATTTTTTTTTATTTTTTTAACCCATTGAAATCACATTAAAAGATCGTTAGAAAACTTTTTATTGTAATATTACATACATATGATACTATTCAATAGTGTAGTTCTAAAGCATAATGGTTTGAAAAAAGGATGCAAATGAAAAAAAGTGAGATTTACAAGGTTTTAGACGAAGTAATCAGCAAAGAACTTAAAAAGATTGACCCTGATGACTGGGGTATTGTAGCCAGGTCTTTAGAAGAGATAGCTGCTCATATAGAGAGGAGCCCTGTGAGAATTCTAAACATGTCATCAGAAGAAGTATCTAGTAAAATTATAAAGATCAAGAACTAAGGAATATCGGTGAAGGTGTATGTTGTCCTATATGGCTGGAATTACGAAACTCATTACGGTGGTGTTTTCTGGAGAAGAGACCTTGCAGAAGAAGCTATAGAGGATATTAAAGAGTTGTGCGGTGAAAACTTTAACTACTCAGATATAATAGAAGACAATATTGTCATGGAGAAAACTTCGGAGACCATTCAATGAAGGTAATGGAAGCTAGTTGGGTTAAACACTGGATTTTAGATTTATTATCTCAAGAAACAATTGAACAGAAAAGTTTTCCTGAGTGGATAAAAGGGTTTGAAGATCGCTATTATAGAGAAGAGATAAGGTTGATGGAGTACTTTTACAACCAGCGTAGGGACTGTTATGGGGAAGTAAAAACAGGAACCAAAGATGAGTAAGGTGTTTGAATATAAGATAGGGGAGTTGAGTTGGCAGTTGTGTGATGAATTGAGTGAACAGTTGGATGGGCATTTGCGTGATCAGTTGGATAGGCAGTTGTGGGGACAGTTATTTGGGCAGTTGTTTGGGCAGTTGTATGAACAGTTGCGTTGGCAGTTGGAGGATATGTATGAGTAAAATATTTGAAGATAGGTTTTGGCAGTTGCGTGAGCAGTTGCGTGGGCAGTTGTGTGATCAGACAAGTTCATTGTATTTGCAGTTACATGGGCAGTTGCGTAGGCAGTCGTGTAGGCAGTTGTGGGATCAGTTGTATTGGCAGTTATGGGATTGTTTGGAGGAAGAGTATGAATAGTGTGTTTGAAGATAAATTATGGCAGTTGGAGGAAAAGTTGGGTGGGCAGTTGTATGGGCAGTTGGAGGAAAAGTTGGGTGGGCAGTTGCGTGGGCAGTTGGATAGGCAGTTGCATTGGCAGTTGTGGGGGCAGTTGGAGGGGTGGTTGCGTGGGCAGTTGTGGGAAAAGTATGAATAAATATTTTTTAAAAAACATACTAAACAGCTATTTGGCTAAAAGCAGAGAAAAAACAGCCAAACCAGGAAGTACAATACCTACTTCTTATACATGTGAATCTTGTGGTGCTAAAAAAGTTCACAAAAACAAATGGACACCTCTTATATGTCCGAGTTGCTACGGTGAGGTAAAGAAGTTTATTGATAGAGACTGTGAGATGGAAGAGGAAAACAAGGTCGAATCTGCCAAGATAAAAAAAGGAGAGCCTCTTGAGCTTATCGATAAGTTTGGTTCAAAAATCACTATAGAAAGAAATCATGGTAATAATTGCCTTATGCTGTGGGGTAGACACATTCAAATAGATTCTATTCAAAAAATATCTAACTGGATATACGCTAATTGGGGAGTTTCCCCTAAATGAAAGGTTATAAAAAACCAAAACTATTCAACTTTCATTACTATCATATAAGTCTAAACGGACTGTTGAAAAACAGACTTAGAAAACAGCTATCACCAGACCTTTATCTGAAGATATCAGAGGGTTTGGACGAAAATAAAACAAGAAATTTTTGGTACTTCTATAGAGATGCACTTCTTTTTAGATACATGGTGGAGATGGAAGATGAAGGATAGAATGTACGAACTTGATAAGTTTTTAACACAACACCATGGAAAACAGGTGGACTTTGCTACTCGTATAAGGATTAGTGCTAGATTAAGAATGTATCTTTTCAACTCAATTAAATGGAAGATGTGGTTTGATATGTATGATAAAATTGAAAGGAGATTAAAAGATGAGCTTTGATAAAGATACCTGGCAACTTGCTTTAGATAAATGGAATGAAGTATCTAAAGAAATAGGTTTTGAAGATAGAAAAATCGCTTTTTTGCAAGGTTTTTACATAGGACACCGACAAGCAGCTAAGACAACTATTTCAGAAGAAGAGTTTATAAAGATGTTTAAAGACTTGTGTAAAGATGCCTATGCTGCCAGGAGTGCTGGTGATATGTGGGAAGCAGATCGATATAGATTCTGGTATGAAAAATTTATTACTAAAAAAGAGAACAATGGAAATAATGGTGAAACTAGGCAAGATGAAGATTTAAGGAAGTCTATCGTGCATGAAAATCCCAGGCCCTTGTCGAAATCACCCCAGCAAAGATCTACAAGCACTGATAGGGTAAAAAAGGGTTTATGATGTACAGAACAAAAATGAGTAAATGCGGGAATAATTGGGTTGAAAATGGTGGAGACTTTTGGTCTTGGTTGTGGTGGACTTGGAAAGAGTATGACTGGTCAAAACAAAAAGTTAGAACTGGTATTAGATTTTTAGGGTTTAATTTTAAATTTTTTTGGAGGAATTTATGAAGCTTAGAATTAAAAACTCTACATCGGATGATGAATATGTATGTAAACAGGCTGTAAAAACATATCTATATAAAATGGATGAACTTGGAAATGGTAGTCCATACTCCCCAGGGTGCAAAATAGTTGACAAGTATTATGTTAACTACAAATATGGAAGTGAGCCATACTGGATTTATGATGTACTAGTGGTTGATAATATTAGTATGTCTAAGGATGTAATGTTGAATTGGAGTTTTCAGATGAATACTAATCAATCTGATATTATACTAAAAATGAGAAAAATAATTGGAATGCATTTTAAACAAACACCCGATCATGTTGCGTATGAAATACTTGCAAACCATATCTACAAGGATGTAATCTCTGATATTTTAGAGCAAAATGAAGGTTTGCTTGTTAGACTGAAGTTCTTAGAAAGAAGAAAAAAAGAAACCGAGGATTTTATAGATTTACAAGATATGTATGAGGAATATGAAGATTATCTTGCAACAGACTGGGATTAAAATATGAAAAATAAGATGGATCAATTACACAGTTTATTCTTAAAAAAATTAAAAAAACAGATAAAAGAAATTGACTTCTTCTTGTTTTTTCTTGAAATTAACTCACGACTAAGCATTAAAAATAACAATATTAAAAAAACTATTACCAATAATATAAGGTTTATATAAAATGACCCCTAAAGAAATGGTTTAAAGTAGTCGAAAATACGGAAATAGGGTTTCTTAAATACCGACTGTTTTAAACCGATTATTAGTTGACATTATCTATTTTTTATGTTAAAATATGTATAGAAAAAGGTTTGTGATGCACAATTTGAAAAAGAGAGTAAAAATTGGAAGAGTTAGTTGTATATATATCTAAATTAGAAGTTATGTATAAATCGTTTACAGATTTTACTAAGACCAATCCTGTAGTAGGTGGTATGTTTGGGGTGTGGTTACTTGGAGTTGTTACTTATATCTTCAAAAGTATACCTGTTAAAATAAGTAGATTTTTATCTAGATATATGACAGTTACTGCTACTTTTAGTAGTGGACACGAATCTTTTCATGATTTATTAAGATGGTTTAGTGAAACAGGAAGATCTAAAAAAACAAGATCTGTCCGACTCTCTAATGGTAGATATGGATGGGAAGAAT
>Ga0180432_10003016_pt1 | contig 24545 bp, 30 predicted proteins | sample SS_ome_10_FD_132414 | JGI IMG/M metagenome (GOLD analysis project Ga0180432, IMG submission 132414) | Hypersaline lake sediment archaeal communities from the Salton Sea, California, USA - SS_1_MS_2 metaG | ecosystem: Environmental > Aquatic > Non-marine Saline and Alkaline > Hypersaline >... | reverse complement strand
CTTGGGTGATAATGAGATGTTCAGAATAGGGGAGAGAAACCATACGGTGCTCAAGAAGATGCTCTGGAAAAACAATGTTCTATTGAAGGCGGAGGATATTGGGGGGACGAATAGCCGTACGGTTTATTTTGAAATATTGACGGGCCAAGTGGTCATCAGTGGCAACGGAGTAAAGAGGGAATTGTGAATAAATCACATGAACTCAGTCTTAACAGGGGAATAGATTCCTTTCCCAGCATGCCGGCGGCTGCAGCAAGAATGCTTACCCTCATGGATGACGCAAACGCCAACGCCTCGCAGATCGAAAAAGTTCTTCGGTGGGAACCGGGTCTGACGGCGAATATACTGAAGCTGACAAATTCCGCCTATTTCGGGCTTTCCCGGAAGATCGGCTCTGTAAGGCAGGCGGTTGTATTGTTGGGTTGGAAAAGGGTGGCTCAACTGGTGATTACAACCTGTGTCAATGCCATCATGAACAGGCCCATCTCGGGGTATAAATTGCCTGTAGGTGAACTATGGCGTCACTCCATAGCCGTATCCGTTGCCGCGGAAGGCTTAGCAAAAGAAGTGAACCTCGCACCGGCGGAAGAAATTTTTACCGCCGCCCTTGTCCACGATCTGGGTAAACTGGTTTTAGACGCCCTGGTCCGGGATGAACTTCAGGCCATTGAGATGGCGGCCTCCCAGGGCGTCCCTTTCGAGGTGGCTGAGCATATGGTACTGGGAACGGATCACGCCGAAATAGGCGCACGGATATTGGAGGGTTGGTCTTTTCCATCGGAGATTGTTATGGCCGTACGCTGGCACCACGATCCAGACTCTGCTGCCCAGCCGGGTCCTCTGGTCGACATCATCCACGTGGCAAACATCCTTTGCCTCATGATCGGCCTTGGCCTTGGTGTAGAGGGTTTGCATCATGAGCCGTCTTTTTCGGCCACGGAAAGGCTGGGGATCAAAGTGAATCACCTTGAGGTGGTGGCGAGTCACACATTGAAGTGGGTGAATGAATTGTCCAATATTTTTGAAACGAATTAGGGGGGCCAGGAAGAGGTTTTGAAATGGCGCTTAATGTCCTTATCGTAGATGACAGTAAAATCATGAGATCTATGATTTCAAAAACCATGTCCATGAGCGGTCTGCCCTTGGGGGAAATTCATCAGGCCGGTAACGGGAAAGAAGGTCTTGATGCCCTTGATGACAACTGGGTGGACCTGGTGATTGTGGATATCAACATGCCCGTTATGAACGGCGAGGAAATGATAGACCGTATGAAGGAGAACCCTCATACAAAAGATATCCCCACCCTGGTGGTTTCCACAGAGGGAAGCAAGACAAGAATAGAAAGATTGCGGGAAAAAGGAGCGAGGTTTATTCACAAACCATTCACCCCGGAGAGGATTCGTGACACTGTAAGGGATTTGACAGGGATAGGAGCGGGCGATGAAACAAGCGCTTGAAAAAACCTTTTTTCGTATTGCAGACGAGACGTTGCAGAGGCTGGCCTTCATATTTTCTTTTCCAGAGGAGGGGGATGAAACGTCGCCTGAAGCCGCGGTGGCGGCAAGCGTCCGTTTCTCAGGCCCCTTCTCCGGAAAAATCGTTATGAAAATCTCAAATGATGTCCTCCCGGAAATGGCCGCCAACATGCTTGGGCTCGATGATGATGAGGGGGAACCGCCGTTGGAGCAACAATATGACGCCCTCAAGGAGGCCCTCAACGTTGTTTGTGGAAATTTTCTGCCGGCCGTCGCAGGAGAGGAGGCTGTCTTTGACATCCAACCTCCGTGTATCGTTGAAGACAACGGAGAAGGGGAAGGGGATGAGGGGGCTTTGTCTGTGGTTAAATTCGCGGTTGAAGATGGACGGTGTGATCTTTACCTCACCGTGGACGGACCGATGCCAGGGCCTTAGCGGCCTCTGAGAACAGAGAGACTATAAACCAGGTACAAAAGAGAAAGATGATTCGGGTCCTTGTAGTAGATGATTCAGCAGTGGTGAGGCACATCCTTACCGAAGAGCTTTCCAAGTTCAGGGATATTGAAATAGTGGGAAGCGCCGTGGATCCCTATGTGGCCAGAGACAAGATTGTGCGATTGTCCCCGGATGTTATCACCTTGGACCTTGAAATGCCGAGGATGGACGGGCTTTCGTTTCTCGTCAAGCTGATGAAATACCATCCCATCCCTGTGGTGGTATTGAGCTCACTCACGCCTAAAAACAGCGAAACGGCCCTGAAGGCCCTTGAACTGGGAGCCGTTGAAGTGCTTTGCAAGCCCGGTACCGCCTATTCCACGGGGGATATTTCCCAGCGCTTGGTCCATGCCATTCGGGCCGCCTCCTCCGCGCGCATTCATAAAGCCATGGAAAGCAGGTCTTATTCCGAGGAAGTTATTAAGCCGGGCAGCCTTCTTGTGGAGACAAGTCATAAGGTGGTAGCCATCGGTGCCTCTACAGGGGGGACCAAGGCGATTGAAACCGTGCTTAGAAGATTGCCCGGAACGAGTCCCGGCACCGTGATTGTGCAGCATATGCCTGAGAATTTCACCTCCGCCTTTGCGAAGAGGCTTGATGAGATATGTCAAATGGAGGTACGGGAGGCAAGGGATAAGGATCACGTGGTGCCGGGAAAGGCTCTGATAGCACCTGGAAACAGGCATATGGTCATGACACGGGACGGCGGCCTATATGTGGTGAGGATCAAGGACGGGCCTCCGGTCAATTACCAGAGGCCTGCGGTGGACGTGCTGTTCGATTCTGTGGCCAAGAAGGCAGGGAGAAACGCCGTGGGGGTATTGCTCACGGGAATGGGTGCCGACGGGGCCAAGGGCCTTCTGTCCATGCGTGAGAATGGGGCCTTCACATTGGCCCAGGATGAGGAGACATGTGTGGTCTTTGGTATGCCCAAAGAGGCCATCAAGCTCAATGCAGTGGATCGGGTTGTTCCCCTGCCCGCGATTTCAAATACAATTCTTGATGTCCTTGGAAACGGTAACGTGAACAAGCAAAAGATTGGGTGATCGGCCGTGTCTGATTTGTATGGAATTCTAAATATCGGAAAAGGGGCCCTCGCTACCCAGCAAAGGGCGATCGGAGTGACGGGACACAATATTGCCAATGCCAACACGGAGGGGTATTCAAGGCAGAAAGTGATTATGGAGACGAACCCCTCAATCTGCTCTCAGGAGGGCCAAGAGGGGAGAGGTGTCCGTGCCAAGGAAATCCTGAGGGTCTATGACCGCTTTTTGGGGATTCAAATAAATAATGAGAACAAGGAATTGGGAAAGTGGGAGGCCCAAAAAGGGGCACTTGAGAATGTAGAGATCATTTTCAATGAACCCTCGAAATACAGACTCCAGGAAGCCATGAATGAGTTCTGGGCCTCTTGGCAGGAAGTGGCAAACAATGCATCAGGCTATTCCGAACGAACCGTGCTTTTGGCCAAGGCCCAAAGATTGGCGCAGAATTTCAGGGCTGTCTTCGGTGATCTCGAAGAGATTCAGGACGACATGGAACAGAGCATGCAGGGCTGTGTTGAGGAAATTAGCGGGATTGCAGCCCAGATCGCTGATCTGAATGACGCCATCGCCCGAAATGAGGTGAACGGCCGAGCCGATAATGACCAGAGGGATAGGCGGGATTTGCTCATGCAAGAGCTCTCTTACATGATTGGATTCACGAGTTTTGAAGACAGTGACGGCCGGATGAACATCTCCATCGGCCAAGGGAGGCCCCTGGTGACCGGCAATGCCTCCTGGGAGTTGTCTGTCAAGGAAGACGTTTCAGACACTCAAAAGGTTCTATGGTACGGCAGTGACGGAACCGGGGTCGACATCACCTCAGATATCTCTTCCGGAAAGCTGGAAGGACTCATTGAGGTAAGGGACAGAAGGATCCCCGAGTACTTGAACAGGCTCGATACATTGGCGACAACGATCATGGAAGATGTCAATGCCCTTCACGAGACCGGTTATGGGCTGGAAGGGGCGACGGGCAACGCCTTTTTTACTGGAGATTCCGCCTCCAATGTCGAAGTCAGCCCTCAGATTGTAGCGGAGGTCAACAAGATAGGGGCTTCGGGAACACTGGAAGGGCTTCCGGGAGACAATACCATCGCCCTGGCCATTGCAGATCTCCAACATGAACTTACAATGAGCGATGACACTTCCACCTATGATGGATATTACGGTTCCCTGGTCAGTGACCTGGGCATCGCATTGCGAAACGCCATTACCAATAGCGAACATGAGTCCGAGATGATTAACCACCTGAACAATTCCAGGGAGTCCATTTCAGGGGTTTCCTTGGATGAAGAGATGGTCAATCTCATCAAGTTCCAGCATGCATATGAGGCGGCCGCCAAACTTATCGGTACGGTCGATGAATTGACCGAAACTTTGCTCAGTATAACTTGACAAGGCTGTTTCTTTTCTTAGACACCCTGATGGCATGAAGCGTAATCCAGAAAAAAGGTGGGCCTTTGAGCCCCCGACGAGGTCGATGGGATGAGGGTTACCAATCAGCTTGTGGCAAACACAGTGACAAGGGAACTTTTTCAGCAGACGGAAGACCTGCTGGAGCTTGAATCCAAGATATCTACGGGAAAAAGGATCAACAAGCCTTCTGACGACCCCATAGGAATGTCGAAGGTCCTAGACTACGGCAAGACCCTTTCCAAGATTGAACAGTATAAGAGGAATATATCTCATGGGACTTCGTGGCTGAATCTCACCGAGTCCACCTTGGGAACCTTGGACAGCATTGTGGTAAACGCCAAAGAGATCGCTGTCTATCAGGCGACGGGCACAGCCAACGACGCGGACAGGCAGATGGCGGCTCAAGAAGTCAAGCATATCTACGACCAAATCATCCAGCTGGCGAACACAAAACTCGGGGATTCCTATATCTTTTCAGGTTACAAGACCGACGCGGCGCCCTTTTCCCGGGACGAAAACTTTAACATTACCTACCATGGCGATGACAGCGAAATTCAGACCAAGCTGGGAGAAGGTGTATCCATGACCATAAACGCCAATGGGGCGGATGTGTTCCACTGTGACGCCAGTGTATTCGATTCCCTTAAGGGTCTCATGGAGGCGTTGGAGAACAACGATATGGAGATGGTTTCCGCCCAGATTGAAACGCTGGATGCAGCCCTTGATCAGACCCTGGAGGCCCAGGTTCAGGTAGGGGCCAAGCTGGATCGGATGACGACCACGAAGAGCTATTGGGACAACTTCGAACTTGATGTGACCGAGATGCTCTCAGAAACGGAAGACGCGGATTTGACGGAGGCCGTTATTAAGTTGACGTCCCGTGAGGCGGCCTACCAAGCGTGCCTTTCAGTGGCCGCCAAAATGATTCAGCCCACTCTTATGAGTTTTCTGAGGTGAAGAATGAAACTAAAATATGCGGTGATCGTGGTCCCTGTCTTTTTTGCCTTTTTTCCACCAACCCAGGCGTGGTGTATTGGGGGGAAAGACATCGTCACACTGAAAAAGGCCGGTATCAGTGACAGTACGATCCATGTGATCGCCCAGGAAAAGGTATTGGAGACATGTGCCTTTACTGTCCAAGAAATTGTAGACTTAAAACAGGCCGGCTTGAAGGACGAGACCATCCAGAAGCTCATAAAGGAGGATTCTTTTATGCGGGATTCCGGCCCCATCGTCTATGGAGAGGACCTCAAATCCATCAGGCATGTGAGCCCCAAAGATCTTATTAAGCTGAAGCAAGCGGGGCTGTCGGACGAGGTAATCAGGGCGGTCATTTCCGGATCGAGGGATTTGAATAGTGAAGAGCATCGCAGGGCCTGGGAAATGCTCTACAATATGGGGATTTTGATGGATCATCGGGAAAGAAATGAAGAGCGAACAAAGTAGTCCGGCAGCCTATAACTATTTTCTGGACCAGGGATATATTCTTGTGAGCAAGAGGCCGGCGATTATATCAGCTGTCCTTGGTTCTTGTGTCTCGGTCTGCATCTACGACCGGAAGCGAAAGATGGGAGGTATGAATCATTTCCAGTTTCCCTGGGCCAAGGATAGACATAAGGCCACCGCCAGGTATGGAAATGTGGCCATCCGTACGTTGCTTCAAATAATGCACGATAGCGGCTCCAAGAGCAAGCACCTGGAGGCTCAAATTATCGGCGGGGCGCATAACCGGGACGTATCCTATAGAGATATCGGCCGGGAAAACCTTAAGGCCGCCAGAGATCTTTTAATCAAGAGAGGAATTGCTGTCACCTCTGAAGATACCGGTGGAGAAAAGGGGAGAAAGGTGGTCTTCAATACGGAAACCAACGAACTCGCGGTGGTGAAGGTAGATCGATTGAGAATAGGAGACTGGTTCCCCTACGAAAACGGGCGATGACCGGTCTCAAATTCTCCTGCGCTGGGTGGGCCCGGCCGTAGTGGGGCTCTTCCGGGGAATGGGCAAGATCAGGCATATAAATTGCAGCAGACTGTAAGAGGTAAGAAATGGTGCTCGTGGGCCAAGGGGCCGAAGGTTTTTTCAGTGATGGGGACTATAAATTATCATAAGAGGAGGCCTTAAGAAATGTCAGAATTGGCGGAAAAAATGGATCAGGCAGCAAACTGCATAGCGGACAAAGAAGGAAAGTACCTTACCTTTACACTTGCCAATGAAGAGTACGGGATAGGTATTCTTAAGATCAAGGAAATCATTGGTATGATGCCTATTACTACAGTGCCTCAGACGCCGACCTTTGTGAAAGGGGTGATCAACCTTCGGGGTAAGGTCATCCCTGTAGTGGATTTGAGGTTGAGGTTCGGCATGGAGGCAATCGATTATACCGAGCGCACATGTATTATCGTGGTGGAGATATCCGGCCAGACAGGAATCGTGCTTATCGGTATTGTTGTGGATTCCGTCTCTGAGGTTCTGAATATAAAGGCCGAGGACATAGAGGAGACACCCACCTTCGGGACCGCCCTGGATACAGGCTATATCCTGGGAATGGCCAAGATGGAAAAGGGGGTCAAGATCCTACTGGATATTGACCAGGTTCTGAGTGCCAATGAGATCGCGGCCCTGAACAGTATCGGATAATGAGCCCCGGGAAGCCTTTTTTTCAATGGGGCGGCATATGAAAGAACGCTCCCGGCTGGCCACGGGCGGCTGAGAAGGAAGAGGTGGAATGGGAATTATTGCCGGAGGTCCAGGCGCACAAGGATATATCAAGAACGTATCATTTACAGCAAAAGGTGGAGAAAGGAGCCTGCAAGTTTCGGAGAGTGTATCCTTCCGTGAGGTCCTCGCCAAGGGCAGGTCTTCAAAAGCCAATGGAGCAGATGGGAAGCCCATAATGAATCCCAAATTTACGCTGATTCCAAGGGACCTGCCTCTGGAGAACATCAGCTATGGTATGCCCAAGGGTATGGCCGCGGCAGAATACTACAGCAAAGACCATGTGCCGGGCCAACCCAGTTCCTGGGATAAATATAAAGACGACCAGCTCCTGAGCAACCCCGGGGGAGACAATTACTACTTGGGGGAGAGGAAGGTCAAAAGCCATCCAGAAGACCAGGAAACCTTCTGGGGAAGGCTAAAGAAGGATATTTCCGATTCAGTGGACAATGTAAAGAATTTTTTTGGGGATCTCTTTTGGGGTTCCGAGAGATGCTACCGAGGCAGAAGCGGTGAGATCAAGGTGGCTGAAAAGAGGGGTCTTGTGGGGTCCGTTTTTGATTTTTTCAAAGATTTGGGCCGGGCTTTCAGCTTTGGAAGATGCCGCCAGGAAGGAGAAAGGAAGCCTGAAGGTGTTATGGAAGGGATGGGGTTCTTTTTGTCCAAAATCAAGAAGGCCCTTTTGGGGGACCTGTTCCAGGGTGTGGCAGGCGGGATCATTCATATGGGGGAAGACCTCATCCTGGCGGCCTGGAATCTGCTAGAGGTCTTGCCCGATGCAACCCTTGGAAACTTCGCCCGGGGCAAGAAACTGACCACGGCAGCCTTTGACAACGGTCAGGTCGCCATAGATTATTTGACCGATATCCTTCCCGGAGGTGAAGCGTGGCTTCGGGTGCATGCTTGCAATTTGAGCGATTTGAAAGATATTAAGTTGCCCGTAGTGGGCAACCTCAACATGCCCGAGCGATCCCAGGAAGACGAGCGGTGGAAATATGTGAGAAACACGCCCTTCAGAAAGGCCATTGAGACGGTGGGGAGCCTAACAGCGGATGTTCTGGCCCTTAAGGTCCTGGGGAGAGCAAATTCTTCAGTGAAGACACTCACGACAAGAATTGAGGCGGGGCCGAGAAGAGCTGTTGGGGGATCCAATCAATAATCTCAGGAAATTGATCGGGGCTGAGCCCGATTTTTTCAAGACTCGATGTCGTTTGGTCTGTCCTTAATCGTTCCAATTCTTGTCCCACCAGAAATCTGGACATCACCAAGTCTGCAAGATATACCATATGGGTCAATTCAGGGTCTACGGTCGCTTCTTCAGGGGCATGGTGATGCCTAATGGCCTCTCTAAGGGTGATCGGTAAATCCCATGCCTCAGCCAGTCGGCCGCCGACCTCAGGATGGGTGGTGCCGAATAGTTCGTTTTCCATCTGGATCAAATCTACTCCTTCTTCTTGGGTTCGGCGGTAAAAAAAGGGGTAGGCCGCCGCTACGTGCTGATCCAGAACAACCTTGCCGATGTCATGAAGAAGGCCTGCCGTGTAGGCAATATCGCTTGAAACCTTTCCCCTCATACCGGCAATGCCCTCGGCGGTTAAGGCCGTTCCAATGGCATGTTTGTAAAGCCCGCCTTTGCAAAGGGAATACCCATGAGCGACCTCGGGAAAGAAGTTTTCCACGGATGCAGAAACCGCCAGCTTTAGGAGCCGCTTTTCACCTAGCATGACCAGGGCCCTGTCTATGGAATCGATTCTCCCCTTTACACCGAACAAGGCCGAATTACACAGCCTGATGACTTTGGCACTCAGGACCTGATCCTGACGGATCTCCCGGGCGATGTCCTGCAGGTTATGATTATCGTCCCTGACCATTCGAATTATTTTGAGGTTTATCTGAGGAATGGGGCAGATGTTTTCCATCAGTCGGCTCAACTCATCCGCCAGGGGCTTTTTCAGCGTTGTCCTGGGGTCCTGAGAGGACGGAAGGCCTATGGGTTCCACTTTTGTTCGCAAGGTCTCCAGGTCAAGGCTCATGCGGCAAGAAAAATATCCTCCTGTTTCAAACCGCTGAATGTAAACCTCTTCCTGGAAGAGGATTCTTTCAACGATATCCGAGGTGCGGCCCCCGATATCCAGAATCAGATCCCTGTCGCACAGAGGGCCGATTAGGGCACCTCCGGCCACATGGGCCACCAGCCGCCCTTTAGATGCCCCTGCCTCACATAGGGCCTTAATAAACAGGGGCAGTCCGGGTGAGGCGTAATTGAAGGGATTCCAATGCCGATCTATCCCGGTAGGTTCGGGTAAGAGCAGGTGGATGAGGCCCCCGAGGTTTGCCTGGTGATCAACAAGGGTGACGCCTACACAGGAGCCGAGATGGGCATCCATAATGCCTTCCCCTTTTTTGTTTATGGCATACGCCCCGGAGGGTACGGTCTGGTGTGGTTTGCTCTTGTAGAGAGATTCCATTTTGCTGTCACCCCGGCAATATCAGACACGGGTCAGGGGGGCCCTTTGTTCTCCCGGTAGAAGAAATCTTGGCACGAAAGGCGGAAATTTTGACGCTTCACTTCAACCGGGTCAGCCCAGAACACGCATGACGAGTCTTCCAACGCCTTCCTTGTTCAGAGAGAGTGTCTTGGCCAGGGAGTAAGAAAGGTCCACGCTGCGGCCCGGGATATATGGCCCGCGGTCGGCCACCACCGCCCTAATTTTCTTCCCCGTCAAAGGATTTTCCAGTTCCACTTTTGTCCCCAGGGGAAGATTCTTGTGGGCGATGGTCTTTCCGAACATGTTGAAAGGTTCCCCATTCGCCATGGTCCTGCCATGGTAGGCCTTTCCGTACCAACTGGCTGTTACCTCCTGTTCTTCAGGGTAGGACGGAATACGGATGCGAATTTTTTGACCGGGCATTATTTTCCGAGGGTCTTTGATGTTGTTGTCCTTGATGAGGTCCTTAAGATGCACATGAAAGCGCCGTACCGCCAAGTCCCACAAGGTGTCTCCCCGCTTGACGGTGTATTCCATCCATCGGGTGGAGGCCTTGTTCCTCTCAACGCTCTTTTCAAGATCCGCCTTACGCTCTTCCAAGATGGTCTCAAAACACTCCCTGCCTTTGAGGACAGCCCCTTCCTTTACAAACCAGTGACCTGTCCGGGAGGACTTGCCAATGGCCTCGGGATTGAGGCGGCGTAAGGTATCCCAGCTGATTCCAAGTTTTTCAGTGACTTCGGCAATGGTGTCTCCCTTTTGAACAATGTAAGACACGCGTCCCTCCTTTGATCTGTTTGATTCTATAAGACTTAGGAAAGATAAAGAGAGTTATAGCAAATTCTATGCCAGGGCTTCCCTTGATTTGAAGCGGAGCCGGACCGGAAGATGCCTTTACCAACCAGGGTGGGGGGGGAATAAGGGGGTTTAAAGCGGATTTTTGAGGGTCTTTCTCAGCTCCTTGGCCAGGTGTTCGAGAATGTCATCAAACTGCCTTCTCATTTCAAACAAGTTCTGTCTCATCCTTAAAATAATCTCAATCCCCGGCAGGTTGACCCCCATTTCATCGTGGAGGATTTTTGCAAGACGGAGTCTCTCAAGGTCCCTTAGAGAGAACACCTTGTCTGACGGCATCTCCCGGCAACTGGGGCAGACGATTTCCTCTTCCTCCAGATCATCAAGGAAGTGTTCATCCACCTGGAAAATCTCTACAACTTCGCTAACTGTCCAGAATTCTTTATGTATATCTTTCCATTCTTCCATGGGTGAGCCATATTTGCCCGCTTTTATGTCCTTTTTACCATAATGAAGCGGACTTGACAACGACCTATCAAGGCCCCTGAGGAGAATGGGCGGGCCAGGCCCTTTTCCATTGACCCAAAGAGGCCTTTGTCCTAAACTCCCCGCACACAAAAACCAATGATCCCGAGGCGGGAGGAGGAAAAAATGGCGATAAAAAGCGCCCAGGCTTACAGAGAGCGCGTTTCAAGACTGAAACCACGCCTCTTTATAGATGGAAAAAAGGTAGAGCATCTATCGGAGCATCCTGTGACTAAGAGTGTTATCGAGGCGACGGCCCGAGTCTATGAGCTGACCATGGATCCGCAATATTCAGAGATCATGACGGCGAGGTCCCACCTGACGGGGGACGAGATAAGCCGAGCCCTTCATATCCATCAAAGCCAAGAGGATTTAAGGAAACGGCTGGATATGGCGCGACTGAGCAGCCAAAAGCTGGGTACCTGTAATTACCGTTGTCCAGGCAATGAAATGCTCCCCGCCCTGGCGGCCACCACCTGGGAAATGGACCGGGACAAAGGCACCGAATACCATAAACGGTTTAACGCCTACCTGGAATTCGCCCAGAAAGAGGATCTTGTGGTGAGCGGATCCGTGACGGATCCCAAGGGGGATCGAACCAAGCGCCCCCACGAGCAAGACCGTGACGCTTATGTACGGGTGGTGGAAAAGAGGGCGGACGGGATTGTGGTAAACGGCGCCAAGCAGCACGCAACAGGGGCCTACGCCGCTGACGAAACCCTGGTACTGCCGGGGATTTCGTGCCGAAAAGGGGAAGAAGACTATGCCGTGGCCTTTGTGATCCCCAATGGGGCGGAGGGCATGACCTACATAGGTCAATACAACCCTTTCAGCGCCGAGCGGGAGCAGGTGAGCAACCTGGGGTATATTGGCAACCCCTTATACGGGCAGAGGGAGACCTGCCTGGTGGTGTTTGATCATGTCTTTGTGCCCCGGGAGAGGGTATTCATGTGCGGTGAAACAGAATATACGCAGCCGTTTATCACAAGATTTGCGAAAACGCACCGCATGAATTGCGGGGGAGCCTGTAAGGTGGGGTTTATGGACCTCATCATCGGTGCAAGCCAGTTGATCGCCGAATATCATGGCCTGGCCCAGGTATCCCACATCGTCCAAAAGGTGACCCGCATGATTCAGATAGAGGGCACGGCCTTTGCCTGTGCCCTTGCCGCCGCCTTTTCCGGTAAAGAGGAACCCACGGGCTCCGGTGTTTTTATGCCTGATGAGGCCATCAGCAATATTGCCAAGCTCTATACCAACGACGGATTTTGGGAGGTGATGGCCCTTGCCGGGGATATCGCCGGCGGGGCGGCGGTCACCATGCCGAGCGAAAAAGAATTGGAGAATCCTGAAACCAGGGATTATGTCAGGAAATATTTGAAGGCCGCCGTACCCGCGGAAAAGCGTATGCGGATGTTGAAGTTTCTCCAGAACTGGGTGGCAGGCCTGCACGGTGTAGGAACGTATCAGGGCTCGGGGCCGAGCCAGAATCAATTGATGGTTCTCTACCGCATCACTGATCTGGAAGAAAAGAAAAGGATGGCTGAAGAACTGGCCAGCACATGGGAGCGATGAAAGGATTTTTTGAACCGGAAAGCGTGGCCGTTATTGGGGCGTCCGATACGGCGGGAAAAGGGGGGTATAACCTTGTAGCCAACTTGAGGGAAGATCCTGAGCGGGAGGTCTTCCCCGTAAATCCCAATTATAGGGAAATCCAGGGTCTCCCTTGTTACGAAAGTGTGGAGGCCCTTCCCGGGACTGTGGATCTGGCTATCGTCTTTATCCGGTCCAGCGCCGTGCCGGCGGTGGTGGAGGCGTGCGGAAGGAAGGGGATCCGAAGGGTGATGATCCAGGGCGCCGGGTTTGCAGAAGCGGGCGAAGGGGGTCGTCTTCTCCAGGAGGAGTGCCTTTCCATTGCAAGGAACTACGAGATGCGGCTTTGGGGGCCCAACTGCATGGGGGTGGTTGACGGGCGTTCCAAAATGGTGGCCTCTTTTATGCGCCCCGATATATGGAAGGGAGCCTTAAAGGCCGGGGGGGTTTCGCTGATTGTCCAGAGCGGCATGCTCTCCGCGGGTTTCCTCATGCAGATCCTCAACGAAGGGTACTTCGGGCTGAGCAAGGCCTGTTCCATCGGCAATCGATGTGATGTGAACGAGTGTGATCTTCTGGAATATTTTTCAGAAGATCCGGGCACCGAAGTCATCGCCCTTTACCTGGAAGGGATTGTTGACCCCCCCCGTTTCCGAGAGGTTATTTCCAGGCTGAAACAGCCCGTGGTCCTTTTAAAGGGGGGCATCAGTTCGGAAGGCGCCAGGGCGGCCATGAGCCATACAGCCAGCCTGGCGGGAAATCTTGAGGTGGCGGAAGGGTTCTTTCAGCAGCTGGGCATCCATCGGGCGTGGGATTTCAAGGAGTATATGGATTTTAGCAAGGCCCTCACGCATTGGCAGGGCAAGGCGGGTGGCCGGCGGGTGGCTGTGGCCACGTTCAGCGGTGCGGCGGGTATTGTTACGGCCGATCATTTGGCGCGCCAGGGAATGACGCTGGCAGATCTGACCGGGAGGACCCTGGAGGGACTGGCAAGGATCTTTCCATCCTGGATCAAGCCTGAAAATCCCGTGGACATGTGGCCAGCCATTGAAAGAAACGGTCCCAGAAAGGCCTATGGCCGCACCCTGGAACTGCTGGTGGAAGATGATGAGGTGGATGCCATTTTTCTTCATCTCTTTGTGGACGCCCAAAGTGTGGAACTCGCCTCGGAGTTGCTGCGGCCTTTGCAGGATTGCTCTAAACCCATGGCCCTTTGGCCCATTGGAGATACCCATCAATTTCGGGCCCTTCGGGATCGTATAGAGCCTATGGGAATCCCGGTGTTTGAGGAAATTGAGCGGGCCTCCCGGGCCTTAAAGCTGCTTTCCCGGCGCTCGGAGCGGGCCTAAAAATGATCCAGTCAAGGGATCAGGGTGTCCGGGGACCGCGGACGTGTAGCGGTTGACTTCTCGCCTCCGGGGGCGTAAGATTCTTAAATGGATTGATTCGTGCACGGGCACGCAGTAGAAGTCATGGACGAAGAAGAATACGAAAAGAAATATATGAACCTGAGGATCCTGAAGAGCAGTCAGGATTACCTGAAAGACGAAACCGCTGCGCCCACGGCGGTTTATCCTATCAGAGTGCCGGATGACTTGCTCTATGAGATCCTGAAAAGGCAAGGTCCCGATAAGGCCGACCAACTCATCCACCACATATTCAAACTGGGCCTGACGGTCTGGAGTGAGCGGCTCTATAACACCGTGTTCGGTTCCCCTCAGAACCTGGAGGAATTCATCAAGCTGGTGAAGAAGCGCTCCAGGGAAGAGGAGTAGTCCGCCGGTCCCGGCGAGTAAATCCCTTTGGGTTTCCTATGCCCTCAGGGCTCATCCTGGGAAGCCCAGTCTTTCCAAAAGGCCAAAAATTTCCCTTCCCTTATGGCCGTGCCGATCTGCCCCATTAAGGCTTCCAAAAAAAGAGGTTGTGAATGGTGGAGGTCTCTTACGGAAATAGCCTTTAGCGTACCGAGGGTCCCTACCGCCACAAAGGAAGGGGTTTCAACGATGCCGTGGGGGGTGGTCAACTGTCCGGACCGGGCCCCTCGATCTCTGGTATGGGGTTCAAAGGCAAACATCAGTAAAAGGTGGTCAGTGTCCGGTGATAGGGCTTTGCATTGAATGGCTCATGCTGGGCAAGATCCCACAGGATCCAGTCAACCTCGAAGGCTCGAAAAGCCCTGCCCAGGTGCTCCAATTGGCGCCTGATGAGTTCAACCGCCCAGACCGTGTTCGCCCTGATTTCCGCCTCCTCGGGACTTTGCGGTTCAAGGGGAAGTCCTTGGTTTACCTTTTTGGCCAGAGGGGGGGCATAGGAGAGAATGCCCACATGCCGCAGGATTTGGGGCAGTTTATAATCGGCAAAGCATGTGAGGCTCTCCATGTCCTTGAGCCGACCCCACCCGCTGCCGCCAAAGGCGCCATAGAGATCAGCCGCAAAGATTTGTGCCCTTTTATAAAAGAAGATTTGGAGGCCCTTGAAAAAAGTCGTGTCCCTGAAAGAGGGCATTTTCTCGGCCAGCAAGCGGGCCAGATTTGGAGCGGATCGCCCTGCCGCGGCGATCAGGGCCGTGGGATTGCCTTGGAAATCAGCTGTGAGGACCCGCCCCAATTCCCTCAAAATATGGACGCGTTCTTCCATAAGCTGGAGCTCTCCCTCGCCGTGGAGGATCTCTTGGAATGCCGTGAGAGAGAGACGGCTTAGATATTCCGCTGAGGTCAGGGGCCCGCCGGCTTCAACGGCCCGTTTCAGGGCGGCCGCCAGGGCGTAATAGCCTGAAAGCCTCTCCTTTCCGCACTGGATGTGCCATTTGGGCTTTTTAGGGGCGGGCCAGAAGCAGAAATTGATGCTGTCCAGGATCAGTAAATACATAACGGTCTTTTCACCGTGATTACAAAGGTGATAATTGGCGCTCCACGGCGGTACCTTGATATCCTTTGAGACCAGGTCGCGACAAAATCGCCTCAGGGCCTGGATATGGATTTGAACCGTTTTTCCTTCATCCACCACGTATTTGGCGGTGTCAAGCACTTCGAGCACCATATACCCTCCCTGGAAAAGGGTCAATTTGGGGCACAGGCTAGCAGATCTCCGAGAGTTTTGTAAACCTCTATGGCCCTGAGCCTTGGTCTTGAAATTTCCTCTGCATGGTGTGATGGTGCTAGCCCGGGGTGCAAGGAACAGCATTTACATGGACAAGCATTTTCGATATGCTCCAGGACACCTTTTTGGTGCCACTGGGTGTGAACTGCCAAATCAAGGAGCGTTCGATGAAGACATACTCTGACGGGATTGTGACGGTCTTGATCCTTGAAAAGGGGGAGCCGATCCTGGAAAACCTCAAGCGGGCGGCCGTGGATCTGTCCATTCAGGGGGCCTTCTTGACCGGTATCGGGGCCGTCCAGGATGTATCTGTGGGGTTCTTTGACAAGGAATCAAAGACCTATAAAGAGAACCGATTCGAGGGGCCAGTGGAGCTGCTCGCCTTAAACGGCAATATTGCCTGGGAAGGGGAAAATCCGGTGGTCCATTTGCATGCCCTCATGGGATATGAAGATGGATCTGTGGTGGGCGGTCACCTCCTGGAGGCGACTGTGGCCGTCACTCTGGAGATCTTTGTTCATAAGTTCGGGAAAAGGCTCGATCGGGCGAGAGTGGAGGATCTCGGCCTCTCACTCATTGCGTAAGGCACCGTATTTTCCGGCCATGCACATGGCCGACATGGTTGCCACGGCATGGGTGATTTCGGGAAGGGAGATGCCCTGGTTGAAGCCGCCCAGATGGGGACCGCTCTGGATGGAAAGGTCTTTGTCGGCCTTGCGGCATTTCTGTATCTCGTCTCGAGACCAGCCCCTGTCCCGGAGGAATTCCCTGAAGGCCTCTTCCGTCATCTCTTGCTGGTCCGCCACTCTCAGTATCTCTTCCATGTGGCGATCTGTACCCATTTCATCAATCATTCGGTCGGTGAGCTCATCCAGGTCCACGCCCCTTCGAGGAGGGCCCGTTCTTTTTCCAGGTCCCTGGTCATCATGGGCAAAACCAGTCCATCAACCGCCCTTGCCATGCCCGGGGCGCCGTCAATGCTTGCCTGTCTTTTCACGGACCCGTGCCAGGGCCTCTTCAAAGACCTTTTCAGCGGTGATTCCCAGTTTCTCGTAAAGCACCTTATAGGGGGCCGAGGCCCCAAAGCGATTCAGACCCACCACCACGCCCCGATCCCCTACAAACCTGTGCCACCCTTGTTCTACCCCGGCTTCAAGGGCGACTCTCATCCTGACCTGATCGGGGAGGACTTGTTGACGATAGGATTTCGGCTGCTCTTCAAAGACCTCCCATGAAGGCATGTCCACCAGCCGTACCCCCACACCTTCTTTTTCCAGCCTCACGGCCGCCTCCAGAGCGATGTGCACTTCGGAGCCCGTGGCGATGAGGACAAGGTCAGGATTCCCGCCCGGGCAGTCCCGGAGCACATAGGCCCCTTTGGAGAGGTCTTGGGCGGGGCCCAGTTGACTGCGATCCAGAACAGGGAGCCCCTGCCGGGAAAATACAAGGGCAACCGGGCCCTTTCGCGTTTTCAAGGCCACCCGCCAGGCCTCGGCGGTTTCATTGGCGTCACAGGGCCGAATAACCGTAAGGTTGGGAATGGCCCTGAGTGCCGCCAGCTGTTCCACGGGCTGGTGAGTGGGACCGTCTTCACCCAGTCCAATGCTGTCGTGGGTAAAGATATAGATGACATGAAGGCCCATAAGGGCCGCCAAGCGGATGGCGGGGCGCATATAATCGGAGAAGACCAGAAAGGTCCCCCCATAGGGTATAAGACCCCCGTGAAGGGCCATCCCGTTCAGGATGGAGCCCATTGCATGTTCGCGTACCCCAAAGCGGATGTTACGGCCTTGGCTTGTCCGGGCCTGAAAATCCTTTTCACCCTTAATAAGTGTCTTATTGGAGGGGGCCAGATCCGCCGAGCCCCCGACCAGGTTGGGCAAATGGGGGGCAAGGGCGTTCAGGACCTCCCCGGAGGCCACCCTGGTGGCCATGCCCTTGGGGTCAGGCTCGAAAGAGGGGAGATCCTTGTCCCAGGCCGAAGGCAGTTCCCCTGCCATCCACCTCTTCCAGGTATCGGCCAGCTCGGGACTGGCGGTTTCAAAGTCCTGGAATCTTTTTCCCCATTCCTTTTCTAAGGTCTTGCCCTTGTCTATGGCCCCGCGAAGGTGATCCTTGACTTCATCTGGAATAAAAAAGGGTGGGTCTGTCGGCCAGCCCAGATTCTCTTTGGTGAGTGTCACCTCATCCGGTCCAAGGGGTTCTCCATGGGCCGAGGCCACATCCTGCTTGTTGGGACTCCCGTAGCCGATGTGAGTGTTAACAGCCACAAGGGACGGCCGGTGGACTTCTTCTTTGGCCGCCGCCAGGGCCTGCTCAAGGGCTAGGAGGTCATTTCCGTCGGTTACTTCTTGGACGTGCCAGCCGTAGGCCTCAAAACGGGCCTTTCGATCCTCGGTAAAGGTCATGTCCGTAGGCCCTTCGATGGATATTCGATTGTCATCATAAAGGTAAATCAGCTTGCCCAGGCCGAGGTGCCCCGCCAGAGAGGCGGCCTCGTGAGAGACTCCCTCCATGAGATCGCCGTCACTGACCAGGCCGTAGATCCAGTGGTCTACAATGCGATGTCCGTTTCGGTTAAAGCGCTCGGCCAGAAAGCGTTCGGCTATGGCCATGCCTACCCCGTTGGCGAATCCCTGGCCCAAGGGCCCGGTGGTGGTTACCACCCCCGGGGTAAGCCCGTGTTCAGGATGGCCCGGGGTTTTACTCTGCCACTGGCGGAAGTCCTGGAGTTGGGAGAGGGGCAGATCATATCCGGTTAAATGGAGGAGACTATAAAGGAGCATGGAACCGTGTCCGGCGGAAAGAATAAAACGATCCCTGTCAGGCCATGCCGGGTTCGAGGGGTTGTGGCGCAAGAACCGGGTCCACAAGACATAGGCCATGGGCGCTGCACCCATGGGCATACCCGGATGCCCGGACCTGGCCTTTTCCACGCCGTCCACACAAAGCATTCGAATGGTATTGATACAGATCTCATCCATTTGGGTCGTCATTTTTTTACCCCCACCTCCTTTTTGATATTTCCACCTATCAAGACCGCTTGTCTTTTCCCCAACCTCCTCCTTTGACCCTTTTAAGGATGGCGGGGATAAAGAAAGAAAAACCATAAAGGGCGATCGCAAAAAAGGATTTGACAGACACAAGGGATCGCCAGTTGCCGGAGGTCCAGACATCCTTAAAGAGATCCCCGAAAAAGGCCAGGACAAAGAGGGCCACAACAATGCCCAGCCCTGTGCCGAAAAAATAGTCCCAGAAACGGATCCGGGTCAGGCTTATCCCGAAGTTCATGGGTGTAAAAGGGGTGTTGATCAACCTGAGGTAAAGCACCGCCGCAAATCCGTTTTTCCCAATGGCATCATCATATTTTTTTAATCGTCCTCCCAAGAAATGGATCACACAATCCCTGCCCAGGGTCCGCCCGATAAAAAAGGCCCCGCTTGCCCCGGCCATGGCCCCGATCCACCCGTAGAAAAATCCCCAGAAGGCGCCGAATACGGCCGAGCCCAAGATAATGAATATGCTGGCAGGGACAAAAAGACAAATCCCGGCAGCAAGGAGCAGGATGTAGAGCAGGGGGGCCCAAGTACCCCATGTCTCAAAAAAACGGCCCACCATGTGGGGGGTGAGCCAATCCTTGACCGCCGTATTCTGGTACAGGTACACAGCCACGGTTAGGAAGGCAAGGAGGGTGAATCCCTTTGCCAGGGCCTGCCAGGGGGGCTTTTTCCTCTGTCTTACGCTTTGTGTCATGATCACCTGGAATTTGCCATCCCCTCTTTAACAGCTTTTCGGTAAGTAATCAACGTGCAATGGCCGGAGCGTTCTTTTTCTCTTGACCTTCCTCCTTTTCTTGCATACTTACCACACCTTGAACCCCTGTCCTGTCCACGGGCGAGAGGGGGTCATTCCGCACGGATCGAGGGAAGACCATGGGTAAGGTGACCAGAATGGCGGCTTTTTGGGGCGCTTTGATCGTGGCGGTTTCGCTTTTCGCAAGCCCTGCCCGGGCCGCCCCCTTTTGTGAAGGGCGGATGGCCTTCCAGGTCGTATCCGGGGCCCTCTCCGCCCTTTCCTGGCTTCCCTCCGACAGCCCGGACCTGGAATACGCCCAGACCAATGTACGCCTGGGATGGATGCTCACAGATCCCAAACCGGTGCGGTTTTTGGGGAGGGGCAATGTGGAAGTCCTTTTAGAGGTGACAAACTCGTTTGTTTATGAGGGGTTCGGTGACTATATGGGGGGCATAACGGCCCTGGTGCGTTACAATTGGGTCCGGCCCGATTGGAAGGTTGTCCCCTATGTCCAGTTGGGGGCCGGCATCATATACAACGACCTCTATAAAGAGGATTCCCAATCGGCCATAGGCCAGTCCATTGAGTTTACACCTCAAGGCAGCCTGGGCCTTCATTTCATAATCACCGAGGACTGGGCCCTGGATGTGGAGGCCATGTTGCACCATGTGTCCAACGCCGGTATGGCCAAGAGAAATCGGAGTATCAACGCCGTGGGCGGCTTTGTGGGGCTCACCTATTTCATGGAATATCTCTGGAAATAGCGGGGGAAAAGCTTCTTCCCCCGCCTTGGCTCGGGGACAGGGAGTCCCCCTTCCGTAACACCTTGATATCACGAAGGCGTCCGACTCGGCCGAGCTCGTGGCGGGCTGCCAGTCACGCCAGAAAAGGGATCGTCACCCGCCTCAGAGCAAATGTAAATAAAACATCCCCGACCGGGTCGCTGCGGTCGGGGATGTTGACACGGGCGTGGTTATGAAGGGTGTTTACATGCGATAGAGTTCTTCGCCAAGGACCCTGATCCAGTTTTCCTGCATAATATTATGGGCTTGCTCCAGGCGTTTCGTCCCCACAATCAATACGGTGATATCCCCGGTTCCGATGCAGGGGTATATATAGTATACATTGATGCCGGCCGTTCTCAAGGGTTTTAGAACCGCGTTGAGCCCGCCCGGATGATGGGGGGTTACGCAGGCCAGGACGTCATTGACCTCCAATTGATATCCCGCCGTTTTTAACACATTAAGTGCCTTTTCAGGGTCATTGGCCACAAAATGGAGTTTCCCCACATCTTCTTCGGTGACCACGTAAAAGGCGATGATATTGATCCCGTTGGACCCCAACAGTTCGCTCAAGGTTGAAAGGGTCCCGGGTTCGTTCTTGAGCTTCAAATCAATTTGTTTCACCGTCTTCATTTGGAGACTCCTTTTAATGCATATTCAGCGCCCTTGTCCAGCCCCTTGCGGTTGAGTTTCATGACACTCGCTTTTTTCCCTTTCACGATTTCAGTGAGTCCCGCCATGATGGCGTCCAAGGAGGTAATCTTTGTTTTGGCTACAAAGGCCCCCAGCATGATCATGTTAATGGTACGGTCGCTGCCCAGTTTTTTGGCGATGTCGTTGGCGGGAACCATGACCACATCTAAATCTTCCCTTGGGGGAACCGTGTCCACCAGGCTGGAATTCAGGATAATCGTCCCCTTTTCCTTGATCATTCCTTCATACTTGACAAGGGAGGGCTTGTTCATAATCACGCCATAGTCGGGTGAGGAGGCGACAGGAGAAAAGATTTCTTCGTCCGAGACAACCACGGTGCAGTTGGCCGTCCCCCCACGTACCTCTGCGCCGTAAGAGGGCAGATAGGTAACCTCCATCCCCTCGCGCATGGCTGCCACCGCCAATACATAACCCATCATGAGGACACCTTGTCCCCCGAATCCGGCAAAGACTGTCTTTTTAGTCATAACAAGACCTTCCTTCGTATTTCATTTCTTCCCTGGGCCTTGATTCCGGTAAAAGAACCCAAGTACGGTGATGTCTTGGAGGCCGTAAAGTCTGCGATCAGGGCAGTTTTCCCGCCTTGTCCTTGATGACCTTGAGGGGGTAGACCTCTTCAACCGCCTCGTCCACCCACTTGGCGGCGTCAACAGGAGTCATCTTCCAATTGGTCGGGCAGGGAGAGACAATCTCTACCAGGGAAAATCCAAGGCCGGCCATTTGCGTCTTAAAGGCCTTGGTCAGGGCCTTTTTCGTCCGTCTGATGTGCTTGGGAGAGTTCACTGCAGTACGTTCAATGTAGGTGCTGCCCTGGGGAATGGCCAGCATTTCGCTTAAATCTATAGGTGTGCCGTCCCGAACCCTGTCTCGTCCTCCCGGGGTAGTGGTGGAGTTCTGACCCAGGATGGTGGTCGGCGCCATCTGCCCGCCGGTCATCCCGTAAACGCCGTTATTGACGAAAATGACGGTTATATTTTCGCCCCTGTTGGCCGCATGAATGGTCTCCGCGGTCCCGATGGCTGCAATGTCTCCATCGCCTTGGTAGGTAAAGACAATGGCATCGGGCAGGATTCGCTTGATTCCCGTGGCCACGGCGGCACCCCGGCCGTGAGGGGCCTCCCCCATGTCTACATCAAGATAGTTGTAAGCCAAAACAGCGCACCCGGCGGGCGGAACCCCGATGGCTCGTTCTCCGATATTCAGTTCCTCCAGCACCTCGGCCACAAGCCGATGAATAATGCTGTGGCCGCAACCGGGACAATAATGAAAAACGGCCTTTTTCAGGTACTTGGGCCTTTCAAAAACCTTTTTTGCCATGCTCAGTCCTCTTCCAAATGCCGACGATGGTAAAGGGTGTTGATCTCCTTGGCAATTTCATCCGGTGTGGAGATAATGCCTCCCGGGCGGCCGTAAAAGTGAACATTGCTTCTGCCCTCCAAAGAGAGCCTCACATCTTCCACCATCTGACCGGTGCTCATTTCAAATACCAGGAAGTCCTTAACCCGTCTGCTCAGTTCTGTCAGGGTGGGGACCGGAAAAGGCCACAGAGTGACGGGGCGTAACAGCCCCACCTTGAGGCCGATTTCCCTGACCCGCTTAATAGCGCCCTTGGCAATCCTGGCGGCCGTGCCGTAAGCGATAACTATCAGCTTGGCATCATCGGTGAGGTAGGTATCCGCCTTACGGATTTCTCGGGCGATGGTCTCGTATTTTCTCGCCAGTTTCCAATTATGGTCTTCCTCCACAGTGGTATCCAGCAAGAGGGAACGGATAAGTCGGCTGGATCTTCCCTCGGCCCCGTCCAGGATCCAGGGTTTAGGGGGAAGGCTCCGGGGATCAATGGGTTCCGGGAAGACCACGGGCTCCATCATTTGCCCCATCATGCCGTCCCCAAGGATGAGCACAGGGGTTCGATAGTTATCCGCATATTCAAAGGCCTTCCGGGTAAGGTCGGCGAGTTCTTGGCCGGACGCAGGGGCCAGGACAATGGTGCGGTAGTCTCCGTGACCTCCGCCCCGGGTCGCCTGGAAATAATCCCCCTGGCTTGGGGCGATATTCCCCAGACCCGGCCCACCTCTCATGGTGTTTACGATCACGGCGGGCAGTTCCTGGGCGGCCAGATAAGATATGCCTTCTTGCTTCAGGCTGATACCTGGGCTTGAAGAACTGGTCATGGCGCGAGCACCGGCCATAGAAGCCCCGATCACCATGTTAATGGCGGCCAGCTCGCTTTCCGCCTGGATAAAGGTGCCATCATCAAGCTTGGCCATGGCGCCCGCCGCATACTCCGTCAACTCGTTTTGAGGGGTGATGGGGTAACCGGCGTAAAAGCGGCAACCGGCCCGGACCGCGGCCTCACCGATCACATGACTTCCCCTCATCAATACCTTTTCACTCACGATAAACCTCTATGGCCACGTCGGGGCAAATCAGGGCACACATGGCGCAGCCCGTACAGTGGGGATCCTCATTTTGATCCCCTGATTCCGAAAATTCCGCCGGATAATAGCCCTTTTGATTGAGCCTTTCCGAAACGGTGATCAACTGGTTAGGACAAACCGAGATGCATAGGTAACAGCCCTTGCACAATTCCCTGTCGATGGTTATGGTCCCCTTCTTTGTTTTTTTCGCCATGGCTCTTGACCGTCTGGGGTTAGTTTGTCAGCGTATGGTGTTACTTTTCAACACAAATTTTAAATTTATTACATTCATTTGAAATTTGTCAACAACAATTATTCCCGTTCCCGGGGCTTTAAAACCTACGCTCCACTGGGTGTTTTTTCTAGTGTATATTATGGCGGTTTTACCTGTCAATAAGGGGTGGTACAGGCCCAAGTTTTCCCTTGACACATGAGCTGGCATTTATGATATGTCATGCATGCGGCAAACCAATCCCCCAAGGGGACAAGTTTAATCTTGCCATAAATATGGCAATAAACACGCAATCGGGTGACAAGGATGAAAAACAAAGACATTGGCCGAAACAAAAGGAATTCTGGGTCTGGAAATACCAAACCAGCCGGTACGGTCATGGTCGTGGGCGGCGGCATAGCGGGCATGCAGGCGGCGCTCGATTTGGCAAATTCCGGCTATTACGTCTATATGATAGAAAAATCGGCCGGAATCGGCGGGGTCATGGCCCAGCTCGACAAGACCTTCCCCACCAATGATTGTTCCATGTGAATCCTCGCCCCGAAACTGGTCGAGGTCGGCCGGCACATCAACATAGAGCTCCTGACCCTGACGGAAGTCAAGGACATATCAGGTCAAGAAGGGAACTTCACGGTTAACGTCCTCCAGCATCCCCGTTTCGTGGATATGGACAAATGTATCGCCTGTGGAACCTGTGCGGAGAAGTGCCCGAAAAAGGTTGATGACGAGTACAATGAAGGCCTGATGAAGCGTAAGGCCATTTATGTCCCTTATGCACAAGCCGTACCCCTCAAGTACGCTATTGATCAGGACAACTGCATTTACTTCAAAAAGGGAAAATGCAGGGCCTGTGAGAAATTCTGCCCTGCCCAGGCCATACGATTTGATGAACAGGAAAAGGAGATAACCCTTACGGCGGGGTCCATTATCCTGGCACCGGGATTTCGTTCAT
>Ga0180432_10003015_pt1 | contig 24556 bp, 18 predicted proteins | sample SS_ome_10_FD_132414 | JGI IMG/M metagenome (GOLD analysis project Ga0180432, IMG submission 132414) | Hypersaline lake sediment archaeal communities from the Salton Sea, California, USA - SS_1_MS_2 metaG | ecosystem: Environmental > Aquatic > Non-marine Saline and Alkaline > Hypersaline >... | reverse complement strand
GGCTCAGCCAGTCCGCGTTCCCCCGTGGTGGCAAAGGCGATGGCATCGTGGACCACCACATCCCAGACGGTCGGCCGATAGGCCGCCCCCATCGTGCCCGGCTCGATGAGCATCGCCCAGTCACCGACCGGCAACTGCTTGAGCCCGGCCTCAGCCGCGAGTGCGGCGGCGAATCGGTCGCGAATCTCCGTGACGATCTGCCGCAGGTCCCACGAGGCCATCTCCGCGAGATCGCGATCATCTCGGTCCACTGCCTGCGTCGTCCGCTGGGCGAACCGCCAGCGGTTGGCCTGAAAGAAGCCCCAGGCCCAGTTGGCCTGAATCGCTGCCAGCACGCCTCGAGCCTTGGCAGGGGCCGCCGCCGTCGCCGCGGCAAGGTCAACCAACCGCTGCGGGTCGTCTGCTGGCCGGTCGGCATTGGTCGCGAGTACCCGCGTGGCGATCGCCCGGGCGGCCTCGGCCCAAGCCTGCTCAGCCGCAGCCGCCTGCTCGACGCCAGCCAGCAATTCACTGGCGGTCTTGGGTTTGCCTTCCTTTAATGACTGGTCGATCTTTTTCCAGGTCTCGCGCCGAGGACCGGCCGGCTCGGCAGCGGGGCTTGCATCCATCAGGCTGACTCCTCCCAGCAACACCACCAGCCAGAAGAGGAAACTGCCCGGACAGGTGAGAACGGAACGATACCGCTGCGTGAAATTATTCATGCCAAAATCCTGAAGTTGCCGAGATTTTTGGAGCCTGCGGAGACTGCCCTAACGCCTGAAAACCTTTTAAACACGGCATTTCGCTGCTGTCATGACGCGGCCGGTTGATTGCCGTTACAGGAAAACCGTTGTAAAATTCAGAAATTCCCGCCGATCGACCCTCTGGCTCTTTCCAGGGGTCCGCGTCGCTGAGCAGGCCGCTCTGTGACGGCGACGTGGGTGTTCCCAAACAAACTCTCTGGGAGTTGCGTCTATGGAACCCTCGCCTGCGCGGCTGTGGTTGCCGCTGCCTTGCCGGCTCACCCACCCGCTTCGTACCACTATTGCAGGGGCTGGACTGGTTCTCTGTCAATTCGGTCTGGTCGGTTCGGTCCGGGCCGCCGACGCTCCGCTGTCGTACAACGAGCACATCCGTCCGATCCTGGTTGAAAACTGCTTCTCCTGCCACGGTGCCGATTCGGCCAGCCGCCAGGCCGACCTGCGGCTGGATCGTCGGGAAGATGCCGTCGAATTCGGTGCCATTGTCCCGGGCGATCCCGACTCGACCGCCATTCTCGATCGGGTTTATTCAGATGACCCGGAGATGGTGATGCCGCCGCCGGAAATCAAGAAGACACTTTCGGCTGAACAGAAGGAACTGCTCGTCCGCTGGGTCAAGGAGGGGGCTGAGTACGAGCCGCACTGGTCGTTTATGCCACCGGCCCGGCCGCCTCTACCCGAGGTGCGGCAGGCTGGCTGGGGTCGCAACCCGATTGACCGGTTCGTACTGGCGCGGTTGGAGGCCGAGGGCCTGACCCCGGCTGCCGAAGCCGACCGCCGCACGCTCGCCCGCCGGGTCGCCTACGACCTCACCGGTCTGCCTCCAGATCCAGCACTTGTCGAGGCCTTCGTGGTCGACCCGCACGCCGATGCCTACGAGCGGCTGGTCGATACCCTGCTGGCATCGCTCGCATGGGGTGAACACCGGGGCCGGCACTGGCTCGACTACGCCCGCTACGCCGACACCCATGGCATTCACTTCGACAACTTCCGAGAGATGTGGACCTATCGGCAGTGGGTGATCAACGCCTTCAACCGCAACATGCCCTTTGACGAGTTCACCATCCTGCAACTCGCCGGTGACCTCGTTGCCGACCACGGCCCCGACGCCACCCCCGACCAGATTCTCGACAACAAAATTGCCAGCGGCTTCAACCGTTGCAATATGACAACCAATGAGGGCGGCATCATCGACGAGGAGTACCTGGTGCTCTATGCCCGGGACCGCACCGAGACGACGGCGCAGGTCTTCATGGGCCTGACGGCCGGCTGCGCCGTCTGCCACGACCACAAGTTCGATCCGCTCTCGCAGCGGGAGTTCTATGAATTGTCGGCTTTCTTTAACAACACCACCCAGCGGGCCAAGGACGGCAACATTCACGACACGCCGCCGATTCTGCCCGTGCCGCTGGTGAGCGACCGGCCCCGGTTTCGCGAACTTCAGCAGGAACTGCCAGCGGCCCGACAGGCCGTGGCGGACCGGAAAAAGACCGCCCGCGCCGACTTCGAGGCCTGGATCAAGTCTGCGACCAGCGAGAGCATTGCCGCCGCCCTGCCGCAGGACACGCCACTGGTGCAGCTGGCTCTCTCTGAGGGTGATGGGGCCGCCACGCAGGCGACATTCCTGGGAAAGCAGACCGATCTGCCACTGACCAAGACCACCAGCTGGCAGCCCGGGCCCAGTGGCAGCCCGGCAGCCGTGCTTGACGGCCGGGCGGCCGAACTGCCGGGCCGGGCCGACCTTGAGTATGACCAGCCTTTCAGCGTCAGCTGCTGGGTCAAGCTGCCGGCCGTCGATTCAAGCTACGCACTTGTCGCCAAGATGGACGAGGCCAACGCCTATCGCGGCTGGGACGTCTGGGTACAGGGCCGTCGCGTCGGCTTGCATCTGATTCATGCCTGGCCCGAGAACGGTCTGAAGGTCGTCGCCGGGGATCAGCTCAAGGCCAACGTCTGGACGCTGGTGACGGTGACCTATGACGGCTCAGGCTCAGCCGGTGGCGTCAAGATCTATTACGACGGCAAGCTCCAGCAGAAGCCGCGGATCGAGAACAACAAGTTCAAGAAACAGACGATCCGTAACGAGGTGCCGCTGGTGATCGGCGGCCGCGCGAAGGGGGCCGATGCTCATGCGGTCGGCCTGAGCAGCCTGAATATCTGGGGCCGCAGCCTATCGGCTCCCGAGGTCGAGGGGCTTTCCCGGGCCGAGCTGCTGGCCGATATCGTGAAGCTGCCGGTCGAGGAACGGCCTGCCGCCGCCACGGGGCTCTATGACTGGTGGCTGGGCAGCTTTGATGCTGCCTTCAAGCAGGCGACCGCCTTGGAGGCGAAGCTGACCGCTGAGGAGGCGGCAATCAGAAAGCGGGGCACGGTTGCCCATGTGATGCAGGAAAAGCCAGAGATGCCCAAGGCCTACATCCTCGACCGGGGTGAGTACGACAGGCGGCTTGACGAGGTCGGTGCTGACACTCCCGAGATGCTGCCGGCCTTTCCCGAGGGCCTGCCCCGTAACCGGCTGGGCCTGGCCAAGTGGCTGCTGCTGCAGGAGCATCCGCTGACCACGCGGGTGACGGTCAACCGCTTCTGGCAGGAGGTTTTTGGTACCGGGCTCGTCCGTACCAGTGGTGACTTCGGTATCACTGGTGAACTCCCGAGCCATCCCGATCTGCTTGACTGGCTGGCCGTCGAGTTCCGGGAGGGTGGCTGGGATGTGAAGCAGCTGTTCCGGCTCTTGGTGACCAGTGCGACCTATCGCCAGGCAGCGACGACCGCGCCTGAGAAGCTCACAAAAGATCGTGACAACCGGCTGCTCTCGCGCGGGCCGCGGTTCCGGATGGACGCCGAGATGGTTCGCGACACGGCCCTAGCCGCCAGCGGACTGCTGGTCCGCAAGATTGGCGGCCCCAGTGTGAAGCCCTACCAGCCGCCGGGCGTCTGGGCCGCGGTGTCGATGGGGGGCAACACCAACCGCTACCAGCCCGACAGCGGTGCCGATCTCTACCGCCGCAGCATGTACTGGTTCTGGAAGCGGTCTGCTCCGCCGGCGTCGATGGACATCCTCAACGCCCCGTCGCGGGAGGTCTGCACAATCCAGCGAGAACGGACCAACACGCCGCTGCAGGCGCTGGTCACCCTCAACGACCCGCAGTTTGTCGAGGCGGCCCGGGCACTGGCCGACGAAGCCCTGTTCCTCGGGGGCGGCACTGACGATGACCGCATCGACTTCATCGCCCGCCGCCTGCTCGCCCGGCCGCTGGAGACGGCGGAGAAGACGATGGTGAAGCAGTCATTGGCCAAGCTCACCGCCTGGTACCAGGCCCACCCTGACGATGCGAAGGCAGTGATCACCATCGGGGCATCCAAGCCAGAGCACGACAACGCCGTGCTCCTGGCCAGTTGGACGATGCTGACCAACCAACTGATGAACCTCGATGAGGTGCTTTGCAAGTAACGTCTGAAAAATGACTACCCACGGGCAGTCCGCAACCAGATTGTTGCATGACTGAGATTGGACCGGTGCGGGGTTGCCCATGCCCCGAGAACCGGCGTCGCTGACCAGCGAAGCCATGGATGGCGAAGTGCAGTCAGCGTCGAGTGAGTGAAGGCCAGGAGGGCCGTAACGAACGTCCGGCGACGGGGCGTGGGCAACCCCGCACCAGCACGCCACCAGACACCACTACACCGACACACCAGACTCATTCCGAGGAGACCCACCCATGAATCCCCCCATTCGCTCACCCCTCGATGAACTCGGCCTCAACCTCACCCGCCGCCGGTTCTTCGAGCAGGGCAGTCATCTGCTCGGCGGAGCGGCATTGGCCTCGCTGCTGGGTAAGACTGCCCAGGCGGCCACCAACGTGCCGGCTGCGGCCGGCGACTTCACCCGGGTCCCCGGGGCCGTCGGCCCCCACTTTGCCCCCAAGGCCAAGCATGTCATCTACCTGCACATGGTCGGCGGCCCGCCGCAGCAGGACATGTTCGACTACAAGCCGAAAATGGAGGAGTGGTACGACAAGGATCTGCCGGAGAGTGTCCGCAACGGCCAGCGGCTGACGACCATGACGTCGGGCCAGAAACGGTTCCCGATCGCACCGTCGAAATTCAAGTTCAACCAGCATGGCCAGTCCGGCATGTGGGTGACCGAACTGCTGCCCTGGACGGCGAAGATGGTCGATGACATGTGCTTCATCCGCAGCATGCACACCGAAGCGATCAACCACGAGCCGGCCATCACCTATATGCAGACGGGTAACCAGATCACCGGCCGGCCCTGCCTCGGCGCATGGACCAGCTATGGCCTCGGCAGCCTCAACGAAGACCTGCCGAGCTTCGTCGTGCTGATCGCCCGGTCGAGCAAGCCGGCCCAGCCCCAGGCGATCGGGGCCCGGCTCTGGTCAAGCGGCTACCTGCCAGGTGAGTATGCCGGCGTGAGCTTCCGCTCCAGTGGTGACCCGATCCTTTACCTCACCAACCCGCCGGGTGTGCCCGATGCGGTCCGGCGGCAGACCCTCGACGGCCTCCAGGCTCTCAACCAGCGGACCTTCGAGCAGATCGGTGACCCGGAGATCCGCACCCGGATTGCCCAATATGAAATGGCCTATCGGATGCAAACGAGCGTGCCGGAGCTGACTGACATCTCACAGGAGTCAGCCAACACCTTGGCCCTCTACGGCGATCAGGTGACCGACCCCGGCTCGTTTGCCAACTCGGTGCTGATGGCCCGGCGGATGGTCGAGCGGGGCGTGCGGTTCGTGCAGCTCTACCTGAACCACTGGGACACCCACGGCGATGTCGCCGGCCGGCTGCCCAACGGCTGCCGTGACATCGACCAGGCCTGTTATGGTCTCGTGCAGGACCTCAAGGCCCGCGGTCTGTTGGATGACACCCTGATCATCTGGGGGGGCGAGTTTGGCCGGACGGTCTATTCACAGGGCGGCCTGTCGAAGCAGAACTACGGTCGTGACCATCACCCCCGCTGCTTCACCATGTGGATGTGCGGCGGCGGTGCCCGGCCGGGGCAGATCTATGGCGAGACCGATGATTTCTCGTACAACATCGTGAAAGACCCGGTCCACATTCGCGACTTCCATGCGACAGTGCTGCAGCTGCTGGGCTTTGACCACGAGCGGTTCACCTACCGGCATCTCGGGCTCGATCAGAAGCTGACCGGGGTCGAACACGCCCGGGTGATTCCGGATCTTCTGGCCTGACCTGTTTTGGAAAAATCCGTCCATGGTCCGGTTTCCTCATTCCTCGACGGCCTGGTGCGGACTGTTTCTCAGCTGCGTCTGGCTGCAAGGATCGGTTGCAGCCGCGGCGGGCACCGATGCCGTGCGGCTTGTCGATGGCGGTGTGCTGCGGGGCCAGATCGTCCGCCGGGAGGCCAACGGCGGGCTGCTACTCGCTGTCCGGCGAGCCTGGCTTGCCGAAGCTGTCCCCCGTCGGGCCGAGGCCGCTACTGCCGTTGAGCAACGGCAGTCAGGCATGGCTCTGGAGCAGCTTGCCAGCCGCATCGACACGCTGCTGAACGAACCCGCCGGACGATTCAACGAAGGGCTCCTGACTTTCCTCCGGCGGGAACAGGTCCGTGTGGCGGACCTGCGGAAGGCTGCAGAACCCGATCGACCGCAGTTTCTCTGGGTTGCGGTTCCTGCGGCTGAAGTCCGTGCGGTCATCGCGGCAGACCCGGACTGGCGGCAGCTCGTGCAGTGGGGCTGGCATGAAGATCTTGCCGATGTGGAAACCCTGCCACGACCAAAGCTCACCCGGCTGCTGACAGCCCGGGGAATCATCGCGACCGATCGCCCGCCGTCACTCACCGACCGCCTGTCGCCATTGCCCCAGGATGACGCCGAGTGGCAGGCCCGGATTGCCCTGCTTGAGGATGCCTTCGGCCCGGCCGTCAGGTTTCAGGGCATGGGTGACATTGTTGTCCGTACAGATGGCGAGGTGACGATCGATGCGATCCTCCCGGTCATCACACAAATAGTCGGGGGCAATCTCGGATCGCTGTTTGCTCCCCCGGACGAGGATCGGCATGAGGACGGCCCGACTGAGCCGTGGGTTGCTGCGGCTCGGCAGCAGGCCGCCGCCGAACGACGGTTCCGTGCGACCCGGGTGCAATCATCACTGGAACAGGGAACGGTCACAGTCGAGAGCGTCTTCGAGGTACGACTGCCGGACCGCGGTTGGACGGTGGTCTGGCGGGATCGGCTGCAACTCGACGCCACCATCCCGCGGGCAGTCGCAGAAGAGCAGATTGCTGCTGACCCCCGGGTCGGCCGGGCCCTCGAGGCCATCAAGGCCCTGGGCGTCTTTGGTGATGCGGCCTTCACCAAGGCCATCCGTTTCGGTGCCGCCACGCTGGAGGCCAAGCAGACGAGCGACCGCCGCTTCGATGCATTCAACAGCACCTATACAGCAAGGCTCGACAGCCCGCCGTTGGTCGTCAAAGAGCCGAGCAAAGTGGTCACTAGGGGGTCGGCGGAGTAGCGGCCCCTGACGACCAACAGTGGACTCGACGCGGGGTGCCGGCACCGATTCTCGACCGCTGACAATTCCCAAAACCGGAGGCTGTGCTTGTCGCCCAAACACCATTGGCATACGCTCCTGCGGGAGTGTGCCCGCAGGCCCCGGGGAGGTCAGCCACACATCAGCCCCCGTAGCTCAGGGGATAGAGCACCGCTTTCCTAAAGCGGGTGTCGCAGGTTCGAATCCTGCCGGGGGTACTTGTCGCGACTGTTTCAGCTCGGCAGTGGCACGGCAACTGGAAGCGTTCAGGATGCCGGCTGGGGCTGCCGCGGCGACCGCCGGCGGTTGTGCCGGGGTGGGATGACGGCAGTGGCCAGGCCGCACTGCTTAAGCAGCAGGATCAAATAGTAGGTGACGTCAATCTCCCACCAGCGATGCTGGACGCTGGCACTGGCAGGATCATGGTGGTGGTTGTTGTGCCAGCCCTCCCCCATCGCCAGCACCGCCACCAGCCAGTTGTTGCGGCTGTCTTCACCGGTGGCGTAGTTGCGGTAGCCAAACAGGTGCGTCAGCGAATTTACGCTCCAGGTGATGTGCCAGACCAGGACCGTCCGTAGCAACACTCCCCAGACGATCCAGCTGGCTGCCAGCTGACGGGCTGCCGCCCAATCACCGGTCAGGAGTTGCCCGACAAGCAGCCCGGCAAGCCCGAACACGGCCGCATGGGCTAAGTAGATCCAGACGATGGCGGTCGGATGCCGCTCCAGGGATCGGTAGTAGTCATCGGTGAGGACGTCGCGGGCATAGCGATCGAGGAACGCCATTGAGCGGCGGTGCGGCACCCGCCGAAAGAGCCAGCCGGCATGGGCCCAGGCCAGCCCGTTGCGCGGTGAGTGAGGATCGGCCGGCTCGTCCGAATGGCAGTGATGGAGCCGATGGTTGGCGACCCAGCGGGTCGGAGTGTCCTCGAGCGAGCAGAGGGCAAGGGTGGCAAACATCCGCTCGAGCCAGAGAGGCACCGCAAGGCTACGGTGGCTCAGCAGGCGGTGATAGCAGAGGTTAATCCCAAGGGTGCCGAAAATAACGGTACCAGCAAGGGCAAGCGTCAGCCCTGACCAACTGAAGCACCAAGGCAGTAGCACCAGCACGGCCAGCAGATGGACCGTCGTGATGGGAACCAGATATTCCCAATGGACATCGTGCTCGACCGGTTCAGCAGCGTCGACGGTGGTGGCCACGGACAAAGCGATCGTTGGGGGCGCCGTCGCCCGGTTTCTCGAATTCTACCACATTCTCGCGGAGGCCTAGCAAAACCGCAAACGCACTGTCTTCAAACCGCAGCCAGAGCCCTGCTTGGGCGGCTGGAGTGTCAAGGCGACAGTGGCCACTTTGGTGAAATGCCGTCGCCGAATACGGCAGCCAGCGGTCAGGTGCCGCAGAAGGTGCAGTAGGCGGGGCTGCCCGGTGGCGTGCCGTCGCGGTACTGCTCGTTCTCCTGTGTCTCCTCAAATGGCTTGCGGATCACCCCCAGCAGCCGATTGACCGGTGCGAGATCACCCGCTTCTGCTGCCGTGAGCGCCTCCTCCACCCGGAGGTTCCGCGGAATGATCACTGGGTTGACCTGCCGCATCCGGGCCACAGCAGTGACTGGGGAGCCCGGCTCCTGGGCCAGCCGCTGCTGCCAGCGGTCGAGCCAGCTGGCAAAGCCAGCCGTCGCCAGCGGGCCCTGCGACGGCGGACCTTCGTCCAGCACGCGAGCGAGGGCCACGAAGGTGGCGGTGAAGTCAGCTTCGGCCTGCTGCATCGTCCCGAGCAAGTCGGCGAACAGCTTTGCGTCACCCTCGTCAGCCGTTGCCAGCCCCAGCTTGGCCCGGGCCCCGGCCAGATGATGCCGGGCGTATCGCTCAGCAAAGGTCTCGAGTACGGCCACGAGTTTTTGGATGGCCTGCTCCTGCTCCCCAGTCACCAACGGCAGCAGGCTTTCGGCCAGCCGGGCCAGGTTCCACTGAGCGATCGCCAGCTGATTGGTGAAGGCATAGCGGCCGCCATGGTCGATCGAACTGAAGACCGTGTCTGGGTGATAGACATCGAGGAAGGCGCAGGGGCCGTAGTCGATCGTCTCTCCCGAGACCGCCATGTTGTCGGTGTTCATCACCCCGTGGACAAAGCCGACCAGCATCCAGCGGGCCACCAGACTCGCCTGCCGTTCGACCACCGCTTCAAGGAAGGCAAGCGGTGGCTCGTCTGCCTCCGCCAGCTCGGGATCGTGTCGGGCAATCGCGTAGTCAAGCAGAGTCGCCAGCAGGTCACGGTCGCCCAGGGCAGCCGCGTATTGAAAGGTGCCAACCCGAAGGTGACTGGCGGCCACCCGGGTGAGGATGGCCCCGGGCAGCGGATTGCTGCGGAGCACCGTTTCGCCCGTTACTGCCACCGCCAGGCTGCGGGTGGTCGGAATGCCGAGGGCGTGCATCCCTTCACTGATGACATACTCCCGCAGCATCGGCCCCAGCACTGCCCGGCCGTCGCCGCCCCGGGAATAGCGGGTGCGGCCTGAGCCCTTGAGCTGGACATCCACCCGTTTGCCGCTGGGCGTGAGCTGTTCGCCCAACAGAATCGCCCGGCCGTCACCCAGATTGGTGAAGTGGCCAAACTGGTGGCCGGCATAGGCCTGAGCCAGCGGATCGGCTCCGGGGGGCAGTTCATTGCCGGCAAAAATCGGGGCACCCGTGTCGCGAAGCAGCTCGGCATTCAGTCCCAGCTCAGCCGCCACCGCATCATTGAAGAGCGTCAGCCCGGCGTACCGCACCGGCAGAGGCTTTTCCCGGGTAAAGAGCAGTTCCGGTAGCCGACTGTAACTATTGTCAAACCGCCAACCGGCAGAATTCATCGGCGTATCAGGTTTCTGCATGATAGCTCGCAACTCGATTCATCAATTACGCTCAGCGAAGGGTTCGTATGGTGCATCCTAGGCCAGTCGCGACAAACGGCTGTCGCTGGCTCCTGTCACAGCCGGCAGGAATGTCTCTTCAACCGGATTCTCTTGGCATCGAGTAGGTGAGGGGCCCTGGCCCATGCCAATCGAGCGGCGTTGAAAACCGAGCGGAGCCTGGATGGCAAAGCGAGGTTTCCGTCGAGTGAGTGGAGGGCAGGATGCCTGGAGCGAACGTCCGGCGAGATGGCCTGGGCCAGGCCCCGTCGCTTCACCATTGACCCACGTAAAGCCCCGACGAATCCTTCGACTGTGAGCGATCCAATGACTCCATGCCGCCTGTTCGGAATCACCCTCACCATCTCGTTGTTCGTACCGGTCGTGACCCAAGCGAGCGACCGGCCCCGGAAACCCAACGTCGTGCTGCTGCTGGCCGACGACCTCGGCTGGCAGGACGTGAAGTGCTACGACATCGATGACCCCTCGCCGATGGAAACCCCAAACATCGATGCCTTTGCTCGGCGTGGTGTCATGTTCTGGCAGGCCTACTCACCCGCGCCAGTCTGCTCACCGAGTCGGGCGGCCATCCTCAGCGGCCTGCATCCGGCCCGAGGCGACATGACGACTGTCGCGGGTGGTGATCCACCCTGTCCGGCCAATCCGCACGCACCCATGATTAACCCCTACAACACTGCCCGGATGCCAGTCGCCCGGTTCACGTTGGCTGAGGCCCTCAAGCGGGATGGCTACGCCACCGGCCATTCCGGCAAATGGCATATCGCCAAAAACCATTACGAGTATCCAAATCCGTTCGACCATGGCTTCGACTTTTCCTGCCACCAGCGGGGCGTGCAGGTTCCGATGAAGCCCAACCGGTTGACCGGGTTCGCCACGACTGAAAAGGACGACCCCTATCGGCTTGACGCAAACGGGTTTCCCAACGACGCCCCGCAGAATGGGGCGCTGGAGTTCCTGCGAACCAACAAGGACCGGCCGTTTTTCCTCTACTACGCGACCTGGCTGGTCCACGCGCCGCTTGTGATGCGGAGTGAGCCGCTGCTGCGGAAGTACGAACAGAAACTGGGGGTCACCCTGACGGAGGAGCACAAGGCATCCTGGCAGCAGCCGGGGCAGACCAACCCTTTCTACTGCGCGATGGTCGAACAGTTCGACTACTACATGGGGCAGATCTTCGACTTCCTGGAGTCGACGCCAGACCCCCGCTGGCCGGGCCACATGCTTGCGGAAAACACTTTTGTGATCTTCTCGTCAGACAATGGCGGCATGGAGGGCAGCCGGAACGAGATCTACACCGACAACGCCCCGCTTGACAGGGGCAAGATTTCGCTGCACGAGGGCGGCACCCGGGTGCCCCTGATCATTGCTGGGCCCGGCATTCCCCGAAACATGCAGACGCAGGTGATGGCCAGCGGGCTGGACTTCTATCCCACCATTCTTGCACTGGTCGGGGCAACACCGCCCGGCGACAAGCAGTTTGACGGCTGTAGCCTCGCCCCCCTGCTCACCACCGATCCGACTGACCCGAGCCTCGTCAAAGACGCCGACGGCAAGCCCCGCGACACGCTCTTCTGGCATTTCCCCCAGTCCGAGAACACCTCAGCCATTCGGGTTGGCGACCACAAGCTCTTCCGTCGCTACCGCCCCGACGGCTGGACGTCGGCGGTCTACCAGCTGACCGACTCGGCATCCGGGCAGCCGCAACGGGTCGATATTGAAGAGCAGCATGATCTGGCAGCGGCCAGTCCGCAGCTGCAGAAAAAGCTTGATGACCGGCTCTCTGCCCTGATCAAAACCAGCGGCGGCCGCCTCCCCTACGGCAACCCGAGGTCTGGCCGGCCGCTGCCCCACCAGAAACAGACCCCGACAATCCTGGCCCACGAACGCACCGGCCGCAGCGTCCGGATCACCTACCGCAGCAACGGAGCAGGCCTTGCCTTTGCCGACATCATCTATTCCCCGAACAACGGCCATGAATGGCTGCGGCTGCCGGCTGAGATCTGTGGTGATGAGCCAACCGTTACAGCCGAGCTTCCACCTGAGGCGACCCACTACTTCGTCAATCTCATCGATGCGAACAACTTCCTGGTGATCGACCCGCCTGTCGATCGCAAGACCCTGGCGGAAAAGGGGCTCACGTTTGCCGACGTGGCCCATGAGGTCGGCCGCCCCGGGGCGGCCGATCCCCGCCCCCCGACGCGGCGGCGTTCGCCCGCCAGGTTCTGACCGCAGACGGTGGTATCCCTGTGGTGACGCCGAATACTCCCTGTTGCCCGCTGCCCAACGGCGTGGTACTGTTTGGCGTACGGATGTGATGCAGGCACTGCCGCCGCGAGCGTGAGCTTGTTCGGAAGCAGCTACCGCGATCGCCATCTCTCGATGCGACTGTGTTTTGCGGGGCCGCCGCCCTCGGTGGCCGCACTCAACAAAAACACCTTCTTGCCGGGCAGCCAACGATCCATCGCAGGGATCCGGTGTGTCCCGTCAGCCTGACGGCGCCGAGCTGCCCTCCCTCCGCAATCTCTGTCCACCGCCCGACGGCCGCACCAGCGTCGTCTGTGGGGGACGTTCTGAAAGCATTTCATGACTAACGCCGAAACTTCTGCTCCTTCCCCGACGTTCGCCGATCTGGGGCTGGCACCTGCCCTGCTCCGCAGTCTGGCCGACGAGGGTTACACCACGCCGACGCCGATCCAGGCAGAGGCCATTCCCCATGTGCTCGCCGGCCGTGACCTGTTCGGCTGTGCCCAGACCGGCACCGGCAAAACTGCTGCCTTCGCGCTGCCGCTGATCCAGCGGCTGCGGGCTGACAATCGCAAGCCCGCACCGCGGCGGTGCCGCACGCTGGTGCTGGCCCCGACCCGCGAACTGGCGGCCCAGATTCATGAAAGCTTCGTGGCCTACGGTCGCCATGCCCGGCTGTCGGCCGCCGTGATCTACGGCGGTGTCGGCCAGCATCCGCAGGCCCGGGCGATGATGCACGGTGTCGATGTGTTGGTGGCCACTCCGGGCCGGTTGCTCGACCTGGTGAATCAGCGGTTGGTCGATCTCCGCGGGGTTGAGTTTCTGGTACTCGACGAAGCCGACCGGATGCTCGACATGGGCTTCATCCATGACATGCGGCGGATCGTTGCCCTGCTCCCGGCTGATCGGCAGACACTTTTCTTCTCGGCCACGCTGCCGACAGCGGTGCGGGAACTGGCCGACACCATGCTCCAAGATGCGCTGGAGGTGAAGACCACCCCGCGGTCGACGCCGGCCGAAACCGTCGAACAATCGGTCTTCTTCGTGCCCAAGCGGGAGAAGAAGCCGCTGCTGATCAGGCTGCTGCAGGAGGAGGCGACGGGCCGGGTGATCGTCTTCGCCCGCACCAAGCACGGGGCCGACAAACTCCAGCGGGATCTCACCAAGGCAGGGATCACCACCGCCGCCATCCACGGCAACAAGTCACAGGCCCAGCGGGAGCGGGCGCTGGCCGCCTTCAAATCACCCCAGCCGCCGGTGCTCATCGCCACCGACATTGCCGCCCGTGGCATCGATGTCGATGAGGTGGCCCATGTCATCAACTACGAATTGCCCCACGAGCCCGAGACCTACGTCCACCGCATCGGCCGCACCGGCCGGGCCGGCCAGACCGGGGCGGCTGTCAGCTTCTGCGACAGCGACGAGCAGCCCCGCCTGATGGCAATCGAACGGCTGCTCAGCCGGGCAATCCCCTCACGGAACGAGCGGCCGGCCGACTCCGTTGGAGCGGCAACCGACTCGGCAGGAACAGGCCCCCGCCAGCGGCGACCAGCCCGCGCAGCCGGCCCGGCCCGCAGCGGAAACAGAAGCCGCCGCCGGGGTGGATCGGCCGGTAAGGCCACTCCACGGCCGACTCAGGCAATGCCGGCGGACCGGGTGGCCCAGCAGCCCTCAAGGCCATCGACTCCTGCCGTCGCAGCCGCCGGGTCAGGCCGCAGCCGCCGGCACCGCCGGGCGCTCTGAGGCAACTGCCTGGCGGTCGGCAGCTGAAGCGACAGCCCGCTGGCCGGTCTTGCAGCTGCCAACCGACTGGACAACACTGTTTGATCCTGAAGCCGGCTGCCTCTTTGTGGAGGCCTGTGTGCAGGCTCAGCTTGCGGCAGCGGAGGCGGCCGGAGCTGAATTCCAGCCCGGCACGGTGGTGCGGGAGATTAGCTGTCGCGGAACCGGGATCGAACTGACGACCGACCCCGACCGGGTGGCGGCCAGCATCCCGATCATCCACAGGTCAGCATCGCAGTCGGGCTTTCAGGGCATGGCTTCAAGTTTGCGCCGGTGATCGGCGAAGCCCTCGCCGATCTCGGCTGCACTGGGAGGACGCGGCTGCCGATCGGTTTTTTGTCACCAGCACGATTTCAGAACAGGTAACCACGGGAGAGGCCCGCGATGAACGCCGAGCCCCGCCACGTTTTCGTCTACGGCACGCTGCGACCCCTTCTAGCTACTGGGGAGCCCCAGCTGCTCGTCGAGACGCTACAGGAGGATGGGCCTGCAACTGTGCGGGGACAGCTGTTCGACCTGGGCGAATACCCGGGCCTGATCCCCGGGCCAGGGACTGTCCACGGTGACCTCCTGGCGATCGCGGGTGATGGTCAACTGGCAGCACTCGACGCGTATGAGGAATGTGGCCCGCCGCACCCGCTTTTTCGCCGCGAGCTTGCCACTGCCCTCCGGCCGAACGGCAGTTCCGTCGCCGTCTGGCTCTACCGTTACTGCCGACCGGTCACCGGTGCCTGGCTGATTGCTGACGGGGACTACGCCCGCCACTTGCACCGCAGGTAGGCCGGCGGCAGAGGCCACTCCTGCGTCAGCGAGCCAGCGGGCCGCGCATGCCAATTTTTCGGGCAGCCAGAAGCCGCACTGCTGGGTTTCCGGGCGGCTAGCGAAAAACGCTTGCACGGGAAACCCCAATTTTTATGATGATACCAGGATCTTGATGGATGGCATGCCGTTTGCACCTTCGCGTTCCGCCTGAAGCCTTTCAGACACCGACCAGGCGGCTGCTTCCTGCCAGATCAACTGGGTTCATTCGGGCCCTGCAGGTTGTAGATCGATGTCGTGTCGTCCTGCAGTCGACAGGCTCCACGTTTCCACCCCTCTTGAAGTAAGGACGAGCTTCAGCCATGAGCACGAAGACGAAACTTGAGTACATCTGGCTCGACGGATACAAGCCCACCCAGAGCCTCCGCTCGAAGACCCAGGTCCGGAAGGACTTTGGCGGGACCCTTGAAGAGTGCCCGATGTGGTCATTCGACGGGAGCAGCACCGAGCAGGCCACTGGCGGCGATTCTGACTGCCTCCTGAAGCCGGTGGCGATCTATCCCGATCCCGGCCGCAAGAATTCCTACCTCGTGATGACTGAGGTTCTCAATGCTGATGGCACTCCCCACGAGTCCAACGGCAGAGCGACTATTGACGACGACGACGATACTTTCTGGTTCGGCTTCGAACAGGAATACTTCCTCTGGTGCACCAAGAACAACAATCCGCCGGGCTTTCCCGCCGGTGGCTACCCAAAGCCCCAGGGTCCCTACTACTGCTCGGTCGGTGCCAACAATGCTCACGGGAGGGCCTGTGTCGAGGAGCATCTTGATACCTGTCTCGCTGCTGGCCTGAATGTTGAGGGCATCAATGGCGAGGTTGCCGCTGGTCAGTGGGAGTACCAGATTTTTGCCAAGGGGGCCAAAGAGGCGGGTGACCAGATCTGGGTGGCCCGTTACCTGCTTGAGCGGATCGGTGAGAAGTACGGCTATTCCATTGAGTTGCATCCCAAGCCGCTGGGCAAGACGGACTGGAATGGCTCAGGCATGCACGCCAACTTCTCGAACGAGCTGATGCGGACCTGCGGCGACAAGGAAGTGTTCATGAGCATCTGTGAAGGCTTCGGTGGCGTCATTGAACGGCACATCAGCGTCTATGGAGCAGACAATGAGCAGCGGCTCACCGGTCAGCACGAGACGCAGCGGATTGATCAGTTCAGCTATGGCGTCTCTGACCGTGGGGCATCCATCCGGATTCCGGTCGGTACCATCGAGAATGGCTGGAAGGGTCGATTGGAGGACCGGCGACCGGCCTCCAATGCTGATCCTTACAAGGTGGCCGCCGCGATCATCAAGACGGTCAAGGAGGCGATCCAAACGGCTGCGGTCTAGCTGTCCGTGGAGCAAGTCCTCCCTGATCCTTAACCGTGAACGGGTCCGTACAACCTCCCGGGGGCCAATGCTCCCGGGAGGTTTTTTTAGGCTTCAAAGTCCACTTCGCGAAGGGCTTCGAGCATCTGCCGCATGGTCTGAAACCGATCAGCCGGTCTCTTGCTGATCGCCTTCATCACCACCTCGTCGAGCGATTGGGGAATATGCTCTTCTGGCCGTGCCGTTGAGGGCGGTGGTGGGTTGTCGTGAATGATGTTTTCGAACGTCTCCTGAATTACCCGGCCACGGAAGGGTTCGCGAAGGGCGGCCACCTCGTAAAGGACGACGCCGAAGCTGAAAATATCGCTCCGCTCATCGACGGTCGCACGGTTGACGTTGACCTGCTCCGGCGACATGTACAGTGGTGTGCCGGGACGCTCTCCGGCCATGGTGAGAGCCTGCACCTGGTAATGCTGCTGGCTGGAGAGCAGTGGATGGGCCGGCGAATCATCGGGCTGCCCCCAGACCTTGGCCACTCCCCAGTCGAGCAGAATCACCTCACCAAAGTTTCCGACCCAGATATTCTCCGGTTTGATGTCGCGGTGTATCACACCACGGGCATGGGCGTACATCAACGCCAGGCCCGCCGTCGCCACGATCTCCACCCGGCGGCGCAGCGGAAACTCCTCTGCCGTCTCCGAAATGTTTTTCGCAACCCGACTGAGGATGGTAAACAGGTTTTCCCCCGAGACCCGTTTCATGGTGAAGTAGAGACCCTGCTGATGGTCACGGCCGATCTCATAAACCGGCACCGTATTGGGATGCTGCAGTTGAGCCGTGACGCGAGCTTCTCGGAGCAAGCGACGATTCTCCTGGCGATCCATCTGGAACTGCTTCCGCAGTGACTTCATCACGACGGTGCGGCCGGTGATCTGATCAAAGCAGGTTCGCAGCACACCCGTGCCACCCTGGGTCATCTCGCGAAAATTCGTGTACTTGTCGATTCCCTCTGGCAGCGTCTTGGGGAGTTTGTAATCAGTGGCGGACAGCAGAATGGGGCTGTGGCTTTCAACAGACTGTGGCATGGAAAATCTCGTACAACAGGAGGCTCAACCGCTGGGTCGCGGATTGTAACGGGCCGACAGGGCGGCGGGCGACCGCGGCTAGCAGGCTGTGAAAAAATCAATCGATGGCCATTTTTCACTCGGACAGCCCCGAAAACGCCGCAGCTTTTCGGGGCTGCCGGTCGCCGCAGCCTGCGGCGGCGGACTACCTTCCCAGCCTGCTAAGCGGCCGCAGACGCGACACTCTACCGCAGGCAATCGCCCTCAGGGTTTCGGCTGCTGACCGAGGATTTCAGATTTCCAGGGTTTTTGTCAATTTCTTACTCGCCGCCGCCATGCCGCGGGCATAGACTCACGGAAGTTCTTGGAAATGTTTCCCACGGCCGGTTTTCCCGGCCACGTCCCGAAAGGACCCTCTATGCTCTTCCGCGCTCTTGGATTTGCTGCAGCAGTTGCCTGCTGCCTGACCGTTGCCCGTCCTGCTATCGCCGGCTGTGGTACCTGCGATAAAACGGTGGTTGAAAATGCCGCCAACAACGCCGACTTCAGCACGCTCGTTGCCGCCGTCAAGGCTGCCGGGCTTGCCGAAACCCTCTCTGGCAGTGGACCCTTTACCGTTTTCGCCCCAACCAACGCAGCCTTTGAAAAGCTGCCGAAGGGAACCGTCGAAAGTCTCCTGAAGCCCGAAAACAAGGCCAAGCTGGTCAAGATTCTGACCTATCATGTTGTGCCCGGGAAAGTGATGTCGAAGCAGGTTGTCAAGCTGAACAAGGCCAAGACTGTTGAAGGCTCCGACGTGGCGATCGCCGTCACCGGCGGTACCGTGACGGTCGATGGTGCCAAAGTCATCAAGGCCGACATCAATTCGAGCAACGGTGTGATCCACGTGATCGACGCCGTGATCCTGCCCAAGGAATGATCGCGAATGGAAACGGCTTCCATTGCTTTTGTCCACTCGGGCCACGCCCCGAAAGACGGATGGTTTTCCGGGGTTCCCGATTGCTGCATTGAGCAGCGGGAAAGGTCTCTGCCGGTTGTGAAGATGGCGTTGGGCCAACGGCCGTAGCTGTCGATCACGCCTGTTCCGTGGAAAGTCGCCGGTCCCTTGCGGATCGGCGGCTTTTTTTCATTCAGGCTGGGTGGCCGGTGGAATGGACGGCTGGCCAACGACCACAGTGAATTGTTCAACCATCACGATTCCCTGCTGCGGTGCGTCGAGGGTGATTTTGTTGGTACCCAGATCGTCCACGATACCGAATGAGTCCTGGCCGGCAGCGGACGCGGACTGAAGGACAACGAAGCCGGCTGCCCGATCTCCGGGTAGGAGTCGCTCAAAATGATGGCGGTACTCAATTGGCAGGCAGACTGACGCAATTTCTCGATTGGTTCCGCGCTCAACCGCGAGCACCTTCCGCTGTTCGTAGACAATTCGGCCGGGCTCACCTGCCGGTGGGCCATCGCGAAGCAACTGTGCCGGCAGCAACGCCGCCCGGGGAGGGCCGACCACTACGACGACCGGCTCGGACTCACCCGCCAGCCGGAGTTGTAGCCGGCCGGCAGGCTGATCCGTTGCGGTGGGTTCGATCTGGTAACGACAGAGGCAAGCGGCACCCGCTGCCGGCATGAGCAGGCCCTCCGGCCCGATGAGTTTCCGCCGCCGCAGATCGCCGCTGATACGATCCTGCAGCAGGACGCTGTGGGTCACCTGCTGCTCAACGGCGGCAATTGTCCGCGAATGCCATGACTTGTCTGGGGTTTCAGCCGCAACCACCCCGCCGGTGAGCCAGCACCCACCGGCCAGGGTCACGGCCGCCAGCCGGAAAGACCCACGAAAAAACATTCTTGGCTGACGCATGTGAATCATCCTGTCAGAGATGGGGGCAGTCCGAACCGGAAATCCCGAGAAGCCAACTGTCCGCGAAATGGCTCGCCATGGCCTGTTGCCATCGTGCCAACCCCTGAAAACACCAATCGGGTTTCACGGGTGCTGGTCGCCGCCTCAGGCAACCGCTGAATTTTTTCACCTTCTGCGAAGTTGCACCAGGCCTCCGGACACGCGACCATTGTAGCTGACTGGCATCCAGGCCGGTTCATCTTCAGGCATTCCCCCAGCCGCCCCGGGCGTCAACGACGCCGCCGGTGGTGACCAGAGGGAGGCTGGGGGCTCACGACGGCCCGCAGCGGCAGCCAGCCCAAGGCTTTAGGAGAACATTATGGATCAGTTGCATGCCCATCCCCGTTTCCGCCCTCCCCCCCGTGGTGAACCGCACGGTCTTTGTGACCGGTGCTTCTGGCTTCATCGGCACCCATCTGGTTGAGCATCTGCTGCGGCAGGGCTGCGAGGTCCGCTGCCTGATTCGGCCAACCACCCCGGCAACCCACCTGCTGCGGCCCAATTTGATCCGGGTTTCTGGCACCCTCACTGCTCCGGAGAGCTATCGGAGAGCGTTGGTCGGCTGTGACACGGTCTTTCATCTCGCAGGGCTGGTGGCATCCCGACACCCGGCCGAGTTGCTGGCGACCAACGGGCAGGGAACCGCCCGGCTTGCCGAGGCCTGTGCCGACCGGCCGAATCCACCGACGCTGGTGGCAGTTTCGAGCCTGGCGGCGGCTGGACCGCCGCGCCATGATCGCGGCTTCCGGGATGAGACCGATTCGCCGCGGCCGGTTTCCCATTACGGCAGCAGCAAACGGGCCGGCGAAATTGAACTGCAAAAGCGGGCCGGCCAGCTGCCGATCACCGTGGTCCAGCCTGGGATCGTCTATGGTGCCCGCGACCGGAAGATCGCCACGATGTTCAAGGCGATTGCCCGTAGCGGCGTGCACTTTGTCGTCGGCTTCCGAACCCCGCGACTGTCGCTGATCCATGTTGATGATCTGGTGCAGTTGCTGCTACTGGCGGCCGCCACCGGGGAGCGGCTCGACGGACATCCCGACGGGGATTACTCACCCACCGGCTACTACCTTGCCTGTGACGATCAGGCTCATCCCACCTACTGGCAATTGGGCCACCGGGTCGGCCGCGCGCTCGGCAGACGGGTGCTTGTCTGGCCGCTGTTGCGTCCGGTCGGCTGGTCGGTCGGGGCACTCGCGGAATGGGCGGCAGCTCCCGGCGGCGTGCTGTCGCGGGACAAAATCCGGGAGGCAACCGTCCCCAGTTGGGCCTGTTCAGCCGCCAAGGCCCGCGGCCGGCTTGGCTTCCGGCCCGCCATGCCGCTCGACGCCCGGCTGCGTCAGACCGCCAACTGGTTCTCCGAACATGGCTGGCTGTGATGCGGCGGTGTCATGGCACCCGTTTGGGCACGAGCAACGCCTTCAGCACCGGCCCGACAATCAGGTAGGCCAGGAGCATCGCAACAATCCGGACCGCATACATGGTGAACAGCGTTGGCTGCTGCCCGGTGAGGGCGACACGGATCATGGCCATGCCCAGAAAGTGTCCCGCGATCGGACACACCCCGAAATAAATCATAATCAGCAGGAGTATTCGCATCGGCAGCCCCTTGTTCGCGGTGATTGATAGAATCGACAGGGCCCTGACGGAGACTCTTGCGATGAAGATCGGATCACACCTCGACCAGCTTGAGCGGCTGATTCACCGCCCGGTTTCATCCCGGCCCGACTGGCTCAAGCATGCCCGAGAAGACGCCGAAGAGCTACTCTGGCTGGCCCACCGGGCCGGCGACGATCAAAATTTTGACCGGCTCATGGAACTCGAAGAAGATGCTGCCGTCTTGATCGAACAGATCGAGAGTCGCATGGAGCAGGGCGCCTAGGAAAACAGCCGGGGCCGGTTCGCTGCACGATCAGGAACCGGCCCCGTCATTGCTCAAGGCTGCCGGCAGATGGGCCCTGCCGGCGGACAATGCTCACTCGCTGGTCTTCACGACATGTGGCACGCCGCATCGATCCCAGCGGATCTTGGCCTCGAAACCACAGCAGCAGTACTCGACCCTGGTGACCCCTTTGCCAATCAGGGCGCAGCGGGTCGAGATCGCTGGCGTCTCGCAGACGCAGCACTCCGGTACGCAGAGCGTGACCGGCACTGGACACCCGTCGCAGGGGCTGCAGATCATCAGACAGATCTCAACCTTCGGCGGCGGTGGGCAGCAGTCCTTGCCACGGTGGCAGAACAGACCGGCATCAGCCGGCAGACTCCACAACCCGGCGGCAATGACCGTGAAGGCGAGAAGGGAGTGCTTGAGGCTCGTCATTCTGTGTCTCCTTGACGAAAAACAGGTCTAGGCAGTTTGCGCTGAGTTTAGCGACTAGTAGCTAGTCTGATTCGGAAAAACCGTTTTGCAAGGCTGTAGCTCCCAGCTTCGCAACGGTGTTTTTCGGGCCTCGACCCGCAATCAGACCCCTTCAAGCTCCCAGCCCTCGCGGTAGACCCGGCTGACGAACTGGTTCACCTCAGGCACGTTGGGGCTTTTCAGGGCCTTGGCGTCCCACTCGATCCGCGTCCCCTCGCCCGCCCGCAGGGCTAGGTTGCCGATCAGAATCGTCTCGGTGAGCCGGCCGGCATAGCCGAAGTTGGCCATCGTGCCGGGCTCATATTCGCCCTTCACCGTGCTGACAAATTCCCACTTCTGCCGCTGGTCCCCGCCCCCCTGGAAGGGAATCCGAGGCAGGGACTGCGTTGGTGGCTTGAACTCGGCGAAGTCGCTCTCGGGCAGCAGGAAGTACCGAGCACCGTAGTCATCGGGCGAGAACAGGAGCCCCTTGCTGCCCACCAGGACCGCACCGCTGGTCTTCCGCTCGCCTTCCCGCTGCTTGGCGACCCGTTTCTGAAACGACTCGGGCAACTGGCTGATGATGCGGTCCGGTGGCAGCGCTCCGCCATCGTACCAGTGGAATTGGCAGGGCGGCAGGCCGTCACGGGCCCCAAACTCGAAGAGCAGTTGTGAACTTTCTGGATAGGTCTCGCCCTCGAAGAGGCCGGGGTTCTTCACAGCCGTGACCGCGTCAGCATCAAAGAGCTTCAGCGCCATGATCGGCATGTTTGTGGTGTGGCAGGCCATGTCACCGAGGGCCCCTGTGCCAAAATCAGCCCAGCCCCGCCAATTGAAGGCGTGATAGGCACCCCGCTTGAACGGTCGCATTGGTGCCGGCCCGATCCATGCATCCCAGTTGAGATTCTCCGGCACTGGATCCTCACCGTCAGGCCGTCCCTTGCCCTGCGGCCAGACCGGCCGGTTCGACCAGATGTGGACCTCGGTGACGTCACCGATGGCTCCGCTACGAATCACCTCGACTGCCTCCCGCAGGCCATCCTCACTGGTGCCTTGATTACCCATCTGGGTGACGACGCCCATCTGTGCGGCCGTCTCCCGCATCAGCCGGGCCTCACGAATCGACCAGGTCAGCGGCTTCTGGCAGTAGATGTGCTTCTTCATCCGCATCGCCTCGACCGCCGCAGCCGCATGGGTGTGGTCAGGTGTGCTGACGGTGACGATGTCAATTTTGTCGCCGAGGGCATCGAGCATCTCACGGAAGTCGGTGAATTTGCTCGCCTCGGGAAACTCGCGGGACTTCTTGTCGAGCGTGCCGCCGTCAACGTCGCAGAGTCCCAGGATTTTGACCCCCTGCTCAGCAATGTGGCTGGTGTCACTGCCCCCCTTGCCGCCGACTCCGATACAGGCAGCGGCAAGCCCCTGAAGCGCGGAATCATCGGCCCGCAACAGCGGGCTGGTGCCAGACCAGAAGCCGACACCCGCTCCGAGAGCAGCAGTCTGACTGAGAAACTGACGACGGGAAGACCGAGTGCGCATTGCAGAATCCTTGGAAGTTGTGAACGATTGGGTCGATGGGTCAACCAAACGAGCGAGCCAGCCACTGTCTCCGTACGACTCGCTGGTCGCCCCGGTTGTTCCTGAGATGTTCACCAAGTAGGCTCGCTTACGCGCAGGCCTCTGAAGCCTAACATCCAGTCTGCTGAGCTGTCCAAATGAAGCTATCGACGCTCCCTGGAGCAATGTTTTTTTCGCTTATTGTCGTTTTCATGGTTGCTGCACCGCTGCCTGCTCAGGCGGCCGCGGCCGAAACGCTGCTGGCCACGGGCTGCCCGGTGGAGCGCAATGGCGACGGCGCCATCGTCGCCGTCGATCTCAGCGAACGACCGATTGATGACACCGTTGTCGCTGCCCTCGCGACGCTTCCCGAACTCGCTGTCCTGCGGCTGCGGCGAACGGCAATCAGTGATGCCCAGTTACACCGACTCACTGGATTGAAACTCCGGATGATCGACCTGCGGAACACCAATACCACCGACGTGGGGCTGGCGGCGCTCGGGAACATTTCATCATTGGTGGACATTCAGCTTGAAAAAACCAAGGTCACCGATGCTGGAGTTGAAAATCTGGCCGGGCTCAGGCTCAAAAGCTTCAACGTCAACTACTGCACCAGCATTAGCAACCGGGGGCTTGCCGTGTTGACGGCGATGCCGTCGATCGAGCAGCTGCAACTCGACTACACCAAGATCGATGATGCTGGCATGGCCGGCCTGGCACGGGCCCGCCGGCTGAAACGACTGCGGATGAGAGGCCTCGATGTGACCGGCAGCGGCTTTGCCCACTTGGCAACACTTGAGAATCTCTCGCGGCTCAACCTGCGCGACACCTCGCTCGACGATGCCGGGCTGGCGGTGATCGCGGCCCTGCCCAGGCTCGACTGGCTCGACATCAGCGAGTGCCGGCTGGCAACCCCTGCCGGAATCGCCCGGCTCGGCCAGGCGACCACGCTGACCTACCTCGACCTCTGGGAAACCAAGACCGATGACGAGACGCTTGCCGCCTTCGGTGGGCTGACCAACCTCAAACTGCTCAACCTCAAGGCCACCCGGATCACTGACGACGCGGTGCCGACACTGCTGAAGCTCACCCAACTGGTCGAACTGAATCTGGGAGGCACACTGCTGAGCGACGAGGGGTTCCTGGCCCTCGGCAAGCTGCCGGCCCTGAAAAAGCTTAACGTCGCCAACACCAACATCGGCTTCGACACAATCGATACCCTCGCCGGGTCACGGGAAGGACTCACGGTTGTTGAGTACGAGGACTAGCTTCACGGAAAGCTCGGGCCTCCTGCCCGACTTTCCTGGGGCGGAATGATGAAAAGCCAAGGTTTTCACCATCCCGCTGCTGCTCATGGGCGGCATCCTGCCGCCGGCTGGCAGTGGGGCCT
>Ga0180432_10003014_pt1 | contig 24557 bp, 22 predicted proteins | sample SS_ome_10_FD_132414 | JGI IMG/M metagenome (GOLD analysis project Ga0180432, IMG submission 132414) | Hypersaline lake sediment archaeal communities from the Salton Sea, California, USA - SS_1_MS_2 metaG | ecosystem: Environmental > Aquatic > Non-marine Saline and Alkaline > Hypersaline >... | reverse complement strand
GTGCTGGTTTAATCCCCTCTTGCAGACTGAACAGGAGGGAGTTCGTTGGTCGAGCGTAGTGTTCTGCTACGCCGGTCGACATGGCAGTTTTTCGAGCATAGTCTGTGTACGGGACGAGGTGTAAAGACCTGGTGGCGGCCTGGCTGGATAAGCCGGGCCGTCCACTCGAATCATCGGTGAGGGGTGCAGACCTGCAGACAGGCCCTACCACACCCGCCAGTCAGGCTCATAGCGAGCCACCCGGAGCCTCAGAACGTCCCCGCGCAAGGTTTTCGAGACTTCATTGTCTTCCTCAACGCAACGCTGACCAAGGGATCCCTCCCCGACGCGCTACTCCAACAGTTGACGTAGTGGATCTCTCCATGTCGCGCACTCCGAAACACTGGTGAAAGAAGGGAGGAAATGGAATGGACAGGAAAATCAGGCTGATGAACATGGCGGAAGTAGAACAAACCCTATCGATGACCAGGGTACTGCAGCTTGTCGAGCAGGCGTTCATGGAGCGCGGTATGGGTCGCGCCCAGATGCCACCTAAGAGCTATGTATTCTTTCCGCGCCACAACGGTGACCTGCGAGTGATGCCTGCATATCTGGAAGGTCTCAATGAGCCAGGGGTCAAGCTTGTGAATGTTCATCCGGATAACCCCGCGAAACACGGGATACCCACCGTGCTTGCAACCATCTTGCTGTTCGACCCGGATACTGGCACACCGGTGTGTATCATGGATGGCACTCTCGTGACCGCGATGCGCACAGCCGCCGCATCAGGCGTTGCGGTAAAGTACCTCGCCCGAAAGGACTCGCGAGTTCTTGGCGTCCTTGGTGCAGGAGGGCAGTCTCTGCGGCAGGTCGAGGCGATCCAGGAAGTACTCACACTCGAAGAGGTCAAGGTATTTGACGTGGTAGAGTCGCGCGCTCGCCAGCTTGCCCTCACAATCGAGGACCGGTTCGGTCTATCCGCCAGAGGCGTTGGCAGCGCGGAGGAAATGGCGAAAGGGTCCGACGTCATAGTGACGGTCACGCCCAGCTCGACTCCTCTCCTTCAGGCAGGCTGGGTTGCGCCAGGAACGCATATCAGTGCCATCGGAGCTGATGCCCCTGGCAAGGAAGAACTGGATCCGGCCCTGCTCTTGCGCGCAAAGGTGGTGATAGACGATTGGGAGCAGGCAAGTCACAGCGGGGAGATAAATGTGCCGGTGGAGAAGGGCATGCTGACGCAGGCCGACATACATGCCGACATCGGTGAGGTCGTGGCCGGCCTGAAGCCGGGCAGGATGTCGGATTCGGAGATCACGGTGTTCGACAGTACAGGTCTGGCGATCCAGGATGTGATAACCGCGTGGGAAGCCTACCGCGTCGGAACCGAGAAGAACCTGGGCACCGAAATCGACCCCCTGTACCTGAAGTAAGACCCGTCTTTCGCAGAATCGGGCGACACCTCGGCCTCGTAACCAACGTGTCCCCGATTTCTGCTTCGGTAGCCGCCAGGACCTGAGATGTCAGGACTCATCCAGCAATGCAGCATGGTCATGTCATCCAGGCCGGCCTCGTGATCACGGTCTGTCGAGCACACCGCTACCTCCTTCGCTCTCACGCAGAGACAGCCGATAGCGAACCACGCCCCTGGACATCCGCCGCTGGCATTCGGCTGGCCACACTCCCTGCCGCTCGCCCATGTACCGTCGCGTGTATACTTGGGCGCATTCATCGTTGCCAGGTGCCAGGCTCTTTGCATGTCGGTGCGCCGATGCTGGCGAGCTCGTCGAGAGTCTGCACAGGCTCTTCCAAGGAGGCTGAATGCGGTTCGAAAACAAGAAGGTCCTCGTCACCGGTGGAGGAAGAGGAATCGGACGTGCCATCTCTCTGGCTTTCGCACGTGAAGGCGCACAGTTGGCAATCAATGCGGCACACCAATCCACCGCAGAAGATACGGCAGGTCAGATACGTGCAATTGGAGGCACGGCAGTCGCGATTGAGGCCGATGTCACTGACGAACAGCAGGTGATAGGAATGGTTGATAGGGTCGTCGATGAACTCGGCTGCATCGACGTCCTAGTGAACAACGCCGGAACCAGCCACCCGATTATACCGACGCTTGAGCAGGACACGGCCGACTTCGACCGTGTCATCGCCACCAATCTTCGCAGCGCCTACATCTGCTGCAAGGCAGTTGGCAAGCACATGGTCCCGCGCCGTAGCGGCAAGATCGTCAACGTTGCCTCAATCTCGGGATTGACCGGACAGCCTATGCGTACGGGCTACGCCCCTTCGAAGGCCGCGATGATCAACATGACCATGGCACTGGCAGTCGAGTGGGGACGAGACAACATCAATGTGAATGCAGTCTCGCCGGGCCACGTGTTGACGGACCTTGTTCGCGACTCGATTCGCAGGGGGGTCTTCAGCGAAGAAAGGCTGGTCAACCGGACAGCCCTCGGGCGGCTCAGCACCCCCGAGGATGTTGCCAATGCCGTCCTCTTTCTCGCCTCGGAAGAGGCCAGCGCCATTACGGGTATTTCACTCGTAGTGGATTGCGGCTGGATGGCCAACGGGTTCTACATGTGAGCGCACGTCCTGACGCATGCAGGTACCAGGGCGCAGTCAGGTCGCCACACACGGGACCAACGTGTGCTGCGCCGTAGCAGCAAGCCTCGACCGATGCTCGTACGCGCATGTTGACAGTACAAAGTCGCATCACTAGAATCGCCACACGTTGAGATTGAGTTCACGCGAGTAGCAGTGTCATCCTATTGATGTCTGCGTGCCACTACGCGCCGAGGGGCTGCACGGACTCAGCAACGGAGAGGAGGTGGCGCACGGAATACTCAGTTTCTGGTCCCTGGTCTTCTGCTACGTCCAGCAAATCATTTCTAGGAGGAAACGAATGCACGGGAAATTGTTTGCCCTACTAGTGGCTCTCTCGATTATCCTGGTGGCCTCCATGCCAGGGTGTGCCCCCGGCGGGGCGGACTCCGGAACGGACGGCGGTGGTGGTGATTCATCCGCCCCCGAATACACCTGGCGCTTCGGCTACCCCGAGTCCATGACAACCCGTAACGACAGCCTTCAGCTATTCACTCATCTCATCGAGGCATACACTGACGGCCGAATCGATGTCGAGTACTACGGCAACGGAGTACTTGGCAGCCACAGTGAGATCTTCGATGCGGTGCAGGCAGGCGACGTCGAGATGGGCTGCTTCGCACCTTATGTCGACATCGTGCCCGGAGGAATGCTCAACTGGATGCCCTGGACTGTGTCGAACTTCCGGCAAGCTGCCGTCGCCTACGACCCGAACGGCGGCATCATCTTCGACGTGATGACGGAGGCATGGCATGAGGTTGGCTTCAAGTTGCTCTGGAGCGCTCCACAAGGTGCATATGGCATTGCCAACACTGTTCGCCCATTGACCAAGCCGGAGGACTTCGACGGATGGAAATTCCGCGTGTCGGGTTCACTCGGCTTCGTGAAGACGATGGAGAACATGGGCAGCGGCACCTCTCTCCAGCTTGAGACCATACCGTGGTCCGACTTGTACCAAGCCCTGCAGACCGGCGTAGTGGATGGATGCTGGAACATCTGGCCCAGCCTGGTTCAAGAGCGCCACTACGAAGTGATTGACTACTACACACCACTCAATTTCGGTTGGGACACCAACAACGTGGTCATGAACGAGCAACTGTATGACTCTCTGCCTGCTGACTTGCAGGATGCTATCCACTGGGCCTCACTTAAGGCAGAAGAGCAGAACTACGAGGCCATTCAGCGTGCCGTGCTGCCGTCGATTCAGGCGGTAGAAGATGCAGGAGTCGAGATCTACTGGATCACTGACGAAGAACGGGCTGCTTTCCGAGAAGCTGCGAACATGTCTGCTATCTGGGATGAGCTCTGCAAGCCGTGGCTCGACGAGCACTATCCTGGTCAGAACATGACGCAGATAATCCAGGACGAACTGGACCGCATCATCGCTGAGACCCCGTCCGTAGTGTAGAACCTGTAAGAAAGTCACACTGCGGTAGTGTGTAGAAAGACCCGAGTCCGGGAGCGAAGGGGTCCCTGGTAGAGCCAGGGAACCCTTCGCTATACCGGAAGCATTACACGCTTTGGAGGAACACTTGAAGACCGACATGGCCAAACGCTTGCTGGGAAAGCTCCACTCTGTGGAGTTCACGCTCGCGGCTGTAGGCCTGGTGCTGACCAACATCCTAATGTTCATCCAGGTCCTCAATCGCTACTGGCTGCGACTGCCGATGGTGGGGCTGGGTGACTTGACGCTCTACTTCTTCATCATATTCATGTCCATCGGTGCTGCGGTGGCGACATGGAGCGAAACGCACGTCGCGGTGGATGCGTTTCGTGACAGGTTCTTGTCCAAGCGACCTTTGGGCCTCGAAGTGCACCACCTTGCGATGACTGTTCTGGCAGCTATCACCTTCTTGTTTCTTCTGCCGCATGTGGTCAGTTTCATGGCGAATGCAGCAGCGTTTCCAAGGTGGGCCACGCTGGTTACGTGGTTCAACCTCAGTTGGCTACAACTCGTATGGGGAATATGCATGTTCTTGGTCCTTGGACACCTCATCGAGGTCGCAGTCAAGCACGCATCGGAAGTACGGCGCATGAGAAAAGCCAGCAGGGAGGAATCCTAGATGGAATTCGGCGTCGTACTTGGCCTGGTTTCCTTTTTCGCAGGAATATTCATCGGGCTTCCGCTGGCTTTCGTATTCCTGGGAAGCACAATAGTGACCCTGCTTGCCCTTGGCGAGGACATGAGTTTCATGGCGGGAACCGCGTTCCGCGGCATTGACAGCTATGTTCTCATGGCCATCGCCTATTTCGTGTTTGCAGGAAACCTGCTGTCCGAGACAGGCATCGCCGACAGGTTCGTACGTCTCTCGTATGTGCTGGTCGGAAAGATACGCGGCGGGCTTGTAGACGTAGGCATTGTGTCCACAGTCTTCCTGAGTGCGCTCACGGGTTCATCGGTACCCACGATTGCGGCACTCATACCGCTGCTTGTCCCCCGACTGGAAAGGCTTGGCTATCAGCGCCGCTACGTCACGGCAGTGCTGTGCTCGTCGAGCTTCCTGGGCTATCTCATCCCTCCTAGCGTACCGGTCTTGATGTACTGCCTGGTCGCGCAGCAGTCGATTGGCGCCGTATTCTTGTCGACGGTCATCCCCGGCCTCCTGCTCGCAGGAGGGTACATGGTAGTCAATACCTTCATGGTGCGAGGCTACATGCAGCCTGCACAGGAACAGGTGAAACTTCCGGTTGGAGTCAAGGCATATGTCCGTGAAGCCGGAGCCGCAACATGGACCGCATTGCCAGCTCTCGGCTGCCCTCTTGTCGTCCTCGGCGGCATCTATGGTGGCGTCTTCACGCCAAACGAGGCTGGCGCTATCGCTGTCGTATACACCATCGCAGTCGGCGTCTTCTTCTATCGGGAGCTGACCAGGAAGAGGTTCGCTACCTCTGTGCGCACTACCATGGGCACCCTGGGCATGATTACGCTCCTTCTCGGCTTTGGCACGGTGTTCACGCGCCTTATGATTCGCGAAGGTGTCGCGCAGGCTCTCGCCAATGGAATGCTCGGGGTGTTCTCGGAACCCTGGCAGATACTTCTGATGATGAATCTGCTGCTGCTCATCCTGGGTATGTTCATCGATGGTATTCCCATACTGATCGTGGCAGTGCCCCTTATTCTTCCGCTCGTGTCCAATCTTGGAGTGAACATGGTGCAGCTGGGCGCCATCGTCGTAGTGAATATCGGTCTTGGGGTCGTGACTCCTCCCTATGCCGTATCGATCTTCGTCGGTTCGCGGCTTGGCGGTGTCCCCTACGGAGACCTGGTGAAACCTATGATGTACTACTTGCTGCTCGTAGGTTTGCCGGTGCTGCTGCTCACGACCTTCATTCCATGGCTATCGCTCTGGCTGCCTACACTGGCAGTAGGCCCCAACATCGTTGGAGCATGGTGATAATCGAACTCCTATGATTCTTCGAAGCGCTTCCGCCAGGTCCTCTCGAGCAATGGCGGAAGCGCTTCACCTTGCATGTGGAAGCTGCAAGGGTTGTGACCCGGCTTCCAGGACACGAGTCTTGAGGAACGATTGCCCGGTATCGCGGACAACCGCCACCATCGGGCGAATCGCGATGCGACCAGCTACAACGGCGCCTCTACATGCGAACGCCGCGGCTGACAGAGCCACTATGAACGGCCCTGAGCCATCAAGTATGCGAAGATGATGACCGGGAGACGCCGTGAACTACACAGAAAGGAGTCTCTATCAATGACCAAGATATCGAAAGGAGCCCAGACCTGGCTCGCGCCGATGCCGGCACTGCTTATTGGCGCAATGGTAGACGGCAAAGCGAACTTCATGACGGTTGCGTGGGCTGGAATAGCTAACGGCGAACCCCCTATGGTGGCGGCTGCGATCAGGCCGGCACGACATACGCTCAAGGGAATACGGGCGCACAAGCAGTTCTCCGTGAATGTGCCTTCTGCGGAGCAATACCGCGAGGTTGATTTCTGCGGCATCAAGTCCGGTGCAAATGTGGAGAAAGTCGACCATTGCAGTTTCTCCATCTTCCATGGAGCTCTGGACCATGCGCCTCTGGTGGAACAGTGCCCTGTGAACCTGGAGTGCGAGGTTACTCAAATCATCGACCTGGACAGCCACTGTCTCGTGCTTGGCAGGGTCACTGAAGTCCACGTCTCCGATGATTGTATCGGGGCAGACGGCAACATCGATTTCCTCAAGGTGAACCCTCTGGTATTCCTCGACAACCCCACGAGGAAGTACTGTGCTATAGGAGATGTCATCGGTGAAGGCTTCAGTGCCGGGCTTGAGTTGTAGCTGGCGCATGGACAATGGCGCGGTCAGAATTGATTCGCGACACTAGCGTCATCGTCACGGAGACGGGACTGCCCGCCGGACGCAGGCATTCCCCGATGGAGGTTGAGTAAGTGAAGAACGTGCTCTGGGAGAACCTGAAGAGGACGGAGTTTGCACCATACGTCGCCGCCGATGCAGTCGTCGTAGTCCCGGTCGGCTCGATGGAACAGCATGGCAACCACCTTCCGGTCAACACTGATACCAACTGCTGCTTCCGGATAGCCGTGGCAGCAGCAGAACGGGTTGAAGACCTCCCTGTGCTCGTGCTTCCACCCGTATGGGTGGGCTATTCTCCCCACCACATGACGCTTGAACATGGAGAGGGCAGCATCACCCTGAGCTACCTGACATTCGCAAACCTTCTGTCCGACATCGCCTCAAGCGTCTACGCCCACGGATTCCGCAAGATCCTGCTACTAAACGGGCACGGCGGGAACAAGCCACTGATTGAATCGATACGACTCAAGCTGTGGGAGGAGAAGCGCATCCCATCGGTTCACGGCTTCACTTACTGGGAGCTTCCAGGCGTCCCTGAGTTGATGCGTTCAATCAGTGAGACTGACAAAGGTTCGATCGGCCACTCCGGAGAATTCGAGACATCTCTGCAGATGTTCCTGCAACCCGCATTGGTAGCCACGGAAGCCGCCACATGGACCACCGGCGTACAAGGGAACCCCAGCGTCGGCACCCACGAGAAAGGTGCTATCGTTTTCGAGGCAGCAGTTGAGGCACTTGCCGACCTGCTTCATCGCTACCATGCCGGCCTGTACGACGACGAATCGAACTGGAGGAAGGATATCTAGTGACTCGCCGGGCGTTGGCATGCTCAAGGAGTTCAGCGGCTCGTGAGACTCGGCACAACTCTCAGGACCCATGCTGTCGCGACACGTGTAACCCTCCTCGCCGTACGGTCGACTTCCTCACACTGACCTGGCCGCAGTATCTCGCGAAGTAGAGAGGTAAGACATGATTGACACACTCATTGTCGGAGGCAACGTAATTGATGGGACCGGCAACGTAGGCTACAGGGCCGCCGTTGCCATTGACGATGAAGGCCGAATTGGAATTATCACCGGGGATGTTTCGGGCGTGAAGGCACGCTCGACAATAGACGCGACAGGTCAGATAGTCTGCCCCGGATTCATAGACGTTCATACGCACTCAGACCTGGCCGCCCTTGCAGAGCCGCTCGACGAACCCAAGATTATGCAGGGGGTCACTACCGACTTCATCGGGCTCGACGGCATGGGCTATGCCCCTCTATCAAAGCCCAATCTCGAACGTATGCTCCGTATGTGGAGCGGCATCAGCGGCTACCCTGACCTTGACTACGATTGGAGTACGGTTGCCGAGTACCTGGAGAGGTACCGCGGCACCACCTCCACAAACGTGGGATTCTTCGTGCCGAACGGGTGTCTCCGCGCCGAAGTGGTCGGGTGGGAGAATCGACCGGCAACCACCGACGAAATCCGCGCAATGCAGGATTTGCTGCGGCAAGGAATGAAAGAGGGCGCCCTCGGTCTATCGACGGGACTGACTTACCCTCCCGGCAGCTACGCGAGTCGAGACGAACTGGTTGAACTATGCAAGACGGTGGCTGAGTGTGGTGGAGTGTATGTGACTCACGTGCGCTATGACATGGGAGACAAGGCGTACGATGGCTTCCGTGAAGCCGTCAAGGTTGCGGAGTTGAGCGGATGTCCACTACACATCTCCCATTACGCCACAATCATCGCAACCCGCGGGAGGCCCGAGCGTCTTCTTTCGCTCGTGGACGACGCGAGGGCGAGAGGACTCGATGTCACCTTTGACACATACCCCTGGCCGGCAGGGAGCAGTTACCTTCCTGCGGCTCTGCCGCAATGGGTCCAGGACCAGGGCCCGGAGGAAATGCTGGCCTATCTCAAGGTGCCTGAGGCCAGGGAGGCACTGAAACAGGAGGCGCCTCCGCTGTCCGGTGATGCTGACCAGTTGGTCGTCAGCGCCGTATCCTCGGAGAAGAATCGATGGTGCGAAGGGCAGACCGTCCGGGCAATCGCGGATCGTCTTGGCAAGGACCCCTGGGATGTTGTCTGTGATCTCCTCGTCGAAGAGAATCTCGGTGTTGCGTACTACACGTTCACGGGCCATATGGAGGACGTGAAGACAATCATGTGCCACCCTGCGCAGATGGTCTGCACCGACGGGCTGAGGATCGGAGGAATGCCCAATCCTCGCACCTATGGCACGTACCCGAAGATTCTCGGCCAGATGGTCAGAGACGAAGGACTGATGGAACTGGAGCAGGCGATACGCAAGATGACCTCATTCCCTGCACAGAGATTTGGATTGGCCGACCGGGGTATCCTGCGAGATGGGATGAGGGCTGACGTAGTCGTTTTTGACCCCTACACCGTCAGCTGCGTGGCTACATTCGCCAATCCCAGGCAATTCCCTATTGGCATCAACTACGTGTTTGTGAATGGCACTCTCGTAGTTGACAACACATGTCACACGAAAGCTACTCCCGGAACGCCGCTGAAGAGAGCGTAGATACCTGCTTCGCGGCAAGGGTTCTGGAACGCATGATATGGAAGGAGGACGGCCATGATTGACTCGATCGCGAGACTCCCACGCGTGAGCTTGGGCTTCTACCCCACACCACTTACCGACGCACGGCACCTATCGTCCGCCATTGGAGGCCCCCGCATCTTCATCAAGAGAGAAGACCTGAGCGGACTCGCCATGGGCGGCAACAAGGCAAGGAAGCTCGAGTTCATACTCGGAGAGGCACAGAAGCAGGGTGCAACCAGGCTCATCAGCACTGCAAGTGCGCAATCGAACTTCTGCCTTCAGACTGCAGCGGCCGGAAGGAAGCTGGGCATGAAGAGCAGCTTCGCCCTGCTGAAGGGCGTGCACAACGAGGTCCAGGGCAACCTGCTCCTGCAGAACGTGCTCGACTCAGACGTTGAGATTCTGGACGTGGGCGACATGAGTCTTCTTCGCGGGAGCTTCATTGCGGACAAACTGAGTGAGATTGCGGAAGACAAGAGGTCGAAAGGCGAGAATCCCTACGTACTTCTGCACAATCTTCCTGAGCTACCCGCGTTACTGGGGATTGCAGGATGGGTAACCGTAGCCGAAGAACTCAACCAACAGTTCGAACGGATGGGACTGAACGTTGACTACGTGGTGTTGGCAAACGGCGGCGGCGGAACCCAGGCAGGACTTGAACTTGGCGCAAGATACGTGAATGCGAAATGGAAGGTCGTGGGTGTTCCCGTTCTCAACCGGAACGAGACCGCACTCAAGCTTACCTCCGATCAGGTCAATGCAGGGGCTGATTTCCTCGGTTTGGGGATTACGGTTGCTCCGGAGGAGCTTGAGCTACATGATGAGTTCCTTGGCGAGGGGTATGGGATTCCAACGCCTGAAGGACTGGAGGCGATCCGACAAGTCGCCCAGACGGAAGGTATCTTCTTGGATCCTGTGTACACAGCAAAAGCAATGGCCGGCCTTGTCGGGCTGACCAAAACGGGTCGCTTCAAGCCAACCGACACCGTGGTATTCGTACACACAGGAGGCGTTCCTGCCCTGTTCGCCTATCAGCCAGAAGTTGTGAGGTAGTGAGAATGTCATCGATGCGTCGACAACGCATGTCGATAGATTGGCATTCTTGCGCGAATACGCCGATTCAGCACTCGACAACCGATTAAGGAGGAGCAGACAATGAAGAAACTAGTGGTAAGCGAGAAAGGGCCGGCCCCCGCAGGTCCTTACAGCCCGGGCCTTGTGGCCGGCGATTTCGTATTCGTTTCAGGACAGGGACCGTTTCATCCCGAGACGAAGGCCATGGGCGATACCATTGAGGAGCAGACCAGGCAGACGCTCGAGAACGTCAAGGCGATTCTTGAGGCAGGTGGCACCAGCATGGCGGATGTCGTGAAGGTTACGGTCTTGATGACCGACCTCAGCGAGTTCCAGCGCATGAACAAGGTGTACGAGGAGTTCTTCCCCAAGCCCGCGCCAACGCGAACTACCTTTGGCGTCGCGCTGGCCGTGCCCGGCATGAAGATCGAGATCGACGCCGTCGCCTATGTAGGAAAATAGAAACTAGCGGGCCATTTTTGGCAACAACCAATACTACGGGAGGTTCACAATGCACTCACCACTGAGCCACCTCGATACTCCGTCTCTGCTTATCGACGTCGACAGGATGGAGCGCAACCTCAAGGAGATGGCGGATATCGCAGCAGACGCCGGAGTGGGTCTCCGACCGCACGTCAAGACTCACAAGTCGCCCGTGTTGGCGCTGCGGCAGCTCGAATTGGGCGCCCGTGGAATCACCGTGGCGAAGATTGGCGAGGCAGAGGTAATGGCCGATGCCGGCGTTACGGATATACGCATCGCCTACCCGATTGTTGGTGAGCCGAAGCTGGCACGTCTGGCCCAATTGATGCAAAGGGCCGATGTATCCATATCCCTCGATAGTGTGGAGGCGGCAGCCGGACTGTCAGAGCTTGGAAAACGCCTTGGGAAACGAATCCGAATACTGCTCAAGATCAACACTGGTCTTTACAGGGTTGGGATACTGCCCGATGAAGCCATGGGAGTGGCCGAAGGCATACGTCCGATGGATGGCGTGCAACTCGCTGGCATCCTGACGCATGAGGGCCACGCCATGCAGGCGAATACGCGTGAAGGAGCCCGGCAGTACGCACTGGAAGCTGGTCAAACCATGGTGCAGTTGGCCGAGAGGCTCCGCGAGGCCGGCTTCGGGATAGAGGAAGTCAGCGTTGGCTCCACTCCCACCGCCAGGGACATCGCGTACGTGCCCGGTGTGACTGAGATCCGCCCCGGCACGTACATCTTCAATGATTTCAATGAGATGTCCGTCGGCGTCGCCACGGAAGACACCTGTTCTCTCACCGTTCTCGCAACCGTGGTGAGGATCCCGGCAAACGACCGTGCTGGCCTTGACGCGGGTTCAAAGACGTTGACATCTGACACCATTGGGCCTCCGTCTTCCAGGACGGGCTATGGTTATGTCAAGGGCTATCCTCAGATTACCGTCGCCCGGCTTACGGAGGAGCACGGTATATTGAGCCTGCCCGATGCGAAAAGCACGTTAAGGATCGGCCAGCAGGTGGAAATCATCCCCAATCACATCTGTCCGGTCGTGAACCTTGCTGACATCATGTACCTGATGAAGGATGGCGAATGCCAGGGACAGGTCGAGGTTCTGGCCAGGGGCAAGAACAGGTAGCCAGCACAATCCTTGGGAAGCCCCGAGAATTCGCGGCCAGCTTCCAGCCGACTACCCGGGTGCGCGGAGCCTACCCGGGCCGACGGATGGGGGTGTAACAACAGGGAAGGGTCACGTAGCAACTCACAAACGGTCACGGAGGGTACCGGTGAACATCTACGAGAAGTATGGTGTCAGACCCGTCATCAACGTTGCCGGCGCAATGACCCGGTACGGAGGTACAATCGTCGGCCAGGCAGTCCTTGACGCGATGGAGGAGGCCGCGCACTATTCGGTCCCTCTCGACAGGCTCCAGGCAGCGGCTAGCAGGGTCATCGCTCAGCGGACTCACGCGGAGGCGGGCATCGTCACTTGCGGCGCATCCCATGCACTGACGCTCGCAACTGCGGCGTGCATCTGTGGTTGGGATGTGGCGCGCATGAACCGTCTTCCACACACGGAGGGCATGCCCTTTGAGGTCGTTATGCCCATGCGCCATATCTCCGGCTACGACCACGCAATCATGGCTGCCGGCGCAAAGATTGTCCCTGCAGGCGTGTTCAATGACACGCCCGAGCCTTTCACGGTCCGCGTAACAGATGTATGGGAAGTTGAATCGTGTATCACCAAGCACACTGCCGCCATCGCGTACGCACCGCTGCCGGGCTCCCATCCACCTCTGGACAGGGTGATTGCGATGGCGCACTCTCACGGCCTTCCGGTGATTGTCGATGCGGCACCCGGGGTACCGCCCATGAAGAACCTCCACCAGTACATCGACCTGGGGGCCGACCTGGTGGCCATCAGCGGCGGCAAAGGCATCAGGGGACCTCAAGCCAGTGCGATACTGTGCGGCCGACGGGATCTTGTCGGGTCAGCTTTGCTCCAGATGCTTGACCTCGCAGGAGAGAGATTCGACGACTGGAATCCCCCAACCGAACTCATCCCCAAGGAGAAGCTGCGAGGGAAGCCTCTCCACGGTATCGGCCGCAGCGGCAAGGTCACCAAGGAAGCAATCATCGGGCTCCTGGTGGCACTCGAGACCTTCTCCGAAGACGAATTCACATCGCTTTGCGCTGCGCGTCGCGAGTGCATGCGTGTCATCCTTGGGCAGCTTGAGGGCTTGAAGGGCGTGCGGGCACAGATGGACGAAGACGACGGCCAATACTATCCAATGGCGCAGGTCTCTATCGACCCGGCCGGTGCAGGCGTCAGCGCCCTCGATGTGGCCCGCAGGCTCAAGGACGAGGAGCCGGGCATCTATCTCGAAGAGAGCGCGATCGAACAGGGCATACTGTACATCGATTCGCTCAACTTGCAGGAGCGGGATACCGCCGAGACCGTTGGACGGCGACTGCGCGATGCCATCGCACGATGAACACGCTCATCCCTCACAACCAGTCGGTTTGAAGAAGCCCGCGTACCGAGAAAGACAGTCCCGGCATCCCGCCGGTTGAACACCGAGGAGGCACGATGTTTGACATCCTCATCAAAGATGGGACGGTTCTGGATGGCACAGCAAGCCCCGCCTTCCACGCGCATGTAGCGATACTCGGTGACCGTCTGCACGTGTTGAGAGGTTGCCTTGATGGAGTTGAGTCGAGAGAGACAATCGATGCCACGGGACTGATTGTGGCGCCGGGATTCATTGACGTACACAGCCATTCAGGCCTTGTCTCCCTCGCCGAGCCGCTCAACGAGCCAAAGACACGTCAGGGCGTTACCACCGAGGTCATCGGCGTCGATGGACTCGGCTACGCCCCTCTTTCCAGGGCTAACTTGGAGATGATGCTGTTGCGCAACTCGGGACTGGACGGCTATCCCGAGCTTGACTACAACTGGGAGACCATTCCTGAGTACCTGGCCCGTTTCAGGCACACGATCGCCAACAACGTTGCCTACCTCATCCCGAACAGCTGCCTCCGGGCGGAGTCAGTGGGATGGGATGATCGCCCCGCGTCTGAGCGGGAACTGGAACAGATGCGCGAGATGATCCGCACTGGAATGGCTCAGGGCGCGGTAGGAATGTCGACCGGGCTGGCCTATCCGCCTGGCAGCTACGCCAACACCGACGAGCTCATTGCACTCTGCCGGACTGTCGCCGAGTGCGGCGGAGTCTACGTCACGCACGTTCGCTATGACCTTGGTGACGGTGTGTTCGACGGATTTCGCGAGGCGGTGCACATCGGCAAGCTCAGCGGCTGTCCGGTCCACATCTCTCACTTTTTTGCAGGCTATGCCTTGCGCGGCCAGACGTCTCGCATGCTCGCCTTCGTCGATGAGGCGCGGGCCACGGGTATTGACCTGACGTTTGATTCCTATCCCTGGGAAGCAGGCAGCACCATGCTCGACATAGCATGTCCGCAGGAATCCTATTCGGGAGGACCTGAGAGCCTGCTTGAGCGGCTGAGGAACCGGACCTGGCGCGAAGCGGCCCGCGGAAAGTCCACAGCCGTACTCGGCCGTGTTGACGAAATGGTGGTCAGCGCCGTCACAACAGCGGACAACAAATGGTGCGAAGGGCTTACCATCGGTGCAATCGCGGACCGCCTGGGCACAGACCCGTGGGACACCATCTGCGATCTGCTCGTTCAGGAACGACTTGGCATCGCGTTCTACAACTTCGGTGGAGACATGAGCGATGTGAGAGTCGTCATCACGCACCCCGCACACATGTTCTGCAGCGACGCGCTACGCATAGGCGGCATGCCGAATCCGCGAACTTATGGAACGTATCCCAAGGTGATCGGCCAGTTGGTCCGTGACGAGAAGGTGATGTCTCTCGAGGACGCCGTGCGCAAGATGACGTCCTTTCCTGCCCAGCGTTTCGGACTACTCGATAGGGGGATCGTACGAGACGGCATGAAGGCCGACCTTGTGGTGTTCGACCCGCATACGGTGAGCTGCGTGGCCACATTCCCGGACCCGAAGCGCTTCCCTCTGGGAATCGATTTCGTAGTCGTCAACGGACGAGTAATCGTCCGGCAAGGCTTGCACACAGGGGAGCTGCCCGGGGAACCTCTGACGATGATGACGGGTCGTGCCACTCCCAGATAGAAGCCTGAGTTCCGGCGCAGAATAGTAGGAGGAGACTATGACTACAACAATGTTCGACCTCAGCGGCAAAGTGGCAGTTGTGACGGGGGGCAACAGTGGAATCGGCCTTGGAATGGCATCAGGCCTCGCCAGTGCTGGCTGCAGCATCGTCATCGCGTCCCGCAATGTGGGCAAGAGTAGTGCTGCGGCTCAGGAGATCGAGACGCAGTACGGAGTTAGAGCCACAGCCATCGAACTGGATGTCAGGAATCCTGAGAGCATCGACGAGATGCCGGGCAAGGTACTCGCGGAGTTCGACCGGCTGGACATCCTGGTCAACAATGCGGGCATGAATCTGAGGAAGCCGCCGCAAGAGTTCTCAGTTGAAGAGTGGGATGAGATCCAGAACACCAACGTCCGCAGCGTATTCCTGTGTTCGAAGGCCGTATACCCGCTCTTGAAGGGCACCGGCGGCAAGATTATCAACACCGGCTCCCTGACATCGCTTGTCGGTTCAGGGCGAACCTCTCCCTACGCCACCAGCAAAGCAGGTGTTCTTCAACTGACGCGGAGCCTTGCCGTTGCATGGGCGCCGGACAACATCCAGGTGAATGCCATACTTCCCGGCTATATCGCCACGCCACTCATGATCCAGGCGAGAAAGGACTCTCCCGGGCTGGACGAACACGTTGTGCAGCGCACTCCAGCAGGGCGCTGGGGCACTCCTGAAGACATGGCCGGCCCCGCTGTCTTCCTGGCAAGCAGGGCATCAGACTTCGTTACCGGCGAGTTTCTCGTAGTAGACGGCGGCTATGTGCAGGGTCTGTTTCTGATACCCTGACGCCGAACGTGTACATCAGTCTGGCCGTGCGAGGCGATTACCACAGGGTTGAGCCGCCATCGACCAGTATGGTCTGGCCGGTAACGTAGTCAGACGCGTCGGACGCGAGGAACAGTGCGGCTCCCACATGGTCGGATGGCACGCCAAGCCTAGCCATGGGAATCGAGTCAATCGCGCGCTGCTTGTCGACAGGATGGTCTTCAAGGTACTGGCGATTGAAGTCCGTCACCGTGGGACCCGGCGCGACCGCATTCACGTTGATGCCGTACTGCGCCCACTCGACGGCCAGTGCTCGAGTCAGGTGCGACACAGCGGCCTTTGACACGGCGTAGACGGATCGCAGCGGCTGTATCACCTGCGAGACATTGGACGAGATGTTGATGATCTTACCGCTGCGTCTCTCGATCATGTGACGCCCGACGTTCCTGCAGCACAGGAACGTGCCCTTGACGTTCACGTCCATGACCCACTGCCACTCCTCCTCCGTGACTTCCTCCACCGGTTTGCGGACAATGACCGCGGCACTGTTGACCAGTATGTCGATATGGCCGTGGCGCTCGATGACGGCATCAACAAGGCGTTGGACGGATGCTCCGTCACCTACGTCGGCGCGCATGGCCTCGGCGGCAAGCCCTTCATCCAGGAGCATCCGGGCTGCGGCAGCTCCCTGCTCTGCACGGCGGTTCGCGATGACGACATGTGCGCCGTGGCGGGCCAGACCCCGGGCGATAGCGAATCCTATGCCCTGGTTTCCCCCTGTAACGATTGCGGTTCGTCCCGAAAGATTCAGATAGTCCATCCGTCACCCCTATCAATCAGTACTCATCAGAAGCCGATGAATCGCATCCCGCTGATGCGATTCCGCAAGCAATCATATCAACCCCAGACAGTCTCCTGACGACTCACGGTCTGCTCCTGGCCTGGTCACGGCACCCATGCTCGTCCACACGGACACACAAGGACATAAGTGATGGCCTCGCGCTATGGAAGAGGGCCGATTCACGTAGTCGGCTGATCAATCACGCGAGAGGATGCGGATGACAGAGGTTTGACGAGGCTGGTCATCAGAGCGGCACCAGCCGCTACCACCCCACATGTGACGAACGGAATGAGGTAACTACCGAACTGGTCATAGCAGTACCCCGTAAACACTGGTCCGATGGCACTACCGACGCCCACACTGAAGGTGATGGTGCCAAGTATTGCACCATGTGCACGAAGCCCGAATAGCTCGGCTACGATGTGTGAGTACAGCGGCACGATTCCACCATAGGCGAACCCGAACGCGAACCCGAACGCAAAGATGGCCCATGCATCTCTTGCGGCGGCAATCCAGAAGAGACTGAAGGCAAGTAGGACGAATTGGAAGGTTAGTAGTCGCTTCGCGCCAAATCTATCGGCAAGCATGCCTACACCCACCCGTCCAACAACTCCCATGCCGCCGATTGCAGTCATCACTCCCGCGGCGCTCGTTGGCGATATCCCGAGTCCAATCGCGTTGATTACCGCGTGCACCATGACCGATTGCAGGCCGAAGCCGAAACCTGCGAACGCGATGACGAGGAGGTGGAGCTGTCGCGTTCGAGTTGCCGAAGAGAAGGTGATCTCATCGGGGACCCTGGGCAAGGACTGCACGTCATTGGCGCTCTCCCCTCCCAGAGGCTGAAGTCCGAGTTGGGCGGGTTCGCGCCTCAGGAACTGAGCAGCGACCATTATGACCAACAGAACGATTCCGCCGACGACGACGAAGGCCATCCTCCACTCAAGGGCATGGATCAGCGCGTTTGCAAGCGGAGGCACGAACATCGTGCCGAAGCCGGAGCCAGCCATCATTGCTCCGGTCATCATCCCGCGTCGCGCACGGAACCATCGTGCAATGGTGGACATGAGTGGAACGGGGGCTCCACTGAAGCCAGCGGCAATCATGACGCCGTAGAGGAGGTATAGATGCAGAATGCTGTGAATCTGCGACATGAGGATGAAGCCAAGGCCGAAGAAGAGACTGCAAGCGCTCAGTATGACGCGCGGCCCGAAACGGTCGTTCAGCCGTCCCGTTCCTATCGAGAGCAGTCCATGCACAATCACGTAGGATGAGAAGGCCCCCGACGTCAGCGCCCTGCTCCATCCGAACTCCTCTTGCAGCGGTGCAAAGAACACGCTGAAGCTGTAGATTGCGCCCGAAGAGACAGCCATGATGACGAAGGCTGCGCCGACAACGACATAGCCGTAGAAGAGAGTCCCAGTCCGGTTGTTCTGCCTCATGTTGTCGGTCAGGAAGTGGCATCCACACGCGTTCCAGGAGGATGTCTCCGGGTATCACGCGTTGTCAAACACACTGTACGTGCATCATTTCCTTCGCGTCCAGTCTCGCGACGCCCTCACACTACGGAGAGTTGTCTAGCACAACTTCGAAGCGTATTGTCACTAGCAGTCCACCGATGGGAGGGCTCAACCATGGCATCAAAGCACGTCACGTACGAGTACCTTAGAACTCCCTGTGTGCTGTTGGACCTTGAGCGACTCGACGCGAATATCCACGAGATGACGAAGCATGCGGTCGATGCAGGCGTCAGTCTTCGCCCCCATACCAAGGTGCATCAATCCGCATGGATCGCTCAGCGCCAACTCGAGGCCGGGGCCTGCGGAATTGAGGTCGGCACCATCGAGCAGGCGGAGACAATGGCCAATGAAGGCCTGCACGACATCGTTGTTGCACACCCTCTTTTCGGTGACCAGAAGCTGGCGACGCTGAAGAGCATCGCACTTAACCCGCGCAATAGCCTCTGCATGGTTGTGGACATGGCAGAGCAAGCCCACGGGATTGCCAGTGTGGGTCGGGCTATCGGCAGTGACATCCCCGTGCTGCTGAAGATCGATACGGGAGGCAGCCCTCGCTATGGCGTGCAGCCTGGAGAGCCGGCCGTCAAGCTCGCGGTCGAACTCGCCAGGATAGGGGGCATCAGACTTGTCGGCGTGTATGGCCACGAAAAGGGCGCCAAGAACACAGGGGAAGGACTTCGCGACAGGGCAATCGAAGACGCCACCATGATCTGCGACACTGCCAGGGCGATTCGAGAGGCCGGCCTCGAGATCCACCACGTTTCTGTTGGTGCCTCTCCAACGTTCCGCCAGACGTGCTCGCTCCTCAAGGAAGGTCGCTTCCGCGAAATCACTGAGATTCACCCCGGCAACTGCGTCATAGGCGACATCGGCTACATGATGAACGGCGCGAATACTCTGGATTCATGCGCAGTCACAGTACTCTCGGCCGTGATGAGCGTGTCTCACGATTCCTACGCGGTCCTCGACATGGGCATAAAGACTCTTGGAGCGGATTCTCTGATTGCGAAGCGGGATACACCAGGCTTCTTCTGGGAGGGGATGCCTTCCTACGGGTCCGTGAGAGGCAGACCCGGTCTATGGTTGGGCCGCCTGCATGCGGAGAGTAGCTGCATACACTACAAAGACCCTCAGGAGAGACTCGAGTTGGGTGAACGTCTTGAGATAGTGCCAAACAATGCGACACTGGTCATAAACCTGCACAGCAAGCTACACGGCGTACGCAATGGCGAGGTCGAGCGCATAGTCCAGGTGACCGGCCGTGGTGCGGGAAGCTAGAGCGTAGTGGATTGAGAAACCGTTCGCCAAAGTGAGCTCAGTCCACCGAACTGGTCGCCTGTTACGGTCCGGCACATAGCAGTCCGAATGCACCTGTCTACAGGTCTCGATAGATAGTAATGGACAAGGAGGAATGAAATGGGTGCTGAAGCCCGACTAGCAGAACTTGGTCTCAAACTGCCCGAACAACCGAAGCCTGTTGCGAACTATGTTCCAACTGTGAAGGTAGGCAACCTACTCTTCGTATCAGGCCACGGGCCATACGACGACGGAAACATCAAAACCGAGGGTAAGCTCGGGCGAGACCTGACGGTTGACGAGGGATATCAGGTCGCGCGGACTGTTACCATGAACTGCCTCGCGTCCATCAGAATGGAGCTTGGGAGCCTTGACCGGGTCAAACGGTTCGTGAAGCTGCTCGGCATGGTCAATTGCACAGAGGACTTCAGGGAACAGCCCAAGGTCATTAACGGATGTTCCGACCTTCTGGTCGAGCTCTTCGGCGAGGCGGGCAAACATGCCCGTTCGGCCGTTGGAATGCAGGCGCTACCCTTCGGAATTCCAGTCGAGATCGAGATGATTCTCGAGGTGGAGTAGGGCCAGGCGGAGTCGCGGACGGGCTCTGCTATGGCTCACCCCTCCCGACAGGCAAGAGGCCGCACGCGGACAGCCTCGCCACCCACTTACGGGTCGTGAGGCTGTCCCTCGCCCCAAGTCACAGTCCCCTGGCAATAACCAGGGCAGATCCCTTGTCAAACAAGGAAAGACAGCCGGAGTTGGCCTGTACGCCAGACGCACGCTTCAGTAGATGACTGGCGTGCGAACCTCACTCGGGCCCTCTCGCATGTCTTTCTGAAACAGTTCGTGGAAACGACGAAAGACCGGGCCTGGTTTCCCACTGCCGATGCTCCTTCCATCGAACTTGACGACAGGTAGGATCGTTCCGCTCGTCAGTATGAGAATCTCGGCACTCTCATAGAGTTCAGGCTGCGGTATGTTCGTCTGACATATGCCCTTCAGCAAGCCGCTGGCAATCATGTCCTCGGCGAGTTCAATGCCGCGCAACAGACCGGTGCCCTTAAGCATGTGCGCGAATGTCGGATACTTGAGGATCCCATCATTGCTGACAATGGCCACATTCTCGGTTGACGACTCCGTCAGATACCCGTCGGTATCGAACCAGACGCCGAAATGGGCGTTGTGCCGCCGTGCCTCGAGGTCAACCATGGCATTGAGTACGTAGTCGGTCGTCTTCACCTGAGCGTAGTACCCCATCTTCGGCGGCACGTGGGCCGTCACCGCGGTCGCACCCTCTTCAAGAAGACTGGCAGGGAAGCTGTCCGAGAACTGCGACGCGAGCACAGTCATGTACAGTTGGCTCCCCTTGGCGGCGGTCGGGTCGCACCCGAAGTCCCCAATCCCACGGGTGACGAACAGCCGGACACCACCGTTTCTGAGACCGGAGATGCCGATGGTCTCCAGGGTTATCTGCTTGATGGTCTGGACGTCGAACGGCAACTCCAGCGAGATGATCTCTGCGGACTTCTTCAACCTGGACATGTGCGCATCCAGGCAGTACACATGGCCGTCGTTGAAGGGAAAGTACTCGAAGATGCCATCACCACGGTTGATGACGCGGTCGTCGACGGGCACCACCATCAAGGCCGGCTCGGTCACCACTCCACCAAAGACGCTGGAGTACATCGCGCGGTAGTCCGCGCCTCCCTGCTCCCGCCACTTGGGACTTCCCGCAAATATCTCATCCCTGGTCAGTACTTTCAGAGTCATGGCTTCCCTCCTTTATCTCACCATACGATCGCGCAGAACCCGCCTGATACACACGGCGGAATCCTGCCGCACATTCGAACACGGCATAACACCATTTTCGCGGCCAAGTTCCGGCGTGGCCGGGGCAGGTACGTGTCCCCAGCCGTCACATTCCGGTGGGCCCGAAAGGTAATGCCGCGCCTCCTTCCACCCTAACCTTCCTGGGCGTCAAGCGCATCAATGTCCACCATGCCCACAGCCTGTTTCAGCCCGAAGCCCCTGATAACGTCGCGACTATTGGGCGGACACCCCTCGACAAACGTCCCCGCATCCCTGAACTCCGCAAGGCAAGCTCCGACAAGCAGGAGGCGCTCGCGAGGCACATCAGGGAGTTCGTCGAACCTGCCGGAAAGCACAGTCCAGCCCGCTGCCATCTCCAGAAGATTCGCGTCCTTGAGATCAAACAACGTACTGAGAATCTGATTCCTGCAGCCGCTACAGGCCTTCTCATCGATGATGAGCTTGAAGCCGGGCGGCAACTGAATCGCTTCAGCAATCGCCTCATCCGAACGCTTGAACCTGCGCTGAACGCTGGCGATGGGTTCGCCAACGACATCAATCTCGCCCAGGTCGCCGACTCCAAGCCCACGTGCAGCCGCCTCCCTGACACAACCACACTCGTCGAGGTCGAACCCCATCACTGCACCCACAACGGCGTCCACCGCGACGGCGTCCCTTCCGGCAACTACCAGGTCCATCTCAATCGCTTCTCCCAGCGCCGGCCCCACACCTTGCATTGCGACGATTCCGTCGACTATTGAGAAAGCCGGCCTGATCACCGTCAGCAGGTCGGCCGTGCTCTGGAACACACCGTATGTATGATGAAATCTACGCTTCCACACATCGGGGAGCACGCCCTTCATGTTCTTCACTGACAGCGTAACACCCGACTGGTCATGCGTCTTCATCTTCGGCACATCGATTATGGCGTCCGCCTCAACAACAAGCTTCGGCAGTGAGACTTCTTTGAGCGCCACGCCTTCTGGAACGGGGATGGTAACCGTCTCGGTTCCTCTTTTCTTGAGATCCACTACCTCGTAGCCATCCTGTCGCAGCTTGTCGTACCCTGCCACCTTAATCACCTCTTCGGTGTCCAGTCCGACAAACGATGACTCGGCAATGATTGGCCGCGCTCCACGTGCCGATACCATGTCCGCTATGGCCTTGCATACCCGTGGATCAGTGGTGGCTCCCGTCTCAGGAGGCCTTGGCGCGACCAGATTAGGCTTGATGAGTACTGTACTACCTTTGCCGACAGCCCGGGGCAGGCCACCGGCAAGGTCTACCGCTTTCCTGACAGCAGCCTCTATCTGTTCTTGCGTCGGACCTTGATTGGTTCGCACCACTGCGACCGTCGTTCTCATCACTTGCCCCCTCAGCAGTCTCAGTTCCAAGGATTGTGTCTCAGAACGCTCAAATCCTTGCTTGCCAGGTTTATGGATGTCAAGGGTCAAGGTGCCGGAACCCGGACAGGGACCAGGTGATGCTTCGTCAAGGGAAGCCTCCGGCCTTGAAGCAAGTCCCATTGTACTCTACCGCCGCGCCACGGTCAGTGAGTTCCACTGGTCCCCCGCGACACAACACCCGGGCCCGCGTCTCGATACCCCCGAAAGCTGATTCGCCTCATGTTTCGCGGCTGCCTTAATTGGTTATGTCACCTTGCTTCCAGTGCATCGATGGGCGAAAGCCACAGAGTTGAAGATGGAAGACACACAACAAACCAACTCTGCCCGGACCCGACTGCACATCGCACGGCCTCTCACGCGCTACTGTCTCGCTCCAACAACCCAAGCATCGAGTGAGCCGCCATGGGCGCTACGGTAGATCACCCTGTGCTCGATAAGTCGCATCACCGTATCTGACCAAGTCTCGAGCAAGCTGGAGGTCATCAGTGCGGACACGGTGTACGTGAGACCTGCGGCAAAAAACGCGCGCGAGGTACTCTCTCAATCCTGGCAAGGAAGAGGCTCCTGGTGGATTTCACGATAGAAGCACAATGAAGCGATGATGGGCCGTCCCGTGGTGCCGCGGTTCTTCGGAATTCCGGTAATCGCCCACAGGTGGTTGGAGGGTACAAGGACTTCACTCCGGCCCGCCAACCAGGACGACCGTGGTCGCACGCAACCGTGCGGACGAAGGGGTGGGTTACCTGTCGCTACGCAACCTTGTACTATTGAGCCAGGGTGGATTCACATAGGATCGGCCTACAGAGGGAGACTGCGCCAGCAATTGCCTCGAGAGGAGAAAGAGAATGGAAATTCGGTATTCGGCAGACAACGTCAGGTATCAACGTATGACTACGGATGAGTTGCGCGAGTCGTTTCTCATCAACAACCTGTTCCAGAAAGACGAAATCACGCTGCTCTACTCGGATATTGACCGTGTGATCGTTGGTTCGGCTACGCCAACCGAGCAGAAGCTTGCTCTTTCTTCGGCCGAAGAGCTGGGTGCGGAGTACTTCACCCAGCGCCGCGAGATAGGCGTCATCAATGTCGGGGGAAGAGGCAAGATAGCTGTAGACGGCACAGAATTCGGTATGGAGTACCGAGATGGCCTCTACATCGGCCGTGGCAGTCGCGTCATCGAGTTCGAATCCGCAGATGCTGATTCCCCCGCACTCTTCTACTTCTTGAGCTACCCTGCACACGCTGATTACCCAACCGTTCACATAGAAGGAACGAAAGTGGAATCCGTCCATCTGGGCTCTCAAGCGGAGGCCAACGAAAGAACGATACGCAAGTACATTCACCCGGCAGGTGTGCAGAGCTGTCAGCTAGTCATGGGCTGCACGGAACTCGCCAAGGGCAGTATCTGGAATACGATGCCAGTGCATACCCACGAAAGGCGGATGGAAGTCTACTTCTACTTCGAGCTTCCTGATCAAGCCCTGGTGTTTCACTTCATGGGCAAACCTTCGGAAACCAGACATGTTGTAGTCAGAAACAGGGAGGCGATTATCTCGCCAAGCTGGTCAATCCATTCTGGAGCCGGCACTTCGAACTACACATTCGTCTGGGGCATGGGTGGAGAGAATCAGGAGTTCGGCGACATGCAGCACTCGGACATGGCGAAACTGAAGTAGTGGCGACAGGACAGGCCGGTTGCATACCAT
>Ga0180432_10003013_pt1 | contig 24561 bp, 17 predicted proteins | sample SS_ome_10_FD_132414 | JGI IMG/M metagenome (GOLD analysis project Ga0180432, IMG submission 132414) | Hypersaline lake sediment archaeal communities from the Salton Sea, California, USA - SS_1_MS_2 metaG | ecosystem: Environmental > Aquatic > Non-marine Saline and Alkaline > Hypersaline >... | reverse complement strand
GGGAATTGCAGACCGAAATCACTGTAGGAGAACGGCCTCTGTGCCGTTCCTTTTGGGCAACGATCCATCTGCGGAACGCCACAGAGGGCGTTCCCTACAGGGTCGAATTCCCGGACGGCCTCACATATTTTGAACGGTGGATACGTTGCCGTCAATACCCGCGCCCCCCGGAAAAGGTGGTTTCTGCGGAAAGCACCACAAGGGCAAGCAAACACCACCCTTTGCTCCCTTGCACGGAACCGGATATACGATCATACTGGGCAGGCAGCTTGGCCGTGTAGCAGGGGGTTCTCATGAAACGGAAAGAAGGAAGCGGACAATGAACATCGAGACACCGGACCTGATCATTATTATCGCCTATCTGGTCGGGATCGTCGGCTTGGGGTGCTGGGCTGGGATGCGGCAACGAAAGGGCGCCGCTGCCGGCAAGGACTACTTTCTCGCCGGGGGAACGCTTACTTGGCCCGTGATCGGATTGGCACTCTTTTCGACGAACATTTCGACCATTCACCTGGTCGGTTTCGCCCAGAACGGCTACAAGTCCGGCCTGGCATTCGGCAATTTCGAGTGGATGGCCCCTTTTACGCTGATCATCACGGCGTTGTTTTTTGCCCCGTTCTACATCCGCTCGCGCGTGGCGACGCTGCCCGACTTTCTCGAAATGCGGTACAACCGTCCCTGCCGCGACTGGCTCGCGGTGCTCTCGATCGTCGCCGCCATCTTTCTACACATCGGGTTTTCGCTCTACATGGGCGCGGTGCTGCTGCAGGGCATGTTCGGTCTCGACCTGATGGTGAGCATCGTGGCGACGGCGGTTTTGACGGGCCTCTATACCATCATCGGCGGTTTACTGGCGGTGGTTATCACCGAGTCGATCCAAACGGTAATCCTCATTGTGGGCGCCGTTATCATTACCGCGATCTCGTACTACCGTCTCGACGGCGGCTTTGCCGGAATGGCCCAAACGCTCGAGGCCGCGGGCAAAGAGGAGATGTTCACGATCCTTCGGCCGGCCAACGATCCGTCGGGCCTGTCGTGGTACGCCATCTTTCTCGGCTACCCCATTATCGGCATCTGGTACTGGTGCGCCGACCAGACGATTGTGCAACGTGTCCTCGGTGCGAAGGACGAGAACCACGCCCGGACCGGCCCGCTGTTCTGCGGATTCCTCAAGATCCTGCCGGTTTTCCTCTTCGTGTTGCCCGGCCTGATGTGCTTCGTCCTGGTGCAGCAGGGCGAACTCAATGCCGACAAGATGGGCACTTTGCCCCTGGGTAAGAAGGTCACCGTCGATGGAAAGCCCGTGACCGTTACCGATGGTTCCTTCAGTCTTTCAGGGGGGAAGTTGACCGTCAAGGGGCAAGGCATTGCGATTACAGGCAAGGAGGTGCGCGTCAAGGACCGCGTCCTTTACATCGACGGCGAGGCCCAAAAAATTTCCAGTCCCACCAAAGACGCCTACGGGTTCATGATGCGCGAACTCTTGCCGGTCGGTGTGCGAGGTATCGTTACCGCTGCGCTTCTGGCTGCGCTGATGGGGACCGTTTCGGGTGCGCTGAACTCCATCGCCACCCTGTTCAGCTACGACATCGTCAAACGATGGCGGCCGCAGACCGGCGACCGGACGCTCGTGACCATTGGGCGGATTACGACCTTCGTCGCCATGGTCCTGGCCATTATGTGGTCCCCGCTTATCGACAGGTTCGAGAGCATGTTTCAGGGCATCACCGCCATGATTTGTTACATCGCACCGCCGATTACCGCCGTGTTTCTCTTGGGGGTATTATGGCGGCGTGCGTCGGGCATCGCGGCGCAGTTGACATTGTACATCGGCTCGGCCCTGGGCTTTACCGTCTTCTTGCTCGACTGGTTCAAAGTCCAGTTTCCGGGTTCCGTGCAGGTGGTCCTCCGTTCCATAGGGCTCTTGCGGCTTCCCGAAGGAGAAACCGAGTGGGCCATCGTCTATATGATGGCCTCGTTCTACCTGTTCGTAACTTGTGTGGTCGTACAGATACTGATCTCGCTGGCGTATCCCCATCGCCATACGCCCGAGAGCGAGAAACTGGTCTGGGCCAATCCGCTGGAGTGCGTGCGCCGCCCGGGCTGGCCGGGTCTGGGCGACTACAGGATCCTGGCCGCACTGTTATTCGTGACGATGGTTGTGTTGTACGTCGTCTTTGCGTGAGGCTGTAGGGAACGCCCTCTGTGGCGTTCCGGGAAACGGCAAAGAGCGCGTTCCGCACGTCTCGGAACGCCACAGAGGGCGTTCCCTACTTGGCCCGCATCGCCGCGAGCAGCTTCTCGTAGGTCTCGCGCTGCTTTTCCAGGCCGTTCTTCTTGCAGAACGCGATGAGTTTTTCGTAGCGTTTTTCCGGATCGGCCCCGGTGGCGTAGCAGAGCTTGGCCAGGCAGTGCGGGCACAATGCGATCGGCCGGCGGTCCGACTCCGCGCGGTGGTTGCAGCCGCACATGTTGCACTCGTAGAGGATGCAGTGCTGCATCGAGAACATGTGGCCCGTCTCGTGCGTGGCCGTCTGTATGGTCCGCAGCAGACACAGTTTGAATGCATCGTCGCTCTCGTCCGGATCGCCGTTGCGGTAGATCGACCAGACGCCCACCCGGTTGCGGAGCGAGGCCTGGCCGAAGACGAAGTTCCAACCCCGGCCCGGCCAGAGATCGGAGGTGGTAAAGGCAATGTACGCACACGTGTCCTTGGGTAAACGTGGCTTCAGGACCTTGTCGAGCACGTAGGTCGAGAGGATCTGATCCATCCCCCAACTCGGATGCTTGCGCCGGGCTTCGGCCGGTATGATCGACAGCGGCAGGTCGTCAAGGACTTTCACCGGCAGCTCGAAATAGATGCCCATGAACTCGGCCGTCCGGTCGATGATTTTCCGCTGGGTTTCGTTGAACTTGCCGAGCGGCTGCACGTAGATCACGCCCCGCTCCTTGGTCGGTTTGACGGGCCGGCATCGGGTGTACTGCGTGTAGGTTTGCCCCGGCTCGTCGTGCTGGTCGAGCCAGTCGCCCGGCCCCGGCTTGCCGAGTTTGGTGTGCAGCGGCAGCAGCTTCTTGAACTTCGCCGGCAGGCGTTCCCGCTCGGTGCGGCTGACCTCGGGGGCGCTGCCGTCGGACGTGCTGCACGAAGTCGCGACCGTCAGCATCGCAAAACAACCGGCAAACGTGACGGAGAATCTGCGGAACATGATGTTTCGTCCTTGCTCATGAGAGGAGTCGGGAGATGGGCCTTTGCTCCCTTGTCTATAGGGAAATCGCGGTTCTGTCAAGCTCTTATTCCCCACGGGGTTTTAGGCTCCGTCTCAAAACCCGTACGACGGGCTTCCAAGCCCGTCGAGAAGTAACGTTTTGATGGAACCGACGGGCTTGGAAGCCCGTCGTACGCTCCATTCGGACACGTTTTGAGACAAAGCCTAGAACTCCACCTGCATCAGGTCTTCGCCCAGTTCCGTTGCCGGGAAGATGGTTCGGGCGGCGTCGAGCCCGATCGGATCGTCTTCGGTGGCGGCCGGGTTCACGTGGACCAGCACCAGCCGGCCGACGGCGGCCTTGCGGGCGACTTCGGCCACCGGCGTGGTGTGACTGTGGCCGGTCACACCGGCCCATTCCGCCCGGGCGTCGGTGAAATAGCACTCGTGAACCAAGAGGTCCACGCCGCGGATCTTTTCGACGTAATCGGCGTCCGGCGAGGCGGTGGTGTCGGTCACGTAGGCCATGGAATGCCCCGGCCAGTCGATGCGGAAGCCGGTCGAGCCGCCCCGGTGCGCGAGCGGGAAATGGATCAGCCGGCCGCCGTCGGCCACGGCGACCTCGTCGGCCAGCGGCCGCGACTCGTAAGACGGCTTTTTCGGGAAAAGGTGTTCCGAAAAAAGGTGTTCGTCGATGGCCCCCAGCTTCTCCGCGTCCGCGTGAACCGTCACGCGATCGAGCGGGTGCAGGTGCATCACGCCAAGCAGATACGTCAGCCCGACCACGTGGTCGATGTGGGCGTGCGAGAGAAAGACGTCCAATGCCGGCGTCTCGATATACCGCGGCACCCGAAACATGGCCGTCCCCGCGTCCAATACGACTCCACATTCGGGAATCATCAGGCAGGGCGTGTGCCGCTGCTCGCTCGGATGGTAGCCGGTGGTGCCAAGGAGGATGAGCTTCATGAATTGCCGTCTTCGCTAGTGTTCGCCGAGCGCAATCACCCGTTCGGCAACCTCTGACGCAGCCACACGATGTTGCTCAAATTCGTTCACGTTCTTGTCCGTCACCCCTATCTGATATTCGACTCCCCTTCGGTGTTGATGGCTGAGATAGGGGCAGTTCTTCACGTCATCATGTGCCAGCACCCGGTGCCGAATCGTGTCAACCCACACGCCGATGAAGACAAAGACGTCGCAGATATCCAACTTAATCTGTTGAAAATTCATCCAGAAGGGGCGGTCGGAATCGGCGTGAAGAGCTTTTGAGGCGAGATCGCCTCTCTTCTTCGTGTCGATTGCCCGAGCGGCTTTCACTTCTACCTTGACGCCCTCGATCCACAGATCGTATTGTCCTTCGTGGTCCGGGTCAACGGACTTGCCCGCTTTCTGGAACCGGTTGTCAAGATCACATAAGTGTTGCTCACCCCAAATCTGGCCGAATATCCGGGGTGCCAGGCCGTAGAGGTTGAGGTACTTGTTGGCCGAAACATACTTGCCTCTCAGGTCCTCATAATCCTGAAAACTGATAATCGACCGGTCTCTGAGGAACATCAAGATGTATTCGTACTCGTTGAACGGGAACACGGAGACAAGCCCTTCAAGACGAGCGCCCAGCAGGTCTCGATCGTTGCGTTCGAGAGAAGCAATTAGGCGATCAAGGTATTCACGCAGTTCTTGTTGCGTCATCCGGTTGACCCATTTCCGGGAAAGGGTTGTGCCACTGCCAGCCCGTTTTCCCTGTTGCCCGATAGTGTTCAAGCCTCCTTATCGTAATCTCTGCAAAGATGGGATCGAGGTCAAAAGTGACCACGCGTCGGTTCGTGCGTTCTCCGGCCAGAAGTGTGGTCCCTGAATGGGCAAAACAATCCAGAACCGTGTCGTTTTCCCGGCTGCTTGTCAGAAGGATTCGCTCTAGGGCCTTCAGGGGCTTTTGAGCGTAGCAACCCGGGACGTTTTCCTCCATTCGGTAGAACACCTGTTGAACATCGACCCAGACGTTTCCCGGACGGATGTTCTCCGACTTGCTTCGCTCAAGGTTCTCCGTTCGCTTGCCGTCGACGGTTTTGTAGTAACCCCTGAGGATTTTCGGTATGTCGGTGTACACCACTGAGAATGGCGGGGTTCCCCGGACGTAGTGCAGGAGTTCCTGTCTTACCCACATCCAGTTCTTCTGTGTTCCGTAGCCGCGCTGGTTCCTTAGCGTGATGAGATTTCGAGCCGACAATTCGCCGAACTCCCTCATCAAGATCATAAAGTCCGGCAGGGGTTGAAATCCGTCTCTATAGTCGGCTCCCAGCCAAATGTAGAAGTGTGCGTCTTCCGCCGATACTTCCACGCAATTTGACACCCATGCCCGGGAGAATTCAACGTAGTCCGGAAGCGAGTTTTTCGGCAGACGATGCGTGTTGGCGTTGCCGACGATCACATTGTAAGGCGGATCATTCACACAAAGGGAAGGGCTTAGGGTCCCCAGGATTCGTTGCACCTCTTCGATTTTCGTCGCGTCGACGACTCCGACGCGATGACCGCGAACCGGGTCCTCCCACACTTCCCCGACATCAATCCGGCAGAATGGCAACAAGCGGCCGCGCAAATCCCCGTCGTCGTCGATTCGACCGAAGGGCTCTCTGCTCGGGCGATTCTGCGACGCAGCACCTTGCGCCTGTGAATCCGCCGGGAACAAGGTTTGTTGCCGAGGTTTTCGCATGCCTCAGATCACTTCCATTCATCCACTCTGGACGTGCAGTCTCCAATGTGCGACCATTCTATTCCCTTCCGGCAGAGCGGTCAAGCCGCTTGGGGAGTACCCACTTCCCTCTTCCTGGCCGCGTCCTAAAAACCAAGAAAACGCTGCCCAAAACCAAAACGCCGGAATAATTAAGTATTATGTCCCCAGAATTTTGAGGATGTTTGAGGATCACGTTGCCGTCCTCTCCGCGAAGATTGACCGTAAGTTGGCTTTTGTGTTGGTCGACACCAAGGTATAACATTCTGTGGTCTCCTTGAAATGGTTGTGTAAACTTGGGTTTGAAACAATTCCCAAGTCTACGTTTCTTGGAGACCCTTTTGCTCTTTCATGGTATCAGAATTCGCCTGCCCGGAATTCCCGCCTTGGGGCGATTGGCTTGGTTGACCGATGCTATGTTGGGGGTGAGCCGTTCCCGGTTGTCTCGGACTACGCATGCGACCGTCAGTAGAGATTGCCAAGAGATGGTCCCGTAACCTCCCGAGATAAGTCAGGCTCACCCTCTATAACGATTTCCTTGACCACAATCTGACTTCCGGCTGGGTAGATGGAGACGGTTCCTTCCAGCTTGCCCTCCGTCTGAAAGTGTGCCATTCCGTCAATAAGAACAAAGATTCTCTTACCTTCTTGTCTTACCTGTATTGCGTGGAACCTTCCCGGTGTCAAAGCGTACGGTCTGGTCGCGTGGCTGCGATTGCGAGGACTTCTGTCGGTACAATACCGAAAGTGATTCTCGTTCTTCTTCGCTCCCTCCCAGTTCAAAATCATGTTGACCGGGCCGACCGAAGCACGAAAGTTTTCCTTTGCCGGTGGTACAATTCCGCCAATGATCGTTGCAGAAGAGATGGACTTGAAATACGTCCCGAACGTAACACATCCACCTTTAATCCCTAGCAGACCATTGCTCACACCCACCTGCGAACCTTTCCTTAGTACAAAACGCTTCATATCTGTTGGTGAACTAAACTGAACCTTAAAAGATTTCTTGCTTGCGGTGGTTGGGGCAGGAGTTGATTTGGTGCGAGACGGTAATTCCGGCTTCTTCACCATTGGCCGTTCAATCTTGACAACGGCACCAACCTCCTCCAACTTCTTCCTAACCTTCGCTTTCACAAAACCTTCTGGCAAGTCGTCCAATGCTTTCCCATACCACTCGCCCGCATGGGCCATCAACGCATCTTTTTCCTTGCCTTCGATCTTCTCAGCCAGATTCCACCAAGCGTCCGCAAGTTTGACCTGGGCATCAGGAGTTGTCGGAGGGGAGTTTACCTCCTGGGCGGCAATGCCTTTCAAGGCGGGGCTGCTGCACTTTGCAAGATGTGGCAAACCTTGCTTCCAATTCTGCCGTTCAAAGCAGAGCCATTGCCCCACCGCCAGATTAGCTGCCGGATCATCAGGATTTGTCTTCAAAGTGTTCCAGACATCTTGAAGTTCCTTCCATTTCAGAGCCAGCTTCCTGACGGCATTACGCCGGTCGTAAGCACGTTTGCGGGAGTCGCGGTCGCCCGATTTCTGAGCCAGCCGGTAGGCCGCCTCGGCGATGTTTCCTGCGATGTCGTAACGACCTGCGGCAATGGCATCGTCAATCACCGGATCACCGGCTTCGATGAACAATTCAATCTGTTCGGGCTCGGGCGAACCTCTTACGAAACCTGCAAGGGCATTCTGTTTGCCTTCCAGGACATCGACCTGGAACTCCGCACAGATCGCATCGACCACTTCCAGCATCAACCCGGCATCGCCGCCGCTTTGGGCGGATTCCATCGCCTTGCGGAACAGCACGAATTTCTCGACCGGCTCGCCTTGCGATTCCTTGCCCAGTTCAAAGAGTTCCCGGGCAAGCTTGAGTCGTTCTGCCGGTGTTCTTCGTTCGGAGAACTCGTAAATCTCGTCAAGCTGCTTGAGCATTTCCGCTTGGGCATCGGGGGCGGGGACGGGATTCTTGGGTGCTGGTGGTTCGGGTGCAGCAACTGCAACAGCGTCGGGTTCGGGAGGTTCAGGAGTGGATTTTGGTACAGACGGTTTGCTATCCTCCACGACTGTTTCAGTGACCTCACCCGCCGGAATTGCTAGGGCGAGGCGGAAGCCTAGGTCGCGCCCCCGTGCGCCCAGGCCGCCGGAGATGCGGAAGGCTGTCCGGCAAGCCATCGCCGAGCAGTTGCAACTCCCGCCACGTTGCCCGCGCTGCAAGCCCCCGGGCGGACCAGCCGGATCAACCCGTGGCGACTTCCCATACCAATTCAACCAATCCGAACACCATTCCCACACGTTCCCGTGCATGTCGTAAAGCCCCCACGCATTCGGCTTCCCTTGGCCAACAGGGTGCGTCTTTTTTCCTGAATTGCCCGTGAACCAACCGTACTGGGAAAGAAGTGTCGGATCATCCGCAAAGCTAAACGCCGTCGTCGTTCCCGCTCGGCATGCGTACTCCCATTCTGCCTCCGTTGGAAGGCCAAATACCATCCCCTTCTTCTCAAATGCCACGTTCAACTTCGCCAAGAACTGCTGAATATCTTCCCAACTGACCTGCTCAACTGGGTTCGTCGAACCTTTGGACTTCGACGGGTTGTTCCCCATCACCGCCTGCCATTGGGCCTGGGTTACTTCGTACTTCCCTAGGTAGAAGGGCTGGCTGATCTTCACCTTGTGTTGTGGCCCCTCCAGCCCGATCCTGCCTTTCAGCCAACCGTCCTTCCTCCGCTCTGCCTCAGCGAGGGCCAACTGCCGTTGAGCCTCCGATGAGCCCATCATGAACTCCCCCGCCGGGATCAGAACGAATTCCATTTTGACGTCGCCGGGCAGGTCAATGGTCAACTTCTTTGCGTATTCGGCAACTTGGACGGAGACGGGCTGTTCGGCGGATTGGTCGTCGGGGACGGTTGCGGGACGTGGGGTCGTCGGTTCCGTGGGCTTCACGGGCGGCTCTGTCGGCTTCGCCGGTGTTGATGGTTCACGCTGCTGCCCAATGTCGGCTAGCCAAGCGTCCTCCTTCTGTGGCCTCTCCTCCTTCTTCCCACCGCCGAATTTCACCGCCAACACGGCAATCACAAGCAGCAACAGCACACCGGCCCCGATCGCCCCACCGATCATCAACCTCCGATCCCCAGCCGCCTTGTCCGAAGAAACCGCAGTCCGCTTCGGCGGTTTGCGTGGTTCCGCAGGTTTCGGCTTCTTCTTTGTCTCCTCCGCAATCTCCTTCAACTTGCTGATCTCAATCGCCTCCAGAAACCCAACCAGCGTCGTCGAGAGTTCTTCCTGGCGTGCCGAGGACTCGTCGTCCAGCACCGATCCTTCCGCTTCCAACTTCATCTGTTCGCGAAGCAGCTTGTCGTACTCTTCCCTCTTCTCGGGATTCAACAGCGTGACTCTGGCGGAAGCGACGTGGTTGAGAATCTTTTGCGATTCGGCACTGTGCTTTCCCGATTGGAACGTCCGCAGGTGGGACATCTGCCGGTCTGCGGCATTTTCAATCACCGTTGGATCGTCTTCAAACGTCCGAAGGCCGAGCAACCGGTACAGCGTCGGCGGTTGATCCTCGGGGGCGATGGACAACCACTCGTAATAACGCTGGCTCAAGGAAGGGTCGAACTTCTCGGCCATGACGACACCCGAAGCGGAGGAGAAGGGAGGCCCGAATGCCGTTGAGTATACGGGCTGCCGGGGATTGGCTCAAGTAGGGAGCCCCCTCTGCGGGACGGGTGGCTGTGCGGTCAGTACTCCACCCTGTCCGCCGCTTCTCTCTATTGCCCCTCGGTTCTTCTCGTGTACCTTGCGCGCAGGTGCCCGTGGATTGGCCGTACACCCGTCTACCGCGGCCGGAAGAGGTTCTGAAGGCTGTCGAGGTCGATGTGCTTGTCGATCTGGTTCTTGAGTTCGTCTTCGAGGACGTTGGCGGCGGCCTTCTGCAGGAACTCGCGGCTGAGCTGCTCCATGACGCGGCGGTCGAGCTTCGGGCTGCTGAGCGTGCCGGTCATTGGGATGCGGATCACCTGGTTGCGCAGCGCGGCGCCGAGGCGGTTGTTGCCGATCCATTTCGGCGGCACCGGCATCTCGGCCATCAGCGAGAGCGTCTGGTCGACGCCGACCGAGCCGCTGGTGCGGATCGTCAGGTCGGGGAACTCCAGTTCGAGACCCTGGTGGTAAACGCGGCCGTCGACCATGCGGAACGGCACGACCGACTCGCGGCGGAGCTTGGCCGGGGAGGCGTGGCCCAGCAGCACGGCGAGTTCCTTCACCAGGGGTCCGGCCCCGACCTCGACCGAATGGACGATCAACCGGCCGGTCACGTCGGCCTTGGTCCAATCGGCCAGCGGGACCCGGCAACCTTCCAGCTCGATCGAAAAAGTTCCCTGGGCCTGCGTCACGTCGGCGAGGACCGGGGCGACGTACTTCAGCAGGCTGTCGCACATCTGGGGCGTGATTTGGACCTGTGCGACGAGCGGCCCCGGCGGCAAGGTCATGAGCATCGGCTCCTTGAGCTGTACTTGGGGAGCGAGGTACAACCGCCCGCCGCTGGCCGTCACTTCGAGCGGCTCGGCCTCGACGACGCCGTCGGCCATTCGGACCTTGAGTTCGGCCGGCCCGACCGGGAATCCATAGAGGTTGGCCGCGTTCCACTGCAAGGCTGCGGTTGCGCGTCCCGCGGTCGGCGACAACCCGCCGCGGTAGGAGGCGGGGCTCGACCCTTTGCCGGAGAAGTGGACGCCCGGCCCGATGCGGGTCGCCAGCAGCTTCGAGAGTTTGTCGAGGTCGTACTGGAGCTTGCCGTCGAATTGCAGGTTTGTCTGTTTGGCGGTCTGGATCTGTCCCGTGCCGGCGGCCCCGACCATGCTGGAGGTTGCGTTGAGCTGCATGAGTCGGATCACGCCGGCTTGCGTGTCGTATCCGCCGTTGGCGACGAGGTGGATGTTCGGTTCGGCGAAGGTTTTTCCGGAGGCGCCGGCGGCGGTGAAATTGGCGATGTTTGCATCGATCTGGCCGTTGATCTTGCCGCCGGTTTGGTGTACGGTCGCCTTGGCGTCAAGTTTTCCGGCCAGCCGCCACGACGGGGGTGTCTTCGGATCGGCGAACCATGCCATGAGGCGTTGGAGGTCGCCCCGGTACGTGACGTTGCCGTCCAGTTCGAAGGGCCCTTCGTCGGGCAGGGCTATCGTGAGTTGCGTCGTTGCGAGCGACAGGTTGTTGCCCCTAAGCGACGCCGGCTTGAGGTGCAGCTTGCGTTTCTTCTGATTCCAGCTTCCGGCGAAGACGACATTGAGTTTCGGCTCGATGACGTTCAGCGATAGCCCAGCGGTTTCAGCATCCCGGCTGTCGGCAGCAGCCGGGCAGCTTGCCCGGGCGAGCCGGAACGGTTCGACGGCCATCGTGGCCTGGCGTACGGTCAGGCCGTCGGCCGAACCGGTGGCTTCGGCCGCGAGGTCGTATCTTCCGGCAAGGGTCCAGTTGCCCGGGTCGATCCACGACCGCAGCCGCCCGGGCCAGTGTTGCAGTTCGCCCTGGGTGTTCAGTGCAACGGGCCAGCTCCCGCCGCGGCGGAGGTCGATCACCGGTTGGGTGAGTTGAGCGGCGAGCGTTTCTTCGCCCGCCTTCACCCGGAGCGAAGCGGAGTCGAATTGCGTATCGTTTCCGAAGTTGGTTCTTCCGGCGGCGGAGAGAGAGGCGAACAGTTCCTTCTCCGCCCAGGTTTGTCCTTCGGCCAGTGCGAGGCGGAAGTTTCGGAGCTGGAGATCGACGTCGGCCTCGAACTGTTCGTTGTCGGCGTGTTTCCAATTGAAGTTGGCCCAGCCGTTTCCGGCGAGTTCGACGCCGCCGAAGTCGACGAACTGGCCGAGCTGATCGGCGAGCTGTTTCAGGTCGAAGGAAGCCGCGGCGGACAGCTCGGCGAGTGTGCCGGCCGCATGGATTTTCAAGAACTCGGAATCGCACTTCATCTCGTCGACGACGGGCCCTTGCGGCGTTTCGTGGGCGGCGAGCGTCAGCAGGACCGGCCGCTTCCAGGCGATCGGCCGGCCGCGATCGATCGCCGCGATGTTCGAGGCCTCGAGGCGGCCTTGCCAGACCATTCCGGGCAGGGTGGCCGAATCCGCTGCCGGCATTCCCGGCCGGCTCACCAGCGCGAGTTGCACTTCGCCCGACGTGATCCGGGTTTCTTCGCGAATGTGGAGCGTCTTGGGCAACATCCCGGCCAGGCGCGCAAGGTCGACGCGGCCCTCGATTTCGCACGTCTGTTCCAGCGCGGAAGCGGGTAGCCGCCCGATCCACTCGCCACCGAGGTTGAACACCCCGCTGGCCGCCAGGTTGCCCGCGTCGCAGTCGAGCGACGAGCGGACGATTTCGATCCGGTCGCCGCGCCGGCTGATCTCGCAGACGGCCTCGAGCCGGTCGAGCCGTACCTGATCGCTTTGCAACATCGGCGAGGTTACGGTAAGGTCCCTGGCGGTGATGTCCGCCTGAACGACGGTGCGCTCGCCCCAGGTCACGTGGATCTCCGACGTAAGATCACCGGTCGCTTTCGTACCGGGCGCAAAACGGGCGAGCAGCGAATCGAGCATCGCCAGCGGGAAGCTTTCTATGTTCAAGTCGGCCTTGCCCTTCGGGGTCGCGGCCGCCGCCGGCGATTCCGAAGGCGCGTCGGCGGGGGTAGGCTCGATGGACGCGGGCACTTCCGAAGACGCGTCTTCGGCGGCCGGTTTCGAACCGTCGCCCAGCGGCATGGAGACCTTCGCCACCAGCCGCCCGGGAACACCCTCGCCGTCGATCGTCGCCGAAGTCTCCAGCGTGACCGGCTGCGACACGTCGGATTGCACGCTCAAAGCAAGCTCCAGGTCGTTGAGTTGCCAGGTCTGCTTCGACACGGCGTCGGTCAACGAGACGCTCCCGGCAATCACGTTCAAATCGACCCCGATTCCGCCACCGTCGGGCTCTTCCTCCGGCTCCATGTACTTGGCGATCAGGTCCTCGACGTTGGTTCCGTCGGGACGCACTACTACGTTGATCACCGGCTGCTCGACGCGGAACTCGCCGAGGTCCGATCGATCCATCAGCATTTTCAGAAGCGGCTTGTCGCCCGATACCTCGACGGCGGTCAGGACCACCTCGCCGCCCGGGTCGCGGACCTCGATCCCCTGAAGGCGAACCGGCGCGAACCAGCCGAGCGAGGCCGATTCGACGGTTGCCCGCCCTTGCAGGTCGGCCGTTGCCGTGTGGACGACAAAATCCAGAAGCGGCGTATGGGCGATGATCACCGGCAACAGGTATACGACGAGAAGCAGCAACCCGGTCAGCACGATCAGCCGCCGGGGAAATCGCCTGCGGCGCGGTTCCGGGGCCGGTTGCGGGGCCGGGACCCAACCGCTCGGCGGCACGTGGGCATCCGTGGTTGACATGATCCACCTCCATGTGATTCTTTGGGGCAAGGGATTTTAGTGAGAAAAGGAAACCGGGGCTAGAGCGATTCGCCGCCGGCGCAACTCTAGGCTGTGTAATGAGTTACGGCGGCCGGGTGAGTTCAATCGTATGGAAACGGTGTCGGACAAGAAGGACATGCCCTTCTCGTCGCTACGTTTCCATGCTAGCACCAACCCCGAAAGCGCTAGACAACGAAGTCCAGGATTACGAAGATGGGATACGCCGAAGGCGTCGTCCAACAAAGCCCAAGGTCCGCGATGCCTATGCAACTGCCCGAAATCTTTCGCGTCCGGCAAATCTTTGACCGTCCCCGTGTGGATGACGTGTCCGGTGAAGTGCATGCTCAGATGGCTACGCTCGAACTGGCCGGGAAGATCGAGCCGGGACAGACCGTCGCTATCACCGCGGGAAGCCGGGGAATTGCCAACATCCACGTGATCATCCGGGCAATCGCCGAACACCTGAAGTCGCTCGGGGCCGAGCCGTTTGTCGTGCCCGCCATGGGAAGCCACGGCGGCGGCGGCGCCGAAGGACAGCGGCAGGTCATCGAGTCGTACGGCATCACCGAGGAGTTCATCGGCTGCCCCATCCGGTCGGGCATGGAAACGGTCGTCGTCTGCCGGGCGGCCGAGGGGTTCCCGGTCCATTTCGACCGGTTCGCCTCGCAGGCCGATCACGTGGTGGTCTGCAACCGCGTCAAGCCGCACACCCTGTTCGCCGGCCCGATTGAAAGCGGGCTGATGAAGATGATGCTCATCGGTCTGGGAAAGTGCGAAGGGGCCGCCGTCTATCACAAGGCGATCGACGATTACTCGTTCGACCGGATCGTTCGCAGCGTCGCTCACGAGGTGCTCGCCCGGTGCCGCATTGTGGCCGGGCTGGCGATCCTGGAGAACGCCTACGACGAGACCGCCCGGATCGAAGCCCTTGTCCCGGAGGAGTTCGAGTCGCGCGAGCCGGAGCTGCTGGCAATGGCCGGCAAGTGGGTTGCCCGGCTGCCGTTCGACTACGTCGATCTACTGCTGATCGACCGGATCGGGAAGGACATCAGCGGGGCGGGTCTCGATACGAACATCGTCGGCCGGAAGTTCCACGAGCACAAGGCGGCTGCGGATGAGCTGCCGAAGGTAAGGCGGATCGCTCTGCGCGGCCTGACCCACCAGACGCACGGCAACGCCCTGGGCATGGGCTTCGCCGAGTTCTGCCGGTCGCGACTCTTACGAGAAGCGGACATCGAGGCGACGCGACTCAACGTGATCACCTCCGGTCACATCGCGGCCGCCATGCCGCCGCTCGACTACGAGACCGACCGCGAGATGCTCGATATCGCACTGGGCAGCATCGGGCTCACCGATCCCCCCGACGCGAAGCTCCTCTGGATTGCCGACACGCTGCGCTTGGCCGAGGTCGAGTGCTCGGCCGCCTATCTGGCCGAAGCCCGCCAGCGGGACGACCTGGAAATCCTCACCGGCGCCCGGGCATTGCCGCTGGACGCCACGGGGAATCTGCCGGATTTGGAGTAGCGGAGATGCGCGCCAGAACCCCGGCACGCAGTGCCGGGGCTTTTGACCCCACCACTCATCACCCACCACTCATCACCGACCCCCCACCACTACTCAGTGCATCTCTGCCTCGACCACGCCGAGTCCGTGGCGGTAGTAGTTGAACTGGACGTTGGAATGTTCGGCCAGCAGCGACATGGGCACGGACGAATCGGGGATTTTCTTGGAGATCATCAGTGCGGTCAACCGCTGGCCGAAGGGATTGTCGTGGGCGCCGGCCTGCCAGATCGAGACCTTTTCGGCCTTCCACGTCTCGACCGGCCCGACGGTTGCCGCCTTGGTCGGCACGAGTGAGACTTGCCCCCCGCCGGAGGTCCGGGCGTTTTGGATGATGGTCATCGGGTGCAGGTCGGTCACGCGGGTGGCGAGCTTGCGGTATTCGGCCGGCGGCGGGGGCGCATCCTGATATTCGCCTTCTCGCTTCGGCGGATCGTTGAACGCCCAGTGCTTCACTTCGCCCTGACCGCCTTGCATCACCACGCAGCGGACCTCGTCAAAACTTCTCGAATACGCGTCCAGATCGCCGGTCGGAAAGTGCAGGTGTTTCTCCGGCATCCGCAATTCCGGCTTGATTCGATTGAAACACGACTCCATGTCGGCCTTGGCGAAGCTCAACGGGTGCGTGGTCGGAACCGGTGTGCCCTCGGCGTCGACCCATTCGTCCATACCCCAGAAATGGGCCCCGCGAACGTCCAGCTCCAACTCGTTGACCAGGCGTGCGACCAGCGGCAACTGTTCGGTCGGACCGATCGGGCCGCAGATGCCGGCCGGGGCGTCGTCGGTCGACTGTTTCCAGGCGTCGATGTACTCCAGCGCCTCGGCCAGGTAGAAGTCCTCGAGCGTGTCGTACATGACGACCTTGAACCCCGGCCGGGAAAGGCCCTGAATATCCTCGGCGCTCAGCTTCGCCACGTCGTCAAGGATCGCAGAATCCAACGTCGTATAGTCCCACCATCCGGGCGCGACTTTGCTGAGGGGACGTAGCATTTCGTGTCCTCCCGTGTTTCGAGTATCACCTATCCGAACAGTTCTGTGAGAATATCGTCAGCGGGATACGGGTGACCCCGGTGTTGGACGAACGCTTCGGCCGCGGCGATGCCCGCCTCTTGTCCCCGCATCTCCGCGTGGCGGCGCATGGCATCGAGATACTCGTCGGTGCCGTGGTGCGCTCGGAGCCATTCGCGCTGCGAGGCATGTGCGGCCAGCATTTCCATCTTCTTCTCCAACTGCCCGCTGATGTCCACGTAGGTCGTCGGCGTCACGGGATTGCCAAGCGGATCGATCCCCCCGACCGGGTCGCAGTAGTAGAGGTACGGCACCGTCGAACGGTCGAGCCGCGGATGCGGCGAGATGTTGGGAGCGCCGTAGAGAAAGCTCGCCGCACGGGCCAAAAGCGAAGCCATCTCGTGGTCCATCATGTAGTCCTTTGGCGCGTGGGTAAAGGCCAACGACGGGGCCACACGGCGAAAGAGGTCCATCGCCTTGCGGACCGTCGGCTTGTCGTAGACGACCAACCCGTCGCGCTCGTCGAGACAGTAGTAGGTGGCCCCGATCAATGCCGCGGAGTTCTTGGCCTCGTTGGTCCGGGTGGCGCTGATGTCCTCGGGGCTCTCGGTCATCGTGCCGCAGTCACCCGGCGTCGCAGTGGCAATGTGGATCTCCCAGCCGGCCTCGGCCAGGCGGATCAGCGTACCCGCACAAAGAAACTCCGCATCGTCGGGATGGGCCATCAACGCCAACACGGTCTTGTTGCCGGGCTCGGGCATCTCGATACCTCGTACCAAAACAGCAAAGGAGGGGGCACCCGCCCCCGGACCGTTGCCGGGTGAGATTATACCAGGCGCCGGTAGCGATACAACCACGCACCGGTGTATAAAGCCGCGACCGTTGGTCGCGCCAGGCGTTGCCCGAGACTATCGCGACCGGTGATTCGGCGCGACCGACGGTCGCGGCTTTATGATAAGAGACACCCGCGTTGACGAAATCAGTCGATGCTGCAAGAATAGGAGCCGCACTGGACCGGGTATTGTGGGAGGGCCGCTCATGTTTCGAGTATTCACGTTGGCTGTGTTACTGTTGCTTGCCGCTTCGACTTATGCGGAGAACGCAACGTTTGTCAAATTGGGCGACGAGACCTACGGCGCCGAGGCGGACGACGCCGGCCCGGTCGGCGGCGGACGCGGTTACACAAAGATCATCACCAACGGCGATTTCACCGCCAAGAACCTCGATGAGCTGCTCGAAGCCCTCGGCAAGGCGAAGGCGGGCCAGGTCGTCTTCATTCCCGGCCAGACGGAAATCGACTGTACCGCACGGGTCTACATCGAACAACTCGTTCTCGAGGTCCCCGCCGGAGTAACGCTCGCGAGTGATCGCGGCCGGGAGCAATCCCCCGGAGCGCTGATCTGCTCCGACGCCCTGAAGACGCCGGTGCTGATCCGCATTGCCGGCCCCGACGCGCGAGTGACCGGCCTGCGAATCCGGGGCCCCAATTCCAAGCGGTATCTCGACCATCACCGCCGCTCGTTCGCCGAAGGGCGCGGACGCACGTATTACTACAAGCTGCCGACTTCCAACGGCATCCGCACGGAACATTCCGGGCTGGAGGTTGACAACTGCGAGATTTCCGGCTTCAGCCACGCCGGCGTTGATCTGATCAAGGGCGACCGGCACCACATCCATCACAATTTCATCCACCACTGCCAGTACCAGGGGCTGGGTTACGGCGTCTGCCACAACGTCGCGGCGTCGCTGATCGAGCGGAACCTGTTCGACTTCAACCGGCATTCCATCGCCGGGACCGGGCGACCCGGCTGCGGCTACGAGGCCCGGCACAACGTCGAGTTGGGCACCTCGCTGAGCCACTGTTTTGACATGCACGGCGGGCGCGACCGCAAGGACGGCACCGACATTGCCGGCACGACGATCCTGATCCACCACAATACCTTCCGCGCCCCGAACACACCCATTGTCATCCGCGGCGTCCCGGAGGACGCCTGCAAGGTCGATCGCAACTGGTTTCCTCGCCACAAGGAACCCAAGCTCGCCGTCCGCGCATCCGAGAAGACCCGGGTAAGCGACAACGCCTACGGTGCCGATCCGCCACGGGTGGTTCCTTGAGCAATTTTGCCTCGTGTTCCCGCTCCTCGCGGGCGAAGCTCCTCAGGATTTCTTGCATTGCCATGGTCCGTGGGCTACACTTTATGAGGATGATGCGATGCACACGACGATGCACAATCTCTGGCAGGACATCCTTCGTTTTGCCGACGGGATGACTACCCAGCACTGGATACTACTGGGGGTTGCCGCGATTGTTCTCGGCCTTTTCTGTCTTCGCGGGTTTGGATCGCGATCGCATTACTGAACGGGTTAAAGTTGCCCGCCATGGACCGCAAGCCGGCGGTGGTTTCTCAGAGTATCTGTTCCCGGCGGCGGCGCATTCGGCGGATGATCCGCCGGCTTCTCGCCGAGATATCGAGCCACAGATTTTTTCGCGCGGCCCTGGTCGAGGCGGTCGTACCGTGCGGAAACTGACCGGCATAGGCACGGAGAAACCGCCAGCAAATCGTCCGCGTTATCCATGGGTGGGCGTGGAGTCCGACGGCCAGGGTGGCGAGGTCGGCCGCACGCCGCTGTGGAGTCAATCGCCGGCAAACCCGGGCGCCGTCGGGATCGATCATGTAAGTCTCCGGCTCGTCCTTTACCGGCCGGTCATCCGGGTCGACGACGAGTAGATTCGCGGCTTTGAGGTCACGGTTGGCAATCCCCGCCGCGTGCATCCGCCCCAGCAACCGGCCGAGACTCTCGGCACAGCGGGAGACCCGCCGGAGCCGTTCGCGGATTGGACAAGAGGTCAACCGCCAGGCGTAGAGGTGCAAGTTCTCGGCATCATCGATCCACTCGGTGGCCAGATAGCTTCGCCGGGCCAACAGGCCCCGAGGTTCACACATGGCCAACGGTCTCGCGGTAGTGACGTGCCGGTCGCACAGTATCCGTCCGAGAACCCAGCTCCGGCGGGCGCGACTGGCGCGAAACCATCCCAACAGCGATTTCCGCCAATTGCGAGGCCGGTACTGCTTGTAGGCGGCTGAGACCTTTTTTTCTGCAAGGGTTATGTCGGCGACCACGATCAGGGAAGTGTGACTGATCTTGACCGGGCGGTCGATGTGCCGCCAGAGGAGTTGCTCGGGTTGCTCGAGCAGGCGCCGCAGTTGATTTTCAGTCAGTTCGTCGACCCCGCACGCCCGGCCTTGGTGTGTGCGTACGTTTGTGCAATTCGCGCTGTTCATCGCTTACCTTCGGTTTCGGCCGATGTCCTCGTTCAGTCGGGAAAATACCAAATTCACCTGGTCGTGCAAACGTTCTGCATCTTGCATCATAAATCCTCCTTATTCGATCCTTCGAGAAACGGAGGAATACCTATACCGCAAATCAAGATTCTAGGAAATAACAGATTTACGAGTTCTAAGGCGCCACAGCTTGACTGGGCCCTTTGGTCGGCGCTGTATCTCGGGATTCTGGCGCCAGATGAGGAGGGGGGACTTACTTGAGCTAATTCCAAAAGGTACTCTTCAGCGACGGCTTGCGGATATGTGGCAGAAGGAGCGCGGCAACTAGGCTCGAGCTCATGAATATCAGGATGGTTCTGTGGAGTTGGTTTCCTTGAGAGAATAACTGAGATTTGCCTTGTTTCCGGCAGGACAACGATGCTGGAGTTGAGTGAGGGATGCGCCTACGATGGTTGTTCTTCCTTTGCCGCCTTTCCCTTCGGCACTTTTCTCGGCTGCAGCCATTCGCGGTCGCCGAGTCTTGCGCGGTCCAGTTCCATCTTATCGCGATTCGCGTTCCACCAGTCGCGCCACTTCTGGACCTCTTGTTTGCGACGCTCCTTGGTCCACGAGTCGCTAGAAAGGAAATTCCTGCTGAAGATGTAGTTGAGAACCGATTGAGCATGTGCCTCTACATTGCCGTGCTCATCCACGCAAACGTCAAGAAGAGCATCCACTACGCGCTTGTCGTAAATCCCTTTTAGTGCGGTGACACAGTATACGTGCACATCCTCGGGGTTGGTGCTGTCTTTCAGTGTGGTAATCAACGCGGGCAGGGCATCTCTATGATGTGTGCTACCTAGTCGAGTGGCAGCAACGCACCTTCTGCCTTGCCAACGATTTCTGACATTAGAATCATCGCTTGCAATGGTTTTTGTGAGCAGGGTTTGCGATAGTTTGCGTATCTTCTCAACTTCTTCCTTTGTCAGAGTACGATCCGGGCGATAATCGGCGTTCGCCTCTTCGTCAATCTCATCATTCTCTTCAGCCGAAAACGCCGTTGAAGCATTTACCGACGAAAACAACAAGGCGACGCTTGAGGCCAAGAGCAGGGCCGACAGCGCGGTCACTGCTCCTGATGCTTCCACGAAAGACCGCCCTTGACAATAATCCATTTGTCGCCCTTTCTGACCAGTTCGTAGGTTCCGGCGCTTGTGCCGTCGCCGTGGTTCTGGTGGGGATTCTCCGTGATGTCGACCTTCGCTCTGTCGCCGCCAATCTCCATTGTATCAATGAGCAAGACGGTCGGATAAAAGTACTTCGCTGGGAGGTCCTTCTTCTCCACTTTTTGAGGTGTCTCCGGCGTCTTGTCCAGTCGCTTGCCGCTCCAATCCGGCACGTAGCGGCCTCGCGGCGTCTGAATCAGGCTCGGGCAATCTGTCGGAATCTCCTCGCCGTAGGCGATAAGCTCGTCGATAAACACAATGGTTCGCCCTTTCACATGGGGCCGATAGTAGAAGGGCACGTGCTTGTTGGAGACGAGAAACACGGGGTCTTCTTGCCGTTGGGCGAGCTTGCTCCTCGGCACGTCTTCCTGGGCCAGCCAGTGCCCGATCACCCCGTCGAGGATCATTTGGGGCGACTCGTCGATCGTCTCTTTTGCCGAGCGGACAAACTCGCGGTCCGGATATTTCTTGATCAAGGCGCGGAGCTCCCGTTTTCCTTCGTCAGTCCTTCCCAGACCGATCAGGCAACACGCAATCTGATAGGAAGCCGTGGGGGCAAGGATGTTGTTGGTTGCTTTTTCAGCGATCCGATAGAAGTGACCCGCCTTGGCGTACTCCTTTTCCCCAAAATAGTACTCCGCTAGCGAATATGCGACATAGGGTGCATAACGAGAGTGGGGATACGTTTCGAGAAATTCCCTGTAGGTTTTGTTGTCTATTCCACCTTCGATTCCATATTCCTCGCTCATGGGCTGATGTAAATATAGGATTCCGCGCTTTTTGACAAGAAATTCCAATGCCTGGGCATCGTTGCCAACCGGTTCCTTCATGTTGAAAGTAATCACGTTCGACAACAAGCCCCTCTGACGCTTGCCGTTCTCGCCGTAACGCTTGTATTGCTTAATATCCGGACTAAGGTCGACAAAGTATTCCCCTTGAATCGTGTATTGCCCCGGTACGACAGTCGCGCTGCATCTGGAGACAAAGAACAGTCCCACAGAGTTGGCTCCCTTAGGCAAATCGATAACGTCACCGTGGGGAGCTGATACGATTCCGTCGTCGGTGCGGTACGGGTCATTTCCCTTGTTCTCAGGGCGAATGTGGAACGTAAGCGTGCGCTTACTTTGCCAATCCCCCTTGAACGAAACGATCCCTCTAATTGTCTTATTTGACTGATTGGTCAATCGCACCAACAGAACGATTGGCTCTTTCCGAAGAAAGTCGCCTCCGGCCTTTGCTTCTATCGTAAGCTTCAGCGGTGCTTCGTTTGCTTGGCCCTCATCCGCTCGGCATGCAGCCGCGTGAAAGAATGTGCATCCGACGAAGCACACAAGGATGTTCGCAAGATATGTGAATTTCATCATTTACCCTCCGCTTGGCGAATTTGTATAAGGTGCTTTGCACAGAGTTTGGCGTTTCCGTTCTTGAAATTTTGCCAGGTTATTGATGGAAAATCCGATCTGTCAACGGGTGTTGTAGCCCATTGCATGATGCAAGGGTCCTTTTCATTGATGGACGGCTCGTTGCACAAATGGTGTATATTAAATGAATGAACGAATTCGTGGGCTGTGTCGATTTTCAGAACGAGATCCTCGTCTATGTTGTCGTCGTCTTTAGCCCATGTTTCAACAGTTTTGACAAATACCAATGCCCAACGACCCTTACCCGGACCACTCGACTGGCTAACGCCCCCCAAACCCAATAGCGGGGCTTCAACTACTCGAAACGAATCGCCCGGCTGCGCATTCGGTGGATCTCCGTCTACTTGAAAATATGGATCTCGCACCCCCTGACTCCCAAACTTAAACTTTGATTCAATAGGTTCAACAGTGAATACCCCCGTTTGACGAACTACACTTTTGATTCGAAAAGCCAGGTGCTGACGCGGACTAGCAGGTGGCGGTTGCAGTTGTGACGGCAAAGGTTGAAGCCAAAGGCCGGGCATTCTTGGTTCAGCAGGAATCCGCTTGTCTGATCGATACGTTTTCGCATCTTCGGGCTCACCCGTGGCTGTAAAACCCCGACGTAACTTGAAGTCCAGCCTAGGACTTGCCGCTTTGCAGCCTGCGAGAAAGTGCCACTGCTTCTCGTCCTGGTTTATGAACTTCTTGCGGACAAGGTCCACCGCTTTTTGCTCGTAGCCCACATTCTTCGGATCAATAAAGTTCTGAGCTGGCGTCAGCTTTTCTGCCTTCGGCGGAATACGTAGCTCAACATAGGCGTCCTGCATCACATCCTCGAGAGCTTCCGTATTCAGAGGGCGTTTTGGTTCCATAAGGCGGTATTCAACATCGAGTCGCTTCCAGACGGTCATAATGCCGGTTTTGTCCTTCATGCACTTGGTGGGAACTGCATCGCCGCCGTTTTCCAGCTTGACGGCCAGCTTGAAATTGTCGCCTCCGTCGTCGGAAACGTGGATGCGAATCTTGGAAACGCCGTCTATGATTTTAGTTTCGACACTTGCATCCACGTTCCCTATCTTAACCTTCTCCGGCGTAAGACTGTTCGGCTTGAATGTGTATTCTTTAGAATCCTCCGATATTGGTTCAAAATAATGGTTGGTTGGCATGTGGGATTCTACTTCGCCCGTGTTATCATTCGGTCTCTGCGCGAGATACTCGCCGGCCTTGAAATCGTTTGGATCGAGAATGGCCTGGGAATACTTACCGATGCCGCCGGCTTCATTTGATGGATCATCAGGGTCCGAAAGATTCCAGAGAATCGTAGCCTCTTCGGGCAAGGTCAGGTCCGGGGGCTTGATGTTGACGGTCACATCGATATACTGCTTGTCGTCTTCTGGCGTGAGTTCGGGCGTGCGATTCGAGTATATTCTTCCTTTGTCATCCGTGCTCTTGTAAGCCCACTTCGGATCGTGGTGCGTGTTATTGATCTGCACCTCGCAGCCCTTCTTCGGATAGTCTCGACCGATGTACTCCGTGTGGAAGCAGGTGCCCGAGTTGGAATGGGGGTTGCATGATGATACGATCGACGGACGAGTTTACTTTTCCTTCTTCGGAGGTCGCCAGGCGCTTTCGCGTATTGGCCGTTCCAGTTTGTCGCGGTTCTCGCGCCACCAGGTCCGCCATTTCTCGACTTCCTGCTCCTTCCTTTCCTTCGACCACTTTGGATCAAGACGATACGACCCCGGCAGCAAACAAAATAGTGCGTCCTTGGCGTGATTTGCTACGTTGTAATGGTCGTCCAGCGCGGCATCCATCAAGACTTCAATGACCCGTTTGTCGTTAATCCGCTTGAGGGCGCAGATACAATTTACACGGACTCCGGGCGAGTCGGTTTTGTCCTTCAGAACGGCAAACAAGGCGGGCAAAGCAGCCTTGTGATGGGTGTACCCAAGGTCGTCCGCAGCCCAACCGCGATGTACTTCTGATCTACTCCGAGTATTCGCATTGGGACTGGTACTCTTAGTGATTAGGGTTTTAGAAAGCTCTTGAAGTTTCTTGCGTTCCTCCTTTGTAAGAACGCGATCGGGCCGATAGTCGATCTTCTCCTCTTGATCGACATCCTCGTTATCTTCAGCCGCAAATGCTATTGAAGCATTAGAAGACAACAATACAATTGCGGTTAAAAATAGGACAAACGCTGAGCTTTTGCAAGGAGGATTGTATGAGCGTTGCATATTCTTACTCCTTATGGTTTCTTGCCAGAGCCAAATTCGCGAATAATTCTGATATCTTCGTCCCTGAACTTAGCCGGCAAATCCTTTGCCAGGTCCTCGTTAGCCTCGGCGGCTTCTCGACCGGCGGACCACATGACATGCTCCGGCTTCTTGTCCGGCTGGATATCGTCTTTGAGTCCGAATTGGTGGCCGATTTCGTGAATAACCACGCGGCGCTCGACTTGGGCAATTATGTCGAGGTCCCATTTATGTTGTGCCCCAACGTCCCGAAGGACCTCCATGGGAATCGCGCTGTACCCCTTTTTTGTCTTGGGGTCGCCGATGCCGAACGCCGCCAATTCGTCGTCCGGGTCATTGTCAACCTCGTCCAATCCGTTCCGAGCCGAGCCGAAGAAGCTGTCCCCAAACTCATAAATGCCGATCACGTAAACAACCCAATAAAATGCGTCGTCTTTGTTCGCCCCTCGATAGCCTTTAACATAGTTTTGTAGTTGTACCTCGGTTGG
>Ga0180432_10003012_pt1 | contig 24571 bp, 20 predicted proteins | sample SS_ome_10_FD_132414 | JGI IMG/M metagenome (GOLD analysis project Ga0180432, IMG submission 132414) | Hypersaline lake sediment archaeal communities from the Salton Sea, California, USA - SS_1_MS_2 metaG | ecosystem: Environmental > Aquatic > Non-marine Saline and Alkaline > Hypersaline >... | reverse complement strand
TCTGTCCCGTCAAGCTTCTTTCTTTTAACGGCAATATCGAATGCATACCGGATTACACGCTCGGTTCCTTTTCTTGTAAACACGGCGGATTGCACGGCAACCTCGTCGGAGGTGTCTTTCTTGAAGCGCCCTCCCACCTGCGCATATTCCCCCTCTACATTTTCCCTTACTACGACAAAATCGATTTTTCCCGGAACCGCAGTCCTGATCGGTGTCTGCACTCCCTCATAGAGGCATATCGGTCTCAGGTTAATGTACTGGTCAAATCCCTTGCGTATGGTTAGAAGGAGTTTTAACGATATATGATCCGGAACCTTCGACACATCGCCTATGCAGCCCAGAAATATTGCATCAAAACTTGACAGAATATCGAGCACATCATCCGGCATCATCTTGCCGTTCGCAAGATAGTAGTCGCATCCCCAGTCGAACCAACTGCATTTGAGTTCCGCGCCACATAATTCACAGGCCTTGCTCCCGACCTTTACGGCCTCAGAGCTTATTTCTTTTCCTACCCCGTCTCCGGGTATGACTGCAATGTTGATCTTCTTTTTATCAGCCATCACCATTATCCTTTCATTTCGATAGCAAACAAAATAGGTTGTATTATACAGAGTTATTTAATAAGAATAACCTTCATGCATTCCGGTACCGTTTCCACTATTTGCAAGCCGTTTTCAATTCCGGCAAATGGTAATCTATGCGTTATAAGCGAAGAGAAATTTTCCGAGTAACTCGCAATATCATCAACACTCTTCGTAAAATTTTCCTTATCGTACAAATTTACTCCCCTGAAAATGAGTTCTTTTTCGATAATATCCCCGGGCTCGATCTGTTCATTGTTATGCAGATTTCGCGTTACGTATATTTGCCCTCTGGGCGCCACGAGATTAATTCCTATTATGTACCAGAGCTTAAATAATCAGCGTATTAGATCGCTTTTTACAGGATAAAGTCATTTCTTTTAGCAAGATTGTACTACAATAGTACTGGTTTGAAAAAAAAATCTATAAAGTACTATCATATTTTTACTTATGGCGTATCAGTGTATCTATATAATACAATTATTCTTAGGTACTGTTTTGAATTCGGGCAAAGAAAGATTGTACATCGGAAAATGATGGAAAATAGCTGAATGAGCATCCGAGAGGATTGAATATTTTATCTTTAGAAGGTGTGCGAGTCCAATGGTATTTGGGGATTGTCCCGCCGGGTAAATTATCCAGGGTGTGTAAATAGAGGTATAAAGGCGCGTTCTATCTCTTCGAGAACTGGAACTTCTTGCGTGCCTTTGGCTGGCCCGCCTTTTTTCGTTCCACCATGCGTGAATCTCTCGTGAGAAAACCGGATTGAGAAAGGGCCTGTTTCGAATCGGGATCCACCTTGAGGAGCGCCCGTGCCAGGCCGTGCTGGACCGCGCCCGCCTGACCGGAGAAGCCGCCGCCCGATACGTTTATGCGTATGGTCCACTTGCCCTCATTGTCCGTTATCTTGAGCGGCTGATTTGCCTGTATCGCGTGGATTTTTGTCGGGAAGTAGTTGTCGACTTCTTTGCCGTTAATGGTAAAGCTTCCGTCTCCCTTGGATATCATTACACGCGCAATCGAAGTCTTTCTCCGCCCTGTGGCGAATATTGATTCTGAGGGCACCTGTCTCCTCCCCGATACCGTTAAATTTCGATCAATTCAGGTTTTTGCGCCTGATGAGGATGGTTCTCACCGGCATAAATCTTTACATTCAGAAGCTGCCTTCTCCCGAGCCTGTTTCGGGGAAGCATGCCCTTGATGGCGTTTCTCATTGCGAACGTGGGGTCCTTTTTCATCATTTCGCTGTACGTGGTTTCTTTCAAACCACCCGGGTATCCTGAATGACGGTAATACATCTTGTTCAGGGCCTTCGATCCGGTCAGCCTGGCCTTGTCGGCATTGAGAATGATGACATTGTCGCCCATATCCACATGTGGTGTAAACCGGGGGTTGTGTTTCCCCCTCAGTATTGAAGCGGCTCTCGTTGCGACGCGGCCGAGGACCTTGTCCTTCGCGTCGATAACGTACCACTTCTTTATTACTTCTTCCTTTTTAACCGAGTACGTTTTCATCTTTTATCTCCGGATTCGAGTAAGATAGTACAATGAGAGATACACGTCAAGAAAAAGAGCCCCTTAGTAACGGGGCGGTATGGACGGTTCGTTCGCCGTTTACTTACAGTGGAGGGTTTTACGGAGATTTATTCGAGAGCATGAGGATCAGGGGTATCTCGATGAGGGGTATGAACGACAGAATCCTGTACGTGTCGTGAAGCCCGATCGAGTCCCCCAGGAATCCTCCGACGATCGAGGCCAGGACGGACGTGAGAAAATTGAAGGACATGAGTATGGAGGAGGCCGTTCCCCTCATGTCAGGTACGAGTTCCTGTGCCGATGCGTAGCGCACCGGGGTGCTGCTGAACATGAATACTCCGGTCGCAAGGAGCAGCAGCATTTTGAGGGTGTCGGTTCGGGCCTGGAGAAAGAGATTGATGAGAAGGGGGACGAGGGTGGCGGTGATGAGAAAGAAGGGCTTCCTGCCGAGCCTGTCCGACAGCGTTCCTCCCAGGAGCGCGCCCGCGGCCCCTGATATCTGAAGAGCGGTCAGTGAAATACCCGCCGTAAAGAGCGTCGCCCCTCCCTGCTTCATATGCGTGGGGAGATAGAGGGAGAAAGTGTAGACGGTGAGGGAATGTGCCATTCCGATGGCCACGAGCAGCCCGATGTCCTTCGAGCCCCGCCGCAGGCCCCTGAATGAAAACGCGCGGCTTTTTTGCGTTTCTCCCGTGTACCCGAGCGGTGAAAAAAGGAGCAGCGCCGCGTAAGCCAGGCCCGGAAGGGCCGCCAGCGGGACCGCGCCGCCCGGGAGCAGGCGGAGAGAAGTGACTATGAGGAGCGGCCCGAACGAACGCGCGAGCTCCCCTCCGGTCATAAAAAGGGACATGCCCGTACCCGGACGATTGCCGCTCGCGCTGCTGATAAAGGGCAGCGCGAACGCATGGTAAACGGACGCGCTTATGCCCGCGACGAATATGAGAGCAAGCGCGTATCCGTATCCCGGAGAGAGTGGAAGCGTGCTCATGGTGAGCGCCGTGACCACGAGCGTGAGCGGGAAGAGTTTCGTGAGTTTTCCCCTGTCCGCCTGGTAGCTCAGCAGGGGCTGCAGGAGCGTGGGTGACCGGAAAACCGGAAGCAGGAGACCGGCGAGCCGCAGTGACAGGCCGAATTTCTCGATGAGAACGGGGAGGACGGGGCTTAGAAAGGCCCCGTAGATATCATGAAAGAAATGACTGAAGGATATGATGAAGGCCCGCTTCGTATGCAATGAACGGCCTTCCGCGCTCCATCTTTCTATTTCCACGGCTCGATTCCTGTTGTAATATACCAAGAGAATGGTTGTCACGGACATCAAATCCCAGAAGAGGACCGGATTTTATTCGGTATTTATTGACGGGAAATACCGTTTTTCCTTAGATTCGGATACCCTTAACCGTGCGGGTCTCTACAGGGGCGATGAGATCGATGAGTCCCGTATCGACGACCTGCTGAGCAAAAGCGCGTTTGCCCGTGCCAGGGAATACGGTTATCTCCTTCTCTCCTACCGGGACAGGTCTGAACGGGAGCTGAGAAACAGGCTGCTTCAGAAGGATTTCGATCCCGGTACGGTCAGAGAGGTCGCGGGGTATTTCAAGCGCGAGGGCCTCGTCGACGACCGGGTCTTCGCGCGAAAGTGGCTCGACAACACGCTCGCGTCCCGGCCCATGGGCCGGCTGAGAGCGCGGCATGAGCTCATGAAAAGGGGGGTAAGCGCCGGGATAGTTGAAGAGGCGACGGCGGAAATCGACCTGGATATGGAACACCGCCTCGCCCGGGACGCGGCCGGAAAGAAATTGCGCGCGTTGAGCGGGTATCCGCCCGATGTCGCGCGCCCCAGGATGCTCCGGTTCCTCCGGGGTCGGGGTTTCCATTTCGATGTCATACATGATCTGATGGAGGAGTACTTTGGACAAGACGTCTGACGGCCTGAGAAAGAGCTTCCTGAATTTCTTCCGGGAGAGGGCCCACACCGTTGTAAAGAGCTCTCCGGTCGTTCCTGAAAGCGACCCGACGCTTCTTTTTACGAACGCGGGAATGAACCAGTTCAAGGAATATTTTCTCGACGTTGAAAAGTGCGCGTTCAAGAGGGCCGTCTCCGTTCAGAAATGCATCAGGGCCAGCGGAAAGCACAACGATCTCGAGGACGTGGGCAGGGACGGCAGGCACCATACCTTTTTCGAGATGCTCGGCAACTGGTCCTTCGGGGATTACTACAAGGAGGATGCCATTCGATGGGCATGGGAGTACGTGACGGCCGTGCTCGAGCTGAAAGAGGAAAACCTCTGGGCGAGTGTTTACACCGATGACGACGAGGCGTACGGGATATGGAAGGATAAGATCGGCCTCGACCCTTCGCGTATCGTCAGGCTGGGAAACATCGAGGAGCACGATGAGGAAAATTTTTGGAGCATGGGCGAAACGGGGCCCTGCGGCCCCTGCTCGGAGCTCTACTACGATTACGAGCCCGGGCTGGAAGATGATTTCAAGGAGAAGAGCGACCGCGGAATCATCGTCGAGCTCTGGAACCTCGTTTTCATGGAATTCAACAGGGAAGCCGGCGGCCGTCTCGTTCCCCTCCCCAACAGGAGCATAGATACGGGTATGGGTCTCGAAAGGACGCTGGCGGTCCTGAAAAAGGTTCGATCGAATTATGAGACGGACCTCTTCATGCCGATCATCAAAGCCGTGGAAGAGGAGTCCGGCACGAAGTGCGATGATTCGAACGCGGTTTCATTCCAGGTGATCGCCGACCATATAAGGGCCCTGCTTTTTTCCATTTCCGACGGAGTGATGCCGTCCAACGAGGGGCGCGGCTACGTAATCCGACGCATACTCAGACGGGCGGTCCGTCACGGGAAGATCCTCGGACTGGACAGGCCTTTTCTCCACAAACTCGTTCGAACCGTGGTACGGGTCATGGGAGAGGCCTATCCCGAGGTATCCGACCGCAGGCCGTTCGTGGAGGAGGTCATAAGAAACGAGGAGGAGCTCTTCCTGAAAACCCTGGACCGCGGAATAGAGGAATTCGAAAAAACGGCGCGTACGCTGGCCAAGGGGGATGCCTTTCCGGGGGAGACCGCTTTCACACTCCACGATACCTACGGTTTCCCGTTCGACCTTACCCGGATCATGGCTGAGGAAAAGGGACTGACCGTGGAACGGGGAGGATTCGAGGCGGAGATGGAACGCCAGCGGCAGCGGGCGCGCAGTCGATCGTCATTCGGACCGGGCGGGACTGAAGAGATGGAGTGGACTGAGCTGCGAAAGCTCGACCGTACGGTATTCACGGGATACGACCGTCTCGAAGAGGAAGACATGCGTATCGTCCGGTACGGGGAAAAAGACGGTATGTTTAGGATCGTGTTCGACAAGACCCCGTTCTACGCGGAATCGGGAGGACAGACCGGCGATACCGGGGCCATCGAGGGTAAAGGTTTCAGCTTTGACGTAACGGGTACGGTACGTTCGGGCGACCTGATCGTGCATACGGGCAGGCTGACCGGAAAACTGGAGGACGTGGAGTGCAGGGGAAAGGTCGACGGGGAGCGCCGCGCACGGATCGCGGCAAACCATACGGCCACCCACCTTCTCCATTACGCCCTGCGCAAAACCGTCGGCTCCCATACGACGCAGGCGGGATCGTCCGTCCAGCCTGAGCGGCTGCGTTTCGATTTCAATCACTACGGCCCGCTGGACGGGAATGAGATCGAACGTATAGAGGAAATGGTGAACGGCATCGTGCTCCGGAACGTCGAGGTCAGGGTGATTGAGAGTGTTCCCATGGCACGGGCACGGGAAATGGGCGCCGTCGCCCTCTTCGGCGAGAAGTACGGTGAAGAAGTGCGCGTGGTAAAGGTGGACGAAATGAGCATCGAGCTGTGCGGGGGGACGCACGTGAAGAGAACGGGCGATATAGGCCTGTTCAGGATTATTCGCGAGTCCAGCATATCGTCCGGAGTAAGGCGCATCGAGGCGGTCACCAACAGAGACGCCCTCAGCCTCATGAAAAAGCGCGACTCGCTGCTCGACGAGGCCTCGGCCCTCCTGGGCACCGAGGCGGAAGAGGTGCCGGCCAGGATACGCGATCTGTTAAAAAGGCAGCAGGACTTAAAGAGGCAGCTCAGGAAGAAGCAGGGCGAGGCGCTCTCCGGATTTGACGATAAAATGGATTTCGTCACGGCAGGGGCCTATCGTACTGCTCTTATCAAGCTCGATAATCCGTCCCTTGAAGAGATGCGTGAAACCGCGGACAGGGTCAGAAACGCGGCCGAAGACTCGGTTGTGCTCGTCGTTTCCGCGGGGGGAGAGACGGTACGGGTCATACTGGCTGTCTCGGAGAAGTCGGTTAAGAGCGGCGTGCATGCGGGAAAGCTTCTGCAGAAGGTCTTCGAGGAAACGGCGGGCAGGGGAGGGGGGAAACCTCACATGGCCCAGGGAGGAGGGATTAATCCGGATGAAGTGGAGGGGGTATACGGAAGAATGAACGAGCTGCTGAAAGCCTATTGATTCCCCGAAGTGTATCCGGATGCCGATGAACGCGGCCTCCGGCTGCAGGAGCACGGATTGACCATGGTGCCGACGGTTTATGCGATGTTGAGCTGTTCCAGGAGCTTGCTCTTCATCGGATCGATATTGGTAAAGGCGATTCCGAGCTGGCTCAACCTCCTCTCGATATCCGATTCCTCCGAGATCGATCGTATCTGAACGATTCTGCCGTCAATCGTATCGAAGTCGGGAAGCTGGAACCTCCTTAAATCGAGCATGATCTCATCGTCTTCATTCAAGTCGTAGTCGTCCTTCTGAACGATCTCGATTCCGGCCCCTGTCGCACTTATATTCTTCAGAATGACGGGTTTTCTCATCCCGTTTTTCTTCATCACGAGCGCTATGATTTCCGGGAAAACGTAGCGTATGAAACTCGTCTTCCGCCTTTCACCCGCCTTGAGAGAAAAATCCATAAGGCCCTCGACGCGGAAAAGCGGCAGCTTTTTCTTGAAACCCTGGATCTGTTTCTCGGGCATGTCCTCGAGCTTGGCCCATTTTCTTACGGTTTTCGCGACTTGGTCGTCAACGAGTATGTTGTTGTGCCGGGCCAGGTCCCCGAGTCTCGACGCGAGAATGACGGGCGATCCGAAGAAGGTGTCGATGGCGTTTTCAGCGGGACCCACGATACAGTGAAGGGCTTCGCCCATGGCCACTCCGACTCCTATCTCGAGCGGGAAGTGGGCTTCCCACTTGTATTGAATGTTCTGTCTGAGGAGGGCCATTCGCATCTCCAGGGCGGCCCTGACCGCGTAGAAGGGTGATTTGGGGAGCCACTTTTCTTTTCCCCAGATGGCCAGAATTCCGTCACCGACGATGTTATCGAGCATACCCTTGTACCGTACGATGATATCGTATGCGGATTTGAAATACCTGTTCGTGAACATATAAACCTTTTCCGCCGGAAGCATCTCGAACATATGGGAAAAGCCCCTGATATCCATGAATAGCGCAACTACTTTTCTCGTTTCTCCCTGGTTGACGATTACCATAATAACCTCCTTACAACGGACGTATTACGCCTGACATATGCAGGAACACAGGTATCGCATGAGAAAACTCAAGACAGAGTGGTACGTTTACTTTTTACATGACGGGACAACACTTTTAGAGGAGAGATAAACCTCCTCCGTGCCCCGTAACCAATAAATATAACAGGATTATAACACAAATTCAGCAGATTTCATGAAAAAAAACATAGAATTAACGAAAATAACGAAATCAAAAGGGTGGCTTCTCGTTTCAGGAGGCTAGGATACGTAGCATATCATCTTGCTGCCCGTGTCTCTGTATTCCTTCTTTATATCGATGAACTCCTTTTCATTCTTTTCAAAAGCATCGACGATATCCGGGTCGAATTGCCTGCCCCTTTCCTCGAGTATGATGGCCCGGGCTTTTTCATGGGGGAACGCGTCCTTGTACACCCGCTTGGAGGTCAGAGCGTCATAAACATCCGCAAGAGCGGTTATCCTGGCCGACAGGGGTATGTTCGATTCCTTCAATCCCTCCGGATATCCCGCGCCCGACCACTTCTCATGATGATAATAGGCGATCTCTTTTCCCATATCCAGGAAAGACTGCTTCATTCCGCTCAGGCTTATCGCCTCGGTCAGCGCGGCACCCCCGATAATGGAATGCTTCTTCATGATGTCGAATTCCTCGTTCGACAGCTTCCCCGGTTTGAGCAGAATCCCGTCCGGTATTCCGACCTTGCCTATATCGTGGAGTGGCGTTGATTTATAGATATTCTCTATATACCGGTCGTCTATATATGAGCTGTATGCGGGCAGGTTCTTCAGCGTGAGGGCGATCACCCTGGCATATTCACGCATTCGCTCGAGATGTTCTCCCGTTTCGGGGTCTCTGAACTCGGCGAGCTTCGCGAGAGCGAGAATCGTTACGTCCTGCGTGGACACGACCTGGTTCAGAAGATCAATATTGCTCTTTTTGAGCTGCTCCTGATACTCCATGTTCATATCATTCATAAGCTTCAGCGCCAGGAGGGACTTGAGCCTCGCCTTGAGAAAATGGATATTGAAGGGTTTGGTGAGAAAATCGTCCGCTCCTGATTTGAGGGCGTTGAGGTGATTGCTCTCATCAGAGAGGGCCGTTATTATGATGATGGGAATCATCTTCGTTTCGGGGTTCGACTTCGATATCCTGCACACCTCTATCCCGTCCATTTCGGGCATCATGATATCCAGAATAATAATATCAGGCTTTTCCTTCAATATACGCTCAAGGGCTATTTTACCGTTCTCGGCCTCAAGTATGGTATATCCCATGTCCACAAGAAAATGGGTGAGAACCCGACGGTTTGCCTCCACGTCGTCCGCTATAAGCACCCTCGGTTTATTTTCCATTATCCCTCGACCCCTTTACTATCTGCATCGTGGTGTTCCTCTAGCTATTATAAATGATTTTCTTCGACTTTTCGAATGAATCGAAATTTTTTCCCCGATTCTTTGCCTTGCAATGGCTGGATGATCTCCGTTATACTAAGGTTGGATCACGGTTGTCACCGGGGATCATTAATGCGGAGGGTTGAGGGTGCAAAAAAAGATACTTGTTATCGATGATGAGACCATGATTCTGGATGCAATGAAGCTCATACTGGAGGATATGGGATACGATGTTACCGGGTTCTCCGATCCAACGGCAGGCGAGCGGGAGGCGATTGAAAAGAGCTACGATCTTATCGTAATCGACCTTCGTATGCCGGGAAAGAACGGAGCCGAGGTGACAGAGGAGATATTGAAGAGGAAACCAAACGCGCGGATACTCATTCAGACCGCTTATCCTACGGACCCGCTCGTGCAGAGGGCCATCGATGCGGGAGCGCTCGCACTGTTGAAGAAACCCTTCGAGATAGGCAAGATACTGGATTTTTTAAAGGATTGAGGCTTATTAAAGATGAAAGGGAAACCCAATTACGTTCTGGAAGACCTCTCGAACAGCGCGGATGAACTGCTCCGGGAAATCGAGGATCTCGACAAGATCGGTGCTCCTGATGATGGCGACGACCGGGTAAGAGACGAGATCCGCACCCGGGAGCTCGCCGACCTCGATAGAGACATCGTTTCCGATGTTGACGGTACCTTCGATATACGGATTGCTGAAAACGATTTGAAGGCACTCGCCAATTTCTATCCGCCTTCGAGGAACGGGAAGGATATCGATGGAGAGGATGTAATACAAGAACTCGCCTCAACGGATGTGGTATTCGGAATAGACCGCGAATCGATCCGGAAAGCGGTGACCCGCTGCAACGAGGAGCGGGTACAGGTCAGCGATGTGATCGTAGCGCTGGGAACTCCGCCGGTTGACGAAATCCCCGAGCATTTTGTTTTGCGTGAAGACGCGGGCAAGAAAAAAACGGTGAGAGAAGAGGGCGGCTCGATCGATTATCGGGAGGTAACCTCGTACACGCTGGTGGAAAAGGGCGAAGTTCTTGCCGATGTTGTCCCGAAACGGGAGGGGGAGTTCGGAAAATCAGTGAAGGGACTGTTCCTGCCGTACGCAAAGCAGAAAATCACTGGACTCAAGCCCCTTAAGAACACCCGGCTCAAGGAAGGCAGAATCGTAGCCGAATGCGACGGCCGCCTCATGGTCTCGAACAACAAGGTCTGGATAAACGAGGTCTTCGAGCTGTCGGGAAATGTGGATTATTCAACGGGTAATATCGATTTTCCGGGCGATATAATAATCAACGGGCAGGTGAAGGACGGTTTCGAGGTCGTTTCGGGCGGCTCGATATTCTGCAGGGAAACGCTTGACGCCTCGATGGTGAAGTGTGAGGGCGACCTCTCCGTTTGCAAAGGAATTATCGGAAGAAAGAAGGGGAAGGTCAGTGTGGGAGGGAGTATTGCGACCCGGTTTATCGAAAACTGTCATGTGGAAGCGGGCGGCGGTATTTCGGTACAGACGGGAATACTGCACTCCGTAGTCAATACGCATGAAAGTCTCCAGATGGGCGATAAGAGCGTTATCGTGGGAGGGAAGATAACCGCGTTGAACGGTGTCGCCGCGTCCCAGGTCGGGACAGGGGTCGGCGTCAGAACGGAGATACACTGCGGTGTGGACTACACGGTCGAGCAGAAGCTCCTCTGGGTCAAGGAAAAGATGAAATCCGTCTCGGAGAAGCGCGCCCGGGTGGATGAGCGGATAAAACGCGGAGACAAAGATCCCCGGCTCGGGGAAATCAAGGAAAAACTCGAGTTAGGCGTGCACCACCTGAACCGCAGTGCCCGGGATCTCGTGGGGCGGCTCAACAAGAACCAAAAGGCCGATGTCAAGGTCCGGGGTACTCTCTACCCCGGCGTGTATGTGGAGATCTGCAATATCGGATTTGTCAATACCCGGGAGAGGAGTGGCGTGCGGCTCCATCTCGACAAGAACGGCGATAAGATAACGGTCGATCAGATATAGGGCTCATAGGGGTGAATCAGTGCCGGGCAAAACCGCAGTCATCCCCGTGACGTGAGTATTTCCTCTATTTTCTTGAGCAGGAATTTCGGCTTGAAGGGTTTCTGTAAAAAGTGGGCGTCCTCCTCGAGCAGTGTCCTTTCCTGAATCGATGCGTCCGTGTATCCCGATATAAAGAGCACGTTCATATCCGGACGCGTTTCGCGAAGGGTTTCGGCGAGCTGGGTCCCGTACATCTCGGGCATGACTACGTCGGTTATGAGCAGGTCTATATGTTCGGGATGTTCCCCGTACCTGTCCAGAGCCTCTCTCCCGTTTGAAGCCTCGAATACGTCATATCCGGTATCCTTCAGTATGGTCGAGACGATCTCGCGCACCGCGGGCTCGTCCTCCACAACGAGTATGGATCCCGACCCCCTATGAGCATCGGTATCCAGGTCTTCGCTGTAATGCTCCGGTGCACTCTCACGTGAAACGGGGATATAAATATCAAAGGTCGATCCCTCGCCGGGCGCGCTGAAAAGTAGAATCTCTCCTCCGTTCTGTTTAACGATGCTGTACACTATGGAGAGACCGAGACCCGTTCCTTTTCCCACTTCCTTCGTGGTGAAGAACGGATCGAATATCTTTTCCTGCAAGGTTTTTTCTATTCCTGTTCCCGTGTCGCTTATCGAGAGCTTGATAAAGGGACCGGGTTTGAGATCCATGCGCTCCCGGCAGAATACTTCGTCGAGCTCGATATTCTCCGTTTTTACGAACAGCTCTCCGCCTTTCAGCATGGCGTCTTTCGCGTTGATTGCCAGATTCATGATAACCTGCTCAACCTGGCTCTGGTCCATCCTGACGGTATCGAGCTTTTTTGCCAGGCTCAGATCGAGCATGATATCCTCACCGATTACTCGTTCCAGCATCTTCTGCATCTCGCCGAGTACCGTGTTAATATTGAGTATTTTCGGCTCCACGTACTGCCGTCTGGAAAAGATAAGGAGCTGCCGTGCCAGCGCGGAAGCACGCTCTCCCGCCGCTCTTATCTCCTTAATGATGGAATGGGTCTGTCCCTCTCCATCGACCTGCATGAGAAGGTAGTCCGAATAACCGATAACGGCGGTCAGCATATTGTTGAAGTCATGGGCGATGCCGCCCGCGAGCCTTCCTATGGCCTCCATCTTCTGGGACTGGAGGAGCTGGTTTTCGAGTTTCTTCCGTTCCTGAATGTCCCGCGCGATACTGAGAACCACCTTTTTACCTTCGAAATCGATGATCTTGCTGTTGATTTCAACGGGCAGGCCGGTCCCGTCGCTGCGGGTGAGTTCGTGCTCGAAGATGGAGTGGCCCTTTTCCTTCAGGGTTTCCGCCAGTGTTTTAAAAAGATAGGTCGCATCCTTCCGCGTGACATCCAGCAGGGATTTTCGCAGGAGGTCCTCCCTCGCAAACCCGAGGTTTAAGCACGCTGCCTCGTTCACCTCGATGATTCTTCCCGCAAGGTCGTGTATTAAGATGGAGTCGCTCGCGCTGTTGAAAAGTGTGCTGAACTTCCGGGCGGATTCCTTCAAGACCTCTTCCATGTACAGACGCTGTATTACCGCCCCGAGCTGCATGGCCGCCTGTTCGAGTATGGAGACGACCTCGTCGGTGATCATACCGCCGCGCCGATCGGCAGCGATGAGTACACCCAATGGTTTCTCCGAAGAACGAATGGGAATAACGGCCAGGGTCTCACAGGTAAAATCCTCGAGATCAAGACCCCATCTCTCTTTTTCCGGGGTGGCGAGGTCACGTACGATTCCGGACATGTTTTTTGTCAGAAACGAGCCGTTCACCGTTAAAAAGGGAAGGCCCTTGTCCATCGTGCCTTCGAGGACACCCGTACACAAGGCGTTTCGACCCTCGTCAAGGAGGCATTCGTGCGTAGTATCGCTCCCGCTTCGTATGTCAGGGAATCTGCGGAAGATTTCCGAATTCATGTTTACGACGCGGATACCCACGGCCTCGCAGTCAACGATTTTCTTTATTTCCCTGAGATACTCCTCGAGCAGGGGCTCCATGGCGGTATGCCGGTTTGCCGTCTTGAGCAGGCGGTGAAGGATCTGTATCTCCTGCTCGGTCTTCTTCTCATACGAGATGTCCCTGCTTATTCCGATGGTTCCTATGATGTTGTCTTCACCGTCTCGAAGCGGTACTTTCGTGTGAAGAAACCATCGTTTTATCTCCGCGCCCCTCTTGATGACATCCTCCTTTTTGATAACCGGGCATCCCGTTTTGATAATTTTCCGCTCCTCCGCCAGATAGTGGGCGGCCTGTTCGTCGAGGTAGAAGTCCTGATCCGTTTTACCGATGAGGTTTTTTACGGATTCGGCGTTCATGATCCTGCGGGTGGCGTCGTTGGCAAGTAAGAACCGGGATTCCGCATCTTTCACGTAAACCGCATCCGGTATGGTGTCAACGAGGGTCCGCAGAAGATTTTTTTCCCGTGCGAGCGCCTTCTCCGCGTTCCTTGAGGCGGTAACATCCCGGATTGAGGCAAGGAATGCCTCGTTGTTTTCCCAATCGATCGAGCTGACGCGCATTTCGGCGTAGATCAGCTTTCCTCCTCTTCCGAGGATCTCGATTTCACTTGTTTTTCCAATGCCCACGGGAAAACCGAACTGCTCGCCTATCAGATCGCTTTTTCGTCTCCCCAGGAGTTTTTCCGCTGACGGGTTCGCGAAACGAATAATACCGTTTTTATCCACGATGATGATGCCGTCCGCGTTTTCATCCACCATGGACCTGAACCGCTTTTCACTCTCCTTCAGGCGTGACGCCTGATCGCGTAGTTTCCGCTGAAGGGCGGCACGTTCTATCGCATGGGTTATCGAATGACTGAGTAATGCACCGTCTACATCGGTCTTCACGAGATAGTCTTGAGCGCCCCGCTGGATCGCCTCGACCCCGATATCCCCGCTTTTTGAGCTCGTTAAAAGGATAACCGGTATGTCGCCCGCCGCTTCCCTGACCCTGTCCAGTGTTTTGAGTACTTCTGATTTAGGGAGGTTCAAGCCGAGGAGAACGAGAATAGTATCCCGCCCGATACATTTCAGACCCTCGCTCAACCGCTCCGCGTGCGCGAAATCATACTTGCCATCGAAGCGATTCGAAAAATGTTTCTCGATAAGGCGCGCGTCGACATGATTATCCTCGATAAGAAGTATGCTCTGCTTTTTCATTGCTCTCCGGGTTTTCGTAGCAGCATGTATGCTTCAAAGTTCCTTTTTTTTTAATTGTAGGTGATATATCCGCCGAATTCAAAAAAGATTTTGAACACCTGCCGGCTGCTGCTTATCATGGATAACAGTCCTGCGCGGCGGCGATTTAAAAGGCCGGAAGCCCTCGGAATGGTTGAGGTAAAAAATCCGGTGACCGTATAAAGTGCCGAACAATGTATCATAATGACACTCCGATCCGTCCCCTGGAAATCCGGTACATTATCCGTCCCGTTACTCCAATTATTTCGATATTTATGGAAAAAAGTCTTTGGTTTATATGGTACAATAATTGCAGATTAATACGTGTATACGCTGTAACAAAATAGGGAAGAGGAATTCTACATGGATATGAATCGTTTCACTCAGATGGCGCAGTCCGCGCTGACATCGGCACAAGAAACAGCTGCGGAGTACGGCCATCAGCAGATAGAAAGCGGGCATCTCCTCGTTTCTCTTTTACGGCAGGAAAACGGGGTCGTGCCTTCCATTATCAGCAGGCTCGGACGCGACGCTTCGGCTGTGGAGAGAGGAGTCGAAGAGATTCTCGCCCGGACCCCTCGTGTTACGGGAACGGGAACCGGAACCGCATATATCTCTCCGGCGTTGAGCGGTATTCTCCGTAACGCGGAAACCGAGTCGAAGAAGCTCAAGGACGATTTCATCAGTACCGAACACCTGTTTATTGCGGTATCGGGAGCGGATGACCAAACGGGAAAGCTACTGGCGGAGGTCGGTATAACGAGGGACGGAATACTCACGGCCCTGAAGGACATACGGGGTAATCAGCGTGTTACTACGCAGAACCCGGAGGCAACGTATCAGGCGCTTGAGCGGTACGCCGTGGACCTGACTCAGCGTGCCCGGTCCGGCAAGCTCGATCCGGTTATCGGGCGTGATGAAGAGATAAGGCGCGTCGTACAGGTGCTGTCGAGGAGAACGAAAAACAACCCCGTACTCATCGGGGAGCCCGGAGTGGGAAAGACGGCGATCGTGGAGGGGCTTGCACAGCGAATCGTAAAAGGGGATGTTCCCGAGGGTTTGAAAGAGAAACGGATCGTCGCCCTGGACATGGGAGCGCTCCTCGCCGGGGCCAAGTTCCGTGGAGAGTTCGAGGAGCGGATGAAGGCCGTGCTGAGTGAGGTGGCGGAATCCGGCGGCAGGGTCATCCTCTTCATAGACGAGCTGCATACGATTGTCGGGGCCGGCGCGGCCGAGGGTGCAATAGACGCGGGTAATCTCCTCAAGCCGATGCTCGCGCGCGGCGAGCTTCACTGCATAGGGGCCACGACCCTGGATGAGTACAGAAAGCACATTGAAAAGGACGCAGCCCTGGAGCGGCGGTTTCAGCCGAGCCTGGTAACCGAGCCGTCCGTCGAGGATACCATTTCAATACTCAGGGGTTTGAAGGAGCGGTACGATATTCATCACGGGATCCGGATAAAGGACAGCGCGCTCGTTTCAGCCGCTGTGTTGAGTGAAAGATATATATCCGACCGGTTTATGCCGGACAAGGCGATCGATCTCATAGACGAAGCGGGGTCCAGACTGCGTACCGAGATCGACTCCATGCCCGCGGAGCTGGACGAGATCATGCGCAGGATCATGCAACTCGAGATAGAGCGGGAGGCCCTGCGCAAGGAGAAGGACCCGGCATCGAAAGGGAGGCTCTCAGGTATAGAGAAGGAGCTCGCGGATTTGAAGGAGCGGGCCGGCTCCCTGAAGTCCAGGTGGGAGGAGGAGAAGGCGGAGATCACGAGGCTTCGTGACCTCAAACGGGAGATCGAAGAGGTCAAGTTTCAGATCGAGCAGGCCGAGAGAAACTACGACCTGAACCGGGCAGCGGAGTTGAAGTACGGCAAGCTTATCAGCCTCGAAAAGGAGCTCGAGGAACTGCGGATGAGGAACGGGAACGGACAGCGGATGATCAAGGAAGAGGTCGACGAGGAGGACATCGCGGTCGTCGTGTCGAGGTGGACGGGTATTCCCGTAAGCAGGCTCATGGAAGGGGAGAAGGAGAAGCTCCTTCACCTGGGTGACCATCTGCACGAGCGGGTGATCGGGCAGGACGAGGCGGTTGCGGCCGTGGCGGACGCAATCCTCAGGGCACGGGCCGGTATACAGGACCCGAACCGTCCCATCGGCTCGTTTATCTTTCTCGGTCCCACGGGCGTCGGCAAGACCGAGCTGGCCAGGACTCTGGCGAGGTTCCTGTTCGACGATGAGAAGAATATGATAAGAATCGACATGTCGGAGTATATGGAGAAACATGCCGTGGCACGGCTCATCGGTGCTCCTCCGGGTTATGTGGGATACGACGAAGGCGGCCAGCTCACGGAGGCGGTCCGGCGGAGGCCCTACTCGGTCGTACTGCTGGATGAGATAGAGAAGGCCCATCATGACGTTTTCAACATACTGCTCCAGATACTGGACGACGGCAGACTCACCGATTCGCATGGAAGGACGGTCAGCTTCAGGAACTGCGTGGTGATCATGACCTCGAACCTGGGCTCCGAGTACATACTGGACGGGACGAAGTCCTATGATGAGATGAAGTCGCTCGTTATGGAATTATTGAGAAAATACTTCAGGCCCGAGTTTCTCAACCGGGTCGACGAGACGGTTGTTTTTCATTCCCTTACCATGGAGAACATCCAGGACATAACCGTGCTGCAGCTCGGGCTTCTGCGGGATCGATTGAAGGAGGCGGGTACGGTCCTTCGTTTTGACGACGACGCGGTGCGGTATATCGCGCAAAAGGGGTTTGACGGTACATTCGGCGCGAGGCCGCTTCGCAGGGCCATACAGAACCTCGTGGAAACCCCGCTCGCGCGCGAAATTATAGAGGGAAATTTCGGGGAGGGCGATACGGTAAACGTATCGGCGGGTGACGGCGGCCTGCTATTCAAATGATTGAGGCCGCCGGCGGGAACCCGTCGTGCGGTATGTGATCCGGTATTACCCGGACGGTCCGGGATTTTCTTTCACTCGGTTTTTCTTCTGTCTATGACCCGGCTCTCTTTCATATCCCTTTTGATCGTTCTCGGCTCCACCAGCTTTAAACGGGGAATGAAACCGAGCCGGTCCTCGACGTTTCGAACGATTCCGTTTTCCAGATAATTCAGGCTCTTGATCTCGTCGTTGAATATGTCCTGTGATATCTCCACCTGTATCTCGAGAAAATCCTGGTTGTCCTTGCTGTCCACGACGAGCCGGTAGTTGGGGACTTTTCCGATGACCTCGTTCAGTATGCCCTCGAACTGCACCGGGAAGATGTTCTGCCCGTTGAGTATGATCATATCGTCGACCCGGCCGAATACGCGGGACATTTTTATGAAGGTCCGCCCGCATTCACACGGATCGGTCATGAGGCTCGTTATATCTCCGGTCCGGTATCTGACGAGCGGGAAGGCCTCTTTGGTGATCGTCGTAATAACGAGCTCTCCCTTTGCGCCGGGCGGTAGAATCTCGCCCGATTCGGGATCGATAATTTCCGGTATGAAGTGGTCTTCCGATATGTGCAGCCCGTCCCGGTTCTCGCATTCGTAGGATATCCCGGGACCTATAATCTCGGTCAGACCGTAGTTGTCGGTGGCTATTACGCCGAGCTTGTCCTGCAGCTCGTTTCTGAATGCCTCGCTCCAGCTCTCGGCCCCGAGGAGGGCTTTCCTCAAACAGAGCTCCGCGGCCGCCATGTCCATCTCCATTATGTTTTCGAGGAGGAGGGCCGCGTATGTGGGAGCGCACGCAAGGGCCGTTGTCCTGTAATCCCGCATTATGGTGAGCTGCTGTTCAACATCAGCCTCTCCGCTCGGTATGACCGACGCACCGACCCGCTCGGCCCCGAAGTGAAAGCCCAGCCCTCCGGTGAAGAGGCCGTAGGGGAAGCAGATCTGAATAATATCGTCTTTTGTCACACCGCCTGCCGTCAGGACCCTGGCCATGAGCTCCGTCCAGTGGTCGATGTCGTTCATCGTATATCCGACTATGATCGGCTGTCCCGTGGTTCCCGAGGTGGACTGCATTCTGACCACCTCCCTCAGGGGAACGGCGAACATATCGTACGGGTAAGCGATCCTGAGGGTTTCCTTTGTCGTAAAAGGTATTTTTATCAGGTCCTCGATGGAGGAAAACTCGAAGGGATCGAAACCGATACGGTTGAAGAGGTTTCGGTAGTATGATACGCGCCGGTACACCCTCCCGAGGGTCTGCTGGAGCCTCTCGAGCTGGACCTGCTCCAGTTCACCTCTCGATATGGTTTCTTCACTTTCATTCCAAAGCGGCATGGCGTGCCTCTCTTTCACATCCGTTTTCATTCATCCCCGTGTCCGGGGTGGATCGAATCCGGGCACGGCAGGAAGGGCCGGACCCGGCCTACTCCTTTCCCAGATAGGCGCGGAGCACCTCCTTGTTGTTCATGAGCTCTTCCCTCGTGCCCGAAAGTATGATCTGCCCGGTTTCGATGACATACCCGCGTCCGCATATGGAGAGGGCTAGTTTCGCGTTCTGTTCCACGAGAAATATAGTGAGGCTCGTCCGGTCTCTCAGCTCGATCAGCGTCTGGAAGATGTCTTCCACGATCTTGGGGGCAAGCCCCATGGAGGGCTCGTCCAGGAGTATGACCTTCGGTTCCGACATCAGTGCGCGGGCTATGGAGAGCATCTGCTGTTCCCCGCCGGAGAGCGTGCCTGCGAGCTGTTTCTGCCTCTCCCCGAGAACCGGGAATATATCGAATATCCATTCTATCCTACGATTCTGGTCTTTTTTCGTTTTAAGGGAATAGGAGGAGTAGTAGCCGAGCACGAGATTGTCGATAACGCTCATGGGCGCGAAGAGCTGTCTGCCTTCCGGTACCAGGGCGATACCCGCTTTGACGATTGAGGATGCCTGAAGGCCCAGGATCTCTTTTCCCTCGAGCAGTATCGATCCCGTGGCGCGCTGCATGAGTCCCGCGATCGTATTGAGGAGCGTGGATTTGCCCGATCCGTTGGCCCCTATGAGCGTGACGATCTCGCCTTCACTTATGTGAATGGATACCGATTTAAGGGCGCATATGGATTCGTAGTAGGATCGGAGCGAACGTACGGCAAGCATGATTCAGGCGAACTCCTTTCCGAGATATACGGCAATGACGTCCCTGTTGGAACGCACCTCAGCGGGACCGCCTTCGGCAATCTTCCTGCCGAAGTTCAGCACGGATATCCGTTCCGAGATCTCCATGATGAGGTCCATATCATGCTCGATAACGAGGATTGTGATACCGAGGTTTCTTATCCGGTAAATCGTGTCGATGAGGTTCCTCGTTTCCGTTATATTGAGGCCCGCGGCGGGCTCGTCGAGCAGGAGGAGGGCCGGTTCCCCGGCCAGGGCTCTCGTTATTTCGACAAGACGCTGTTTTTCAAAGGGTATCTCCCGTATCTTCCTGTCGGACAGGCCGGTGATTCCCATGAAATCGAGCCACTGGAGGGCCTTTTCCCGGATATCGCGTTCCTCTCTCCTCGGCCCGCGAAGATTCAGAGCGCAGCCCAGGAGTGAGGCGCGCGAACGAACGTAGCGGCCCATCATTACATTCTCCAGGACGGTCATGTTCGAAAACAGGCGCAGGTTCTGGAAGGTCCTGGCAATACCGAGCGGGGGTATCTCCCATGAACGCATGACGTCGATACGGGTGTCCCTGAAATGTATGCTCCCCCCGTCCGTCTTTTCCAGTCCGCTTATGAGGTTGAAAACCGTTGTCTTGCCCGCGCCGTTCGGGCCTATAATCGCGCTTATGCTTCCCGGAGCCACCTCGAGCGAGAGCGAGCTTATGGCCTTGAGGCCGCCGAAGGATTTTGACAGGTCCCCGAGTCGGAGTACGGGAATGTTCACGTTTTCAGCCATTCGCGCGCTTCCTCCCGACCGGTATCTTGATTCCGTAGAGGCCTTCCGGCCTCAGTATCATGATGGTTATGAGTATGAAGCCGTATATGAGAATATCGAAATCCTTGAAGAATCGCAGATATTCGGGAAGGACGGTGAGCACCGTGGTGCCGATGACGGCTCCCCATATGTTTTCCATCCCCCCGATCGCGACCATGGTTACGAGAAGAACGGAGAAGTTCAGGCTGAAGCTTCCCGGGCTGAGGAAGGTAATGTAGTGGGCGTAGAGGAAGCCCGCCAGTGAAGCGAAACCCGCGCTCAGCACGAAGATGGAGAGCTTCAGCCGGGCCGTATTCACCCCGAGCGAGGAGGCGGTCTGCTCCTCCTTGTGTATGGACTTGAGGGCCCTCCCGATCCTCGAGTGAATGATGTTAAGGCAGAGATAGAGCACGAACGCGAAAATCGCCCACACGAAGACCGCGTATTTGATGTCCGAATCGAGCTCCATGCCGAACAGTGTAATGAGCGGTATGTTGCCGAACCCCGAAGGGCCTCCGGTAAGCGGGATCAGCTCGGTGAAAATGATGTGTACGATTTCGCCGAGCCCGAGTGTGGCCATTGCGAGGTAGTGTCCGCGCAGCCGGAGCGTGGGCTTGCCCACGAGAAACGCGACCCCTGCGGTAAAGAGGATGGACGCGGGAAGGGAGAGAATGACGGGCAGCCCGAAACGGGTGGTGAGAATGCCGGTCGCATAGGCCCCCAGGCCGTAAAACGCGGCCTGCCCCAGGGAGATCTGCCCCGCATACCCCATCAGCAGGCTGAGGCCCGAAGTGATGATGAGGTTGATACCGAGGAAAACGATTATGCCGACGTAGTAGGGATTCCTGACGATGCCGATGACGGCAATCGCGGCCCCGAAGAGAATCGATGCCTGCGCCAGGGGTGTTTTTATTCTTCTCTTCATTTTTTTTCGCTTCGATATTCCCGGAAGTTGCTCAGGGATACCCGGTTTTCGCTTCTCCTCCACGATTGATATTGATCCCGACGTTCCTGCGCTCACCCTCTCAATCAGTATGCCTTGAGGAGGTGTTCCTCTCTTCGCGCGAAAATACCGCCGGGCCTGAAGAAGAGTACGAGCAGGAGGATAACGAGCGCAACCGCGTCCTTGTAGCCGCTTGAAAGCAGCCCCGCGGAATAGGATTCCAGGAGCCCGATAATGAGCCCTCCGGCAACGGCGCCTCCCATGTTGCCCAGCCCGCCGAATACGGCCGTGCCGAATCCCTTCAGCGCGAGCAGGGAACCCCGGTCGTAGGAGACGAGCGTGATCGGGGTGACGATGACTCCCGCGGTACCCCCGATGAGGGCGCTCAGCCCGAAAGAAAGGAGCACCATGCGGTCGACATTGATTCCCACGATTTTCGCGGCCCTCCGGTTGTAGGAGCACGCCTTGACCGCCTTGCCCACGATCGTGAATTTGTAGAACCCCATGAGCGCGGAGAATATGACGATGAGCGTACCCAGCACCCAGAGCGACTGGGGCAGTATCGTGGCTCCCAGGAGGTTTATGGGAGTATCGCCGCTGAACGAGGGAAGGATGAAGGAGTCCTTCCCCCAGATGAACATGGCTCCTCCCTTGAACAGTATGGAGGCGGCGATGGTGATGATGATGAGCGTGATGACCGACGGGGTCTTGAGCGGGTATATGGCAAACCGCTCGAAGAGCAGGCCCACGCACATGACCGTCAGTGCCGCGCAGGGCCCCGCCAGGCCGAGAGGAATGTGCAGTGTATTGTGCAGGTACACCGCGAGCATTCCCCCCAGCATGACGAACTCGCCCTGGGCGAAATTAATAATTCCGGTGGCGTTATAGATGATGTTGAAACCGATCGCCACCATCGCGTATATGCTTCCGATCGTGATTCCGGAGAGCGTATACTGCAGAAGCTGTACACCGAGCTGCATTCCATACCCCTGACTATTTCTCCAGAATCGTGAACGCTCCGTCCTTCACGACCAGCATTTCAAATGCCTCGGGAGTCAAGCCGTAGTGATCCTCTTCCGAGAAGTTGAACACGCCGCCCGTTCCCGCGAATCCCTTGATTTTCACGAGCGCGTCGCGTATGCCCGCTCGGTCGGCCCCGGCTTCGTCGAGGGCTTCAACGAAAAGCCACATCGCGTCCCACGCGTGGCCTCCGAAGGTACTGACGGGCTCGTTGAACCGCTCTTCATAGAGGCCCTTGTATCTGGTGAGCACCTCTTTCTGCGGATGGGATGCGGGGACCATGTCGGCCACGAGAAGCCGTCCCGCCGGAAACATGATTCCCTCCGCAGCCCCGCCCGCTGCCTCCACGTACTTGATATTGCCGAAGCCGTGGCTCAGATACAGGGGAAGGTCCATGCCGAGCTGGACCATGTTCTTCGCGACTATGACCTGGGCCGGGACGATGGACCAGTTGATCAGGGCCTGTGCCTCGGTGGCCCGTATTTTCGTGAGCTGTGCGGTCATATCCGTGTCCTGCGGTCCGTAGGTTTCATCGGCCACGATCGTAATCCCGTAATCCGGGGCGAGTTTCTGAACCTGCTCTCTTCCCTGGGCCCCGAAGGCGGTCGTTCCGGACATGACGGCGATCTTGGTTATACCGGATTCCTGCATGTGCATGCATATGCGCTGGGCCGCATGGCGGTCGGACTGCGGCGTCTTGAATACCCATTTCTTGGTGGGGCTTATAATCGCTTCCGCAGCGGCGCATGAGATGAGCGGGATCTGGGCCTTCTCGACGATGGGAATGACGGCCATGGTCGTGCCGGAGCGCGACGTTCCCACGATACCGAGAACGTTGTCGCTGTTGATGAGCTTTTTCACCGCGTTGACGGCCTTTGTTTCGTCTCCCACACTGTCCTCGATGACCATTTCGATGGGTACACCGTTGATGCCGCCGTTTTCATTCACCATATCGGCGATCATGACGCAGGTGTTCCGTTCGGGTTCTCCGAGCCACGAGGCCGGTCCCGTAATGGCGAAAACACCGCCGATCTTGTAGCTTTCGACCTTCTCCTTTTCTCCGGCGCCGAGTAACAGAATGGAGCAGATAAGAATGAGTAGTACCGATAATACAATGGATAACTTTTTCATCAAACCCTCCTCTTTACTTTCTTTTTCGGTTTATGAGTCGATGTGCTTTGGATAAAGCATTAATTGTATTGCTCTACGATGAATTGTCAATGTTTAAATGGCATGGTTCTTGACCTGAATTCGTTATTTTTTCATATTAATATTAAATTAATAATACAGTCAGCGCGGGAAATTACCTCCGGAGGGAAGACTGATGAAAACCTATGTGGAAACCTCTTCCGTACTGCTCGAGGGAATCGACGAGATGGTACGGGAGGGGTACTTCAATGACAGGACCGAGGCCGTAAATCAGGCCATGAAGGAGATGCTCGACCGGTATAAGCTCGGAAAGCTGAGAATGAAGGACATGAAAAAGAAAGGCACCGGCGGCAAAGACGGATAAAATCATAAATTTCAGGGCCCCGGAAGCCGAATATGAATATATGGATGAATCAGTATATTTAAAACCTGCTATTTTCTTTTATACCCTGTACACGTGAAAGAGTGCTTATGAAACCGTTGGTTATACCGGTGTTTGCGGCCCTGTTATGCTTTTCGACCTTTGCGACTGCCGGGGGTGAGGTGCTGAGCTCGGACATAAACCGTGACGGCACTCCGGACAGCTGGACCCATTTGAACAATGGGAGGGTGGAGAAGCAGGAGATCGACATGAACTTCGACGGTCATATCGACACCGTGTATATCTACGAGTTCAACCAGAAGGTACGCGAGGAAATACTCGATACGGACTATAACGGCAGGATGGACAACTGGCGTTTCTACGATGACGGAGAGCTCGTCCAGGACCACATCGACAGCGACGGGGACGGCCGCGTTGACATGTGGTTTTACATAGACAGGAGCATGATATACAAGCTCGAGAAGGATACCAACGGAAACGGCAAACCCGACGTCACGAACAACTACTGACTCGTTACCGGCCCTCGGAACAAGTCCTTGACAAAATCAGCCCGGGTTTCATATATTTATACCCGGCATTGCTGGCGTAGCTCAACGGTAGAGCAGCTGATTTGTAATCAGCAGGTTGCGGGTTCAATTCCCTTCGCCAGCTATTTAAATTGGGGAGGTTCCCGAGCGGCCAAAGGGAACAGACTGTAAATCTGTCGGCATTCGCCTTCGAAGGTTCGAATCCTTCCCTCCCCAAAGCGTTATTTTATTAGAGCGCAATGAATTAATCAATTCCTCTAATTTCCTCTCTCCTTTCCCTATTCCAAGTGTGAGCAAAATTGTAAGCAAAAGCTCGAGAGG
>Ga0180432_10003011_pt1 | contig 24581 bp, 22 predicted proteins | sample SS_ome_10_FD_132414 | JGI IMG/M metagenome (GOLD analysis project Ga0180432, IMG submission 132414) | Hypersaline lake sediment archaeal communities from the Salton Sea, California, USA - SS_1_MS_2 metaG | ecosystem: Environmental > Aquatic > Non-marine Saline and Alkaline > Hypersaline >... | reverse complement strand
TGGCAAAATACTTTTTCCTGTTTTCAAGTGAGAATAAGTCATACTTCTTGTAATTTCTTATCAACTCATCAACCGATTTCTCCCCGACAATTTCTGCACTTTTCTGATTGGCGCCGAGCAAAGTGCCGTCTTTAACATCTACTCTCCATATCCCAACAAGGGCGGTCTCAAAAATATTCCTGTAGAGCTCCTCGCTCTCTTTGAGGGCCTTCTCTATGCGCTTCCTTTCCATGATATCGAGCATTGTCCCCGTTATTCTGAGGGGGTTGCCCTCACCATCGCGTTCAACGACCCTTCCCCGGATTTGAATCCATCTCCACTCTCCGAATTTATCCCTCACCCGGTATTCATCCTCAAAAAAAGGTGTTCTCCCCACCAAGTTATCCAAAAGCTTCTGGGTGAAGTTTGCTAAATCTTTTGGATGAATCAGCTCGTACCAAGTATTATGAAATACTTCGAACTCCTCCTCGTTGTACCCGAGAGTAGGGCCCCATCTGTAGTCGAAATAACTTTCTCCCGTCCGAAAGTCCGCACCCCAAATACATAGATTTGTGGCGCTCACGGCGAGATCTAACCTCTGTTGACTCAGCTTGAGCTCCTCCTCGGTCCGCTTCCGCTCTGTAATATCAAACAACGTCCCGGTCATCCTGAGGGGATTCTTGTTATCATCACTCTCGACAACGCTGCCCCGCGCATAGACCCATCTCCATTCCCCGGATTTAGTTCTTACACGATACTCATCCTCAAAAAAGGGCGTTTTCCCTTCCAGGCTGTCCAACATTTTTTGAGTAAACTTTGCATAATCGTCTGGGTGAACCAACTCGTTCCACGAATTCTGAAATCCACCAAATTCATCTTCAGTATACCCGAGAGTTGTGCCCCATTCCAAATTGGAATAAACCTCTTTCGTCTTGAAATCTAAATCCCAAATACAGAGACTTGTGGCGGTAACGGCGAGGCCAAACCTCTGTTGACTCAGTTTAAGCTCCTCCTCGGTCCGCTTCCGCTCCGTGATGTCGAGCATTGTCCCCGTTATCTTGAGGGGATTGTTCTCACTATCACGCTCGACAACGCTGCCCCGCGCGTAAATCCACCTCCATTCCCCGAATTTATCTTTTACTCTATATTCACACTCAAAAAAAGGAATCCTCTCCTCTATGTTTTCAAGAATACTTTTTTCTATTATTTCAATATCTTCGGGATGAACCAACTTGATCCACGAATTTAAATACGTTTTGAACTCCTCCTCACTGTATCCGAGATTCGCGCCCCATTTATAATCTGAATAAATCTCCCCCGTCTGAAAGTCCGCACCCCATATCCCGAGATTCGTGGCGCTGATGGCAAGCTCTAACCTGTGTTGATTTATTTTAAGCTCTTCCTCGGCGAGTCTTCGGGCCAGGCGTTCATTGTATTTCCTTACAACCTCCGGAATTATCAAGGGAAGGAGCTTTAAATAACCTTGGTTCGGGTCTTTTATGATGTAATCGTCTACACCAAGCTTTAAAGCCTCCACGGCGATCTCCTCGGAACCGCTTCCCGTCAATATTACAAGGGGGATGGAAACTCCCTCACCAATCAGATCCTTAACCAGATCGATCCCGGACATCCCCGGCAGGTTAACGTCAATAACCGCTATATTAAAAAAATACTTGTCGCAGTTAAGTATCTCATATGCTTCTTCGGCCTTTTCACACTCCGTGATTTCAGACAGGATATCGCTCTTCTCAAAGGCCCTGCGAAACGCCAACCTGTCATGTTTGTTATCCTCGACAAGCAGGATGTGAATTGAAGCCGTTTTTTCAATATCAGCCAATATCTCCTCCATGAAGCTCGACTAAATCTCCAAAAAGGCCGTTAAGCTCGATCCCTCGCTTATGCCCCCGATCCTTATCCCTCTGACAGCATGGGCATCGAAGCCGGGGGCGCGGCTTTTGAGCCCTCTTTTCCATACCATGGTTTCGATTACATACAGTTGAAGCAAGTTCTTACCCTTGGCCTTCCGAATCGTACTTATGACCCTAAGGCCATCTATCATCCCTTCAAGCTAGAGCATATCCGGTTGGAGTCATAAGATCGGTTTCTTGTAATTTTGGGCCTACGGAGTAGGTTGAGGTGCCCTCTGCCGTCGGCGACGATTTCAATTGGTATTAGCATCCCTTCCGAACCTCTTTCATCCTCAATCGTTAGGAAAAGGGGGGGCGTCTTCCTTCCGCCCCTTATCCCTCGTTTTGTGATTTGGGCAGGCTTATTATAAACGTGCTGCCGACATCCGGCTCCGATTCCACCCGTACCTTACCGTTTAGCTTATTCACCGCCTTTTTCACAATGGCAAGCCCGATCCCCGTACCCTCGTACTCCTTCTTGGTGTGGAGGCGCATAAAGACGCTGAATATTTTGTCGAAAAAGCGTGGATTAACGCCGATCCCGTTATCTTTTACGTACAACTCGTAAAAATCCCCGGAGTCGGGACGCCAGCCCAACTCGATTCTTTTCATCTTCGATGTATTGAACTTCACCGCATTATCGATGAGGTTCTGGAAAATCTGCTTCAGGATGGTGGGGTCCGCTTCCACTTCCGGCCAGTCATCCCCCATTATCAGCTCAACGTCTTTAGGCAGATTGAGCGAGCTTATCAATTCCCCGAGGATCTCCCCGATATTGATCGGCATCAAAAGGATATTTTTCCTCTCCATCCGCGAGTATTCCAAAAGATCATCCACCAGCTCCTCACCGTGACGGACCGCCTGGTTGAGGGCCTCGATGTAGACCTTCTGGTCGCCCTCGAGGACTTCCTTGAAATCCTCCTGTAAGAAATCGGAGTAGTTATGAATGGCCCGAAGCGGGGCTTTTAGATCGTGGGATACTATATGGGCGTACTGGGTGAGCTCCTCATTGGCCAGCTCCAGATCCCTCGTCTTTTCTTCCAGCTCCTTATGTGCCCGATTCAAGGCATCCTCGAACCGTTTTCGTTCCGTGATATCGCGTGCTACTATGGTAACACCACAAAACTCGTCCACCATGTCCCTGCGAACCGAAACCATTGCATTATACCACAACTCCTCATCGCCCACGACCATCGAATAGTCAAATTGCGTAACCTTCCCCGAGGCAAGGACATCTTCTATGGCGTCCTTCAAGAGCCCTGCGACTTTTTTGGGCAAGACATCCTTGAAGGATTTCCCGATGAATAGATCGTTTTCCGCCAATTTGGATGAACCGTAAGGTTTATGGCGCTCGATAAAAATCCCGTCCTTATCCAGCAGAAAAACCATGTCGTTCATCGAATCAATGGTGGTTCTCAATCTCTCTTCGCTCTCTCGAAGCGCCTCTTCAACTCTCTTTCTGTCCGTAATATCTATAATTGAAGCGATAATGCCTATTTGCTTTCCGGAGCTGTCCATAACCGCGTTTGTCGAGACTTGGGCGTTGAATGTCGAGCCGTCCTTTTTCCTTGCGACCATTTCCCCCTTCCATCTCCCCTTTTCTACCAATGCTCTCTCCACCTCTTTGAACTCCCTCTCATGTTCCCAGAACTCGGCAACCCCCCTTCCTATAATCTCCTTTTCATCGTCATATCCCCACATCTTTACGGTCACGGGATTTACATAGGTGACTTTCGAGTTAAGCTTCGGTTCCGAAAGGACTATGGAGCTGATAGCGGAGTGAATGGCCGAATCCCTGATCCGAATCGCCTCTTCCGCCTCTTTTCGACTCGTGATATCCATCTGAGTTCCGACAGCCCTGACGGGCTTGCCGTCCCTCTTTATGCTCATCCCCCTGTCCAAAACCCAGATCCATCTGCCGGACTTATGACGAACCCGGTGCTCGGTTTCGTAGAAAGGGGTTCGTCCTTCAAAGTGATCCATCCACGCCTTGACGACCTTTTCCTTGTCGTCGGGATGCACGATATTCTCCAACGAGAGATCTGCGGAATCTATCTCGTCAATCGTGTAACCGTGCATCTCCGCCCAGCACCTGTCCCGAACGACCTCCCCTGTGAGAAAATTCCAGTCCCACATACCGAGGTCCGCTCCCCTAATCGCCAGCTCCAGCCGGTGTTCGCTCTCCCTTGTCTTCTCCTCGTCTATCTTCCTGTCGGTGACATCCCGGACGGTATGAACAATCTGGACTATCTCCCCCCGCCTATTCTTGATAGGGAAGGTACGAACATCAAACCAGCGATTGTCGAGGTGCTCCTCCTGTATCTCCGCGTATTCGGCATTGCGGGACCGCAGAGCCTTTACGTAGGGACACTCCTTTATAGGGCCGCCGGACCCATGAAACAGCTTATAACAGAAACCGCCTATGACCTCCTCTCCATCAAAAAACTCAAACATCGCCTTATTGGCCCTGACTATCCTGTAATCTCCGTCTATTATGGCAACGATATCCCCGATGGCATCGAAGGTCGTCTGCCATTTCTCACTCTCTTTTTCCAGTTCCTTTTCAATCCTAAGTTGATCGGTAAAATCGCGCCATATGCTTATTATTAAACCCTCCTCTCCCTTGACGACCCTCTCTATCAGAGAGACATTTACATCGAAATATCTCACCGAATCTTTATCCGTTTTTGAAAACTCTACGTTGCGGCATCTCCCCACATCCCTGACGACTTTCTCCAATTCCCTCCATCGAGAAGACGCATCGCCGTCCAAATCCTTAAGCCAGTCGAAAATGGACGTGTCCGCCATTCCCTCGGGGGTAACACCAAAGATAGAGGAAAATTCCCTGTTGACCATGATAATCTTCTGCGACAAACCCGTGATCGCAATCCCGTCAACGGACGTTTCAAGGAGCGTCTCGCAAAATTCTATCGCCTGCCGATCGACCTCCAACTCCCTTTTGAATGTACCGTTTTTCATATGAAACTCCAGGATTCTCTATTAATTCCTCTAATTATCTGAAATATGTTTCGATTGAGACCCTATCGGCATAAATAGACGCTTGAAAAAGAGGATAAAAAAGACCTATAATGATACATATATATTTTTATATTTATTATCCTGGGAGAATCGCTTTCTTACATATTGTCGCGGCAGACTTTGAAAAATCGGGTTTCCTTCTGTAATATTATAGCACAGATTTTTTTGCGATGAACTATAATTACCAGCGGCCCTTTTCCAAACGTGCTACGAATTCGGCCATAAGATAAATTGGACCTGATTTTTTTTAATTGCGGTAATGAAGGTCAGACCGTTTTTCGGCGATTTGTAGGCTCCGCGTCCACCTACTACTACGCCCTGGCCACCGGAAGGGATATCACGAAGCTTCCAAAGAAGGGGGTTTAAAAGCTTATTCAGATAGGCAGAGAGATAAAGGGGATCTGACGCCCGGAGTGTTGAGAGGAGGCTGTTTCATTGAGTCTGAAACCGTTGTGTGGAAGGCTTGCTGTAGAGATATTGTAGGATGATTTTATAAGTCGATGCCGTGAGATATAATAGGGGGGCAGGTAATTCGTACGCAGCATGTTAGGCCTATCAATATGAGTCAAGATAACCTGAAAGGCGGCATTAGAAGGTTTTCCAATGCATCCTCACCAAAAAACTATCCCTTAAGATTACTATAGAATTCAAACCCCCTATAGCTATAACGCTATTAACGAGATTCGTGATCCCGCCATCAAAGAACCTGTTTAATCAATCAGTGTCCCCGCCGCAGCACATCCCCGGCGTGCAATCCCCCCGGGGAACTTCCGATCCGCAGCATCGAACGGGCGAGTCGCCCTTTTTGTTCGCCGTGTTCACGGCAAAGCTTGATGTGGACATCAATTTCTGAAATCCCTCCCCGCTGCAGTTTTTGCAGACCATAGGGTCGTCCTTGGACCCCATCCCTGTCATAAACTCACTTACCTCGCCGCAGTTGATGCACTTGTACTCATGTATGGGCATAAGTATCCCCTCCTGTCTACCCGTGATTGGAGAGCTCTTTTTTCACTGTTTCCCAGATCTTTACGATCTCTTCTTTTATATCGGACGGCCCCGCCTCCGTCAACGTCTTTGCCTCCTTGATCGAGTCTATCACCTCTTCGCGATACGGGATTTTCCCCACGACCTTTGCGTTCAATTTCTTCGACTCCTCCTCAATCGATCTGGTTATCTCTCTGTTTATGTCAAACTTGTTTACGATCACCATGGGGGAGAGATTGAACCGCGTCGCCAGCTCCAATACCCTCCTGAGGTCGTGTATGCCGCTGACGGTGGGCTCCGTAACCACAATGAGGAGAGCGACGCCGGTAATGGAAGCTATCACCGGACACCCTATCCCCGGCGGACCGTCGATTATGATTATGTCAAAATCCTGGTCCTCGGCGATCGCCAGCGCCTCTTTGCGAACCTCGCTCACCAGCTTTCCCGAGTTATCCTCGGCGATCCCCAGCTTCGCGTGTACCATCGGCCCGGTGCGCGTTTTAGATACGTAGAGATCCCCGGACTTGTTATTTCTCATCTCAACGGCATCCACGGGACATACGTAGAAACACGCCGCACACCCCTCGCAAAATTCTTCGATCACCTCTGGCGGATCACCGGCTATTGCGCCCGATCTGCAAACGTCAACACACTCCATGCACCGGATACACTTCTCCGGGTCGATCTTCGCAAGCTCCCCGCCGATAAACTCCGTGGTCTTTTCGACCTTCGGCTCGAGGATAAGGTGAAGGTTTGCCGCATCCACGTCGCAATCGCAGATGATCTTCCTATCGATCAGGGTAGCCAGGGCCGCCGTGATGACGGTCTTTCCCGTTCCCCCCTTACCGCTGACTATCGCTATCTCTTTTGCCTTTTTTTCCACTTTTTTCTATCCACTGGGAAAATCCGCCTTCAATAAAATACTTCTCCCTGAACTCCTCTTCGTCCTTGACCAGCCCCTCCTTTATGGCGAAATCCCTCATAATGAACTCGGAGAGGGCCTTTCTAACCGCCGTAATGGACAAGAGAGAACAGTGTCTCTTTCCGTCCGGGAGCCCCCCCAGCGCCTTTACCACGTCATCGTCCGTAAGGGAGAGGGCATACATGAAATCGCCGCCCTTTATGAGCTCGGTGGCCGCGCTCGATGTGGCTATGGCTCCGGGGCAGCCGAAGACCCTGAACTTGACGTCGGTGACTATCTCCCTCTTCCCGTCCAGCTTGAGAAATATCTCCAGAAAGTCACCGCAGGACGAGTCCCCGACCTTGGCGTAGGCTTCGGCGTCCTCGATAACACCCACGTTTCTCGGATTCAGGAAGTGGTCAAGGGCGACATCGGAATAGATGTCGCCCCTGTCCTTTCTCTTCTCCCTGTTGTAGATCTCCTTGAAATCTCTCAATTAAACATTCCCGTTAAACTTTTATACCTACTTCTTTTCATAGGGCCACAGGAGGATTCCGCCGTCCATAAACTTGACGTCCTTGTAGCCGAAGCCCTCAAGGGTCTTCTGGGCCTCATAACCCCTGAGACTGATCTTGCAGAAGGAGATGATCTCTTTGTTCTTCGGGACCTTATTGATATCGGAGCGCAGCTTTCCGAGGGGGATATGTATGGTGTTGTCCCAGGGCATCTTCCCCTGCTCCTCGAGCTCAAAGGGCATACGCACGTCAAGGAGCACAAAGTCGTCCCCCTTGTCCATTTTAGCCTTGACCTCCATGGGAGTCAAGCTCTTCGCCAGGCCGTCTATTTTGTTCCTGACGATGTTCGCCGCCGTTGTGATGTTATCCATAGCCGGCGCGAAGGGCGGAGCGTAAGAGAGGTCGAGATTCGCCACATCGTCCACGGTGGCACCGAAGGCCATCGCCGTGGTTACCACGTCGATCCTCTTGCTTACTTCCCCCGGGCCGATTATCTGGGCGCCCAGAAGCTTTCTCGTCTTTCTGTTCGCGATAAGCTTTATGCCTATAGGCTTTGCAGTGGGGTAGAAGTGCGCCTTGTCGGGCGATATGGCAAGGGTGGTTACGCAGTCTATACCGGCGTCTTTGCAGTCTTTCTCGCTCAATCCCGTCCTTCCGGCGTTGTATTCGAAGGCCTTCATAATCGCCGCCCCGGAAATCCCCTTGAAGGTGTCCTTGCCTCCCATCAGATTCGTCCCGATAACACGGCCGTGTCTGTTGGCCGTCGAGCCCAGGGGGACGTAAACCGTTCTGCCCCCGACGATCTCCTTCTGAACGACACAGTCTCCCCCGGCATAGATATTCTTGTCGGAGGTCTCCATCTTATCGTTTACTATAATACCGCCCTTTTCGTGAACCTTGAGCCCGGCGTCGACCGCCAGCTTGTCGTTCGGCCTCGTTCCCACCGCCACGATTACCAGATCCGCGGGGATATCCCCGGCATCGGTAACCACGGCATTGACATCCCCCGCCGCATTACCCTTGATCTCCTTCACGGTTGTGCCGGTCATGAGCTTCACGCCGTTGGCGACCAGGTGTTTTTCCAGAAAGGCGCTCATCTCGAACTCGAAGAGCTGGGGTAAAATCCTGTCCAGCATTTCCACGATGGTGACGTTTAGACCCCTCGTAACCAGGGCCTCGGTAACCTCGAGCCCTATAAGTCCGCCGCCCACTATGACCGCATTCTTATTGCCCTTCTTGCTCATAACAAGGTCGATGGCGCGGGCGTCCTCCACACAGCACAATGTGAAGACTTTGTTCAGGTCCCTTCCCGGTATCGGTGGGACAAACGGCACGCCGCCGGTGGCCAGCACCAGCTTGTCGTAGGGAAGGTCCGACTTCTCCCCCGACTTTACGTTTACCACAGACACGACCTTTTTCTTACGGTCTACAGACTCCGCCAGGGTATTGTTCATCACGTTGATGTCCTTGGCGTTCTTAAAAAAGACCGTATCCCTCACAACCCCCACCGCTGTCTCCATGAGCTCCTTGGAGTCCTTCACGTCCCCGGAGAGAAAATATGGAAGGCCGCATCCCGCATATGACAGGAGCTCCCCTTTCTCCACAATAGTTATCTCCGCCTCAGGATCCATTCTCCTTGCCCGCGAGGCCGACTTAGGCCCACAGGCGACACCGCCTACTACGACAATTTTTCTACCCATTTAATAATCCTCCATGTTTGGTGATTCTATCTAAAATACCCATGAAAATATTCTTCATCTCCCCATCTTCTTCGACCAAAATTCCTCCTCTGGATATTATTTCAGCAATAGACCTTTTAAGGGGTATCTCCGCCAAAACCTCGATATTCTTATCCTCCACATATCGGTGGAGCTCCCCTCCCTTTTCATCGTCCTGATACCGATTTATTACGATCCCGAAGGGAAGGCCGAGGGCCTCCACCATACCCACGGCAAGCTTTAGGTCGTTGAGCCCGAAGGGCGTCGGCTCGGTTACAAGAACGACATAATCGGTATCCCTCACCGCCTCGATAACCGGACACGAGGTTCCCGGCGACGCGTCGATAAATACGATTTTATCATCGTCAACGATGCTGTCTACCTTCTCCCTGACCATCTTAATCAGCGGAGGAGACATAACCTCCCCGACGTTCAAAACTCCGGCAATGTAGTCTATCTGACCGGAGTCGACAGAACCCGCCTTACCCTCGTCAATCACCCCGATCTCCCTCTCCGTTTCAACGATCGCGTCCTCCTCACACACTATACTGCAGGTGCCGCAGCCGTGGCAGAGCTCCTCGAAGACTATGACGTTTTTCTTCGTGACGAGCAACGCATTGAAACGACACGACTCCGCACACTTGCCGCAGAGGGTACACTTATCCGGGTCCACCTTGGGAATCAAGGTGTAAGCCTTGGTGCTCTCTTTTATCTCCGGCTTGAGGAAGAGGTGCCCGTCCGGCTCTTCCACGTCACAGTCGGCGTAAAAGACTCTCCTCTTTTCCTTACCGGAAATCTCTCCCGCCAATGTGGCGAGACTTACAGCTACTGTCGTTTTACCGGTGCCGCCCTTTCCACTCGCTATGCTGATAACCATACTAATATCATCTTTCGCTTAAAGCCTCATCTTAAATTATATCTGTCTTAGACCGGCATGGGCGGCCGCCGACGCCGATTCAAGAAGTCTCGCCTTCCCCGAACCAATGGCCTCCACCGCATCCTTGACGGTCGGCACATCTGCGGTGTAGAGCTTGACACCACCGGATGAGAGGGCGTCAAAGGCGTTTGGGCCGTAATTCCCGCTTATGACCGCCTCGACTCCCTCGTTTATCACGGTCTGTGCCGCCTTTATCCCCGCACCTCCACCGCTCGACATCGCATCGTTTGCCACCGCCTTGAAACTCTGAAGATCATTATCGTCGACGATAATAAAGTACTGACACCTGCCGAACCTTAGGTCAAGCTCCGATTCAAGATTATCGCCTTTTGAAGTTATGGCAATCTTCACTTACAATCCTCCTATCTCTCCTATATTTGCTTTCCGAACCCTACTCCTTCATCATACTGCTTCCGCAATTAGGGCATTCCTGCTGATAACACGGTACACCCCGTTGATGGGGCGCCTTTGTTCCGCACTTGGGGCAAACACAACTCCCACTCGGCCCCGATCCAGGCCTGTTACCTCCACCCATACCCCTTCCACTTCCACTGCCCGCTCCTCCACCCATACCTCCCCCCCTGCCTCCGCCGCCCTGTCCCCTTCCGCGTGCATTCATTTCTATACCCTCCAAAAAATATTTATCGCCATTAGCTGCATTCACCGCCGTGGTCATGGGCGCAGGGAACTGTTCCCTCGATCTTTCCGTCAAGGTAGGCCTTGAGGATATCTCCGACCTTCCCCGCAAAACCAGTTACCACCTCTATACCTATGCTGTTAAAAAGATCAATGGCCCTGGGCCCCATACCCCCGGCGATCATTACATCGGCCCCAAGCGAATGGATGTATCTGGGCATTATGCCCGGCTGGTGATTGTTGAAGTGGGGATTTTCAACCACCTCCACATCGTCCGCCGTTACATCCTTTACATCGTTGATATTTGCAACAACATAATACGGGCATCTTCCGAAATGGGCCGAGAGCCTCCCCTCAAGCCCCAAATTATCTTCAGAAGCCATCACTATTTTCTTCATATGTTTTTATCTCCCGTTACTTTCGAGTTTTTTGCTTTTCCTCGCTCCTTTCCGATATCGAGCTCCTTAAGGATAGACTCCATGATCCCGGAAAAAGCGGAATATGTTTGTGAATCCTTCAAATATCTGACAAAGGGTTTTCCCGAATCGCCGCCCTCCATGACAGCGGTGTCGATCGGTATCCTCCCGAGGAACGGAACGCCCATCTCTTTCGCCGCCCTTTCACCGCCCCCCACCTTAAAGAGGTTTATCTCCTTGTTGCAGTGGGGACAGGTAAAGCCGCTCATGTTTTCGATGATTCCCAGGACGGGCACGTCGATCCTCTTGGAGAAGTTGACCGATTTGCGGCTGTCCAGAAGGGCCACATCCTGGGGGGTGGTGACAACCACCGAGCCGTCCGATGAGCCGATCAGCTGTGCCACAGACAGTGGCTCGTCGCCCGTTCCCGGGGGTAGGTCCACTATCAGAAAATCGAGGTCTCCCCAGTCTACTTCCCCTAAAAACTGTTTTATAACCCCGTGCTTCATCGCCCCCCGCCATATCACTGGTGTATCCCGATCCTCCAATAGATATCCCACGGAGATAACCGAAAGGCCCTCCATGGCCCGAATGGGTACAATCCCCTCTTTGGACCCGAGGAGCCTCCCGTCTTCCAGTCCCAACATCTTCGGGATATTCGGCCCGTGAATGTCCGCATCCAAAAGGCCGACTTTAAAACCCTCCATCGCGAGAAAAACCGCGAGGTTCGAGGCCACGGTGGACTTCCCCACACCACCCTTTCCGCTCATCACCATGATCTTTCGCCCGATGCGGTTAAGCCTCTTTTTTAAGAGATCCTCCGCGTGCCTCTCTTTTTCCGATTCGGTGCACCTGTCACCCGCTTCACATGTACTGCAGACCGAATCCTTATCGCACTCGTTTTTACTCATATATTTACTCAGTTCTATCCTTACTCGGTTCTATCCGTAGTTCGCCCGCTCCCAACGACAAAAATACCGATCCCACAACCCGCCGTCCCCTATAGAAATAGAAAATGGAGCGAGGGGGGGATGAACGTGCTCCCCCCTCAGAACAAATTTACTTTTTCTCCTCCGCGGCAAGCTCCGAGAGCCGCTTCTCCATCGCCTCCATCTCCGTCTTAATACCCTTGAGCTGGGCTTCGATGAAGGTCTTCTCCTGTTTCGGATCCGCCGGATACATCGGGCCGTATCCCGTTTCGTATCCGTATCCATATGCCGGCGGCGCGTACCAGCGCGCTCCGCCTCCCCTTCCCCAGGCCATACCGCGGCCCATCCCTCGACCCCAGCCACCGCCAAAGCCCATACCTCTCCCCCTGCCGAAGCCGCCCGCTCCGGGACTGGCATAACCGGGCGCATCGTATCCGGAACAAAAGCCCATCCCCCTTCCGGTCATCGACCCCATTCCCTGGGGACCGGTTCTATCTCCCCTTGGCATGACAAACACCTCCTTTATTTGCAGTTCTTACCAATCTCTTCGTTATCCACGTACCAATTAATCCCCCATCCCTTTATCAATCCCCCCCCATTTATCAATGATCCATCCCTCTATCAATCCCCCCCACCTATTTACCAATTCCCGCCCACCCTTTTATCAGCTTCTTCCTTATCTTATCATCGATCCCTCATTCACCGCTCGAACTTGCCTCCCCGAAATCTCCTCCTCAAGGGACCTCCGCCGATCGTATCCGTTGAAATGGCCATACTGCCCAGGGTACCTTTTAGATAGGCCCTGACCGCATCCTTCGCATTTCCCGCTATCCACGAGACGAGATCAATGCCGCTCTCCAGCAGCAGGCTGCTGCATTTTGCATCGATTCCGCAGCATATCACGACGCTTATTCCCTCGTCCTTGAACCAGTGGGCGATATTCAGTGGATGCACCCCGACGATTCTGACCTCTTCTTCATTCACAACCTTTCCGTCCTCGACGGTGGCGAAGAGCATTTTTTCCGCCGTATCGAGCCTGGGCGCCACCCTCCACTCGAATATGGGAACCGCAATCTTGTAGCATTTTTCATCCACCATGCTTATATATGTTGCAAATTTAATGCCACAAGCCCGCCGTGGCCCCGATTATATAAAACTCAATGATTTCGGAACATTAAACATAAACAAGGCAAAGGTTAAAAATCAGGGACGGGAAATGGTTTCGCAAATGAAACTTCCGAGCCCGTTTATAATTACATAAATGTAACTCGTCTGGTCGGGCCGCAATCTAATAAAAAACACCTCTCGATTATCCCTCCGCGTGAAACGTCTATCCTTCATCACACATTAAAATATCTATCCGTCGTACGGAACCAGCCGAACGCGAATTAACCGTACGTTATATCTCTATAAATACTGCGCACCGCTTAAACCCCTGCAGAACGCGCGCCCTCTCTAAATGAGACCGTATTCCTTCATCTTCCTCCACAGGGTGACCTTGGTCATATTCAAGGCCCTGGCGGTCTTGACACGGCTCCCGTCGTGACGAGAGAGGTACTCCGTGATCACCTGCCTCTCCTTGTCCTTGAGGCTCTCTTTCAACGATGAAGAGCCGCCCTCAACGGAGACCGCCTTTCCCGTCAGCTCGCCGGGGAGGTTATCCAGAGTGATAACGCCGTCCCTGCAGAGAATTATGGCGTGTTCGATTATGTTCTCGAGCTCCCTCAAGTTTCCCGGAAAATCGTACCTCATAAAGAAATCGAGGACGTCATCTGTGATCTCACTGATATCCTTTCCCATCCTGATGGACAGCTTGTCGACGAAGTGCTCCACGAGGAATGGGATATCCTCCCTCCGCTCCCTCAGCTCCGGCAGGGCTATCCTGACTATGTTCAGCCTGTAGTAGAGATCCTCCCTGAAGTTTCCGGACTGCACCTCCTCGGCCAGATTCCTGTTCGTGGACGCTATAATCCTCACATCCGCCTTGACGCTCTTTACGGAGCCGAGGGGCTCATATTCCCTCTCCTGAAGGACCCGAAGGAGCTTCACCTGAAGGGGCTTCGGCAGGTCACCGATCTCGTCGAGGAGCAGCGTCCCGCCTTTTGCCAACGCGAAGCGCCCCGGCTTGTCCTTGACCGCATTGGTGAACGCTCCCTTCACGTATCCGAAGAGCTCCGATTCCAGAAGGGTCTCCGGAAGGGCGGACGAGTTGACGGCGACAAACGGTCCCGAATTCCTGTGGGAGAGGTTATGGATCGCCCTGGCGAAGAGCTCCTTTCCCGTTCCGCTTTTTCCCTCTATCAACACGGTACTGTCGCTCTCCGCTATATCGGGAAGGATATCGAATATCTCCAGGATCTTCTTGTTCTTGCTTATGATGTCCTCGAACGTGTACCGGGCCTTCACTTCCTTCCTCAGCTCCTCGATGTAAGAGAGATCGCGAAATGTCTCCACCCCCCCTATTACCTCGTCGTTCTTGTCGCGTAATACGGCCGTGCTGATCGACACCGGGATCTTCTGTCCCACGCTGTTTATGATATCTATCTTCTGATTGATGATCTCGATTCCGGTCGAGATAGACCTCCTCAGGGCGCAGTTCTGGGTACAGATGCTGGCGTGAAAAATATCGCTGCAGCTCCTGCCGATCGCCTCCTTTCGGGAGATGCCGGTTATCCTCTCGGCGGCGGTGTTGAAGGACGTGATCTTCCAATCCCTGTCGACGGTGAAGACACCGTCGGCAATGCTCCCGAGGATCGTATCGACAAGCCTACCCCTGTTACCGTTGTCCGCTACCATTATGGTTTCATTATAACAAAACAGTTTCATTTATGCAACCATTTTTTGTTGTATCCCCAAAGTTTCCTACAAAAAAAGTGACCCTTCGGCGATTTCTCAAATAAAAAATGAGGATGGATACTCGATCATCTTAAAAAGTTATTTGATCTGTGATTGGCTTTGCGGGGAGAGTTCAGATCTCGAAGGTCGTTACCCCCTCTTTTTGATGATCTTCTTGCCGAACGCGGAGAGGATGAACTCCACGGCGACCTGGGCGGTGGAGTTGTCCGCGTCCCGCTCCGGATTGATCCCCACCACCCCCAGGGCAACCATGAGGCCGGACTGGGCAACGAGCTCCATGGCGAGGTGGGTCTCCCGATATGTAATCCCCCCCCTTATGGGGGTGTCAACGCCGGACGCCACCTGGGAGTCGACGACGTCCATTCCCAGGCTGACGTAGATCCCCCCCGTCCCGCCGCCGGCGGCCCTAAGTCCCTGATAGATCGTCTCCTTCATGCCGAGGTTGTCTATATCCTCCATCGTAAATATCTTGACTCCCGACCCGGAGATGAGATCGGCCTCCTCCTGGTCGATGTCGCGAAGCCCGATTATGGCGACGTTTTCTGGAGAGAGCTTGGGCGATATCCCCCCCATCTTGAAGAGACGCTCGTCTCCCCCCTCCCCGTGAAAGCCGAGGGCGTGGGCCAGAACCGAGCGGGTGATCCTATCCCCCGTTTCGTCTCCGCCGCCCACCTTCCCGTCATCTCCCGCCGGGATCTTGAAGTCGCCGTGGGCGTCGAACCAGAGGAGGCCGAAGGGGCCTATGGAGCGGATAAGCCCCAGAAATGCGCCCAGATTCGCCGTGTCGTCCCCGCCGAGGATCAGGGGGATTAGTTTTCTTGCCGCCGCCTCTTCCACGAAAGCGGCCGTCTCCTCCGAGATCCTCACTATCTCGCTTACGTTTTCGTCGTAGTCGCTTCCCGTTATATCCACATCAAGCCGGATGTCGCCCCTGTCATCCACATTAAGACCCAGCGATTTCAGCCTATCAACGAGCCCCGCCTCCCTGACCACCCTGGGGGCGTGTCTCACGCCGGGGGAGAGGGAGCCCACCCAGCTCGGGACGCCGATGACGGCAACCCCCTTCGCATCGCCCCCCTCCTCCTTCGGCACGATCTGCTTCTCCACGTAGGAGGAGGTCATCGCGGCAAGGAGCGAGGCGTAGTTCATCAGAAATCCCATTTTCATTCCGAGCTCTACCTCACTTTTGGCTTCGGTAACGTCGACGATGAGGTGGTCGCTGGAGGCCCCGATGATCTTGAGCCTTTCGTCCACAGGGAAAAGACCCTCCACCTCCACGTCCTCCCGCCCCACGTTCAAAATCGCCCTTGTCATCTCCCGCTTTGCTCCTTTGATGGAAGAGCCGGTGGTGTCAAAATTATCAAAAGGGGGCTTATGCCCGAAGGCGTCCTGGCTAATCTTCCCTATCGGCACCGCCGGCTTCTCCTTGAGCTCGATCACCTCCGCCTTCAGCTGAAAGGCGTCCTGGGTCGTCCCGGGCCAGGGTCTCCTCTCGATCGTCTCCCTCCCCAACAGTATCGCCTCCCCTATCCTCATGTTGTTGACCCTCTTCGGCATCCCCCCCTCGCTGATGAGGGTTAAAGCGCTGGAGTTTCCCCCCGATATATATTTCAGCTCTAATCCGAACCTCTTCTCTATCTCGTCGGCGTAATCGACCAGAATCCCCATGTTTTCCCTTGTGGGGATCACGCCGCCGTAGCAGCTGAGGTTCGTGCCGAGGCCGACTACCCTGACCCCCTTTAGAAGCACCACCTCCTTCACCGCCGGTATCAGGTCGTCCGGCCAGATCCCCTCTCTCAGGTCGCCCAGGTCGACCATCAGGATTATGTCGTGGACTATACCCCTCCTGACCCCCGCCTCGGAGAGCGCCCGGATCACCGAGAGCTCCGAGTTGAGGCTGATATCCACCGAGACCACAACCTCGTCCGCCTCTGAAAGGGAGGGGATGCGAAGGAGCATGATCGGGGCGTTTATCCCGTTGACCTTTAGGCGGCGGACGTTTTCCATCCTCGACTCCCCGATCCCCACGACCCCCCCCTTTATCATCGCCCTTGCCACCTGGGGCATCCCGCAGGTAACCTTGGTGACGCCGAAGACCTCTATGCCGAACCTCCCGCAGAGATCGGTGATCGCCCGGGCGTTTTCCTCGATCTTCTTAAGGTCCACCGTTACCGAGGGATTCGTCATTTTTTAATCCCCCCCTTTTGATCAATATTTGGATAAAGACCAAGGCTCATCTTCAAGGAGGAGAGGGCGCACTCCGGGTACTCTTTTGCCATCACCCCCGCCGCCGCCATGATGTAGTGCTTGTCGATAAAGACCTCGGCGTCCTCCGGCGGTAGGAGCTTTTTGTCCCTTACGTCCCTCCTTATCGATTTAAGGATATCCCGGCCGCTATCGAGACGGCAGAGCGCCCCCCCCGTCCCGATGATGTTTTTTATCGCAGTCAGATCTCTCCCCTCCACGAGCTCGCTCCTCCCGAAAGTTCCGTAGGCGACCTTTATCTCTCCCGCGTGGCGCCAGATGGCCAGGTCCACCGCCCACTTGCAGAGAAGGGAGGTCCTCTTCACCCCCTCATCATCCGAGGGAATGGGAGCTATCCTACCCATCTCTCCTTCCGACATCTTGGCCGCCTCGCCCTCCCAATCCCCCGTGCTCATCGACGACTGCTCAAGGATATTCTGGGCATTGTGGAATACCCCCAGGTCCCCCTCCACGGTCCTTTTGGCCAGCGGCTCCGGGGCGGTCATCATCCCGGCCAGCTTCGGGGAGCCGGGGGTCACCGAGTGGACGTCGGTGGTGGCGCCCCCCACGTCGATCACCACCAGGTCTCCCATCAGATCAAAGAGGAGCTCCGATGCGGCCATCACCGCCCCCGGGGTCGGCATCACTTCCCCATGAACCATCTCCTTTACCCTCTCCATCCCCGGCGCGTTGATAATGTGATCCGAAAAGGCCCGCTGGATGATATCCTTTACCGGCTTGAGGTTCAGCTCGTCGATCCTCGGGTAGACGTTGTCGCAGGTAAAGAGCCTGAGTCGGCTGTTATCAAAGATCCTCTCCACCTCTCCCTTGGCACTCACGTTCCCGGCGTAGATGACCGGGATATTCAGCCCTATCGCCGAGAGGATTTTGGCGTTATTGACGATCACGTCCCGCTCGCCGTAGTCGACGCCGCCGGCAAGAAGGATCAACTTGGGCGATACCCTCTTTATCTCGGCGATGTCATCCTCCCTTATCTCCCCCACCGTCGTGTAGACTACGACCGCCCCCGCCCCCAGGGACGCCTCGCTGGCGGCCTTTAGCGTCATGTCGCGGGTCAGCCCGTGGACGGTCATCTTGAGGCCCCCGGCGGCGGAAGAAGCCGCCATGAGCCTTACCCCCTTCGTATCGACCCTGAGCCGGGATGTGAGGTCGTCCACCGCCTTCGTGAGGCCGACCGTCACGTCCCCCTCCTCGACCGTCGTGAGGGAGACCCCCTGCCCCAAAAAGGGGGCGGGAGAATTTCCCCCCTCCCCCTTCAGATCAAACGCCGAGAGCTTTGTTATCGTGCTCCCGATCTCCGCCACTAATAGATCGGCCCTCTTCATCCTTAAAACCGTCAGACCTCCCCCCTGAGTCGCTTGACTATCAGGCTCGCCACGTCGTGGCCCTTCGTCCCCCTGCCGAAGCCGGCGTCCATCCCGGACTCTTTCGCCGTATCGTCGGTCACCTGCGTCCCCCCGGCGATTAGCACCAGGTCACTCCTCAAACCCCGCTCAACGGCCAAGTCGGCGAGCCTCCTCATGTTTACCCTGTGTATGTCGTTGTGGGTAATGATGGTGGAGATAAGGATTATCTTCGAGCCTGTCTCGACGGCGGCGTCGACCAGCTTCGCGACCGGAACGGACGTCCCGAGATAGTGGCAGACAAAGCCGTACTTCTCGATCCCGCCGTGCTTTATGTCGATTATCTCCCGCATCCCCACCGAGTGCTCGTCCTCCCCCACGGTGGCGGCCACGACCGAGACGCCTCTCTTCCTGATGTACTCCCTTATCTCGTCTTCTGCCACCGGCACCTCTTTCTTCGGGATTACGAGATCCGCTCGATTCACGGCGAAGTCCAACCTTCCCTTGACCTCGAAGAGGGTGCCCTCGGCCGGGTGCATGACCCTCCTGTGAATCACCTCCGGGTCTTTAAGCCCCATTTTTTCCGCCATGATAAGCGCCGCCGCCTCACCCACGTCCGGCGGATCAGGGACCATCACCGTCACGCAGACGACGCCGTCGCCCGCCCACTCCACCTCCGGGCGGATGAGGCCGGCCTCCTTTTCCTTTAGAGGCGTCTCGAGGCGTCTCGTAACGTTGTCCTCCTCGTCCAGCTCGTCTATGTAGACGATCTTCCCGGGTTCGCAGAGGGTGCAGCCGTCGATCAAATCGCACGGTTTTTTGATACCATCGGGGAGGTGGTTCTCGCCGAAGTGGCAGCAGACCGGGGCCATGTAGTCGGCCTCCCTCCTTAATATGCTTCCCGCCGCCACGCCGCCGTCGGCCGCCCTCTTTATCCCGTCGCCGACCCTCTCCGGGAAGTTGCCGGAGTCCACGAAGTGCCCCTCTTCAACCGCCGCGAAGTATCCCTCCATATCCACGATCTCCTCTAAGAACAGCACCGCCCGCTCCTTTATCTCCCGAACTTTTTTGTCGAGAGGGGAGTCTTCCTTAAGCTCGATCATCTCGGTAAATCCGTCCACGCCCATCAGCGTCTGGCGCGCCGTGTTGACCCCCAGGACGTTGTTGTAGTGCCAGGGGACGTTCCTACCCTCGTCCGGCGTGATGGTGCTCTGGATATCGGCAGAGGTGAGCCGGGAGATCAATGTATCGAGGACGTGGGTGATGGTGGCCTCGGAAGTGTCCGACTCCATGTAGCGGGTGTTCTGCTGCGCCCGGAACTTGAAGCCGTTAAAGAAGTCCCGAAGGGCCACGGCGTAGGGCAGGTCGATATAGAGCTTGGGGGCCGGGGGCGCCGTTGGGGGGACGGTGGAGAGCGCGATATTCTCCCTCTCCATCCCCACCGCAAGGGAAAAGGCCGAGTTTATCCCGTGCTGGACCAGAAGCTCCGGCATCACCTTCCACGCCTCCCTGGCGGTGGCGTTGGCGTTGTGGGCGCCGTCGATCTGGAGGATCTTGGCATCCGCCATCAGCGCCTTCGCGCACGCCGCGTCCACGAACGAGCGGTGCATGTTGATGTTCCTGTACAGGACGTTGTACTGGGGGTCCTGGTGGGCGCCGTTCACACCCTCCTCGTTGAAGAGGACTGCCATCTCCGGCCCGGCGACCCCGCTGACGTAGGAGTGGAAATTGATCGGCCTTCCCACCTCCTCCTCGATAAGGTCGAGCGCCTTCCTCGAAGCCCTGATCTGCTTTCTGCTGATCGGCACCCCACCAACCCCCTCCGGGGTTCCCTCGATGAGGCCGTCGAAGTGGGACTGGCCGGTCGTCCTTATCACCATGATGTGATCCGCCCCGTGCCACGCGGCCATCCGCATCCTCCTGATGTCGTCCTCGAAGCGGCCGGAGGCTATCTCGGTCGTGATCACGAAGTCGCACTGGGGATCGATGTTCCCGAAGTAGTGGGCGGATGGGAGGGGGACGGAGTTTTTCAGTGCCTCTGAGGTGTCTTTGTACACGAACGGGCCTATCTCCTGATTCGGGACAGCCTTGCGCCACGTCCACCCCTTCCTCTTGGGCCGGTAGTCGGAAAGACCCTCGATGATCTTTGCCACGTCAATCTTCTTTTCAAGATTGAGCTTATCGGATCGCTTCATCGGTCGCCTCATGGGTCAATATCCTCCCAGTATTTCCCCTCTATCAGCCCAAGCCCCGCGCTCCTGACGTCGATCTTGTTCTTTACGGCGACCCGGTAGACGATTCCCCCGGCGCCGCGGCCCAGAAGTCCCCGCTCCGAGATGTTGGTCACGAGCGCCTTCGCCTCGATGCTCGAAAAGCCCATCCGAAGCAACACCGACCGCTCGATGGAGGGGGAGGTGTGGGTCCTCGCTTCCTCAACAATCGGCTCGACGATCTTGTTCAAGAGCTCCCAGAAGCGGTCTTTGAGCTCAACGTCGGTCAGGTTTTTTACCCTCTCCCGCCTCTTTTCGTAATCGTCGCCTCTCTCCATTCCTCCCATCTCCCTTGATTATTAATATGCTCTATTTCAGGCCGACCGCCTCTTTTACATAGTCCGGGGTCGTCTTCGTGTCCTCGGCCAGAAACCTGATCTCGTCGTCGGTGATTTTCTCCCTGTCTTCGATATTCTCGAGGGCGTTTTTGTAGTACGATCTTCTGAGCCTGTCGAGGTCGACGTCGACAGCCGTAATCTGCGAAGGGTCTTCCGGAATTACGATCCTCACGCCCGGTACGTTCTCCTTCGGGTCGCCCCTTTTCACCTCTATCCCCATCTTCTTCGCCAGGTTCAGCTGGGCTATCGGGTGTTTTCCCGCCCCGGTGTACTCCGTCTCCTGGACGACGACGATTTCGTCTTCTGCCATCTCCCACGCTATAGCGAAGGCCGCCGCCAGCGAAGTATTCCCCGCCGGGCCCCGCTCCATCCCCTCAAGCTCCGCCAGCGCCTGGGTGATGTAGAAGACCTCCCCCTGGGTCACGGTCACGAACCTGTCCATATATCTTAAGGGCCGGGCGGCGTTTTTAGGCACGTCCGCCCTGTCGGGCCAGGTGGCAAAGGGTATCCCGAAGCCGGTGTGCCCCGTGGTGAACGACTTCCGGTTGAAGTCGGTATCGGAGGCCATGTGAAGCCCCGAGAGGTCCACGCTTGCGGCAACCAGCTTGGTGCCGGATGCCCCCGCCTTGATAAGCCCCCTGCCGGTGCCGGTGACGTTTCCCCCGCCGGCGTGGGTGGCGACGACGACGTCAGGAAAGTGCCCCTCCCTCTCTTTGATTTCCGTTGCCACTTCAAAGCCCAGCGTCTCTATCCCTAAAACGGAAAAGGGGGTGTAGAGGGAGGCGTTGAAGTAGCCGGTCTCCATGAGGATAAGGAGGAAGACGTAGAAGAGCTCCGGGCCTACCGAGAGCCTTATCACCTCGGCCCCGTAGGCCTCGCACGCCCTTGTCTTCTCCGCTATTTCAGGCTGGGCGATCCCCCTGCCGTCGAAGGCCTCCTGGACGATGATTGCGGGAAGGCCCCACTTCGCCGCCTGGGAGGCGACCGCCGCCCCGTAGTTGCCGCTGGTGGCGGCGCTGGCACCCGGGTACCCCTTCTCTTTCGCCTCGTAGACCGATACCGAGGCCCTGCGGTCTTTGAAGGAGCCGGAGGGGTTTTGCGCCTCGTCCTTCACGAATATCCGGGCGCCCTTGCCGCGAGGGGAGACGGCCCGAACGAGGGCGGTGATGTTTTTCAGTTCGACCAGGGGGGTGTTTCCCACCGCCGTCTCCGACTGTATCTCGAAAACCCTTTTCAGGTCGTAGCCGGTCTTCGTCATCATCCCCTCGTAGTCGAAGGAGACGGGGCCGGTCTTGAATGCGTCGTAGTCGATACCCACCGAGCTCTTCATCACCTCCCCCTTCTTCGCCATCACGGCGTCGTAGCCCATATCAATAGTGCTCATCTTCCCCTCCTTCCCTTGTCGCCCCTTTCGTCTATAATCCGTTTGACCTCTTTTCCGATCGGTATTAGCTCCGGGATAGGTTCGCCGAAGCCGTGGTCGTAGGGAGGATTTACGGCCGTGAGTTTCCCTGTGACCGTCCTCCCCACCGCGGTCGTTATCTCGACCTCGTCTCCCACCTTTGCGTCTTTTTTCAGGTATCCCTTGACTCTCATCTCCAGGGGGACCTTCTTCGTATCCTCCGGCACCTGGGGGGCGCGCTCCCCCGCTTCAAGGACGATCCTGTGGACCTCCACCCAGCTTCCACCCTTAACAATCTCATCCATCAATCCCTCCCCTTAATCATCTCCCTCACGTCCCCCATGATTGCTGCGGGAACGGGCATATCCGCCATCGTCATCAGCCCCGGAGGGGCGTTTACGGCCTTTGGGATCATGTTGACAGAAAGGGCCACGGTCCCCACACCCCCCGGAATCTCCGGGGAGCCGGAAAACGAGACATCGGGCACACCCTTTATATCGATATAGTCGCCCGTGACCACGCCCTCCAGATGGGGGTGAATCTGCTGGGGGTGGTCGAGGGTGATCACCGCCTTTCCCCCCATGTACCCTATCCCCGTGTGGTGGCAGCCGCATGTCATCCCCGGCTCCACGGCAACAAACTGCGTCTCCCTCTTGACGTTGCTTATGATCGGCTCCCTCGTCTGCTTGATCTTATCTATCTTCCATCCCAACGCTTTTCCGATCATACCGATCGACTCCGGAAAGCCGAAGTGCCCCACCACAGAGCCGTCCTCGATCCCCCGCTGAAACTCTTCCGGGGTTATTCCCACACCCTGGGTTCTCAAAACGGAGGGGCCGTAGGGGGAGAGGTCGTTCACTCTCTTTGCCGTGATGGAGTGAACTTCTGTGCAGACGCCGGTCAGCGCAATGACGAGAAGGTCCAGCACGAATCCGGGATTGATCCCCGTCCCCAGGACAGTGACCCCGGAGGCTTTGGCGAGCCTGTCGATTTTCTCTGCCAGCTCAGGTGAGCCGTATTCGGGGAAGCTCATCTCTTCTGCGATGGAGACCACGTTGATCCCGTATTTTAAGGCCGTCTCTATCTCGCCGAAGGCGTCCACTACAGTGGACGTCGTGCACTGGACGACCGCATCGGGGGAAGTGCTCTTGAAAAGCTCCTCGGCATCGGAGAAGACCTTAATCCCCAGCGGCTTATCCCGGCCCAGTATCTCCCCCACGTCCTTTCCGTTCCGATCCGCCCTCTTAGAGATCACCCCCACAAGCTCCATCCCCTTTTTTTTGAGGATCAGCTCTATAGCGCCGCTCCCCATCTGTCCCGTGCCCCACACGGCAACTTTGACTCTACCTGTCACTTTTCAACCTCCTCCCTTGGTTTTATACGCCCCTTTGATCTGTACAATCCCCCTTCGGTTCATCGATGATGGGTATTGGTATCATGCCATTAATGTCAATATTAGCGCCATAATTTTGTAAAGTCAAAAGGATAATAAGAGGGGAATTTTCCTTATCCAAGGACCATTAGCACGGATACCAGCCTCATGAATGATTGATCGACTATATTCAAGATTGAAAATGTAATATTGACTAACTCTCCCACTTCGGAGTGGGAATATAGTGGTACTAATGGTTATATGGTTTTCGGCTTAAAAAGAAGTTGGGATTGGTTTATAGAATAAAAAAGGCCACCTAAATCGGCGGCCCCGGGAGGACATACTGTACGGAAGGTACTTGACTTTTACACATAAAATTATATTATAAGCTCTTTTGGAAGTACTATGGAACAAAGCAATAAAACAAAGATAGGTCTTATTGGTGCGGGAAATATCTGTCGAGTGGGTCATGGCCCGGCCATCAAGGCGGACGGTAGGGCCTATATTGCCGCAATCAGTGATCCCGACCCGCACAACAGAGATACCTTCGCAAAAAAGTACAGGATAAGCGGTGTTTATGAAGATCACCGCGCCATGCTTGAACGTGAAGATCAGATGCTGTTGTCATATCTTCGCCCCCATGGCTTCACGCGCGTCATGTTGAAGACAGCGCCGAAAGAGGTCTTCCTATCCTGTGCGAAAAACCGATGGCGACGACTCTTGAAGACTGTCGTACAATAATCGAGGCAGGTAAAAAACATAACGTCTATATTC
>Ga0180432_10003010_pt1 | contig 24602 bp, 16 predicted proteins | sample SS_ome_10_FD_132414 | JGI IMG/M metagenome (GOLD analysis project Ga0180432, IMG submission 132414) | Hypersaline lake sediment archaeal communities from the Salton Sea, California, USA - SS_1_MS_2 metaG | ecosystem: Environmental > Aquatic > Non-marine Saline and Alkaline > Hypersaline >... | reverse complement strand
GCCACGCCGCCTCCGGCTCCGTGGCTCACTACGAGGTCACCGCGCAGGAGGGGGTTGACCTCGTAGTCAGGCACGAAACCGAAGTGGAGTGCCGGCCGGCTCGGGTCCAGGGGGCGCGAAGGATTCCGTGGTTGCGTTGTTGTGGGGTTGCGTGGGTGGGTGGACTCGTACGAGGTTGCCGCCGCTGAAATCTGCAATCTGGAGTCAGCCATGAGCCTGTCGAACGACTCCTGGCGAGCCCTGGTTTGGGGCCGGGAGGCTAGCCCTCCAAGGCGGTCACCGATCATGGTTTTTCCCGAATTTTCAAAATCGGCTGCTGATACAATGAAACATGTCCACAGCGGATCTGGAGGTCGCCATGAAAAGGACCGCATTCGCGAGCACCCTCCTCCTTCTTCTTCCCCTGTTCCCCACCCTCGTCCACGCCGTTGAGAAGGAACGGGAGGAGGACAAGCGGACGGACATGCAGAGACGACGGGAGAACCTCGCCATCGCCAGGCTTTTCCTGGGCCGGATCCATGCGTGCAAGAGCGAGTGGTCGAAGGTGGCCAGGGTGCTGAACGCCTATGAACACGAGTACGCCGGGTTTCCAGAGCGTGTTTTCGACGCGCTCTGTCTCAGGGCGAGAGCCTTCGCCGAAACGGACAAACCGGACGGACTCGTCTACACGGTGCGGTACATCAACAGACTCTTGGACCGCACGCCCCCGGAGGAGCGCGGAAAACACTGGGCCCGCCGCCGTCTGGAAATGGACTTCATGGCCAGGGCGTATTTCACGAGGAAGGCGGAGAAAGCCGCGGAGAGGGGGCTGCAGGTCGAGCGGAGACGTTTCGAGAGAAAAGCCGCGGAATACATGGACGGCCCTTGGAAACCTTACTCTCCAAAAGATCTGGAAACCAGGTTCCGGGACGTGCTGGACATACTCCTGGAGAGAGGAGATCTGGATGCGGCAAGACGCCTGCTCGACATGATGGATGCGAACAGGAAGTACATGGGACCACTCTTTCCCGAGTATGCATTTTACCTCTACGACGATCTCGGAGACGCCGATCACGCCCAAGGCATGGTCCATACGGCGAGGATCATGTGGGAAAAATCCTTGCGGTGCAAAGCCAGGATGCTGGGGGGCTCAAGACCTGGAAGACGGTCGTGGTGGGTTCACAAGATCAACGAGTACAGGGTACGCATGAAGCTGGGCGAGTACAGGATCGTCTTCGAGAGCATCAAGAACCTGTTGCGGCTCTTCGGCGAACACCCGCACCCGGAGGATCTCGAGAAGATCATGGAAGAGGCGCGGAAAAGGATGTCTTGAAGGCCGCCGCCTTGGGCAGGATCGCCCCTTCACGGCGCCTCCCACAGACAGCGCCGCTACGCGGATATTTCAAACACCAAATCCTGAAGCCAAGAAACCGATTTCATCGGAACGGCCTTGGAGGGCGAGGGTCCCCCCGAGCCAAAAGGAGGTCAGACGAAATCCCTGATCTCGGTGAACATGCCCCAGTTGTAGAACCCGCCGAGGCCGAGCGCGCAGAGGAGGAAGAGGAACGAGAAGAACCCGCCGATGCTGAAGCCGAGAAGCGCCAGCGCCACCAGGCCGTCCAGCGCCGTGTAGCCCACCAGCGCGGCGAGGACCGCGCCGTTCGACTCGGACTTGATGGCCTTCGCCGGGATGAAGAAAGTCGCCACGGGAAGCGCCAGCGTGAACACGATCCAGATCAGGAGCTTCCATCCCACGCCCAGCTCCCGGACCTTCACCCGGTAGTAGGTGAGGTCGAAGATCGACTTGTCGAGGCTCGCCTCGTAGTCCTTGCGGCGGATCTCCTTGCCCTCGACGTCGTTGGCGTAGAGCGTGATGCGCAGGAATTCCTCGTCCGGCGAGCCCTCCTGGAAGAAAACCTCCGCCCCCACGTAGCCGTCGATGCCCGCCTCCTTCGCGGCCTTCTTCACCTCGTCCCCGGGTTCCGGGACCCCGATCCCCACCTTCTCCGCGAGCCCCTTCGTGAACCCCTTCACCTTGTCCAGCATCCCCTCCGCGTCCTCCGCTTTCTCCGCCACCTCCTCCATCGTGTTCATGTGCAGCGCCTTGTCCCGGCGGATCTGCTCCTCCACCATCTTGCGGATGTCCACCGCGTTGCGGTGACCCTGGAACTGCAAGAGCACCACCTCGAAGAACTCCGGCGGCAGCTGGCCCCGGAAATCCTTCACCGCCTGCGGCACCAGATCCTCCGCCAGCCGCATCCGCAACGGCGTGAGCTCCGGCCCGTACTCGCCCGAGGGCCTGGCGATCCGGTAGATCAGGTAGCCCGCCAGCACGAAGCAGAGCACCCCGGCGGCGATGAGAAAACCCTTCTTGATCATGCGAGCGCCTTTCCAATTCTCTTGCAAGTTCTGCCCAGGGGTGCTGCGCGCGAGACCCGCCCTGAAGTAGACCGCTACGCTCCCACTTCAGGGCCCGCGCCCCCGGCAACGGCTCGCCGGGAGGCTCGCCCTCCAATACAACGCTTTCGACGACGATCCCAAATCCCGATTTCCCATTCGCCCTCAACCCTTCCCCCTCCCCCCGTAGCGCACCCCGCACCACGGGCAGAAACGGTACTCCCGGTACCGGGGCTTCCCGCACGAGAGGCAACGGGACGTCTCGGGACGCCGGGACGGGCCGCCCAGCGGCGCGCCGCACCGGATGCAATAACGGTACTCCACGCGGTTCACGTGCCCGCACGAGCGGCATCGCGCCCCGGCCGAGACGATCCGGATCGGTGGCGCGTCCTCCGGCGGGGCGAAGAGCGCCGCGGAGAACTCCGTTGCGGACGCGAAGCGCCGCTCCGGCCGCGTGTACGCCCGGCGGAAGGCGCGGTCCACCTGCGGGAGCAGGCCGGGGACCCGTTCCGAAAGCGTCTCGCTTCCCGCGGGCGTCTCGCCCGTCAGCGCCTCGAAGAGGATCAGGCCCATCGCCCAGATGTCGGCCTTCGCCGTCGGCTCGCTTCCCGCCTTCGCCTCCGGCGCGCGGTACGGGTCGCTTCCCCCCGCCCCGCTTCCGGACGCCTCCTCCTTGTCCCCGAACACGCCCGACAGGAGATCGTCCTCCTCCGCTTTCGCCTCCCGCGCCCCCAGATCCGTCAGGCGCGCGCGCCCCCGGCCGTCGATCAGGATGTTCGAGGGTTTCAGGTTCCCGTGGACCCGGCCGGACCGGTGCACGGCCTCGAGGCCCTCCAGCGCGTCGTGGAGAAGGGGCTCGAGCCCACCCCAGGAAAGCGGCCCCCCCGCGTCCAGCTGCGTGCGGAGCGATCCCTTTTCCAGGTACTCCGTCACGAGATAGGGCGGGTCGTGATCGGGGTCCAGCCCCAGGACGCGGACCACCCGCGGGTGGCGGACCCGGTGCTGCGCGATCCCGCTCGCCTGGATCGTCGTTGCGGCGGTCTCCGAACGCGCGACCTTCAGCGCCGCGCTGGACCCGAGAAGGTGGTGCCCGGCCCGCCAGACCTGCCGGTCCTCTCCCTCCCAGAGCATCTCTTCGAGGACGAACTCGCCCACGCGGTCGCCCGCCTGCACTGCCTTGTAGGCCATCTCGAAATCCATTTCATCGGAGCCGACTTGGAGGGCGAGGGCCCTCCCGAGCCAGCAGCCTCGGACGGACTCGCGTCCGTCCCTACAAGACTTCCCCGGCAGCCTCGTCGCCTTTCCGCTGGACCGCGAGGTCCTGGATGCGCTCCTGCGAGCGAAGCACCATGGGTTTCGCCCGGGGATTCCCCGCTTCCCACAGGTAGAGGCGCCGCCCCTCGCGATCCACCCCGTACAGGTAGTCGTCCGCCCCGTCGGTCCAGCGGATCCTCGCCTCGCTCGGATACGAGACCTCGGTGTCCGATTCGAGCGCCTTGGCGAGGACGGCGTAGCTCTTCCAGGCCGCCAGGAGATGGGGGCGCCCGCCGATCGCACAGGTCTTGAGCATGAAGACGGGATCGGGACGCCGGGCGATCTCCCGGACGGGGTCCGCGTCGGGGAGGGTGAACTCCCACCGCAGGACGTCCCCGCCCGCCGTCCCCGCGAACAGGGACCGCTCCGTGGACACCAGCGCGGTGATCGCGTCCCCGCTTCCCTGGAAAAGGGTGGGGGTCCCGTCCAGGCTTTCCGGCAGGAGGGAGATCGCCTCCTCGCCCGCGGCGAAGAGCAGCCGGTCGAGCGGGCCGATCTGCACCCCCCGGCAGGTGGATTTCCCGCCGGTCAGGTCGGGGCGCACGATCTCGCCCTCCGTTGCCCCCTCCTCCCCGTCCCCGAGCCGCCAGCGGACGAGGCCGAAGTCGGAGTGGGAAGCGAACAGGGCGTCGCCGAACAGGCAAGCGGCGTTCACCCCGCCGCGCTGCTTTCCCGCCCCCGGGATGGCGAAGGACCGCGTCGGCGCCCCCGCCTCGACGAGGTAGACGCCGTGCTGGGCCCCGGCCGCGACCCGCGTCGTCCCCCCGCGCCGGCACATCGAAACCGAACGCAGCATCCCGAGCGACTCCGCCTGGAAGGAGCGGTAGGGCGCGAGCGCGCTCTCGCCCGGCGTCCAGGACAGAAGGCGTTTGCCCGCGGCGCACAGGAGCCGTTCCGTCCTCCCCGCCTCGACGCCGTGGAGCTCCGGGTCCAGCCCCGTGCCCGGGGCGGACGCCCCCTTCATCCCCGGGCGGGCGATCTCCATGTACTTGTCGAGGACGTTCTTGAACCCGGCCTCTTCCAGGACCTTCATCAGGTTCGAGGCCCGGCGGGCCTCGTCGGCCAGCCGCTCCTCGGAGGCTTCCTGGGCCAGCCGCTGGAGCTCCTTCTCCGCGAGGATCTTCTCCTTCCGGCGCTCGATCTCCTTGAGCGCGCCCTCGTGCTCCAGCGCCCGCATCAGGTCCTGGACCTCCCGGTTGCTGAGGAGTTCCTCCTTCTGGTCCTTGAGCCAGGCTTCCCGGATGATCTGGAGGCGGTGGGCACGCTCGCCCTCCACCGTCGCCTCGATCTTGTCCTCGAGGACGCGGTCGAACGCCTCGCTCTCGAACCGGACCGAATGGACCTCCTCCAGCACCAGCCCCGACTCGAACAGCGTCTTCTTCAGGACCTCCCGCCAGCGCGCCTCGATCTCGGAGGAACGGTCCCCGCGCGTGAGCGCCTCGGCCGTCCGGGACGCGACGTAGTTCCGGACCTCCTCCTCCGCCTCGGGAAGAAGGGCCGCCAGGACCTCGCGGCGGTCCGCCGCCCCGTCGCGGCCGACGAAGGCGCCCGTGAAGTCCTTCATCGACGAGGCGTCGGCGCAGTCCGCCGTCACCTCGGCCACCGCCGTGAAGACGAAGGGATACCCGTCCGCGGAGAGGACCTCCTCGATCCGGAACGACAGGGGGACCGCGTGCGTCTTCACGACCACGGCCCGGAAGGACCCGACCGCATCCTCCCCCGCCCCGATCAGGCGCGAGGAGCCGTCCTCGTACTTCACCAGCGCCTTCACGCCCTCGGGGACCTTCATGCGGTCCGGGGAGAAGAGCCCGAACCCGAGCCCGCCCCGCAGGTCGCTGGAGGCGAACCGCGCGCCGATCTTGTCGGCGTCGTCCAGCCAGCGGTCCATGTCGAATCGCGCCATCGTCACCGCCCCGATCTCGCGCCGGGCGTCTCCCGCGCCGGCCTCGCTTCACGCGCCGACGCTTCCCGGTCCAGCTTCCACGCCCCGCCCTGCTTCACCCACAAGGAGCCCACACGGCCGATTTTCACGATACCCTGATGCTCCGAAACCGTCCAGGCCTCGACCCGCCGCCCCGGACCCGGTTCCGCCTGCAAGAGCGCCACCGGCTCCGGCGGATCGGCTCCCGGCAGGATCCGCATCAGCCCGCGGAGAATCTGCCATTCCCCCTCCGGGCTGTATGCCTCCCGGTCGCTTCCGTTCGTGTAGGCGATCCGGGACTTCGCGTCCTCCGAAAGGCCCGCCCAGACCCCCTTCCAGTCGTCCCGCCGGCAGGCGTCCCGGAGGGCCTCGTACGCCTCGAACAGCCGGGCCGCCTCGCTCGCGGCCGCCCGCGGCTTCCGGGAAGCGGCCGGGGAGGAGGCCCGTTTCAGCGGGGCCCCGCCTCCCGCCAGCACCACCAGCGCCCCCACCGCGAGCAGGGCCAGGAACGCGACGGCGATCAGCGCCGTCCCCTCCCCCTGCTGGAGCGAGCGGACCTGCTTCTTCACCCCGTCGGCGAACGTCTCCCCGAGAGCGTGCAGGCCGTAGAAGGGGAGCATCCAGAGCGGGGGGCGCGGCCGGGCGGAACGGACCGCCACGGGAGGCGGAGGCGAGACCTTCATCTCGTCCAGATAGACGATGTCGGGACGCGGCTCCTTCTTCCGTCCCTGGCGCAAGTGCCCGTCCAGATCCTCGAGGGCCGCCCCGGCGTCCGCGTACCGTTTCTCGAGGCGCGTATAGCAGCCAGAGAAGACCCGGTCCACCCACGGCGGGAGGTCCTTGCGCATGTCCGAGGGCTTCTCCGCGCCCTGGGGAATGTCGCCGGAGAGCATCTCGAACAGGATCATCCCGAGGGCGTAGAGGTCGGTTCGCGCATCCACCGGCGCGCCTTCCCGCTGCTCGGGCGACATGTAGCGAAGCGTCCCGGCGATGCCCGCGGCCGTGCCCACCGTCCCCAGGGCGCCGGACTGGAGGACCTCCGAGGCGGCCGCCTCCCGGGCGCGGCCGAGCCCGAAGTCCGTCAGCTTCACGCACCCGCCGGGATCGATGAGGATGTTCTCCGGCTTCACGTCCCGGTGGATCACGCCGCGCGCGTGGGCCTCCTTCAGCGCCTTCAGGCACTGGCGGAAGATGGGAAGCGCGTCCTCGGGGGGGAAGGAGCCGGCGCCGGCCATCAGCTCGCGCAGGCTCTTGCCCGACACGTATTCCATCACGAGGTACGGCGGATCCGCGTAGGGGTCCAGCCCCTTCACCTCGACGATGTGCCTCCCCCTCAGCGCGTGGAGGATCGCGCCCTCCCGGCGGAGGTTCTCGATGAAGTCCGGGTTCGTGGGAATCTTGACCGCCGCCACCTCGTCGGGAAGGTGGGCGTGCACGGCCTTCCAGACCTCGCCGAACCCCCCCGCGCCGATCTTCTCCTCGAGAATGTACTCCGAGACCCGGTCGCCCCGGCGAACCTTCCCCTCATGCATCTCTCCCTCCCCCCTCGAACGCCACCGACGCGTACCCCACGAAATCCGTCGGCGGCCCCGAAGGCCGGACGTCGTGGCTGGTCGTGTACTCCAGAAGCACCCCGCGCTTCGCGCCCAGCCCCCGCGCGCACGCCGCCGCGGCCGCCGCCGCGCCGGCCCCGCAGGCGTTGTGGTGCGAGGCGGCTTCCTGCAGGATCCCCTCCGGGTCCAGCGCCGTGAATTTCTCGATCACCCGGGCGTCGTTTTCCTCCTTCACCCAGCGCAACGCCTCCTCCCCCGTCCCCTTCGGCGCGAAGCCGTAGAACGAGCGGCCGTAGTGCGTCAGATCCGTGGAGGCCACCACCGCCACGGATCGCCCGAGCGACCGGATCGCCTCCGCGGCCGCCCGCCCCGCTTCCGGCGCCCGCGGAAACGGCGGCGTCGCCACGACCGCGATGGAGGCCTCCGGAAACAGCCTCTGCACGAATGGAACGAGCACCTCCACGGAATGTTCGGCGCGATGCGCCTCCCCATCCGCCCCGATCAGCCCGTCGCCCTTTTCCAGCAGAGCCCGGTTCAGCGCCTCGTCCACCTTCACCTCGCCGAGCGGCGTGCGCCACGCCCCTCCCGGATAGAGGGCCGCGCCTTCCAGGAAGGCCGCGTGCACCGCCCCGAAGAAGAGAAAGGAGGAGAACGGTTCCCCCGAATCCTTCAGGGCCTTGAACAGCTTGCCCGCCGTGGGGCCCGAAAAGACCCACCCCGCGTGGGGGGCGATCCCGCCCAGCGGGTCCGCGACCGGCGACGCCGGCCCTTCCGTGAAGGCGTCGACCTGTTCCGCACAGGCCTTCGCGCCGGCCGGATAGAACGAGCCGGCGCGGACGGGTTCTCTCGTTTCCATGGCGCTTCCCCTCAGGATGCGGTCGATTTTTCTCCAGACGAACACGCGGTTCCTCTTCGCGAAAGAGTCCAGCTTCCAGTTTCGCAAATCCCGGGCCACCGAGGTAGGGGGCGCCGGGCCGGCGAGGACGATGGGCGGACCGCCCTGAAAAACTTCCGCCCGACGACGCCGGCCAATATCGCGCAACCCCACTCCCTGAATGGGGTTATGATCTTTTTTCGAGGGCGGTTCGGGCGCCGCTTCGGGCCGGATCGCTCGGGAGAGGCCCTTCCCGGGCCCGGGGTCTCGGAGAGGAACAAAGGTATCTTTTGGATCGAAGAAAGCGCTTTCGCAGGACACTGAAAGGAATTTTCAATCGGATCTTCGCGGAAAGGGACGATCTTCCGCCCTTTTCTATGCCGGAGAAGCGGGAAAGGTTTCCCGAAGCGGCAGGGCGGCGCGGCGCGCCAAACCGGCGGGAGGCGATTTACGCACTCCCTGATCAACATGAAAAGGCCTTTTCCGAAAAATCATTTAAAACTCGAATCGATGACCACCTTGGAGGGCGAGCCTCCCGGCGAGCCACATCGCTCCAAATTTTCATGGTTTTTGGGAGAGCCAAAGGCTCATGGCTGACTGCGTTCCAGATTCTTCGTGTCTCCGCGCCTCTGTGGCGTTCTTCGGCAACCCGTCTATGCAACGCTTTCGACTGAAACCTGCTTTCTGAAATCTCCAATCCTCCTGAATCGGCGAAGCCGATTCAGGAGGGGTCCTTCCCGGAGGCGAAGGCGTCGAAGCGTTCCAGGACGGCGTTTGTGACGGAAGGGTGGAGGGTGGCGAGGACCTTGTCGAAGTCGTCCATGGTGATGTCCCTCTCCTCGCCGGAGCGGACGGCTTCGAGGAAGACGGTGTTGGCGGTCTTCTGGCAGAGGTGGCGGATGTCGGCGCCGGAGTAGCCCTCGGTTCGTTCGACGAGGGCGTCGAAGTCGACGTCGACGAGGGGCTTGTCGGCGAGGTTCATGCGCAGGATCTCGCGCCGTGCGACGGGGTCGGGGAGGGGGATGTGGATCTTCTCGTCGAAGCGTCCGGGGCGGAGGATGGCGGCGTCGATGTTCCAGGGTTCGTTGGTGGCGCCGACGAAGAGGAGGGGGTTCTTTCCCTCGGAGTCGATGCCTTCGAGTTCGGCGAGGATCTGGGGGACGAGTCGTTTCATGACGGCGGGGGCGTCCTCGGAGCGGGGTGGCAGGAGGGCCTCGACCTCGTCGATGAAGATGATGGAGGCGGGGTTTTCGCGGGCTTCCTTGAAGAGCCGCCGGATGTTCTGCTCGGACTCGCCGACCCACTTGCTCATGATCTCGGAGGGCCGGACGGTGAAGAAGGAAGCGTCGATCTCGGAGGCGACGGCGCGGGCGAGCATGGTCTTTCCGGTGCCGGGGGGGCCGTAGAGGAGGATGCCGCCGCCGGTCTTGACGCCGTACTTCTTCGCGAGCTGGGGGTTGAGGAAGGGGTAGACCATGCGGATGCGGATCTGCTCCTTGGCGTTTTCGAGTCCGGCGATGTCGTCGAAGGAGACCTGGGGGCGTTCCTTGAGGAGCCACTCGGCGTTCTTGTCCGGGTCGCCGCCTTCCTCGGCTTCCTCCTTTTTTTCTCTGGAGGGAAAGGCCTGTCTTTCCTCGATCTGTTTCCTTTTCAGATTCCATTCCTCGGCTTTTTCCAGCCTTCTCTTCCCTTCTTGTTCGGCCCAGCGGGCATCCTTCTCGTTTCCTTTCTTCTTACTTTGCCGCCTTCGCTCAAAATAATGTACGCTAAGCGCTTGCTGGACCTTGACCGCCTCCTTCAAGCAATCGACGCCCTCTTCCCAGTTTCCTCGATCGCGGGCGCGCTTGAATCGCTCCTCCAATTCAGGAATCTGTTCCATCAGGTGTTCAAGCATTTCCCGACTCAACAGTTTCTCTCCTTCCGCAGGTTTCCATCAGCTTCTTCGGAATAGAGGTGCTGCGGGCTGGAAGCCCGCGGTCCTTTCCCCATCGAGACCTTCCCGGTCATCGCATGTGGGATCGCGGGCTTCCAGCCCGCCCCCCGCGTCCGCCATCGAGTCCTTCCCGGTCATCGCATGTGGGATCGCGGGCTTCCAGCCCGCCCCCCGCGCCCGCCATCGAGTCCTTCCCGGTCATCGCATGTGGGATCGCGGGCTTCCAGCCCGCATCCCGCCCCCTCCTTCGCGCCTATCGAGGCTCCTGCATTTGGGATCGCGGGCTTCCAGCCCGCATCCCGCGTCGCACGAAAGGCCGCACTCCCGAACGGCCATTCATGAACTGTTTTACACAAGCCGGCCCGAACCGGGTCGCTTTCAACGTACTGTACCGTCGTATGGTAATGCTCCTCGTTCCTGATGTACCGGTCGAAGTAGTCCGTATGCCAGAAATCACCGGTTCTCTCCAACATCTTGTTCGCTTGATTGGCGGTGAAGGATTTCCAGGAGTGCAAAATCGAGGACATGCTGTAGTTTTCAAGCGGCGTGAAAAGCACGTGTACGTGGTTGGGCATGACGACCCAGGCATGCATTCGATATCGCTGGCCATCGAATTTCAGGAGAGCCTTCTGAACCGTTTCTGCGATGCGAGGGTCCTTAAGCCAGACATTTCCTTCGCCTTTCGCCAGGTAGAGATCAAGTTTCGCCGCCACGTATTCCAATCTTCGTCCTCCCTCGGCACCGATCAGTTCATCTTGCCAAGCCTTCTCGAGGGCGCCGGGCAGCGCACCGACGATTCTGAAGTTCACGGATTGCGTGATTCCCTCGCCATCGAAATGGGGCAAGTACCCTCGGGAGTGCCATCCCTTCACTTCATGAAGACGCGGACGGGGAAGAGGTGCTGCGGGCTGGAAGCCCGCGGTCCCACCCATGCCGGACCCAGTGTCGTTTTCAGGTGTCATCTTCGACCCGCACTACGATTTCCCGTCCATGGGATCGCGGGCTTCCAGCCCGCCCCCCGCGCCCGCCATCGAGTCCTTCCCGGTCATCGCATGTGGGATCGCGGGCTTCCAGCCCGCCCCCCGCGCCCGCCATCGAGTCCTTCCCGGTCATCGCATGTGGGATCGCGGGCTTCCAGCCCGCCTCCCGCGCCGGGCGCCTACTCCCCCAGCTCCTCGTCGAGTTTTTTCAGCCGCTCGGCGATCTCCGCGTCGAAGGCCGCGCCCTCCTTCTCCGTGGCCCCGCCCTCGATGAGCTGGTCCAGCTCCTCGTCCGTGATCCCGTCTTCCGCGACGGTGGGCTCGGCGGACAGCGTCTCCTCGCCCATGTCGAGCAAAAGGTCCATGCGCTGTTCCATGTTGTCGGCGCGGGCCGCGGCCTTCTCGAAGTCCTTCTGGGTCTTCTCCAGGTCGGTGGACCCGAAGGCGTCGGAGATGGCCCGGGACACCGCGTTCATGGAGCGGGCGAACTGGCCGTGGATCTCCGCCTGGTTCTTGAGCTGCTGGGCCGTCTCCAGGCTGAGCATCTGGCGCTCCAGCATCCGCCGTTGCGCGGCCGTGCGCTTCAGCGTCCCCTTCAGGAACTTCAGCTGCCCCTCGTCCCCCAGCGCCTTGGCGCGCCTCGCCTTGGTCAGGTAGTCCTTCTCGTGCTTCTCCAGGCCCTTGATCTGTCGTTTCATGGCGGCCAGGCCCTTGCGTACCTCCATGTCGCGCTCGATCCGGCGCTCCTCGCGTGACTTGAAAAGTCCCATGACCGGCTCCTGCTCACTAGTCGCTTTCTTCCTTCCACTTCAGGTAGCGGTTCATCTCCTCCGGGCTGGTCTGGGGCCGGATGCGGGAGCGGGCCGTGTCGAAGTCCTCCGCGGTCAGGGGGCGAATCTTCAACATGTGGCTCCGGATGCTCTCGAGGCCCTTGTCCACCAGCGAGGGGATGCCGAGGTTCATCTCCTGGACCATGCGGTTCTGCGCCTCCTTGCAGAAGCGCTCGATCTCGCGCCCGCTGTACCCCTCGCACATGGCCGTGAGGTCCTCGTAGGGGACCTTGGTCTCGAGCCCCTTGCGGTCGATGAGGATCTCGAGGATGCTCCGGCGCGTCGTGGGGTCGGGCAGGGGGATGAGGATGCGTTTGTCGAAGCGGGAGAGGACGGCGGCGTCGAGGTCCCAGGGCCGGTTGGTGGCGGCGATGGTCAAAACGTAGATGTCGGTGCGCCCCTTCTCGGCCAGCCCGTCCAGCTCGGCCAGGATCGTGGAGAGGATCCGGCGCTCGGGGCCCGTGTCCGTGCCCTCGTCGCGGCTGCCCGCCAGGGACTCGAACTCGTCGAGGAAGACCACGGCGGGGCTCAGGTCCCGCGCCTGGCCGTAGAGCTCGGAGATGATCTTGGTCGACTCCCCGAAGTACTTGGACAGCACGGAGGAGACCTTCACGTTGTAGAAGACGGCGCCGCGCTCGGCCTGCGTCTTCAGCGCGCGGGAGGTGGCCGCCGCGAGCAGCGTCTTGCCGGTGCCGGGCGGCCCGTAGAAGAGCATGTTGCGCCAGCTCTGGATGCGCACGGGCTTGCCGTCGGGGCCCTTGGGGGGCTTGGCGAGCCAGATGCCCAGGGCGAACTTGATCTCCTGCTTGACGTCGGCCAGCCCCCCGATGTCGTCCCAGGTGACGCGGGCGGTCTGCATCAGCCCGTCCACCACCCGTTTCAGCTCCGCCGCGTCCCCCTTCTCCTTCGACTTCTTCTTGCCTCCGGCCTTCAGCTCCGAGGGCGGGGGCGCGCTCTTCCGGGCGGCCGAACCCACCGGGACCGAGCCCTGGCGGAGGTCTTCGGCATAGCGCCGGTACTTCTTGGCGCGTTCCTTGAGTTCCCACTCCTTCTCGCGGTCGGGGGCGGAATCGGCGAGCTGCATGGCCAGCTTGTGCGCCGCGTCGTACTTCATCGCGGCGGTCACGGCGTCGCCTTCGTCGATCGCGCGGTTCGCCTCCGCGATCGCCTTCTTCAGCGTGTTTCGGATTTTCTGATCAAGGATGTCCATGTTCGGTCCCGACCCGCCGGATTGAATTCTGCCAAGATGCGGTCTCATTCATTCGGGAAACCGGTTCGACTGCCGTGCCGGTTCTCCCGAAGTAGCCGTGCTCCATGGTGAACCGTGATGATCTCAGCACGGTTCTCCAGCAAACGGTAGATGATTCTATAACTGTAGAGAAGAATTTCCCGCAGGTCGCTCCGGCCGAATTCAGGAACGATGCGCCCGGACTCCGGGAAGTCTCCAATACGGTCGACGGCTTCGAATGCCCTTTCCATGAACAGGGCTCCCATCGCCGGAGAGTCCCTTGCAATGAACAGGGCCACGGACTCGAGGTCTTCGAGGGCCTGAGGAGTCCATGTCACCTCAGCCATCTTGACATCCTTTTCTTCGCCTCCTCATGCGAGACCGTCTGGCCAGCATCGGCCTGCGTGATTCCTTGATGGACCTTGAAGGCCAGGAAGATCCGCTCGAGAGCCTCGTCGAAATCCGCATCTTCCGGCAAATGATCGAGGACTTCCTGCATCCTTTCCTTCACCGTCATGACTTCATTCTCCCCTTTTTCTCAACCCATACAGGGCCATGCGTTTTCCGCTCCTCAGGAAGTCAATCAGCGTAGATCAGCAACAAATCAGCGGGATCAGGCTCGAAAAACCCCCTCATTCCGCTTCCGGCTCCTTCTCCAGCTCCGACTTGATCTGCTCCTCGTGCTCCAGCGCACGGTCCAGATCCCCCGCCTCCTCCGCCGCGTTCAGCGCGTCGATCTGCTCCAGGAACTTCATCTTCGCCGGATCCTCCTCCGCGTACTCCATCTGCTCGGCCTCCAGGCCGATCTCGTCCATGATCGCACCCAGCTCGTCCAGGTACTCCTGGTCGTTGATGAACTGGTGCGCGAGCTTGGCGTCCAGGCCGCTCTTGCGCGTGCGCTCCAGAAGCGCGCGAACCCCGTCCTTGTTGTTCGTCTTCTCCAGGCGCTCCATCCCCCGCACGTAACGCTTCAGCGCGATCCCCTGCAGGTTCAGGATCTTCGCCTCCCGTTTCAGGTAGGTGGTGTCGAAGCGGTACTGGTTCAGGTCCTCCCACAGGTAGTCCACCTCCAGGCCGTTCCCCTCCCGCCGCGCCTTCTTCAGCCGCTCCACCAGATCCCCCTGCTTGGAGGCGATCTTCCGCAGCTCCATCTGCTTGCGCTTGCGCTCCCGCTCCACGCCGATCAGCGCCACCTTGAGATCCCGCGCGCTGATCTCCTTGCTGAACAGGTCCCTGAAAAATCCCATCTCGTCCTCCCTCGCTGATCACTCCAGCACGTATTCCTCCTCCTCGTCGTCCTCCTCCTCGGCCTCCGCGTCCGGTGGAGGCGGGGGCGCGGCCGCTTCCGCCTCCACGCCCTTCGCCTCCGTATCCGGCGCCTTCTGCGCCGCTTCCTGCACGTCCGACGCCTTCTCCCCCAGAAGCTCCCGCTCGATCTTCGCGAGCTCCTTGTCCTCGCGCTCCGCGATCGACGTGGTCGCCTCGAAACCCGCCTCCCCCGCGTGCACCACGTCCATGTACTTGCCCACGTGGTCCTCGAACTCCATGATGATCCGGTCGATCTGCTTCTCGTCCACCCCCCGGAGCGCCATGGCCTCCATGTCCTGGATCTTCCCGATCAGCTGGATGTGGAGGTTGATGTTCTTGTCGTAGATCGTCATCCTGTGGTCCAGGTTGTCCAGGTGGGAGCGCAACCGCTTGATGTACTGCAGCGTGTAGCGCTTCTGGCGGCCCTGCAGGTCGGCGTCCTTGATCTTCCCCTCCTCCTCCTGCAGGATCGCCACCACCCGGTCGATCTCCTTCTTCAGCTTGTTGAACTCCATCTCGTTCCGCGTCAGGACCCCGTCGAGCCGCGTGAGAAGATCCTTGGTGGACTGGGCGCCGTCCAGGACCGATTTCGCCTCGTCCGGGATCCCCTCCGAGCGGAAGAGGTTCTTCACTTTTTCCAGGATGTTCATAGCCTGCCGTCCTTCATGCTGAGTACCCGCTGGAATCTCCCGTCTCCCATCCGAAATCCGCCCTCCGCCACGTCGGGCGGAACGAGCCTACGAAAACCGCGGACGCTGCAGGATCCGGATCCCCCCCACCTCCCGCACCTGGAAGGCCTCCTCCTCCAGCACCTCCCCCAGCGCCCGCTCGAACAGCTCGTCCGCAAACCCCAGCTCCCTCCTCAGGTCCTCCAGGGGCACGTGCCCGCCCTTCAGGCGCAGATCCGGGTGCTCGAGCATCGCCCGGCGGCACCGGTTCAGCTTCTCGGAAGTCAGCTCCAGGTCGAAGATGTCCCGGGCCCCCGGCCACGGAAAATCCTCGCCGTTCAGCACACGCCACGCCGTGTCGTTTCCCCGGCTCACCAGGATCGTGAAGTAGTTCTTCGACCGCGGCGGCTGTTTCAGGCACTCCTCGGCGAACGACGTCGTGGCGTACACGCCGACGTAGTGGAAGATGCGGCCCCGGTGCGCGGCCCGTTTCACCGCGTCCTCCACGTCGTAGAACGTCACCTCCGCCTCGGAGCGCCCCTTCACCGCGAGGTCCCGGACCGGGCTCAGCGAGATCGCCGCCACCGCCGCCGCCGGCGAGAACCCCGTGAGGATCCCCTTGGTGCCGATGTCCAGCCTCAGCGCGCGGTTCACCGGCATGCGCCGCCGGATGGCGCGGTCCAGCACCCCCTCCTCCATCATGATCCGCTTGACCTTCTCCCCCTCGTCCCATTCCCGCGCCCTCTGCGTCGGATCCACGAAGTAGACCCGGCCGTCCATGGGATTGAAGATCTCGCGCAGCACGGCCAGCTTGCCGCGGAAACGGCCCAGAAAATCCTCCTCCAGGGCGCGGGCTTCCTCCCGCGTGATGCCGTTTCCGGGGCGGTCCGCCTCGTCTTCCACTGCCATGCGCTGAAAATTTCTTTCAGGAAAAGACGTCGCCCCTACCATAGCAGAGGCCCTCCAGGGAGTCAATCTGGGCGGATCCGAGCCGTTCGCGGCAATCGGCGCCTCGCGCCTCATGGCCCCGGGACGCGGGACCGTCCGGCCGGAAGATATGCAAATCCCGTACCCGGACGGCGTCCCTCGCGGGGAAGGATGGGATGGGAGATGGGAGATTTCCAATCTGAAATCGGGAATCCCTTCAGTCGCAATCCCGAATCCCTTTCCAGGCCGTCCGAGATCCCTCACTTGCGCTGCGCCTGCTTGGCCTGCATGCCCTGCTGCTTCATCCGCGTCAGCCCCCGGAGCTGCTGCATGTTCCTCTCCTGGATCGCGCGGTTCGAGCCGCCCAGCTGCTGCTCGAGCAGCTCCTGGCTCTTCTGCAGGTCCCCCAGACGCAGGCTCTGGGCCGTCGTCTGCCCCGTGGTCGGGGGCCGGCCGAAGAGCGCCTCGCCCCGGGCCGCCCGGCGCCGGGCCGCCACCGCCGGACGGTGCACCGCCTCCCCCCGGAAGAACGCGTACGACCCCTCCTTCTTCACCACCACCGTGGCTTGGCCGATCAGCGATCCCGCCTCGAACACACCCCGCAGGTCCGTGTTCCCGGAGACGAACTCGCCCGATTCCGACCCCACCACCTTCACGTGGGCGTCCTCCTCGAACCCGCCCTCCTTCTCGTCCCGCACGGTCACGCGCAACCGGCCCGACGCCGTGTCCTCCTGCACCTCGAGGTCCAGATCGGTCACCAGCACCAGGCCCGAGGCCTCGACCCCGTCCCCCTTCGCCACCACGAGGTAGGCCCCCTCCTTCTTCACGGGCAGGGCCACCATCGTCTTGCGGTCGCGGTACTCCGCGCCCTCGCCGAGGTCCACGGCGGCGGCGTGGAAGGGCCGGATCCCGGCGAGGTTCACCGAGGCGATGTCGTCCAGGTTCCGGCGCGTGAGGTAGAGCTTCATCAGATCGACCGGGTAGACCAGAAGGTTGAGGCTTGCGAGGTTGCGGTGCGCGACCTCGATCTCCACCGCCCCCCCGGTCTCGAACCGCTCCACCTCGGGAATGGAGAGCCGTTTCCAGCGGAACTGCTCCAGGGCCGCCCGGGCGTCCGCGAACCGGCCGGACACCTTCTCGTAGTAGGCCGCGGCCTTCTCGAATTCCCCTTGCGCGTGGTGAATCTGGCCCAGGATGTAGACGGCCAGGTGCTCGAGGGGGCTCTCGCCCCGGCTCCCGTCGGGGCGGAGGAAGCGCTCCGTCGCCAGCGCGCGGGCGTGCCCGAGCGCCCGCGCCCATTCGCGCGCCCGGAAGTAGGCGAGCGCCGCGATGTAGTGGAAGTCGTCCAGGTAGGCCGATTTCCCGTGCACCTTCGACAGGGTCTCCGCCAGCGTGCCCGCCTGCTTCCCCGCCTCCAGGGCGAGGTAGGCGTTGGCCAGGCTGAAGCCGGCCTCGTCCGAGAGCCGGTGCGTGGGATAGCGGGCCAGGAAGGCGCGCAGCATCTCCGCGGCCCGGGCCACCAGGCGCGCCCGGCTCAGGGAGCCGGGACGCGAGCCCGCCTCGGCCATCCCGTAGACGGTCTGGGCGAGGGCGAAGCGGCTGGACACCAGCAGGGGAAGGTCGGGATAGTCCGCGAGCAGATCCTCCATGAACGCCACGGAATCGAGGCGGCGTCCCTGGTCCTCCAGGTCCGCGGCCACGTTCGCCTCCTTGAAGAAGCTCGCTTCCAGCAGGCCCTGGTAGATCTGGAGGGCGAGCTCGTCCTCATCGAGCGCGCGGTAGGCGCCCGCGATCTTGAGCGAATCCTCGAAGGGGATCTCCACCGACCCGAACCGTTCCTTGAGGATCTCGAAGTAGTCCACGATCTTCTCCGGACGGTCCAGGGCCACCGCGCTGAACAGCAGCATCCGCGCCACATCGCCGAAGGCCTTCCCCTTCACCCGGAAGTTCTCGAAGAGGCGGGACAGCGCCTGCGACGCCGCCCCGAAATCCTCCGCCTCGAACCGCTCGCGCCCCACGGCGAGAAGCTCGTCGGGCGTCGGCCGGTAGGGATCGTCGGACTTCCGCCCGGCGGGCAGGACCGTCACGTTCCCGGCGTCTCCCGTGGACAGCCGCATGGGATCCATGGCCGACCAGACCCGGGGAGGCGGCGTGCGGTACGCGCCGGGCACGAAACCGAAGAAGCGGTAACGGATCCGCCCGGTCCGCGCCCCCTCCTTCAAGAAGACCACGATCTTCCCCGGGTACGTCTCCACGTGGTCGAAGTCCCCCTGCAGGGAGTCCTGCTGGAGCACCGCGCCCCCGGGAAGCGTGTCCTCGAGGATCAGGTAGCCCTCCCCTTCCTGCGCCGCGTACCGGATCTCCACGCGCCCCGCCTCCCCCTCGGGAAGGGATTCCAGGCGGTTGACCCAGCGGTCCTCGGGTTCGATGTCCACGCAGGAGAACCCCGGCGCCGCTTCCCGCCCCCCGACCAGGCGCGGCCGCGGCAGAACCTCCTTTTCCAGGCGGACGAAACGGTTCTTCTGGGAGTCGTCGGGCTCCCGCGTGAGACCGATGAACTCGATGCGCCAGGTGAAGCGGCCGGAGCCCTCCATGGCGAAATCCACGAAATTCTCCCCCGGGGCGAAGGCGCCGGGCGGCGCGACCAGGGTGCGGCGCCCCGCCTCGCGGTCCATGTCCAGCGAGGCCAGGAGCCTGCCGTTCACCTTCACGGTGAGCCCGTACGACTCGCGCTCCGCCTTCACCTTCGACAGGTACGCGGACAGGGCGCGGGCGGCGGCGGCCGTGGCCTTGCCCGTGGGCCAGACCGCCCCCGTCTTCAGGGCCATCATCCGGTCGACGGCCTCGTCCAGCACGGGCGAGGACGGCAGGGCGCGGCAAAGCGCAAGGACCGACAGGGCCAGCGTCTCCGCCCGGTCCATGTCGACCCAGCGGTGCTGCCATCCCCCCCGCTTCTCCGGCGCCGGCGTCTCGCCCGGGCCCGGCGTCTCGCCCGGCCTGGGCAGGCCCCGCACCCAGGACGCCACCAGCGTCGCGACCTGCGAGGCCATCTCCCGCCGGTCCATCTCCACCAGCGTGCACGCCAGGGAGGCGCGCGCCCACGGACCGAGGCTCTCCCGCAGGCGGTAGAGCCGGTTCGCGTACGAGAACACCACCTTCTCCACGTGGGCCTGGGCCCTGAGGATCGCGGTCTTGACCGTCTCGTTCTCGGTGGAGGCGAAGGCGGCCTTCAGGACCCGCCGGGAAGCGAGCAGCGTGCCTCGCTCCACCTCGAATCCGGCCGCGGAGGCCAGGGCCAGGAAGCGGACCGCCTGGGCCGTGGCGTAGATGTTCGTGTTGCCCCCCGGCGTCCAGCTGAATCCGCCCCCGCGCCCCTGCGTCGCCGCCAGCTCCGCGATCGCCGCTTCGACGTCCGCCTCCAGGCGGCGCCACGTCCCGCGATCCTCGCGTCCCAGCGCTTTGAGGTAGTCGAGCTTCGCCAGCGCCAGAAGACCCCGGTCCGCCGGGGAGAAGAACACGATCGGGCAACGGCACCAGTCCAACGCCGGGGGCGCCTCGCCGATCTCCAGGAGCGAGGCGGGCAGGGACGCCCCCACCGTCACCGCCAGCCCGGAACGGACGTATTCCTTCTCGGGGATCTCGACGCGCACCCGGTGGTCGCCGGAAGCGGACCCGCCGAACCCCCGGCGGATCTCCGTGCCTTTCGCCGCCACACGCACCGCCTCGGACGCGGCGTCCATGAACGAACCCGCCACACCCAGCAGCTTCAGCGTCCGCGTCCCCGGACGCGCGAAGGCGAGCTCGAACGACACCTCCGCTTCCCCTGACGGCGCCACGGAGACCCGCCGCGTCCCCAGGCTCTCCGCCGTCTCGTCCCCGCTCCAGGCCAGCGTCAACGCCACGTTCACCTTCTCGCCGGACAGGTTCCGAACCCGGCCCCGCACGCGGGCCGTGTCGCCTTCCACCGCGGACGCCGGGCTTTTCAGCGTGACGACCAGGGGCTTTCGCACCGTGGCCTCGCTCTCCGCCGTCCCCACCAAAAGGTCCTGGGTCACGCCCATCGCCAGGATCTGCCACGTCGTCACGTTCGCCGGCAGGGGAATCTCGATGACGGTCTTCCCCTGCGGCCCCGTGACGATCCGGGGATTCCAGTATCCCGTCTCCAGGACGCCGGCCCTCACGTCCTCCATGAGGGCGAGAGCGGAGACCCGGAGGTACCCCCGCCCGCCCGGAGCGCCGCCGATGCCGATGGTGTCGCGGTACTTCTTGCCTGCCGCGAAACGCGCCGGCTCGTCCTTCGCGTCCTTGCTCCAGGGAGCCCCGCCGCCGGACGGCCGGGGCGCCCCGTCCGCTTCCGCCTCCTCCGCATCCCACCGCGCCTCAGGGGCGGGCGTCGGCGTCGGCGCCGGCGCCCGGCCGTTCTTCATCCTCTCCACCAGCCGTTTCAGCGCCTCCTTCTTGTGCCGCGCCTGCTCCAGACGGTTCTCCTCCTCGCGAAGCGCCGCGAGGACCTTCCGCGTCTCGGCCTCGAACGAGAACGTGTTCGTGGAGACCGTCGAGCAGCCGTGACGGCGGCGCGTGAAGAAATGCTTCCCGGGATCCGGAAGATCCCGGGGAAAGATGGAGAGGTAGGCCCGGTCCACCATGGCCAGGCACAGCTCGGCCGGCACCGGGCCCCCCATCGGGTCCGTGGTCTCCACCTCCACGCGCAGCGTCCCGCCCGGCTCGTGGCCGGACCCGAGCGGCCTCAGCGAGATGCGGAGGTCCCGCGTGACGCGGAATTCGCGGTGCGCCTCGTGGATCGTCGATCCGTCAAGCGCCACGGCGGAGAGGATGAAGTTCGGCGCCAGGACGTCGTCCAGGCGGATCTTGACGGCGTTCTTGCCGGACAGCATCCGCGCGACCCGGTAGCGGAAGATCCGCTCCCCCTCGAAGGCGAGCAGCACGGGCTTGGCGGGCAGCCTCATGAAGACGTCCACCAGCGGCGACTCGCCCAGGCGGTAGGCCTCCCGCTCGCTCAGGATCCTCAGCTTCACCTCGTCCTCTTCCCCGGAGATGAAGACCTCGGCCTCCGCCGTCACGGGGTTGTCGAAGCGGTCGCGGCCGCGCGCCCGGAAGCGGTAGCGGCCCCCCTCCCTCAGCGTCACCGAGACCTTCCCCGTCCCCGTCCCCTCGCCGGTCCGCACCTCGTGCGTGTTCACGAGGACCTCCGAGACGCGCCCGTCGTCCGTCTCCAGGCGGTAGACCCCCACCTCCAGCGCGGAGGCCACGGCCTCCCCGGCGATGTCTTTCGCCTCCACCTGGAGATCGAACGGCTCGCCCGCGATGTAGACACCGCGGAGCGTCTCCAGGGAAACCCGGAAACCCGTCGTGGAGAGATGGACGTTCGCGGCGCCCGCAGCGTCCTCCGCGGGCACGCGCGCCCGCACCGCGACCGTCTGCGTCTCCCGGAAGTCCCGCGTCTCGAAGGTGAACGGGAACGCCCCCGTCTCGTCCGTCGTTCCCCGCAAAAGCGGGAGGGAGCCGAACCGGATCTCGACCGTCCGGCCGGGCGCGGGTTCCCCGAAGAAGGTGGAGACCCGGACCGTTCCCTGGACCGGCTCCCCCCGGTAGAGGATGTCCTCCTCCAGCTCGACCTCCACGTTCAGATCGGGGACGCGGTACTCGACTACCCGGAACGTCAGGGGGAACGTGTGGCGCTTGTCGAGGGCCACGCGGACGCGGTAGGTCCCCGTCGCGGCCGAGGCCGGCAGGATGAAGCTCCAGTCCAGGGCCCCGAAGCCGTCGAGCTCCGCCTCGCCCCGGCGGATGGGACGGTGCCGGGGATCGATCACGGAGAGGGCGCAGGTCGTCCCCTTCTCGAACGCGTAGGCCCCCTTCACGACGTCGCGGACCACCCCCTTCAGATGGACGGTGTCCCCGGGCCGGTAGGCGGGACGGTCGGAGAAGAGATACCCCTTCGGCGAGAGCCCGACGGCCGCGGGCAGGCGGCGGAGGTTCAACGTGTTGGAGGCCCAGGACCCGTTCCGCGCGCCGAGAACCCGGAGCGTGGCCGTGGAGGCGATGCCCTCGGGCTCCTTGAACAGGACGCCGTCGGATCCCGTCGTGGACTCCAGGATGATCTTCTTGCCGTCGGAGACGATCACGTCGACGCCGGGCGCCGGCTTGGCCGTCCGCTGGTCCACGGCGAACACCAGCAGGTTCCGGCGGGAGGCCTTGATCACCAGGCCGAGGTCGGACTGCACGACCACGGTGGTGGCCTCGAGGTCCGCGCCGACGGCGTTGACCGCCCACACCCCCGGCCCCTCGACGGGCAGGGTCACCGATCGCTCCACCTCGCGGTAGGGCTCGTAGGGGTCGATGGTCACGGTCCAGGAGGCGTCGGGCTCGATGAGGGGCACGTCGAGCTTCTCGATCCCCTCGGCCGTGTGCATCTTCCGGAAGTAGGACTCGAGATCCACGGCCCAGGCGCGGAACTCGACGGTCTCGAGGTTCCGGACGGAGACCTGGACCTCAGGCTTCTCGTCCGTGCGGAAGATCCGCTCGGTTCTCAGCCGCATCTCCTCCCGCTCCAGGATGCGGATGCGTTCCCGGGCCTTCGCCTGGAAGGGCCCCCAGTCCAGCTTGCGGTAGGCCCGGATCGCCTCGGCGAAGCGCTCCAGGTCCTCCTCGAGGGTGCGGCCGATGAGGAACTGGGCCTCGGAGGCTTCCGTGGTCTTCGCGTACTTGGACACCAGCTTCTCCCACTGGTCGACCGCGTCCTCGAACCGCCCCTTCTCGTGGTCGGCCTTGCCGAACCTCAGCAGGATGCCCGGGCAACGGGCGTCGAGGGGATGGTCGGCGAGGAAGGCGTTCCAGGCGCGGCGGGCCCCGACCATGTCGTCGTCGGCGTAGCGGTCGGCCCCCACGGCGTATTCCGCGTCGATGATCCGCCGCTGGACCTCCGTCCAGAGCCCGTGGGAGGGGTGGTCGGAGAGGAAGCCGCGCCAGGTCCGGATGGCGGCCTCGTACTCCTTGCGCCGGAACCGGCAACGGCCGAGCAGGTGCCGGGCGCGGGGGACCTCGTCGGCGCCGGGGCGGGCGAGGGGGGAGCCGAGGAAGGCTTCCAGTTCCCGGCACGCCTCGTGGAAGCGCCCGAGGTGGGCGTAGGAGGCGCCGATTTCGAAGGCGGCGCGGGGCGCGGCTTCGTGGTCCGGGTGCTGCCGCGTGATGCGGCGAAGCGCCTCGATGCCCTGCTCCAGATCGGTTGCCGACCGGGGCTCGGGGAGGCGGTAGGAACGCGCGATGCCGAAGAGCGCCTTCACGGCCGTATCGGCCGGTGCGTCGTCCGCGAGCAGGTCCCGGAAGAGGCGCCGGGCCGGCGCCCAGCGGGAGAGGGCCAGCTCCGCTTCGCCCTGGGCGAGGGCGAGCGCGGGTTCCTTCGGATGGTCCTCGTGTTCCTTCCGCCAGGAGGCGAGGAGCTTCCGCGCCTTGGCGAAGCCGCGCAGGTGGGAGAGGGCCTCGGCGCGCTTGAGGAGCACCTCGGCCTCCTTGTCGGCGGGCAGGCCCATGTCCATCGCCTTGGCGAAGAAGATCTCGGCCCGCGCGAAGTCGGGGCGCTTCACCTCGTCGGGGGGATCGAAGAAGTCCTCGGCGAACTTGAGATAGGTGCGCGCGGTTTCCAGGCGCCGGTCCTTGGAGGTGAGGGCGCGGGCGCGGGTCTCGTAGATGTCCAGCGCCTCGTCCATCCTGCCGAGATCCACCAGGATGTCGGCCTTCTCGAAGAGGGCCGGGTCGCGCCACGGGGCGTCCTGTCCGGAAGCGAGGAGGCGCTCGAGGGTCTCGAGGGCCTTGCCGGCGCGGCCGGAGAGGCGGAGGGCGCGCGCCAGGAGGAAACGGAGCTCGCCGGCGTCGTCGGGCCGGGCCTCGAGGCGCTCCTCGATGACGCGGATCGCGGCGGAGAAGTCCCGGGCCAGAAGGGCCTCGCGGGCCTGGACGAGGGCGGGGTCGGAGGCGGGCTCCCCGGCCGGAGAGAGGGGGGGGGACGCCAGGGTAGCCAGGATCAGGAGGACGAAGGGGATCGCGAGTCTGGTTCGCGCCATGGTGAAGCACCTCCTCGAAAGAAGTTCCGTCGTCTCGCCGGCGGTTCGCGCCGGGATCCCGAGGATGCCAAAAACGGGGCCGACTTTCATCCCCGGGATCGGGGGCGCACGCCGACCGCGGTCGGTCGAGCCGGAATTTGGACGGAAAAGCCGCGTCCCGGTTCCCGGTTTTTTCCGGATTGCCGTCTGGTAGGGATTTGAGATTTCAGCGGCCGCAACTTCTTGCAACCTCAACCACCCAACCACCGTTTTCGAGAAAAGGAAGGGAGCGGCATGACCTGCGTACATCGCGAATGGCTCCTCCCCGAGCCATTCGCGCTGTAGCCATTTTCGAGGTCCGCCGACCCTCTCCGGCCTACGGTTTCCTCGGCCACCGCCGGTGCGGGGGGAAGAGAGAAGAGAAAGAAGGGCTTCGGGGGTCGAGATCCGGTTCGTTTTTCGCGTTTCGGGGTTCTTTGTCCGCGATCCTCAAGGCAAAGCGTGCCGTTTGCGGGAGGCGTGTGCCCCGGGCCGCGCGGGCTTCCGGCCCGGGACCCCGGCGATCCGTCGGCGTTGGACCGCGGGCTTCCAGCCCGCAGCACCGCGGCGACGCGGTTCTGAACACCAAGG
>Ga0180432_10003009_pt1 | contig 24614 bp, 13 predicted proteins | sample SS_ome_10_FD_132414 | JGI IMG/M metagenome (GOLD analysis project Ga0180432, IMG submission 132414) | Hypersaline lake sediment archaeal communities from the Salton Sea, California, USA - SS_1_MS_2 metaG | ecosystem: Environmental > Aquatic > Non-marine Saline and Alkaline > Hypersaline >... | reverse complement strand
CGTGCTGGCGGCAACCCTGATGCATCCGGCCATTCACGTGGCCGTCTGCGGAATCAAAACACCCGAGCAAATCGAGGAGGCCGTCGGGGCGATCGGCAAAACGGTCGACCGCGAGGACTACTTCGCCGTCCGCAAGGCGGTGCTCGGCTCCCAGCCGCCCAAGCTCAAGGACGCCACGGGGGCAAAGAAGTGAGCGGGCAGGCAGAATCGACGTGACGAACAAGCAGTGGATCCGGCGTGTTCTTGAGCACTCGGGCGACGTGCCCGTGCCGTACAACCTGCCCCTCTCGCCGCCGGCACGTCGCAAGCTGGAGGAGTTCTACGGCACGGACCACGTCGAGGAGCATCTCGATCTGCCAATTCGTCTGGCGGGCATGGGGACGGTCAAGCCGCTGTATGCTTCGCCTGAAGACTACGGGCCGACACTCAAGGACGAGTTCGGCGTGGTCTGGTCCACCAGCGATATCGACCGCGGGGCCCCGATCGGTCCTTGCATCACGGAGCCCGAGCTGGCCGGCTACGCGTTTCCCGATCCTGCCGAGGCCTATCGCTTCGAGCCGCTCAGCCCTTGGTGCAAACGGAACGCCCGGCAGTATACGATCGTGTGCGTGGGCGATCTGTGGGAGCGGGCCACGTTCATGTGCGGGATGGAGCGACTCTTGTTGTGGGTGGCCCTGGAGCCGGATTTCGTAGAGGCCCTGCTTTGCGGGATTGCCGAGTATATCCTGCGCACGATGGAGATCTGCTTTGAGCGGTTCGCATTCGACGCGATCGCCCTGAGCGACGACTACGGCACGCAGAAATCGCTGGTCATCCACCCTGACGCGTGGCGCCGGCTGGTAAAGCCCCGGCTTCGGGAGATTCTTGCCCTGGCCCGATCGGCGGGGCGGGATACGTTTTTGCACTCGTGCGGCAATGTTCGGGCGGTGGTTCCCGACCTGGTCGAGCTGGGGCTCGACATTCTGCACCCGATCCAACCGGAAGCCCTTGACATCCTCGAACTGAAAAGGGAGTTCGGCGACGACCTGACGTTTTGCGGCGGGCTGGGCACCCAGAAACTCCTGGTCGGCGGCAGCCCGCAACAAGTCGGCGACGAAGTGCACCGCCTCCGAGACGAAATGGGCCGCGGCGGCGGCTACATCCTCGAGCCGGGCATCACCATCCAGGCCGACGTCCCCCTGGAAAACATCCTGGCCCTGATCGGTGCGGCCCGGTCGTAGCAGAAGACGCCGAGTGGTCTCTCAATGTTGTTCTGAAGGGTGCCACCTGGGCGAGACCTGCAAAAGAGGTTACGCATTGGCCCAGCCGCAACGCGGCGATAGTCAATAGCCAGGGGCGTGAGCCCCTGGAGCAGAGTGCCCGAAACTTCCAAAGCCCCGAAGGGGCGATAGTAGTTTCTTTCGCCCCTTCGGGGCTGTTGCCTGCTGACTGCTGTTTTCCAGGGGCTTACGCCCCTGGCTATTGACTAACGTCCCTTCGGGACTGCCGCCCGCCAGACACCTCACGGCGACCAGACTCCGGCGATCGGCGTACCGCACGAGGCACACTTGCCGCCTTCCAGGTTCAGAACCTGCGTGGAATAGATGTCGCGATCGATTAGCTTCTCGTGGCAGTTGGGGCAGTTGGTAGTCTCCGAGCCGGGTACCCCGCGGACATTGCCGATGTAGACGTAGTGCAGGCCGGCCTTCCGGGCGATCGACTGGGCCTCGGTCAAAGTGTCGACCGGTGTGGGCGGCAGATGGGTCAGCTTGTGCTGCGGGTGGAATCGCGAGAAGTGCAGCGGGTAGTCCGGCCCGAGGTTCTCCACCAGCCAGTCGCACATCCGCCGGATCATCTCCGGCTTGTCGGTATAGGTGGGCACGATGAGGTTGGTTACCTCGAACCAGACGCCCTCCCGCTTCAGTGTTTTGAGCGTGTTGAGGATCGGTTCCAGCTTGCCGGAGTTGAGCTTCTGGTAGATGGCGTCGTCGAAACTCTTGAGATCCACGTTGGCCGCGTCGAGGTATTGGCACAACTCGACCAGCGGCTCCTCCTGGATGAAGCCGCACGTGACCCAGACGTTCTTGATCTGTTTTTGCCGGGCCCGCTTCGCCGTGTCGATCATGTACTCGTACCAGACGGTCGGCTCGGAGTAGGTGTAGGCGATCGAAGGGCAATCGAAGTGTTCGGCCAGGGCCACCACGTCGTCGGGGAACATGCTCAGCCGGTCGATGTCGCTGCGGCCCAGGGTGTCGAGGTGCTCGGGATTCAGCCGCAGCGGCTCACCGCGAGGATCTTTTGCCTCCTCCGGTTTCCGCTGGGAGATGTCCCAGTTCTGGCAGTTCAAGCAGCGGAAGCCGCATCCGCAGGTGGCAATCGAAAAAACGCCCGTGGTGGGCAGAAAATGGAAAAGCGGCTTCTTCTCGATGGGGTCCACGTGAAACGCGCAGGGATTTCCGTAGGCCATGGTGTAGAGCTTGCCTTCCTTGTAGACCCGGTCGCGGCAGTGGCTGCGGTCTTCCGGCTCGAGCACGCACTCGTTGGGACAGAGTTTGCACTGCACGTTGCCACCCAGCTTCAAGTAATGCCGGGCCTCCTTGACCCAACCGTGCTTTTTCCACTGCTGCCACAGTTTGCCTTGGGGAGCATCCTTCTCAAATACCACGCTCTCCGAGGTGGGCGAAGCGAGCGAGCTGAGTGCGGCAAGTGGGTTGACCGCCGTTGTGACGGATCGGGCCCGCATCATCACGTAGCCGGCCGCCGCACCGGCTGCCGAGAGTCCGGCCGCACCGTAGAGACCGTATTTGAGCACTTGCCGGCGGGTGGGATGTCGGCCGGTGTCGGCGTGTTCCGGATCGGGAGTCTCGCGTTCGTTCAGTTTCGGGTTGGCTTCTTGATCCATCCCCATCTCCTCATCGACAAGTAACCCGTAACCGAGGCATGCACCAGAAAGATAACCACCAGCGGCCAGTCGAAGATTTGGTGGATCAGCAGGGCCATGTTCTGGTCGAGCAGGCGGCTGAAGCCCCACTTACCACACAGGGCAAACCCGGTGATGATGTATACGATCATCAGCGGCAGCAGAAGCCAGCCGCTGATCCTGGCCGTTTTGACCAGGTAGTAGTTGATGTTCTTCTTAGCCATTCCTGGTTGGACCGGTCGAGGGCCGACCCTCTCTTCTTATAGTACGCATCTGGTCTGGTTTTTGGGTTACTTTCGGGCTATTATCAGAATCACTGCGCCGCTAAGGAGATTCAACCCCGCCACAAGGAGGCAGACGGCAGCTACACCAATCAGGGGGATCAGGAGCGTACTGACCAACAGGGCCCCGAGTGCCGCCCCGATGTAGTCGGCCGTGTAGAGTCGGGCGGCCGTCGTCGGGACCGCCTGAAAATCTGCCTTTCCCGCCAGGGGAAACTCCATCCCCACCAGCACTGCCAGCACAAGCGCCAAGACCGGAATGCCAACCTGGGAGGCCACGGTCGCAATGGTGCCGCCCAAACGGCCAAAGCCGATCAGCACCCACGGCAGGCACGCGGCGTAGGCGACCACCGCCAGTTCCAGCTTGGCCAGGTCGCGGACAGTCCGTTTCGGCAGCATCCGGTTCATCGTCCACGACCCGATGCCCAGCCCCAGCATGAACATCGTCACGATCAGCCCCACTTTGTGATAGACACAGCCGTAGAGTATCTGGAATCCCACCAGCAAGACCACTTCCAGGGCGGAGGCGGCAACGCCCGTGGTGAAAATCACCAGGGCGACCGGCCGCATCGTCATGAGGTAGATCAAGAGCACCACCAGCACCCCGCCTTCCAGCATTCCGAAACGTGCGTCGAACTGCCGGACCCAGTACCGCAGGTGGTAGTAGTACAAAATGGGATTGAAATCCCGGTTCACCGGGGCCTCTTCCGCGGTCGCCCGACCGAGGTCGGCCATCCGGTCGGGCGTGAGCACCGCGCGGAGATAGTGCTCGTTGACCAACTGGGTGCAAATGCCTTTCTGCGCGATCCGCCGGGCGACGTCGGTGGTAAGCTGGCCGTCGGAGGCCAGAAAAAATATCCGGCCTCCCGGGATCAGGACTACGTTTTCGAAGACGCTTTTGAGCGTATGATGGGCAACGGCGACCAGGTCGGCCAGTTCGGGGCCCAGGTAGTTCTCGTAGTGTCCCAGCGATAGCGAGACCACGCCGCCGTCGGCAAGCGCCCGCTTGATTTCGCGGAAGAACTCCTCGGTGTAGAACCGGTTTATCTGCGAGGTGGACGGGTCGGGCACGTCGAGGATGACCACGTCGTAGCGGTGCGGGGTCTGTTTGACGAAAAGCCGGCCGTCGGTGTTGATCACGTGGATCCGCCGGTCGGCCAGGCTTTGGGGGAGATACCGCCGGGCGACGCGGAGAATCAGCGGGTCGAGCTCCACGTAGTCGACCGCCCGGACCCCGTATTTCAAAATCTCCCCGGCCGTGCCGGAAACTCCCCCGGAAATGAGAAGGACCCGTCGGGCGTCGGGCCGCTGGGCCATGGCGTAGTGGACCGTCTCCTCGACCTGTTCGACGTCCCGTGTGGAGAAGAGGATCACGCCGTTTTCGATGAAATTGTATTGGCCGGCCGATTTCGTGACGACCAGGCTGCCGTAGGGCGAATCGCCCTTGAAGACGATCCGCCCGCCGGCGTATTGCATCTCGGCCGAGACGTCGTCGAGGTTCCAGGTGGCCGTGATTCCCACGAGTGCTGCGGTGACCCCAATTGCCGCCGCCAGCAGAATCCACCGCTTGAAGAGGATTGCCACCAGGCAGGCAAAGAGCAAGTTTAGCGCGGCCGGGAAATAGAGGATGCCGAAATGGTTGAACAAGTAGATCAGCACGAAACTGAACAGGAGTCCGCCCACCACGTCGCCGATGTTGTCGAGAAAGTAGACCCGGCCGATGCTGGAAGGATCATTGCGCGTACCCAGGATCAGGCAGGCCAGGGTGAGCAGGTAGCCTGCGATCAGGCAATAAGGCGCCAGGAGCACGAAGCAGCTTGCCACGGTTTCGGTGACTCCGACCGCCGCGCCGCGAATAAAGACGACGTTTCGCATCGTGCGGAGCAGGAAGACGTCGACGATCGGCAGCACGGCCAGAAGAATCAGTGCCGCGACGAGCACGGCCAGCGGCCGCTTGAGCCTGGAGGCCGTGCCACCCAAGGCCGAGCCGATCCCGGTCAGCAGGAGCCAATTGCCCAACACAATCCCCAAGACCAGCTCATTGCCCGAAAAGACGCTCAACAGCTCCCGCATGAGCGTAAGCTGAGTGATGATTGCCGAGACACCCAGCGAGCAGACGGCCAGGAAGAGGACGGTACGGGCCCGGTGGGCCGTTGTGCCGTTTGGTTCGTGATACCAGTCTGAGGCCCCGCGGTCGGAACGACGGTGTTCGACCGGCGGCTCCGTCGTCTTGCCCGATTCGTCTGGCATGGACAAAGGGCTACTTCTCCGATTCCTTGAAGGCCTGCACCTGGTAGACGAGCACTGTCGCTTCCGGAGACCGCCAGGCCGAGGCCGAGAGTCCGGCCTTCTGGGCGAGATGGTCGAGAAATGCCTCCTTCTTTGGAAAATGCTCCCAAACCTGGGGCAGATAGGTTGCCTGCCGGCGTCCTACCCGAAGAATGACCCCATCCACGTCCGGACGCAGCTTGCGGAGCAATTCTTCAGGCGACTTGAACTCCAGGCGTTTGGGGATCGTCAGGATGCTGACCTCGATCTCGATGTCGTCGAGTTCATCTTTCTTGACCGAGGGGAAGCGGTGGTCGCGGAGCGCGGCGCTCATGGCGTTGTCGAGCACCGCCTCGTAGAGCGGCTCGCGGGGAAAGATGTGGCCGATGCACCCCCGAAGCTTGCCTTTCTTGGTCAAGGTGACGAAGCAGGCCCCGGGCGGAATGAGGTTCTTGGGTACCTTGGCGACGTCGACCTCGGGAAGTCCCCGCAGGTTGACCACGTCGTCGACCGTTTTTCTGGCCAAATCGAGCAGGAACTTTTGTTCGGCGGGCGTGACTTGCTCGGGCGTGGTTTTATCTTGTGGTTTTGCGACGCCGTCTCCGAAGAAGGCGATTGCCGCGTAACCCACCACGTTCGACTTGTCGCCGGCCGTGTCGCCGCTGTTGCGGTAGTCGAGCAGCTTGGTTTTCCAACCTTTTTCCTTGGCCAGATGCATCAGCGTCAGAATGGGAAGCTTGCCGCAGGCCTCCTGCTGCTCCAGCCAGTCGGTATTCAGGCGGATGATGGCCTCGACACACGTGGTGTCGAGCTTCTTGGCCGTTTCGTAGGGATGAAAATGGCTCAGGTCGGAGCTGGCCACCAGGAGGGTCTTTTCGTCGATAATCGGCGAGAGGGCTTTGGCAACCGCCTCGGGCTCCACCTTGCCGAAAACGATCGGGACCAGGGAGAAGTTCTTCAGCGTCCTTTGGAGAAAGGGCAATTGGACTTCCAGGGAATGCTCCCAGGTATGCGGCGTGTCTTTTCCGAAGGGCGGGAGGTCCTTGGGTGCTTGCCGCCACCAGCCCGGCCGGCTGACGTCGCACTTCGGATTGACGACAAACGGAGGAGTTTTGACAAGTTTTGCAGCCTTGGGAGAGACGGGCACCAGGCCCAAGGGCGTTTGATAAGCGTCGGCATCCGGGATCGACGCCCCCTGGAACGCCGCGTAATGGCTGGGTGCCATCACCACGACCGTCTCGCAATCCCGCCCGACCAATTGCTTGTAGGCAATTGCCGCTGTCTTGCCCGAGTAGCGATAGCCGGCATGAGGGCAGACCAACCCCCGGAGTTTCTCGATCGACGCGGGTTTCACTCCGGCCAGATCGTCGTCGACCGTTTTGAGCAGATCCGCCTTGTCTCGCGGATAGAACATTCCGGCGACGGCCGGCTGGCGAACCTTTTTGAAGTCCGTGGTCCGGGGCGTCTGGGTTTCTGAAGGTTGAGAGCCTTTTTCTTGGGGGCTGTTGTGCTGCTGAGCCTCTCCGCAGCCGCTTAGCCCAATGAGGATCCCCGCGACGAGAATCAGACGACCAACCACCTTCATGGCCTGACCCTCCTTGTGAAGAGCAACGTTCGTGACGCCGTGCAATTATAACAGCACCGTCCGTTTGTGTGGACCCTGGTCATAGTGACCGAAATCTGTGCGGTCTTCCGAGACTGATCGGGTCACTACGAACGGGTTCGGCGTATGCTTACTTCCCGACTGGATGCGTTGTCGAATGGCGCCTACAATGAGGGAGGGAGATCTTCCGTAGAATTGGGAGAGGTAGCCGTGTTGAGTTCTATGCTGTTGGTCGGGTTGGTAGTACTGGGCCAGGCGGGTCCGGCGGCAGAGGACGACTTGCGGCTCGAGGTCCGCAGCCTGGTCCGGCAGCTCGACGCCCCACAACTGGGCCAGCGCGAAGCGGCCGAGAAGGAACTGACGGCATTGGGCCCCAAGGTGCTCGATCTGCTGCCGCAGACTACCGACCGAACGTCGGCCGAAGTGAAATTGCGGCTGGGCCGCGTCCGGCAGAAGCTCCAGAGGATGGTGGCCGAGTCGGCGGCCAAGGGCTCGCCGGTCACGCTTCGGGGTGAGGCGCTGCCGCTTTGCGATGTATTCGCCACGATTCAAGAGCAGACCGGAAACAAGGTCGTCTTTCTGCCGGGTCGTGTTGCTCCCGAACAGCGCGACCGGAAAGTGAACGTCGACTTCGACGAGATGCCCTTCTGGCAAGCCCTCGACCGCGTGCTCGACCAGGCCGAGCTGACCGTCTATCCGTTCGGCGAAGAGAGGGCGATCAGCGTGGTGGGGCGAACCGGGACGCACGCTGCTCGAAGCGCCGGGGCCAGCTACAGCGGCCCGTTCCGGTTCGAACCGGCGCGGGTGATCGCTCGGCGAGAGCTCCGCGAGCCGGCTGAGTCGCTGCAAGTGGTGCTCGAGATCGCCTGGGAACCGCGTCTCGCACCGATCAGCCTTAAACAGCGGTTGGCCGAGCTGGAGGTGGTGGACGACCGGGGCCAGACGCTGGACATCGATGCTCGTCAGGCCGTGCTGGAGGTGCCGGTCAATCCCGAGGCGACGGCCGTCGAGCTGACGCTGCCGCTTGTGTTGCCCTCGCGCGACGTCAAGGAAATCGCCCTTCTGAAGGGCACGCTCCGGGCGCTTCTACCCGGCCGGGTCGAGACCTTCCGCTTCGACGATTTGATCAAGGCCAGGAACGTCGACAAGCAGGCTGCGGGAGTCGCGGTCACGCTGGAGCAGGTCCGGCGGAACGAGGCGATTTGGGAGGTTCGCGTTCGGGTGCGGTTTGATCGGGCCAGCGGGGCCCTGGAGTCGCATCGCGGCTGGATCTTCAACAACCCGGCCTACCTGGAAGGACCGGACGGCAAGCCGATCCCCAACGACGGCTTCGAGACCACGCGGCGGACCGAAGACGAACTGGGCATCGCCTATCTTTTCGAGTTGGAGGGCCCCCCGGCCGGCCTCACGTTCGTCTACAAGACGCCCGGCACGATCATTGCCACCGGATTCGACTACGAAATCAAGGGCCTGAAACTGCCTTGAACACGGCGATTCCGATATACTGCTACGCATCGGACCCAGCCTGATCCGCCGGCTTCTTCCGTCCACTTGCACGAGGGAGAAGAAAGATGCAACTGGTGAGAGCTTTCCTCATTGCCACGGCGGCGTGCCTTCCGGCAATTTCGTGGTGCCCGGCCGCAGAGCCGGACGCGCCCAAGATCATTGGCAAAAACGTGGTCGAAAACGGCAGCTTCGAGAAGGCCAACCAGGGTTGGAACCGGAGCTTGAAGGTTGTCGACGCTCCCGTGTTTGAGGGCAAAAAGGCGTGTGTGCTCGACAATACGGCGGGCAGAAACACGCTGGCCATCGTCCAACCCTTTGTGCCCCTGCGGCCGAGAACCTACTATCGCTTCTCGATGTCGGTGAAGCGGACCAGCGGACAGGGATACATCTACGCCCACTGCAACTACTACGAGGCACCCGGCAAACGGCTGATGAGCAGCAAAAACTGGAGTGCGGGTCGGGCGGTACCCGTCACCATCCGCACCGGAGAAGCAACCGGTGGCTGGCGTATTTTCTCGGGCATCTTCCGGGGTAACCGGCACGAGTTGGGCGGGATTCAACTGGTGATCTTTCTGCGTGGCGGCAACGACGTGGTCTATTTGGACGACGTGAAAATCGAGGAAGTCCGGTATCCCGATGCGCCGCCCTGGAAACTGGCCGAGGCCGTGATTTTTCCCGGCCGCCCCAGCCAGTTCAACATGCGTGTTGAAGACGCCGCGCGGCGCGACGGCATCTTCACCGTCCGGACGACCGGGGCCGTATTCAGTTTGGACCCTGCCGCCGCCACCCTCGCGTGCCGGCAGCGGATCGAGGCAGAGCGTGAAGTCGCCACGGTCAAGTTCAACACCAAGTTCAACACGCAACTCGGCCCGCTGACAATCGCCCGACAAGACGACGACGTTTGCGTCATTACCGGCCCCGACGTCGCCTTCGGATTCCAGGGCGACTCCCTGGTGACGATCGCGACCAATAAGCCGCTTGCGGGCACGATAACGTCTCCGATGGGCACAAAGCATTTCAGGAGCACGGACCAGCATTTCCTGGCGATCGACGAGGAGGGGGGGTTCTGCGCGGTTACCCATGCCCGGCCCAATCTCCATTCGGCCGGGTCGGTGATGGTCGAGCGTCCTGGGGAGACTTCCAAGCCGGGCTGGCGTGCCGGCTATCGAATCGCCGCCCGCGAAATGCTCGCGATTGCGGTCTTCCCGGCGCGGCCGTTCGACGCTCGGCGGTCGTTCACCAAGCGGATCGTCAACACGTCGCGGTGCCCCGACCTCGATGCGCTCCGCGCCTACCGCGAACATGCCAACGTGTTGTTCCTTTTCGGCGGCATCTACCGCGATCAGCCCGAAGGATACACCCATGCACCCTATGCCGTGCGCAACCCGGCGAAGCTCCGCAAAACCATCGAAGAGGCCCACCGGCTGAACATGCAAGTGATCGTCTACCGGCATCCGACCAGCTACGTCTGGGCGAGAATCCCCATGGCCGAGGCGATTGCCGACATGCGGCGGTTTCGCAAGCAGTACGGGTTTGACGGGTGGTATTTCGACGGCTTGTATTATGCGGGCCGGTGGATGGACACGTATCGGTTCATTCGGTCGATGCGCGAGAGCGTCGGGCCGGAGGGAGTGATCTACACGCACTGCACGCTTAATCCACCGTCGCGGATGTGCCAGCTCTATTGCCCCTTCATCGATTCCTATTCAGATTTTCTGCTTCGGGGGGAGGGGCAAACGATTCACGGCCCCGAGGACCCCTACCTCCGCTACGTGATCAACACGTACAAGATATCCAACGCCATCGCCACGCTCAAAGGCGACAAGATGCTGGCCGCGGGGGCTAGCGAGCCCGTGCCCCCGCCTGGGAAACGTCTCACATCCGAACAGCGACGGGCGCTCTGGCGCCAGGCGGCATGCAGCCTGCACGATCAGCTCGACGTGATGCTGCGGCTCAACGGGCGTTGTCGCTGGGCGTATCCCGGCTGGCCACTCAGAAAGAGCGATCTGGACGACTACATCGGGTTCTATTTCAAGCAACTCGACCGCATGCAGGCCGAGTGGGAAAAGACGCACAAGCCGCCGCCGATCCGCTGGCCGTGACACGGCATTCCAGTGAAGAGGGGAAAGGGAACAGGCGCATTTTGCCTGAAAGGCCCAAAGGGTGCTTCGCACAAAATGCGCCGGTCCCCTTTTCCCGCGCATAGTCATTTAGCCGGATCGTGGGCAGATCAGCTCGACGACCGCCCGGCCGATGTCCGGTTTGGCCATCAGGCTTTCGCCGACCAGGATCGCATCGACGCCGGCCGCCTGCAATCGTTCCACGTCGTGGCGCGTGCGGATGCCGCTTTCTCCGACCACCACCCGATCTTCTGGGATTTCGCGGCGCAGCCGGATCGTGTGCTCCAGGTCGGTCTGGAAGGTTCGCAGATCGCGGTTGTTGATACCGATCAGTCGCGCGCCCAGGTCCACAACGCGGCGCAGATTGTTCGGCTCGTAGAGTTCCACCAGCGGTGTCATCCCCATGGCAACCGCCGTGTCGTACAAAGTACGCAGGGTTTCGTCGTCGAGGCATTCGGCGATAAGGAGCACGGCATCGGCACCGGCCTCTCGCGCTTCAAGGAGCTGGTAGGTATCAAGGATGAAATCTTTGCGCAGCAGGGGCAGGTCGACTGCCGCGCGGACCTGGCGGAGATGCTGCAAGCTGCCCTGGAAGTAGGGCTCGTCGGTCAGCACGCTGATACAAGCGGCCCCGTGTTGTTGGTAGGTCCGGGCGATTCGGACGGGGTGGAAATCGGCCCGGATGATTCCCCTGGAGGGGCTGGCCTTTTTCACTTCGGCGATCAGGCGGATCGATCCGGACTGAGTCAGGGCAGCGAGAAAGTCGCGTGTGGGCGGGGCGTCGGCCAGACGCTTCTGGAGGACCGTTTCGGGGACGTCGGCCTTTGCCTGTTCGATCAGGCCCCGCTTCGTCGCCACGATTTCATCGAGGATGGTAGCCACCGGGCAGACTAGTCAAACGGATTGGCGTCCTTGTTGTCCTGGTCGAAGGGGTTGTCGTCGGCCGGTTTCTGGTCGTCCTGACCACCTCCGAAAGGATCTTTCTGGGCTTCGTCGGGTTTATCATCGGGTTTCTTCTCGGCGAAGGGATCGTCGGCGGGCGGTTCTTCCTCTTTCTTTTCCTCTTTATCCTTCAGTTCCTCCATCCCTTTCTGTTCCACGACCGGTTGCTTTTCTGCTTCACCCTTTCGGAGGTCGTGGTGTATCGGCTCGGTCAGTTCGACTTCGTGCAAGCACTGGATCAGCCCGGTCTCAGTGGCCAGGTACAGGCGGTCGGTCTGGGTGTTGGTGAGCCTGATGGGCAGGGAAGAAGCGAGCAGGGTATCCAGGCGGGCACCGCTGTTGACATCGAGAACCAAGATCCTGTTGATCTTGTCGGCCACGTAGAGCCGCTCCTTGCTGACGGCGATAAGCTGCGAAACTTGGGGAGCCCACCATTGTTGGGCTCCGGTGTCGGCGGCCAGACAGTACATGCCACCCGATTGGACAGCCACGAATACCCGCTGGCCGATCACGACGGCCCGTTGGAGAATCGGCTCACCCGTCGAAAACCGCCACAGAGATTGCCCGTCAGTATCCCGGATGGCGTAGACGAATCCGTCTTCCGACGTGGCGAAAATCACACCCGCAGCATCCGGCACCTTCGGGTCCGGCGGAAGGTAGGTGGGCTGGGCAACGATTCTGGCCCCGGTCTCCAGCCGGTATCGGACCGTGAACTTGTCTTCCTCACGTCGGTTAATGCGGCCGACGAACAAGAATCCCCGATCTGTAGGCCAGGCCACGAATTCCTCATTCTCGTCCTGCCTCATGACCACCGGCTGGATCATCGCCCGACCAAAAGACTGACAAGCCAACGGGGCAACCCAATCTCCGCGGATTTGCAGCGATTCCCGTCGTTCGGCCTCCATGGCCTCTTTTTCTTCAGGCGTTGTTTCTTTGGGAGTTTTGCCCAACTCCGCCAACGGGTTAAGGATCGGTTCCAGGCGGTATGCCACCACCAGGCCGTCGACCATGGGTACGAAAGCTCGTTTCTCGCTCAGGGCCGCTCCACCGCCGGGGGCGCCGTCGACCTGACTTTTCCAGAGCAGCTTGCCGTTGTGACGATTCAGGATGTAGAGCCATGACCCGTTGACCGTGCCAACCAGATCCCGGCTGACCCCGGGTACCGCGCTGGGATGGTTCGGACTGCCGGCTTGTTGCGCCCAAAGGGATTCGCCCGTCTCCGCGTCGATGGCGTGTAACAGGGCCCGATTCGTCTGCACGTACAGGGCTCCGTGGCGGAGCACGACGTGGGAAACCCGACCATGGGCCGGATCCAATTGAATCTGTGTGAACCATGATCGTTTCAGGCCGTGTTGCAGTGCATTGGTCTGAGGAATGATTGCACTACGGTAAGCGGCCCGTGACTGGCTGCAAATGTACGGCGCGACGGCCAGCGCCGCGGCAAGAAATAGGCATCGCTTCATGAATCGTTCTCAAAACCCCTGGCGAAGTGACATGGTCACCGGAATCTGACCGTGAACTAACCCCTACTTTTTCATCATAATCTATTTGCCGACAAAAGGCACCTGAAAAACGTGTGTCTGGGGGGCGGCCCGAGCGAGCCGCCGACGCACGGCACCCCCAAAAGGGTGTGCAAGTCGCCGCCTGGACCACTCTGCAAGCAAGCCGTAAGATAAGTATATTCGGCCCGAGTGCAACCTGTGCGTCTCTTAACAAGGTTCTCCTTAAGAATCTGGACGTGGGAGTGCACTGAGTGTGACCAGGCAATTCCTCGTTGCCGAGCGATCCGCGGAGACGACGATGGATGTGGAAGAACCGTGCCCCGACAGCGAAAAAATCCTTCGAGAAATCCTGGGATACCTGAACTTCTCTTCCGGCAAATCGGATCCGCAATTCCTGGCAAACGTCAACAAGTTATACGGCCGGATCGACGCTGTCGGGCGGAAAGAGTCTCCCGCCCATGACGAGCAGACGGCCGAACCAACTTGGCGAGAGTTGGGCCGGGTGCTAGGCGCCGCCCTGGAGCGTGTCGCCGGCCGTCTGGAGGCCTTTCGAGAGGTGCGGCAGGCCGAAGTGGCGTTGCGGCTCGTCTTTCAGCATCTGCTGCCCGCTTACAAGAAACACCACCGCGACCTCCTGTTTCATCAGAACGAGGAGGCGCTGTTTGGGCCGTTCTTCATCGGCCGGGTTTGCGAGGCCGTTCTGTCCGAAGGAGGACCCTGGGATGAATCCGACCGTATTACCCAAAACGTGCTCAAGCGACTGAACGACTTCGTCGGGCATCGGCCGGTGGCCGTGTTGCGAACCGAACAGAAGCTGCAACCTTACGATTATGAATGGGTGCGGCCGATTCCGCTGTGGATTCGAGGGGCCGGTGTGGCGGTCGGCCCATACCACGACCTGATCCAGAAGGTGCTGGAGATTCTCCGGGCCACCGATCGGTCGCTTTTGGGGCGGGCCTGGTTTGACCTGGAACTGCTGGATGAACTGGCTCTCGACCCTAGGGCCTACGATTTCGAACACCCGGTCAATCGCCGGCCCAACTACCATTTCGGACAGTGGGACCCGCACCATATCGACAACCAAGGCCGTTACCGCCGCTTCGTGCTCGAGCAGGTGACGCTGGAGGCCGTGCTCAGCCGGATTGAGCATCGCGAATCGTTGCCCTATGAGGAGGCTCTCTTGGAAGCCGCGGCCGTCTCAGCCGGCACGATACTGATGGGGTCCGGCGTCAGCGGCAGCGGCCCCGATTCCCACGACTCGAATACTACCCTGGCCACGTTGCTGCCGCGGATCGCCGCCTATCGCGATGCCTTCTACCAGCAATTGCTGGAGCGACTGCCGGGAGAGCACGGCAGGCGGTTGAGGGCAGAGGCCGCTACCTTGCAGCAACCACTCGGCGGTGCGCGACAACATCTCAACCAGGAGCTGGCACGTCGTCGGGCGGACCAGTTGCAGCATGTCCACCTCGCCCAGTTGTTCGCCCGGATGGGCTACTCCGAAGCGGCCCTCCGGCAAGCCCACGTTGTACCGGTCGCCTCCGCCCGGCTGACCTGCGAAATACGTTGCCGCCTCAGCACCGCCCACCTGGCCATCGATTCTGGTCAACTGGACCGGGTACCCGCGTTAATCCTGGAAATCGAAGACATTTTGCACCGGGCGATCGAATGCGGGGCACTGGTCGATCCATGGAACATTCTGGGATTTGGGGGTCAGTTCAGCCTCTTTCCCGCCCTGGAGAACAGCATCCGCGACCATCGCGTCGACGAATTGATCGACCTGATCAGCGCCATCTTCAGCCTGTACGCCCGGCTCCAAAAAGAAGCGGCTGCCGCAGGCCAGACGGGGTTCGAGCAGAGCCTCTCCGACAACCTCCGCGCCCTGGCCCGATGGTGGGACAAGTTCGCTACCGTCGAAGTGAGTACCGTGGACGGGGTTTCCGGCCGGCAGGCGTCGCAATCGGCTGCACGCGTGGCCACCACGCTAGGAGCCTGGCACAAGGCGGGAACGGCCGCCGGCGACGTGGCATTCTGGCGCGAGCAAGTCGAACGGTTCCAATCACCCGAGGCCTACGCCCTGATTGTCGAGGCCCTGCTCGATAAACGTGATCTTGTCGCCTCGATGGCCTTGTTGATGCAATGGCTCAGCCGGGCCGAGGTGACCCCGTTGGCCGAAGGTGACTACTCCTTCCACACGCTGGCACTCCGCTGGATGGAAGACCTTTGGCACAACGACGAACCGGCCGATCGCGATGCGGCGGCCAACCACGATCGCCGGCAACAACGCTGGGCGTTGACCAGGAAGTTCCTGGAACATCTGGAGGCCAACGCCGAAGATCTCTGGCAGGTGCCCCAATTGGAACTCCACGGCCGGTGGTGCGAAAACGGTTCCTCGCCCGACGGGCTGGAAGAGGCCGACGAGCCGGATAACCTGTTCAGCGCCGCCTACGAAAACGTGACGTACCGCGACAGCGCCGAAGATGGCTTCGAAGGGGAGATACTCGACGGTGCGGAGAACCCGACCGATTTCGAACTCTCCGCAGAAGCAGAACGGATCAACCGGCGGCTGGTCTTCCTGAGAACGCTGGCCCGGCTCTGGGAACTGGCAGCCGCAGCTTCCACGATGCCAAACGTGGCAGGTACCGACCGTGACGAAGTCCTGGCCGGCTGGCTCGCCCGCGCCACCGAAAACCGCCGACATCTACTTGCATTGCTGGCGGCGGTCCATCGCTATCGCATCCCACCGCCTGAAAACACCCACGATTCCCTGGTCGAATATGATCAGCACCGGGCAATCAAAGAGATGCTCCTGGAACGGATTATCACCACCTACCTGAAGACGACCGATTCCGCACGGTTGATTTGCGCGACGAGCCGGTGCGGGGAGGCGGCGGGCCAGTGGGCCGATTGGGAAGCACCGGTGCAGCGAGTGTTGCGAGCGATCTATCGCGGCGAGGCCGAAGAGGTGCGCGGGGCGTGGCCCGACTTGCTGGACGCCCTGGCCCAGCAGCCGCTGTTGTACGTCCCTGCGGCCAAAGGGGGAACACCCCGACGCATTGTGGCCTCGCGAAGCGTGCAGCAAGTGCTCCGCCGACTCCTCGGCTACCTGCCGCGGCTGGGCTTACTCTACGAGACTTGCCAACTCATCGAGACCATTCAACACATGGAACAAGATCATCCTGCCGGTCCGGGGGCCATCACCGAGTTCGATGAAATGTTCCAGATCGGCTACCAGGCCATTGTCCGCTGCCTGGTGGCGTCGTCGGAGGACCACGCACCAGCTCCCGCCGACGGCCTCCAGCCCGCCCAGTCGTCGGATGTCGCGCTGGTCGATTGCCTGGAACAAACGGCCGAACCGTTGCTCTACCGCTGGTTGGCACATAGCCGCAACATCCGGCTCTCGGTGTTGGAGACCCTAAAGGGCGAAAACCGCTGGCAGGCCCTGGTACAGTTCATACGACGATACGGTGACGGTCTGTTCACGCAGAGGTTCATGAATTTCGGAAATCTTAGGGCGATTCTACACCAGGGCGTGGGCAGCTACCTGAAGCGGTTGGAGGAGATGCCGGAAGCAGACGACCGGTTGCGCCTGCTGGCCGATCTCGACGGCCCCTTGTCGCGCGATGATGCAATCCGCTGGATGGAAGTGATCGTCGAGGCCGTGGTGGAGAATTATGCCGAGTACATGGACTACAACAGCACCACCACCCAGTCTGACCGCGGCGACATGCTCTATACCCTGTTGGATTTTCTGCGGCTTCTGGCCAGCTACGACCGAATCGCCTGGAACCTGCAGCCTTTGGTGTCGACTCACGACGTGCTCGTCCGATGTGGTCGGACCGGGGCCGCCGAACTCTGGCAACAGGCCATTGCCGAACGGACGTCCGACATGGCCGACGATCACCTGCACCGCTTCGAGGAGTTAAGCCGGAAATACGGTATGCGGCTACCCAGTATCGCCGACCGGCTGGGTGAACGCTTCGTCCAGCCGCTGGCGATCGATCGGCTGCGGGCGCTGGTCGGGCCGGCCATGGAAGAGCTCAAACGCGGTGGTCCGACTCGATCCTTCCGACTTCTCGAGAAAGGTATTAGCGATCTCACCCGGCAACCGGCCGGCGTCGGTTTCGAGGTCCCTTCCTGGCTCGATGCCCTGGAGGAGGAAGTCGATCGCCTACAAGCCCAAACCCGCGAAGATCAGGAACCTCTCGACCCTTATCCCCCCGTTGCCCAAGTCCGACTGCCACTCGACCAATTACAACTCCAACTGGATCGCATCCGCCACTAGTATCACATGCCGAGTTGCAAGTTGGCGGCAAGAACCACCAGAACTCCCCAAATCCAGGGAGGCAGTTTTTCCGGGATCCGCACGCGGAACAGCTTGTGGCAGTGCGGGCAGAAATTCGGACCGGACAGGTTCTTGGCTTGAACCACCCGTTTCGAGCAGTAAGGGCAATGACACCACACCTGAGACCTCCACTACTACAAGTATAGCACGTGCGGGGCGGTGACTCTTACTGCCGGTACATCTGTCGCCGGATATCGCGTCGGGCTTCGGCCTTTTTCATGGCCTCGCGTTTGTCCTGGCGTTGTCGTCCACGGCAGATCCCCATCAGCACCTTCGCCCGGCCCCGTTTGAAATACATTTTCAGGGGCACGAGCGTCAAGCCCTGTTCATAGGCACGTCCGGCGAACCGCTTGATCTCGCGGCGATGCAAGAGCAACTTTCTGGGGCGTCGGGGATCGTGATTGAAGCGATTCGCCTCCACATACTCGGCGATGTCGCAGCCGATCAGCCAGACCTCGCCTTCCTTCACCCGGCCGTAGGCCTCGGCCAGCGAAACCTTGCCCGCCCTAAGGCTCTTCACCTCGCTGCCGACCAGCATAATGCCACATTCCAGAGTATCGAGCACGACGTAGTTATGTCGGGCCTTGCGATTCTGGGCGATGGGCCGTTCGTTGGGGTTTGCCCCGGCTCGGATAACCCGCTTCTTCTTGTGTTTTCTGGCCGTGGCCGAATTCCTTTGGTTCCTGACGACTTGTTACCTCGGACGATCTGCTCATTCTGTTCCTTTTCCGGGAAGAATTCAAGTTCTCTCGTGCCGGCTCCATCGCCCGGCACTTCTTGCCGGCTCGCAGAAGGGGTATCATGGTTGGGCATCGTGCGTTCTTGCGCACGTTGGCCCAGGAAAGTGGTTTGAAAATGGGTGCCGCTGCTGGCTTGTCCAGCAGTGCGAAGCGAATACAGGGAAAAACACTGCTGGGCAAGCCAGCAGTGGCACCGTTCGGAGTGCGACAGCCAATCTCAAAACACGTTCCCCACAAGCCGCCCGCAATTGGTTCTCGCGGCCGTCGAGCGCCGGGATAAACCCGGCGGCTCGCAGATAACCGGCTCGCACATGGCCGGCCGGTAGCTGGATGACTCACACGTAGGAGAAACACGTCATGCGAACAACCGCCGCGATCCTAATTGCAGCTCTGGTCCTGGTTGTCAAAACGCCCGTCGCAAACGCCGCGGCCGATAATCTCGAAAACCTGGCCCCGAACCCCGGTTTTGAAACGAGCGACGGCACACAACCGGCATTCTGGGCACAGCGGACCCCAACCGACACACAGCGATCCCTGAGTTGGGACAACAACGTCTTTCGATCCGGTAAATGGAGTGCGAAAATCGAGAATCGCGCGTCGGACCTCAGCCGCTGGCGCACCGGCCACCTCCGTGATCTGGTCCTGCAGCCCGGCACCGAATGCTGTCTGACCGGCTGGATCAAGACCAAGGACGTCAAAGGCGACGCCCACCTGCAACTCTACTTCATCGATTCCGGCGGCCAGATCCTCGCGCAGCCCACCTCCAGCGCAAAACCCGGCACCAACGACTGGACCCGGGTCCAACTGCCCACCGTCGTTCCAAAGCGGACTGCTTACGTGATGATCTACCTTGGGCTGCGGGACACGGGCACGGCGTGGTTCGACGACATCGTGCTCAGCGGCGAGCCGGGCAAGGGCTCGGTCAACATGGATGTGCCGGCCGTGACCTACAACGCAGTTGATTTCTACTGTTTGGAAGGCTACACGGTGAAGCGACACGGCCGTCGTTTGGCACTCGAACTCGGGCCCGGTGCCAAGGCGGGCCGTGCCGAGGCGGTTTTCTGGGGCGAGTCGGCCCGCTACAACCTGACGTTTGCCTACGCGGGCCGCGGCGGCGGACCGTGCCGGCTGTTGGTGGCCGGCAAGGAGCGGGTCCAGTGGACTTTCGGCTCCTCGCCCGACGACCCGAAAAGAAAGGACGGCCTTCGCGAGCATGTCGTCACGGATGTTGACGTCCAACGCCTCAGCCGTGTAGTGCTCGAACGGACCGCCGGCCAACCGAAATCCGCTCGAGTCTACGAAGTGCGCTTCACCCCGGCGGGGCGATTCCAGGGCACGTTCCTTCCCGCCGACCAGCTCCGAGTACCACCCACCTTCCGACTCTACGAAGACCTCGCCCAGCGGCGACAGGCACGCAGGATGTTGTCTGCCTTCATCGGACAGCGGGTTGCAAGGTTGACGGAACAACGGGCGGAAGAGCTGGCCGGCCTGAAGACCCCCGACGTGTGGCGGCGGCGCCAAGAGCAAACCCGCGCCCGGCTGGTCGAGTTCCTCGGCGATTTCGAGCCGAAATGCCCGCTAAATGCGAAAATCGTCGGCCGGCTCGACCAGCCCGACTACGTGATCGAAAAGCTGATCTTCGAAAGCCAGCCAGCCTACTATTGCACGGCCAACTTCTACGTGCCGAAGCGGCGGAAGTTTCCCGCACCGGGGGTGATATTTACTTGCGGGCATGCCAGGGAAGGCAAGGCCTATCACCTTTATCACGAGGCGTGCCTGGGGTTGGTGCTCAAGGGCTACGTGGTACTCGGCCTCGATCCCACCGGACAAGGCGAGCGGTCCGAATACTTCGATCCGGAGACGCTCAAGGATCTGGTTCCGCGCACCGTCTCGCAGCATCATTATCTCGCCCGGCCCTCGTGGCTGGTGGGCCGATCGTTGGCCGGATACCGCACCTGGGACTGCATCCGCGCGGTCGACTACCTGGTCACCCGGCCCGAAGTGGACCCCCAGCAAATCGCCGCGGTGGGCAACTCGGGCGGCGGGCAGATGGCCCTCTTGATCACGGCCGCCGACCAACGAGTGAAGGTCTGCGCCGCTGCTCATCCGGGCGGAAGCATGGAAAACACCTATCTGACCGGCCAGTCGATTATCGACCGCGAGGTGCTCAGCCTCATCCCGCCGCGACCCTGTGCCTTCGTGGTAGGCAAGGATTCCGGCGAGGAGCCGGGCCACCGCGCGCGACTCAACGACATGCTGCTCTTTTACGAAGGCTTGGGCGTCGACAAAAACCGTGGTCAGATGCTCATCGTCGACGGCGTCCACAATATGAAACAGCCCAAGCGAGAAGCCTCCTACGCGTGGCTAAACAGGTGGCTGGGCAAAGAGAGTGAAGGGGCCGAAGAACCGCCCCTGAAGCCGGAAACTGTGGAAGACCTGCACTGCACCGAGCACGGCTATGTTCTCAAGGACATCGGCGGCGAGACCGGCCAGACGCTCAACGCAAAACTGGCCGAAAAGCTCCGCCCGCCACGGCCGGTACCGCCGGAACGCAAGGCAATTGACACTGCCCGCGCGGCCCTGAAAAACACCATCGCAAAACGCATCGGCCTGTCGATCCCCGAAAACCGCAAGCCGCCTCTCACAACCGCCCGGGGAACCGTCGAGCAGGATCAGTTCACGGCTGAGAAACTACTCCTGGAAAGTGAAGAAGGCATTATCTTGCCATCGCTGTTGTTGATGCCGAAAAAAGACAAGCGGAGCCGGCCGGTGCTGATCCACGTGGCCGAATTGGGCAAACCGACCGGCCCGACCCCACCGGCGCTCGCCTTGGAACTGGTCAGGGCAGGACACACGGTGCTCTCCGTCGACGTCCGCGGGGCGGGCGAAACCGACCCGCGCGTCCGATCCGCCCTGCCGCCCCTGACGCATTATGACGCCTCCCAGTTCCGTTTTGACTCGTGTGCCGTCGGGGCAGCCACGCTCGGGACCACCATGCTGGCCATGCGGGCCGGCGACGTGATCCGCGCGATCGACTACCTGGCAGGGCACAAGGATCTGTCGGGCCGCGGTATCGTGCTGGTGGGCGAGGGCCTGGGTGGCGTGTGGGTACTCACAGCCGCCGCCTTCGACGATCGCGTCCGCGGTATAGTCTGCGTGAAGACAGTCCCATCCTACAAGCTGATTGCCGGCTCGCAGTACTACAACGCCCGTGACTACTTCTGGATCAACGGCGCCCTGAAAGACTTCGACCTGCCCGATCTTGTCGGCCTGATTGCGCCCCGACCGACGCTGCTGGTCGATCCGGTCGACGCCATGCTGGAGCCGCTGGAAGAAAAACCGTGCGAGGTTCTTTGTGAGTGGCCGCGAGGGATCTACCAGGCGCTGGCCGCGCCCCAAGCCTTCAAAGTGATGCGTACTGCCGACGGCACCGCGGCACAAATCGCAGGGCAGGTTGCCGCCGCGCTGGCAACGGTGAAGTTGTAGGAAAACGGGTTAGCCGCGTCTTGCAGTCCCGGAGGGACATTTGATAATAGCCCAGCGATTTATCGCTGGGGAGCTGGGGAGAATCATGTCTTGCGAGTCCCGTAGGGACGGTTGAATCGAAGACTCGATTGCGGCGTTGCAAGGTCAGTCGTCCCTACGGGACTCATTTTACCCGTTTTCATGATCTTCTGTCCCACCAATGAATTGGTGGGCTATTCTCGATCGTCCCTCCGGGACTGGCAAGCCGCGCCATCCGCATCAAACCTTCGACACCTGGCTGAGCAAATCGAGCACCGTGGCGCGGATCTTCGTGGCGGCTTCGACCTCCAGGCAGCTACTTCGGGCGGGCCAGGTCTCGTAGCCGCCCAGCTTGTGCTGCTCGGGCGTGGGCAGGTAGCCGTGGTAGCCGTTGGCCAGCTCGATCACAAAGGTCGGCCGCAGCGGACTGGCCTTCTTGATGGCCAGGCCGGTCGCCGCGAATACCTCGCACGGAATGGCGCCGATGCCCAACTCGCCAACCCGCAACGCCTGGAGCTTGATCCGAACGGTCGGCGGATATTTGCCGAGCAGGATTGCTTCGTGGGCGTAGATTTCGGCCCGGCGGCGTTTCTTCTGAGTGTTGGAAAGGACCTCCTTGGCCCAGGCGAGCCGGGCCTTGTCGGGTCGCCGTACCCCGAGCTCGATCTGCTTCTCGCGCATCGCCAGCGAGACTCGATCGCGGTGATCGACCGTTTTGAAAACGCGGTATACTTCGTCGGCCAGCATGTCGGCCACTTCGCGCATCCAGGTGTAAGGCGGCTTGCGGGGTGCCGGCTCGCGGAAGCTGAAACCGTTGCTGATGTCGCCGCTGGTGCCGTTGGACATGATGCCCACAAACGGCGGCTTCACGTCGCCGGCCCCCAGCAGTTGGCCGATCCGCTCGGCAAACATGCCGAAATAGTCGGCACTGACCTCTCCCCGCTTGAACCCGCCACAGTAGTGAATCCCGAAATTGGCCAAAAGCGCCAGCGGGCGGCCGTCGGCATGTTGCACGGATAGAAACGAGACGTCCGGATCGACCGGCCCGGCCGGCTTCAGCCGGTTGGGACCTCCCCGCCGGGGATTCATTTTCACGCGATCGCCGGTTCCACCGAACGGATCGGTGAGCACGGTTCCGGGTTTCATCAGCCAGCGACGATTGTGGACCAGCTCCGGCTTTTGACCCACGCCCCAGCCGACCCGGGCCGGTGCCAGGTTGTCGATCGCCCGAGATACGCTCTCGGCCATGCCCTCGGCCAAGAGCTCGAAATACCGTTTGTCGGCCTCGCCCTGGCCGATTCCGATTCGCGGGGCACTGTGGGTGTGGGTGGCCGACATCATCATGTGGTCGGTCGGGAGCCCGGTCCGACGATGGGCCAACTCCTTGGCCCGGTCGAACACCTTGCGGAGGATCGTGGTCAGGTCGCTCACGACGATAGCCACTCGCTGGGAGCCGTTGTCGAGCACGAGGCACCGTGCGTGGAGTTTGTCGTGGACGCTTTTGGCGGGCCCAATCTTCATCACGTATCCGTCGAGCGAGACATCCGGCCCGGGCGTGATGTCAACGGCCGCCGCCCCGGCCCGAAGCGGCCCGGCCGGCTCCGCCCGCGCCGAGCCGCCAAAAAGGAGCGCTCCGCCGGCCAGCGAGCCGGTCGCCGTTGTCAAAAAATCGCGTCGACTTACGTTATCATTGCATGCCATGGCTGCACCTTTCGGGGACCAAAGATTCGCCGAACAACGATGTTGGATTCCAAGAGACACCAATGGGCCCGCCCGGAGGGGCGGTATTTCGTCATCCATGGCGTTCTAACCCGGCCCTTCCGGGCGGGGCTATGTGGTTCATACCGAAAGCGCGAAGCGGCTCTTGGACAAATTCTACGGAAACGTCAACTTCAGCACGTACGCCTCCCACTCCTTTTTGAAGGCGTCCATGTCGTCGCGGCCGAGGACCGCTTGAAGAGTATTATAGCCGGTGGAATCCGTTTTGCGAGCCGCGTGGAAGCGATGATAGAACTTCCGCAGAAGGCCATGCTCTTGCAGGTAGTAGCACAAGTAGCGGGCCTGGGCGTAGTTGGTGCCCTTGTCGTCGTTGTAGAACTGGTGCGTGGTGGTCGAACAAAGGGTCGCAAACGAGGGAACCCGCTTCTTGCGAATTGCTTTCTGCAAGCCGGCCAGTCGCCAGTTGGTGTGACCGATTATGCGGCCGTCTCGCTCGCCCGACTGCTCGTATAGCGAGCCAAGGCCTTCGTTGAACCAGGCGGGGCACTCGGGGAAGTTGGCCGCCACGAATGGGTGCACGATCTCGTGGACCAGCGTGCCGCCGCCCGTGGCAATGTTCATTACCAGGGCCCGGTCCGCGTGCGAATAATATCCGAACGGCGTGGTTGGTCGGGTGCGGAAGATTCGGCTGGCATGCTTTTCATAGCTGGCCTTGTCTTTGAAAAGCCAGATGTCGAGGATCTCCGCCGGGTCCTTGGTGAAATAGGCCGCTTTGAGCTTGTCGACCGCCCACTTTACCGTGCTCAGCGAGCGCCGCTTGACCGTTGCCGGCGGCTCGTCGCCAATGACCACAAAGGGCGGTTGGATGACTATCGCAAACCCCTGGCCGGGGATCTTCTTCTTGAGCTTCATCAGGTGCTGTGCGTAGTCGGCGGGCGTGAAGCTATCCGAGGTTTTGCCCGAGCTGAGCCGGCCCGGCTCCATGCGAATGCGAACGAGCGTCCACTCTCGGGCGTCGTATTTCAAAGGCCAGAGCGATAGAAACGCGGCTCGCTTCATGCGGCGATAGGCCCCGCGTTCGTCGGCCGGCTCGTTGTAGATCACCTCGTCGGATTTCGCATCGTAGCCGAGGACCAGGCGGAAATGCTCGGGCGATTCGGCCCCGCCGTCGTAGTGCATGCAGACAAT
>Ga0180432_10003008_pt1 | contig 24621 bp, 23 predicted proteins | sample SS_ome_10_FD_132414 | JGI IMG/M metagenome (GOLD analysis project Ga0180432, IMG submission 132414) | Hypersaline lake sediment archaeal communities from the Salton Sea, California, USA - SS_1_MS_2 metaG | ecosystem: Environmental > Aquatic > Non-marine Saline and Alkaline > Hypersaline >... | reverse complement strand
TAATAAAAGTTTGAATCTTCTTGCTCTCTTAAAGTATAAATCATCTTCAAATATTTTACTAATACCTTTTTCTACCTTAGAAATAGTATCCTTATTAAAGATACTAAAATTTTCCCTTTTTGAAAATTTTAGTATGCTTTTAGGATTAGCATTTATACCTAAATTCATTTCTTCAAGTCTATTTGCATAGAAAGCTTGATCCATCAATAAGGGTATTGCAATTTGAGGCTTACCCCACCACAAACCTTGCATAACAGTTCCCTGTGAACCAGTATTTATACTTAAATCACACAACTTAGATAAATGCATCCCTGGTACATACTTTCTAATAATTAACCTATCACTCTCAATTTTAAATTGATTTGTGTCAAAATTTGGACCAAGACCAACAATACATTTATAATTTAATTTAAAAATAATATTAATTAATTTTTCATAGATATCTTTATCAAAAATACTTCCCCCAAACATCAAATATATTAATTTATCATTACCTTTAAATTTAACTATAGTATCTTCTGTAATACCTGTATCCATCTTTTCAAATCCTTCCCAAAATATTGGTCCTACATAATACATATTATTTCTTCTACCTCTCGGTGGTTGAGTATATCTATCTGAAGGTATAATAACTCCCATTGGTTTATAAACCTCGTTTCTAGATTCGAAATCCCATCTTATACCTAATCTTTTATAAACTTTCATAATTTCATTTAAGTATAGAATAATAAATTTTTTCTCAAATATTGGTCTTAAAAACCAATTTAGTAACTTGTCTTTCATTCTTTCTGTCGACAACGAAATCCCCATTAACCCCTTAGAATAATCTCCTAAATATTGTATATCCATAATACTTACTACTGGTATTCCAGTAGCATAATATACATAAGGTCCGAATATAGCCGGAGCAGAAACAACAACATCAGGTTTTATCTCTTTAGTAGCTTTTATTTCTGAACTGAACCATTCATAAATTTTATCTTGTTTACTTGCTAAAAAATTAACCGACTGATCATCTGGATCATTAACATTTATCTCAGGATAAACAGATACAACTTTATATCCACTATTCTTTATAAAATCATACCTTCTATTACATGAAGTAAAATAAACTTCATGACCTCTACTTTCCAGTACATCTGCAACTGAGAAACAACGAATAGTATGAGCTATTGAACTACTAGTTATAGGTGTAAATAATACTTTCACATAGTTATATACTAAATACTTTCCTACTACAATACCAATTTATATAATAAAATAAAAGTATTAATTATGAACTTCAACATCAAAACACCTCTTTATCCAACATCCAACTTCCACCTAATCATTTTTATACTTTCTTTTTTAAGCCTTTTAAAAGACCTAACACTAGTCGCATAATATTCACCCGCATCTTTCAATTCATATCTAGGCTTATTTTCGCTCTTAATTTTCTCTTCAGCACTCCTTGTATAAACATCGAATCCTAAATCCCACATCATTTGTGATTCTGTTGCACCTTCATAAGCAATCATTTTCAATATTTCATATTTTAATCTAGCAGTAGTTCTTTTCTTACCGTTATCATTAGGCTTAAAGTATTCAATTGAAGATTTAATTAGTTTTTTTAAGATATTAACCCTTGATGTTCCCTTTTCTATTGATAATTTTTTCACCTTATTTAATTCCAATAATTTACTATTCTGAAGTTTATTCGGAGATGAGTAATATTTTAAAGTTAAATACACATCTTTATAATTAATAAAAAATCTTTGAGCAACAATTGACAATTTATCTGCTACATTATTCAAGAATTTTATATCCTGAATAGAATAAACTTCACTACTCTTCTTAAAGCCTAGAAAAACCAATCCTATAAATATATCGTCTTTAATTATAGGAATTATTATATTTATTTCTCCTCTTTCAATAAGCTTTACTAAACGGTTAATTTTACAATTAATATTTTTCGACAATTTTTGTCTTACCTCCTCATATACTATAGTTTTGTCTTTCAAATCAGAACCTTTAATTTCTTTAACCAATAATAATATTTGTTTTAACAGATTTTTCGAATTATACGAACACGAACTATTAAATGTAAATCGATCATTTATACAGTATAAAATACTAACAACTTTCGTGTTAAAATTTTTCTTAAGCTCACTTATTATTTTATTTAAAATAATATCTATATCATTTTCAGAAGATATAACATTCTGTACCTTCTCTATACTATTTGATGGATTATATTCATAAAACAAAAACTTTTCCTCAAATTTATCTTTTAATATTTTATTCAGTCCCATAAATAAAAACACATAAAAAATGGACAATATAAAATATATTAGTAATTCAGTAAAATCTAATTTTTCTCTTTTAAATATATAACTAATAATAAATAATATTATGGTATTTATTACTACGTGAACTATAAAGTATAAAAAATTACATACATAATACCTTGTATTATAATATCTGTATTTTACAATAACATAAAAGAGTATGCCTAGCATAAGTATAACTCCTAATGGTCCTATCCATATATATTCATAGTTATCAAAGATCGGAAATATTATATTAAATGGTACACTAAAAAAGAATGCTGGTAACGTTGCTAATAAAACATATTTTATCTGCTCTCTGATTAATCCCTTTGATCCAAGAAAATTTCTATATATATTATAAAAACCAAAAAGCATAAATAGTATAAACCATAATACCCATATAAGATATAAAATTCCTAGATCAACATAATTTCCCTCTTCACTTACATAAACCTCCTTAATGAATAAATCGGTAGTAAATATAGATATTGATAAAAATAAAGTAGGCAATATTAAAATTAATTTTTCTAAAAAAGAAATATTAATCTCCTTAGGGAATAATTTAGAGAAATAATAGAATAATGGAGGAATAATAATACCAGTTATATAAATTAATCTATCCCAAGTAACGGTACATTTATAAGTAGTACAACTTTTAAATAATCCTAACGAAAATGACCATATAGATGCTAATAAAGCCAATAAAGCATAAATCATATAATAATTTTTATTTGTTCTCTTAATAAAAATTATTATTATTACTGGTATAACAGATACTGCAATAAGAATATCTATAATACTAGTGATATACATAATACTACTACTTAAAAATTGCTAATAATTACTATAAGATTATACCACAATCTTCAATCTCAATTAAATAATAAAATATCTATCACTAACCTCACCTTACTATCGGTACCACTCCTACAAAATCCCTTATCTCAAGAAACATTTCCATCCAGAGAGGCTGGACAGAATCAACTGAATATGGAGCACCTTTTGGCTGTTCGAGCTTAATTAACATTACAAACTTAGGATTATCTGAAGAATCCCACCCTACAAATGTAACATTTACCTTATCTTCAGCATAACTTAATCCATTATCATCCAGAAGTGAAGCTGTCCCTGACTTACCAGCTAACTTATAATTATTTAACTCTTTAAAAAACCATTTCGAACCATTTCGGCTAAATACTTCAGTTAACATCTCATTAACTATCATTGCGCTTTCTCTCGTTATAGGTTCACTTATTACTTGAGGCTCAATTTCAATAACCTTTTCCTCGTCATAAATTTTAGAAACAATATAAGGTTGCATCCTCTTGCCTTTATTTGGAATTGCAGAAACTGCTGATGCAATTTGCAATGGTGTTGCTGAATACCCCTGCCCATAAGAATAAGCTGCTAGGTCTGCAATATTCCACTTTTCCCCTTCTTTTAATACACTTGTAGATTCTTCGGCTAAACCAACATTTGTTTTATATCCAATACCAAATTCTCTCAAATAATTATATAAATTTTCTGCACCTACCTTTTCTGCTGTCAAATAAGCTCCTATATTATCGCTATAAGCCAGAACATCAGTTAGATCCATCGCTGGTGCTGGATCTCTACTAGCAGTACATAATTCTTTATCACTTGTTAAATCCATACAACCTTCGTGATGATCAAATATCTCAGTATCCGGAGTTACTTCTTTTAAATCAATTGCTGCTGATGCTGTAAAACATTTTCCAACTGAACCAAATTCATATGGATCTGCTACAGCTTTATTAATAAAAATATTAAACTTATCTACTTCCCAATACCGACCAGGATCATAATTCGGATAATTGGCCATAGCTAATACTGCACCAGTTCTTGGGTCTATTACTACTACTGTACCGTTTTTAGCTTCCCACCTTTCTACACCCTCCTGTATTTTTCTTTCAACAACTTCCTGTAGACCTCTATTAATTGTTAACCTTATACTTCTACCCACTTTGGGATATATAGGTTCATATTCACCTGTTAAAATCTGATTTCCAAAACTATCAGTCTCTTCGATTATATATCCTTTCTTCCAAGCCAAGTCTCCATTCCAATAACCTTCAACTCCATTTCTACCCACATCTTCGCCTAATGAATTTTTTCCGACAAATCCAATCACATGGCTTGCAAGATATTCATCTGGATAAATCCTTTGCTCAGAAGGTTCAAAATGTAAGCCTTCAATTACTCTATCATTATTCTTATCAGTTCTTAAATCCTCCAGAGTTTCTTTATCTTCAACAGATACTTCTCTCTTAACAACTGTATACACAATATCAGAATTAAGCTGATCTCTTAATTCTTCCTCCTCTAAATCCAATACTTCACTTACTTTAACAATAAATTCTGACTTAGTCTGCCTTAAAAGCTCTTCAGCATACTCTATCTCAGGAAGATAAGCATATACATCATATACTGGTACACTATAAGCTAAAGGCGAACCGTCTGAAGATAATATAGAACCACGAAGAGATGCTAACTGTGAATCCTTGACTCTTTGATTTGCTAATACTCTGTATCTATCATATTCAAATATTTGCCAACGAAACAAGAATACTATTATTACACAAACGATAAGTACAAACCCTATATAAACAAATTTTATCCTCCACAATGATACTTGTTTAAGCATTTAAATATATTTATTTTATAATTCTATTTATATACTAATACAATTATAAATATTTTGTAAATTCACGAAGACTTTATTCTAAGAAATTTATTTCGAACTTATAGTAGCACTTGGAGTAATATATTCCACATCTCCAACATTAACCATACCTAACTCCTCAGTTGCAAGCTCTTTTATCCTTACTAATGACTGTTTTTGACTTATTTCAGCTTCTAATAATTCATTTTCCAAAATTACCTCTTTCTGCTCTTTTCTTATCTGAGCGACTTCCTTTCCTCTTGTACCAAATATAGATAGAAATGCTAACTGAGATAACATTGTTATTATAAGTATTATTGCTAAAACTATTAATAAACTTGGTCTAAATTTTGATTTTATTTTACTATCTGTCATTGGCAGCTTCTAATTTTTTAAATGCACGTAATTTAGCACTTCTTGATCTATTATTCTTCTGAATCTCATAATCACCTGGTACTATTGGCTTTCTATTTATTTTTTTAATTTTATTTTCTTTCTCTTTGTTTTTAATAAATTCTTTAACTATCCGATCCTCACCTGAATGAAAACTAATAATCACCATATTATTACCAGCAGCGAGTGAATCAAGAGCTTGGGGCAGCATACTTTGCAGAGAACTAAGTTCAGAATTAACTGCTATTCGGAGTGCTTGAAACACCCGCATCGCCGGTTTTATCCAATAAGATTTACTATGCCTATACAACTGGCTTTTGTCATTCTTATTGGAATGATAACTCTTACCTTTTGAATAAAAAGGCAAGGCTTTCTTAATAATATTTGTAAGGTGCAATGTTGTTTTTATTAGTTTCTTTTTTCTTTCTTTAATAATTTCATTAGCAATTCTCTTAGCGTAAATCTCATCATTCTTTAAAAATAATCCTTCTAATTCATTTTTATATAAACCATTTACTAAATCTGACGCTTTAACTTTCAAAGTCTTATCCATTCTCATATCCAGTGGACCATCTTTCATATAACTAAACCCTCTTTTTTCATCTTCTAACAAATCAGATGATATACCTAAATCAGCAAGTATCCCATCGACTCTATCTACTTTTAATTCATCCAAAACTGATCTTAACTCTTTGAAATTTTCTCTAATCAAGAACAGCTCTAAGTTTCGTTTTTTAAATGATCTATCTAATTTCTTCCAATTATTATTAATTAAATATTTCTCGAATCTCTTAATTGCTTCTTCATCAATATCAAAACATACTATTTTACCCCCATCTTTTTTTAAAATTTTTATAATTTCTAGAGTATGTCCTCCTCCTCCTAGCGTACAATCGACATAAATTCCTTTCTGAACATTTAGTAAATCTATACTTACTTTTAAAAGAACTGGTTTATGTATACTTTTCATCAGTCCAACCAATATTAATTATTTTTACTCTCAACACTTTCCTTTAGCTTCTCAGCTATCTTTGAAGCTTGTGGTTTAACCATATCCATTCGTTTCTCCCATTTATCTTTATCCCATATCTCTACCCAATCCCCTAAACCTACAAAAACAACTTCCTTCTTTATTTCAGAAAATTTCTTAAGATTCATTGGTAAAACAAATCTTCCTTGATTATCACATTTGACCTCTTGAGCTCCACCTATTAAAAATCTCCTTGTATCTCTAACTGGGCTTGTAGTAAATGGCTTATCATCAAATATCTGTAATAAATTTCTCCACTGACTTTTGTTTACCAATATCAAGCAATCTTCATAACCTCGTGTGACAATTACTTCGTCTCCTAATATTTCTCTAAATTTTTTTGGAAGAGCTACCCGATTCTTCTCTCCTAGTTTATTTAAAAATTCCCCTATTAACATTATTCTTATTATTAATTATAATTTTCACCACTTTTCACCACCTATCACCATCCTAAATTATAAATATATAGATGTCAAGTATAATAGTAGATAAAATCAAAAAATATAATAAGGGGGAATTTCCTAATAAATGAATATACTTATAATAATTGTAGAATTATTTTAAACATAATTTATTATTCTGCTTAAAAATCTTTCAAATTCTAGTACCCATATTCTTCTAATAAAGACTCATAATCAATATTTTCATCGTAACTATAATCATTGACATCATAAGTAAAATCTCCAAATAATTCGTCTAAAGTATGGTATTCAGTTGGTGCTTCAATCTCAACATCAACATTATAATCCCATAATTCAATAACTATATCATAAGTTACATCGGTCTCTTCAATATACACTCTAATCTTATGTACTTTTTCACTATCTTTGCCAAGACAAACAACTAGCTCCATATTTTCAAGATCTTCAACAATCTCATTAATTTCCTCTTCAGTATATTCCTCTTCATATATCTCATTATATCTAATTAATAAATCCTTCATTTCTTCTTGATTCCAATGCATTTTTACACACTCGCAGTTATTTCCTTCTACATCTTCATTATCAAGAATTTCAGCATTTTTAACAACTACATCATCTGTTACAAATTCCATTAATTTATCTATATCTTCTTCGGTTATCTCATCTTCTTCTGTTTTATAAGCAAAATTCTCATCTTCCTCTTCTGCTCCCCCAAACATCTCATCTACATCTTCTACATCACTTGGTTCAATATAGATCCATTTTTCGCTAAATGAACCCAAATATATATCTAACATTGAAGATAGAGAAGTGAATCTTACATATGCATCTTCTCCAATAATTCTACAATCACCTTCTATATCCATATCAGTATCTTCATAATCGGTATCAATAATAAAAGAGGTCTCCATCTTTTCACCTCCCACTTCAGTAAAATCCATAGCTCCATCTAATGTCATAGCAAAACTATCATACTCTGAAACCTCTGTTAAAGGAGTAATTTCAAAATCTATACTATACTTCAAGCTATCAACAGATTCATAATCTTCTATAAATTCATTAATATACTCTTCAGATATAGCATTCTCTGTAAAAGATGAAGCTAAACTTTCATCTTTCATCATAAAGGGCATCAAATTTCCTATTAGAGTTGATGCTGCTTTTTCGGTTGCTTTAGATGCTTCAGTTTTTGGATCAGCTATTAGCTCTGTAATCTTATCAACTATATTTGAAATTATAGGTATTTCTGTATCTGTATAATATGCATAAACACCAAGTCCTCCTATTGCTAATATTATTAGAGCTATAATGCTGCAACAACATGCACACATCAAACCTCTTTTCCTGCCTTTTGTTTTTTCCGGTGGATCTAAAACAGTTGGATCTCTTTTAGGTTGAACATTTGGAGCCGCAGCCTGTTGAGTACTCTTTTGTGATTGTTGGTTTTGGATATTCTGCTTCTGAGACTGAGTATTAACATTAGAAGCTTGTGATTGATTATTACTTTGAACTTCTTTATCTTGTGCTAGTGGAACTGGAGCACCTTGTGTATTATTTTGCATCTTATTAAATTTTAAAAGTTAACTTGAAATAGTATATAATTCAATAAATTTAAAAGCAAATTTATGGTGACAATCTCTCTACATCTCTAGGAAATAATGTTGCTTCCCTGACATTTTTAAAATTAAATATTTTTTGAGTCATTCTTTCCAGTCCAAATGAAAAACCAGCTTCTGGAGGCATACCATATTTAAATGCTTGAAGATAACCTTTATATTTTTCCTCTTTTAGATTAAGTTTTTTCATATTTTCAACAAGTTTGTCATACTTTTCAATTCTCACAGTTCCAGAAAGCCATTCTATACCGCGGCACAATAAATCATAACTTAAGGATTCATCAGTATTATCCTTATCATTCCATGTATAGAAGTTTTTATCTTTATAGAAATGTGTAACCCAAACAAGATCACTTCCATATTCTTCTTTTATTATTTTGCAAATCTCTCTTTCATCTTCTGGATCCAAATCTAATTTCCTTTTTGATGTTTTACCCGTCTTCTTCTCAATAATTTTCAAGACTTCTTTAATCTTAATCTCCGGTATCCCATCTTTGGGAATTTCAGGTAATTCTGCTTTATTTAATTCTAATTCTTTCTCATTTTCCTTTTTAATTGCGCCAAAAACATCATTAACTACCTTTTCACATACTTTAAAAACCTGATGATAATCGTTAACAAAGGCCATTTCCGCATCCATATGTGTCAACTCAGTCAAATGCCTTGATGTGTGATGTTTCTCTGCTCTAAATACTGGTGTAATTGTAAATACTCTTTCAAAAGCTCCTATCATAATCTGTTTGTATATTTGAGGGCTCTGGCAAAGATATGCTTTTTTATTGAAATACTTAACCTCAAACACATCAGCACCGCTTTCTGATGCAGCTTCCATTAAAACAGGGTTTCTAAATTCAATAAAATCCTGCTTTCTTAGACTTTCTCTAAATGCTTTTAAGATTGTTGCTTGAACCTTAAAAACCGCTTGAAGTTTTCTATTTCTAATTGTAATAGGACGGTAATCTAATATAGTATCAAAATTTGCAAAAATATCTTCTTTGTTATATTCGACAGGTGGTATATACTTTACTGGTGTAATAATAGTAATCTTCGGTTCTATTATCTCAATACCTAAATCAGTCTGCCCTGATTTTTGCACTTTTCCAGTAATCTCCAAAACTGTACCTACCTGCATATCTTTGATCTTCTTTAATTCCTTTTGATCTTCAATTACAATTTGTATATATCCTTTTCTATCACGAAGTATTAAAAAATTAATCTTTCCTAATTCTCTCAGCTGATTCATCCATCCTTTAACCAGAACTTTCTCGCCAATTTTCTTTTTGCACTGTTTTGATAATATTCTTTTCATGATAATACTTTAAAATTATATATTAAATATTTTATTTTAAAATCAATAAAAATAAAAGGTCCTTATCTAAATACCATAATTATAGTACTTAAGAAAGGACCCTTTAATCAGGCGGTGCCACCTTTTATTCTGAAAAACTCAGCACTCGTTATAATTTATTAAGTTTTTTATCACTTTAATTCTGCAGTGTTTTCACTTGTTCACTGCTCACTTGTATTTCTTAATGCTGTATTTTCATGTATCTGTATATCACGCATACGAACAACTCCATTATCAGCATAAATTTCAAATATAAATTCGATAAAACAATAATCAGTAGAAGCTAATAAATCGGCATTTCCGGTGCCTAACTGTTTACTTAGTTTAAGGAGATATGTCCTCTTAGTAGAATCATTTCTTAAACCAAATATCTGTATGAATCCCACCCTTAACTCATGAATTCCTTCATTTGGAATAGTTAATCTAAAACTACCACTAGAAGAAGCATAACATCTACCATTTGTAAAAGACTGAGCTAAATTATCTGGAATATATAATAGATTGAAATTTCCATCATAGAATACATATGGTAAATTATCTAAATGCCTTCGTTTAATTTCTACCGTTACTTCACCTTTATACATATCATGTGGCAAAATTTCTATCTCTAATTTAATCAATTGAAAAAGTCGTCTCAAAGCTTCTGTAGTATTCCCAGTTTCTACAACTGAATCCCAATTTAAATTCAAAGACCTTTGGTCATCTAAAGCTATATTTCTATTCTCAAATCCAGGACCAGCTATTTTAGTTGTTTCAGACATTTTATAAAAAAATATAATATATTATTATCTATGTTTTCTTTAAATATCATAAAACGAATCTTTTAATTCCCATTTTGTAATTCCTTTCCTATCTTCAACTATAACATTATACCTCTTTTTTAATTCATCTCTCAAATCATCAGCTCTTTTCCAATCTTTATTTTTTCTTGCATCTTCTCTTTTCTTTATCAATTCTTCGATTTTCTTTTTAATCTTATCACTAATTTTATCTTTACCTCTCTTAATAAATTTTAATCTTAAACCAAAAACTCTATCAAAATCCAATATTGTATAATATTTTTTAATATCATCTTCATCAGATTTTACTAAGTCCCACATTACCGCAATAGCTTTAGGAATATTTATATCATTTTCAAGTGCTTTAATAAACCTTTGTTTCCATTCTACAAGTATCCCCTTCTTTTTAGAGTTTTTACTCATCATTTCATAATCGTTAAACATCCGCTTATCGCTTTCCGCTTCTTGTCTAGTATTGATTAATAATCCTTTAATCTCATTAATTAACTTTTCCCTCGCATTTCTAGCACTTTCCAAATTTTTCCATGAAAAATTTTGTTTAGTTCTATAATGTGCCTGCAAATAAAAATATTTTAAATCTAAAGGATCAAAACCTTTCTTCTCAATATCTGCTAAAGTATAAGCATTACCAAGACTTTTACCCATTCTTCCTCCATCAACAGTTAAAAAAGCATTATGCATCCAGTAATTTGCCATAGGTTTGCCAAAAGCTGATTCAGATTGAGCCATCTCAGATGGATGATGAACCTTAATATGATCCTCTCCTCCAGTATGTATATCAAAAGGTTGCCCAAGAAATTCTCTGCTCATCGCGCTGCACTCTATATGCCAACCGGGATATCCTTTACCCCACGGGCTATCCCACTGCATCTCATGTTTCGGCTGATTTAACTGCCAAAGACGAAAATCAGCTTGATGTTTTCTATCAGGATCATCTTTATAAGCTCTTTCCCCAGCCTGCATATCTTCAAAACTCTGCCCTGTCAAATCTTCATATTTGGAAAATTTCTTAATATCAAAATAAACAGCTTCTTTTGTTTTATATGTATATCCTTTTTCTTCTAACTTCTTTATTAAATCTATTTGTTCTTTAACATATTCAGTAGCTCTAGGTAGATGATGAGGCTTCAATATATTAAGTTTTCCAAAACTACTGCTAGGATAATTTTTATTATTCTTATCATAATCTTTCCCAAATGTAGAATTTATATATTTCTGGGCAACATCCCAAACTGTTATACCTTCTCGTTTTGCTGCTTTTTCCATACGATCAAGACCATCCTCTGTATCAGTAATTTCTATTTTCTTACCTGTTTTCTTTATCATCTCTTTCTGTAAATCAGAAAGTGTTAAATGCCCAACATCTGTTATATTCATTACCTGAGTAACTTTATATCCCAAATATTCAAATGATCTTCTAAGTAAATCTTCAAAAACATATGCCCGTAAATTTCCAATTGTTACATAATCATATACTGTCGGTCCGCAGTTATACATACCAACCTTTCCTTTCTTTATAGGCTCATATGGAATAAGTTTCTTTTTATATGTATGGTAGAGTTTTAGCATAATAAATACATTTAAATTTATCCTTTATTTTATACTAGAATTAAAAATTATTCCAAAAACAAATCTGTACTAAAATATTTTTCTATTCGGTCAGGTGATATTACAACTAATTTTCCATCTTTTATTTTTTCTGCAGTTTCTATAGCCTTATAAACTGCTGCTCCAGTACTTATTCCAATAAACAATCCCTCTCCTCTTACAACTTTTTTAACTGTCTTTATTGCATCTTTCCTTTTAACATAAACAATACCAGCTAGATTTTTTTCTTCCAATAAAGGTGATACTTCCTCCTCTTTGAAATTAACAAGTCCATCTATGTTATCCTTTTTGTCGGGTTGAATACCTATAATATTAACAGAATACTTTTTAAAAGCATTTAAAAGTCCTAAAAAGGTTCCACCTGTTCCAATAGCCGTAAAAATATGAGATACATCTGGAAGATCATGAATAATTTCCCTTGCAGTTTGAATAAAGTGAATATTCGGATTATTCTTATTTGAAAACTGGTCAGCGAACCAATATTTATCTTTATTTTCCTTACAAATCTTAATTGCTCTTTTTCTAGCGCCCATTTCTCCTTTACAAGATTTAGTTAATATCAAATTTGCACCCATTATTTTTATTAACTTCTTTCTTTCTTCACTTGCATCTTCAGGCATTACAATAGTAACTTTATAACCAAGAACAGCTCCAATAAATGATAGACTTATTCCCATGTTCCCACTTGTTACTTCAAGTATTTCTTTACTTTTTGTTAACTCTCCCTTCCTTTCTGCTGCTCTTATTATGTTTAATGCAACTCTATCCTTAATAGAACCACTTGGGTTAAAGCCTTCTAACTTAAGCCAGATTTCCACATTCTTCTTTTTAATAATTTTATTTAACTTCACCAAAGGTGTGTTTCCAATATGATGAAGTATATTTTCTTTTCTCACAAAGTAATTAATAAAATTTTATATAAATCTAAAATTATCATATTGAGAATTTTATTAGCTTGTTTATATTTATTTTTATTTGGAAAATTTATTGAAGCAAATACACAGAAATAAGCCAATAATTAATTTTTTGGCTCACAACAATCGAAGAAATTGTTATCTATGTTTTTGAGTATCATATAGATATTTTAACACAATTTACTTCATTTATGAAATTTAGATTAAATCAGCTGATTCCTTTACCTGCCCATCTTCGCTAAAGCTACGATTGATAAACCCACTTTAATTTACAAGTCAAGACAGGTAATAAAGCTCTAATATAATTTTTCACAATAGTTTACTATACTAAGATAGTATAAATCTTAGGGTTTTAGGGAAATGTTACTGCGGTGGTATTTTTGTATAACGATTGTTTACTGGATCAATTAACATTTCCCTAATCTTTTTTTTGGGTATTTTTCGAGACCAAAAAATACCCTGTTTTTGTATAAAGAAATATCTTCAATTATTAACTTTATAAACTTTTACAAAAAAGTTCTAAGATCTATCTTACAAATAAATGTTACTTTATTACCTGCCCGCAATGCTATACGAAGTATTACGGGTCACGTAAAAATTCTATGTTGTTGGCAAGCCTGCCTTGACTCAAAACGCGAGACAGTTAATGTAATGCATTCTTTCCTGCTTAATCGAAACGTCTTTTAATTTCTAATTAATCTTTACACAACCATCTGAATTCATATGCCCCAATCGTTAAGTTACCTCTCTTTAATGTAGCACTATGAATTATATCTTTATAATCGCTGTTTAAATAATATTTCTGTTTCTTATTTAAAAAATTTATAAGAACTAATAGCTTTTCATTCTTATTTTTACGTTCAAAACACAACATGTATTTATTTGACTTTAGTAACTTAAACTTTCCATTCCCAAAGATATTATACTTTTTTCTAATACTTATTAACTTCTTTAATTTATTGAAAATTTCATTTTCCCTTGTACCTTCTTGTTTCCTTTTCTGTCTCATTTTATCTGTAATCTCAAGTCTTTTTATAAATCTGCTGTCCATCTTCTTTATTGGATTATCTTTATAAGCATAATTATTTGATAATCCAAGCTCTTCACCCTGATAAAATTGCGGTATCCCACCGACAGACAGCTTAAAAGCATTCATAAGCATTATCTTCTTTACTACAACCGACTTATCCTTCCCTCCTTTTGCAATATCTCCACCCAAAAGACTCCACTTGGTTCCGCTGACCGCATTTCCATATTTATCTATTTTTGGTTTAAATCTAAATGGAATCCCTTTATCTTTACTTGTTAAATTTCTAAACAAATATCTAGTAGCTTCTATTCCATCTCTGCCTTTAAAAATTTCTCCTAGTGTTAAAAAACTAACTTCATCATGATTTACATCAAAAGTTATCCATTCACAATAATCGGGTATTTTTCTTCTTCTATTTAACACTTTTTTCAATGAAACTGATTCTTTCTTTATCATTGAATACCATAGTGCAGGCATTAGAATAAAATCATATGCTAATTGAGCAGTATTGCCATTATTAAAATATTTATTCAATTGTTTTATTCCCACACAGGCTTCAACAAGAATCGCACTTTTTGGAGCTGCTTTTTCTAAAGCATACCTAAAAATTTGAATAACTTTATAAACTTGTGGACTGCTGAAACAATCTGTACCTTTTTCCTTCCACATATGCGGTATAGCATCAAATCTAAAAACATCGACTCCGCAGTTTGCAAGAAAAAGTATATTTTCAATCATACCTAAAAGAACATCAGGATTTCTATAGTTTAGATCCCACTGCGAAAAATCATTATATTTCTTTCCTTTAAATGGATACCTTGAATAAAATGTAGCCCATACATATTCATCAATCTCTGGAATATAATCCCAGTGTCCTGGAGCAAATTCTGGGAAAATATCAATTACTTTCTCCCACGATTTTCCTGTTTTGGTTTCATCTATAATGTAATAGTTTCTATACTTTTTACTCCCGGCTTTTAATTTTTTTGCCCATTTATGTTTATCTGAAGTATGATTTAATACTAAATCAAAAGTAATCATAATCCCTTTTTTATGCGCTTCATTCGTCAATCTTTTAAAATCATTAATCGTTCCTATTCTATAATCAATATCTCTATAACTATCTACTGCAAAACCAGCATCACCAGAATTTTTTAAACATGGAAGAATATGTATATTAGTAACTCCCAGCTCCTTTAGATAATTCAGTCTGTTTATCAAACCTTTTAATTTATCACCTTCTTTATCATCACAGTTAAAAAGATCTGCATAAAGTATATACATGATATTATTATTCTGCTTATACCAAAGTTTTTCAATTCTTTTATCCCATTTTTTTAAACTATTTGGACGTTTGTTTTTATAAACAGAAATAATATCATGAAGTTTTCGTCCAAAATCCTCCCTTGAAGATGGATAAAGAGATTTTAAAACCGATCTTAATTCTTTCTTTGTAATTGACATACCTGCAATGAATTATAGCTACATTATATATATACATAATTTTATTTGCAAAAACCACTCTATAACTTTTCTTAAAAATAAATTATTTTACGTGCTATTTCTATCACTTCTCCGTTTAAATAATATTAGGGATATTTAATTTTTAATATTAAAAATAATGCAGGGCAAAAAAATTGGAATTATAGATCATTATTATTCAAAAATAGGAGTCGCTGTACTTAAACTTAAAAATGGCAATTTAAAAATAGGAGACAAGATAAAAATTGCCGATCAACAAGGAAATGAATTATTTGAACAAGAGGTTACCTCAATGCAGATCGATGGAAAAGATGTTCAGGAAGTAAATAAAGGAGATGACTTTGGTATGAAAGTTGACCAGAAAGTTAAAGAAGAGTATGAGGTTCATAAAGTAAAGGAAGAATAGGACTTATAAGATTTTTTGAAACAATCTATTTTCTTGATAATATATCACAACTCATTTTTGACTTTTGTCCCATAGTTGGTATAATCCATATATATTATTTATATTAATATGTCTGTATTTTCGCCTGATACAACTATCGAATCAGAAACTACTACAGTTCGAATTGGTAGTAAAGTAACTGTACAAGAAGTCGATGTAGATGTTAATCAACTAGCTGATCCTGAAACATACACAATAGTTCAATATAATCCAGATCTATTACAAAATAGAGTATCAAATATAACTCCACTCGGACAAGCTCTTATTGGAAGACAGGTAGGAGAAACCGTAGAATATACAGTAAATGAAGTAAGACTATCTTTTAAAATAATAAGTGTTGACAACTCAGAGGTAGCAACGAATAATCTTTAATCTTCGCCCATTTTAATCATTAGTCTTCGATCATCATCCTTCAATCCTTAATCACCCATCTTCTCCCACCTCCAGTCTCCAGCCACTCTTCAATACTTTATTTTTTCTATTTCTAGTAATAATAGTTTTTCTCCTATGATCAATTATCCCCCCGCCGCCAATTTTGAAATCATAATCTTCTAAAATTTTAAATAATAATTTATTTAATCCATCTTTGTATTCATTTGTTCTAGCTTTCTCAAAATATTTTATTTTTTCAGGAAATTTCTTTTGTAATATTGACTTTACACGCTTCAATTTGTTACCTGTTAGATTTATATGCTCAAGCCAGATTTCTTTATTCCCACTTTCTTTAATTGCATCCAGTAATTCCCTTATCTGTGTTTCATTATCGGTAAAATTCGGAAGCAGTGGATTTATACAAACATATGTTGAAATGCCTGCTTTATTTAGAATCTTTAAAGCTTTTAACCTTAAACTTGCAGGTGGAGCATTTCCTTCTAAAAGTCTGCTGATTTTATCATCAGTTGTTGTAATAGTAAGTCCTACTGACATATTCTTAATACTTTTAAGAATATCAATATCTCTTGTTACAAGATGTGATTTTGTTAAAACACTGATGTCAAAGTCACATTTGCTTTCTTCTATAACCTTTAAACATTTTCTAGTAATTTTATACTTTGCTTCAACTCCTTGATAAGGATCAGTTACTGAACCAAATAAGATTACTATTCTCTTTCTATCATTTATAGATCTTCTTTTTAATAATTCTAATTCTTTCTTTAAAATTTCAGGAGCATTTATTTTAATATCAACGAAATCGCCCCACTTCTCATTCCCATGACCTGTAAACCTCCTCATAAAATCTGCATAGCAGTAACTGCACCCAAAAGCACATCCTGTATATGGATTTATCACGTAATCGCTTCCAGGAAGTTTAGATTTAACTAAAATAGACTTTGCTTTGATTAATTTTATCTTCAACTAATATTTACCTAATATTACTTAAACTTTTTAATCCATTCTTTAGTACCTATTTTTGCTCTCTGCCTTAATTCTTTCTGTCTCTTTTTATTTGATTTTATTGCAGCTTCTTCAGAAAGTGAAGGATCATTATGTTCTAAAAATAATTTACATGGGAATTCTTCACATAATCCGCAATGTTCTAATTTCTTCTTATTAACACAACACTCATATAAATCACATTTACCCCAAAACATCTGTCCGCAATGTTCTATGCAAGGTTTCCCTTTGCATGCTTTATTTAATTCAGGACAACTGCCGCAGTATAAACCACATGGTGTTGCATATTTTGTTTTATCCATTTATGGAAATATATAAAATATTATTTATTTAATATCTTTTCACCGACTTTAAAATTATTTTTCCCTCCAATCTGTTTAAATCCAAACCCCTCATATATACTCCAATAACCTGATGAAACATTGCTTGCATCTCCTTTTAACTGTCCACTAGCTTGAACCTTTTCAATACCACGTCTTTTTAAATCACTAATCACAACTTTTACTAACATTTTTCCTAAACCTTTTCCATGATACTTTTTCAAAATCGTAATACAGCTTATATACCATGCATCAGTATTTGTACTCCCGGGTTCTAAATTCTCTAATTTTATAAACTCTTTTTTAGGAGCAAATTGAGCATATCCTACCGGAACTCCTTTATAATATAATATCTTTCCGCAACTTCCATATTTTTTATTAACTTTCTTAAACCACTGCTTTTTAGCTTTAATACTTGGTTTTTTGGATAAATACCACATACAACTTTTGCAATTATACTTTTCACTCATAGAAGGAATATCCTTAAAATTTTGCTCACGAACATCTTCTATTAAAACATCTTTACTGATAAATCTATCTTTCCATGCAGGTGCTTCTTTAAGCCACTTCTGTATAGTATCAATTCTTTTACTTTCTGGAATCTCTTTATGCTCACTTTCCAAATAACTTATCATTATGTTAATAATATCTTTATACCCCTTTAATTCACCTTTTTTATCAACACAATATGGACAAAAGTCAGGATTTACCACTTTCTTATCCCCATAATTTTTAACAGGACCTCCACAACTCTTACATATTTTATATTTCTTTTTTGCCATAATAAATTTTTTACAAATAAATTATCTTTTTATTAATCTTATTAATTCTTTAGCAACAAGCTCATTCTTCAATTTATATTTACCTTGCAAATCGATTAAACTCGATAAATCCTGCGTTAAAATAATCGAAAGAGCAGCCACTTTTGTATTAATCTCTCTAAATACGCCTTCAATAATTCCCTCTTCAAGTATTTCTTGTACAAAATCAATATACTGAATAAAAAATTCATATACGGCTTTTTTTTGAAAATTCTGATGTGTTGATAATAAAGCTGCATAATTCATAAAAAACATGTCTGGATTTTCCTCTGAGATTTTTGTGCTTAGGTTTAATAATATATAAAGCTTCTTTATTGCAGAATTATATTTATTCAGTATGTTTCTTAATTTATTTATTCGGACATTAGCAAAATACTTAATCCCTTCTTCAAAAATTGCATCCTTACTTCTAAAATAAAGATATACCGTCCCTTTACCTATCCCAGCTTCTCTTGCTATATCTTCAATTCTTGCTTTTTCTATTCCGTCACGAGCAAATATACTAGCAGCTGCTTTTATAATTTTTTTCCTTTTTTGTTCTTTATCCATCTTAACTATTATGACTGACTAGTCAGTCATAATAGTATCAAATAAAAATATACTTGTCAAATAACCATTTTATATTTCATATCTTCCCTACCCGACTTAAAAAATTTTTATAAATACTTGCTTAAAAATTCCCCTTTTTTCATAATCATTTTATCATCAACCCATATACTGCATTCTACTGGTATAACATCTACATGTGTAGGGCAATCCCAATCAACCTTTGTTCTATCCGGGTAAGGATGACCGAATGCAATGTGAATTCCAGGAAATTTTTCATCCTGCAGAAGATTACCTATAAAATTCTTCAATCCAACTAAAGTTCCTATAGCAAACTCTCCAACCCTATCACCATTTTCATTTTCATTTATATACTCCTTAAATTCCTCCAAGAGCTCTTTATTCCTACTATCAATTTTTACGACTCTTGCGTTTTCAATCTCAATATTTAAAGGATCTTTCAAGACACCATATTTTTCACTAAAAAAATCACCTATCATATAAGCAGATACCCTGCCATTTACATCTGTTGGACAGGTAAATATTTCTCCTTCTGGTAAATTACTCCATTTCCCCTGCCTTTCTATTTTCCCATCACACGGAATCCACTTCACTCTTTTATCAAATTTTGCCTCTACTTTTGTATCCTTTGCTTCAACGACTATCTTTTTAGCATTTTTTAAAACCTTATAAACTTTATCAGTCGTTTTTTTAACTTTTTCATAATCAGCACTCATCCCCTGCCTCATAATTTCTTCATTTATTCCTACCATATGAGCATGCCTGCAATTACATTTCTTTAATAAAAATTCAATTAAAGGCATTCTAAACTTCTGTAGCTCACCTTTTTTCGCTTGCGCAATATAAATAGAAACAGTAGGTTTGAAATTTAATATTTCTTCCTTTAACTCTTTCCTTAATTCTTTTAACGGTCTTTCACCCCAATCTTCTAAAATCACTTTTAATAAATTCTCTTTTGTAATACTATTAAATTTTTCTATTACTGGATCCGCTAACTTCTCAGTTTCTTTATCAGTTATTACAACAGGTTTATCCGAACTCTTCACTTCAAGGCAGGCTAATACATTCCTTGACGCTTTTTTCAAACTTTTCATATTTTTCAATAATAAAATATAATATAATTATATACTTTAAATATATTTATGAGAAATACTTACAAATCTGAAAAAATCGTAGATCTAATTGTCAAAGCATATGACCAAAAAAAGGGAGTCTTTAAAAACAGAATAAATGCTGAGGATTTCGTTCCTAAGAACGCTTCTAATAAAAATAAATCTCTCTTTCTTTTCTACATAATTCAACTAGACTATGCTGTTAAATCTAAATATTTATATAAACGAGGTGTAAAATTATTTAATGAGAATCCCAACTACTTCACACCTATATACATTCTAAATCTTTCAAAAACTAAATTATATAACCTTCTGATAAACAGAATTAAGCCAAGATATATCAATGAAGCAGTTAAAAGATGGCAAATCAATTCTAATATTTTGATAGAGAAATATAAAAGCAATCCTTTAAATATATTCAATACATCAAAGGATGCACTTATAGTATTAAAATCAATTAGAAATTTCCGAGGATTTGGACCCAAAATCGGCAATTTCGTTCTTCGCACCTGTATAAATGTATTCAATTTTGAACTAAAAAATATTGATAAGGTATTTCAACCAGTCGATAGACATAATGTAAGACTAACTTATGAATGGGGATTCTTATCAAATAAGAAAATGTCTATAAAAAATATTAACAATGTTAAAAATATCTGGCAGAAAGCATGTAAAGAAGCAGATGTCAGCTGGTTAAAGTTTGACAGAGCTCTTTGGATTTTTGGAAGTGAGAAAGGAAATTTAGAATCTATTATTTAGATAAATACTTATGAGTAAAATATCAAATAAATATACTTTATACATAGCAATAAATAAAGTATATTAAAGTCCTATTCATTTTACTATCTTTAAATGAATTTTACAAAAACCCATATCAATAATGAATTACATGATATAATTTCCTTAATGAATAAATTAGAAAAAACAAAAAAGTGTTTTATTGCAATGTCGGGCGGAGTTGATAGCTCTGTTGCTGCATATCTTTTAGTTCAACAGGGTTATAAATGTACAGGAGTTTATATGAAGCTGTTTAATGACAAAGAATACAATAACAAAATTAAAGATATAAAAATAATTTGTCAAAGATTAAATATACCTCTGAAAATATATGATTTCAGAAAGCAATTTAAACAAAAAGTTATTGAAATTTTCATTAGTGATTATAAAAATGGAATAACACCTAATCCATGCATCATCTGCAACTCAGAAATTAAATTCGGATTATTTCTCGATAAAGCATTAAAAGATGGCGCTGACTTAATAGCTACCGGACACTATGCAAAAATAAAATTTAATAAATCTAAATCAATTTACTCTCTTTATAAAGGAAAAGACGAACAAAAAGATCAATCATATTTTTTATATAGATTAAACCAAAAACAACTATCAAGAACACTTTTTCCTTTAAGTAATTATAATAAAGTTGATGTAATAGGAATTGCTAAAAAGTTAAATATTATAAATCCACAGACAAAAGAAAGCCAGGAAATTTGTTTTCTGGCTAATACGAATTTACAAAAATTTCTCAAAAAGTATATTAAAGTGGGCAAAGGTAAAATATTAAATATAAAAAAGCAAGAACTAGGAAACCATCACGGATACTTTAATTATACAATTGGTCAAAGAGAAGGACTTGGTATTGGAGGGGGTACTCCTTATTATGTAATAAGGATTAATGCTAAGAAAAATCAAGTAATTGTCGCAAAAGGGAAAAATAATAAACGTTTATTTAGAAATAAAATTCAAATCAATAAAATAAATTGGATAAAAGGGAAAAATCCCAAATTACCATTAAAGTGTAAAGTCTCAATCAGATATAACCATAAACCTGTTAATGCAACTTTTAAAAAAGAAAGTAATAGATATTTTACATATTTTCATACTCCCCAGAGAGCACCAACTTCAGGTCAAAGTGCTGTTTTTTATAAAGGTGATAAATGTTTAGGAGGTGGAATAATAATGTATTAATCTAGATATATGGAAATAAATGAACATTATGCTCAATTTAATGAGGAATATGAACAATTTTTAAATACACAGAAAAATGTCCCTAGATTACCTCATCGAATAGAATTTCTAATTCGAAGTTTTACAGAAATATACTTTCCTCTTGGATTAAGGCCTGGGAGTAATATATTAGATATTGGCTGTGGTTTAGGAGAATTATGTTATTATCTTCAAAGATTTGGTTTAATTAATTGCCAAGGTTTAGATATTAATTTAGCAGCACTTAATTTTGGTCATATAACTTTTCCAGATTTATCATTTTATAATGCTTTAACAGAGCAACTACCCTTCAGAAATTCATCCTTCGATACTGTTATTTCTAGAGACGTTTTCGAACATTTTCCTACAATAGAAACAGCAGAAGTAGCTCTTTTAGAAACAGACAGGGTCTGTAAAGGTGATACTATGTTACATATAATTACTGTATTAGAAGATATAGAATTTATTCACCAAGATCCAACCCATACTATAAAAAAATCTGCATGCTGGTGGAAAGAGTGGTTTAAAGATCATGGATGGATTACAATAGCACCTCTAGAAAGACTTTATTTTAGTAGATATCGGTTAAGATTAATACAAAAAAAACTACACGGTTTTTACTTACTTAAAAGAGTCACCAGCTAAAAATCCTCAACACTAATCTGTAAACCCTCAACCATATACCTACTTGCAGTTGATCCTCTAGGAGGTCCGCATGTCTGTAATGTTATTTTAGGAACAGGAGAAACTCCAGTATAGACACCAGTTGCGGACGGATCCACTGTATATATTCTTGATACTTGATATCTATATTTTTTCCCCTCGTAATATACGATTACATCATCATTTTCGACTAATCCATCAATTTTTGTAAACCAAGCATTTTCCCCTTCCATCCTACTCGCATCACTAACCGCATGTGCAAACAAATACACATTACCTATTTGATCAGGCAACGAAGTAAACTTACCATGAGACACTCCAGTTTTCCAACTCTCGACATAAACTTCCTTATATCTTGGATCAACATTCTTCACAACAGGCTTGAATAAATCAATCCTATCTATTCGTATATAAAATCCATCTTTATTAATATTTGACTCGCTCAAACCTGTATTTATTACCCCATATCCACTTCCATTTTCGTTAGCTATTTCTGATATTTGATCATCTGAAGCTAAAAATGTATTTTCTACATCTATTTTTTGTTTCGAGTTGACTTGATAATGATAAATAAGAGTATATACTATGAATACTATAGTAAATATAAAAGAAAATTTTAGTATAACTTTAATTATCTTCATTAATCTCCAGTAAATCTAAATATTTATTCAGTCCCATCTATAGCTGGTATTATATCTATATTAACTTCGCCTAAGTAAATATTTGGTATTTGTCGATTATTTGCAAGATTGACATTATAAAATTTCTCAATTCCTTGCTGTTCGTGAGAGACGTAAACAACTAATTTGGCACTCGAATCCTGCCTATAAGTATAATTTCTACTTAGATCACTTGACAATAAACCTCCTAAATCAAATTGATAGCCTCCTGTCTCGTTAATAACTGCAGAAACTGTCTGACTTTCGTATAATGAATCACTCAATTCTAAAGAAATTATTCCCCCCTGCTGAAAGCTGTATCCATCTGCACTAAAAACTTGTCCATAAATTAAAAATTTACCATCATTAGTACTAACTGATGCAGTTGTAACTGAATAATCGCCTCCATCTTCATCTTCAAACTTTTTACTTCCTGACATTAATTTAAATGTATAATTAGTAGAAGGATTCAATCCTTCTACATCTACTAAATGATAACTAGCCTTGTCATCCTCCATAAATTGAACTCCATCAGATAAGACTATTCCACCTATAGTTTCTCTTTCAGTGATCCATACTACAGTAAACGAATCATTTTTTACATCAGAGACAATAACATTAACTGGTTCATCATTTTCAAGAGCTGATATCCTTAATTCAAAACCGCTCTTTTGAAGTACTCCTGTTATCATTGGAATAGATACTAACAATCCTACAACTATTAATAAAGATAAAGTATTCTTTTTTTTCATAATTATTTAATTTTAAATAAAAGTTATATTATCTAATATTTTATATGAAGTTATACTAAATTTAAAATTAATACTTCTTTGTCCAATGCCTTAACAACATTGTTACATCATATATATTTACTTCACCATCCTTATTCACATCGGCCTCTTCATTTCTATCTTCCCTCTTCCACTTCCAATTTATTAATATCATCTGTAAATCATATATGTTTACTTTACCATCCGGATTAACCTTCGGTGCTATATCATAATTATTTCCAGCCTCT
>Ga0180432_10003007_pt1 | contig 24633 bp, 25 predicted proteins | sample SS_ome_10_FD_132414 | JGI IMG/M metagenome (GOLD analysis project Ga0180432, IMG submission 132414) | Hypersaline lake sediment archaeal communities from the Salton Sea, California, USA - SS_1_MS_2 metaG | ecosystem: Environmental > Aquatic > Non-marine Saline and Alkaline > Hypersaline >... | reverse complement strand
ACCGTTAGTAATGCCACAGGCAGGTAGTTTATGTGTTCTTTAAGTGTCTTGATTCGACCAGGCAGTATCAAAATAAAATAAGTTTTTATTTGCTGATTGTGGTTGTGGAGCAGCACGATTTCTATATTTTTATGCGCAACATTAAATTTTATTCTATCAAAGAAAGGATGAATATGGAAAAAGCAAGGGTGTTATTAACTCTGTTACTTTTGCTGAGTCTGACCAGCATCTTGCAAGCCGATAGCACCGAACCCAATGTTGCCGACGACCCTCACGATATATGGCGGCAGAAAACGCTCACAGGAGGCTTTTGGGGGCTAAACGACGAGCTGGCTGATAAGGGAATAGAAGTAGGTTTTGGTGTTACCAGTATCTACCAGGCAAATGTCAAGGGTGGAACCAGCACGCATGCTCGTAGAGGCAGGCATTCAGGCAGCTATGATTTGGAACTCTCAGCAGACCTTCAGAAACTGCTTGGATTTGAGACGGGAAGTATCTCCATGCTTGTAGAAGGCGGCTGGCCGGACGCCGAAGGTATTGATGCAGGTTCGGTAGGCAGTGCATTCGGTGTAAATGCAGATGCAATTGGAAATGATGCGATGCTCGTCAAAGAGCTTTACTACCACGGGCCTGTATTCAGTGATAATCTTACTTTGATGATCGGTAAGATTGATTTTACGGGCGTATTTGACGCTTCTGCTTATGCTGATTGCGAATGTACTCAATTTTTAAATGCCGCATTTGTTGACGACCCTACGATTCCATTTCCGCAATACAGCCTCGGCGTAGTGCTTACATACGACCTGACGGATTCGTGGTACATTATGGGTGGTATAGCCGATGCCCAGGCTGACAGCAGAGAGAGCGGATTCAGGACGGCATTCCATGATGAAGACTATTTTTTCTATGCTCTTGAGGCCGGAATTACTCCAGAGCTTGATTCTGCCAATGGTGCAATGCCGGGAGCATATCGTGTAGGTCTCTGGAACGACCCACAGCCAAAAGCCAATACAGACCTTGGAGAGGCCGGCAAAAACTATCGTGATGATGTTGGTGTTTATACAAGCTTCGACCAGATGCTTTACAAGGAAAATGCTCACGCTGAAGATAGTCAGGGACTTGGTGTATTCTTCAGATATGGCTATGCGGACGATAAGAGAAATGATATTACAAACTTCTGGAGCGTTGGATTTCAGTATCAGGGCCTGATTGAAGGCCGCGATGACGACGTCCTCGCCTTAGGCTTTGCCAAAGGCGTCTTCAGTAACAAGGCCTCTACAACTTATACCGATGATTATGAAAGTGTCTTTGAACTATATTACAGCGCTGCTTTAACTCCCTGGCTGAATATCAGTCCGAGCGTTCAATATATCGCCAATCCCGGCGGCGACAAGGCGGTAAGTGACGCTGTTATCTTGGGTGTGCGGGTACAAATGACTTTCTAAGTGCCGAAGTTTTATATAGTGAGAACAAAAAAGTTAACTAAGCAAAGACTATAGGAGAACATTATTATGCATATGGCAAATGAATTATTATCGGTTCCGGTTGCGGCCGGCACACTGACAGTAGCTGCTGCTGCCTTGGGATTTGTCTGCAGCAAGGCCAAACAGATTGTCACCTCAGAAAAGTTCGCTCTGATGGGTGTTTTGGGGGCGTTTGTATTTGCCGCCCAAATGGTCAACTTCCAGTTGCCAGCGATGCCTGGAACAAGCGGGCATATGGTCGGAGCTGTGTTATTGGCAATCATATTAGGCCCACACCTTGCAGCAGTTGTCATATCCTCGGTCGTGATTATTCAGTGCCTTATTTTCCAGGATGGAGGCCTGTTGGCTCTTGGATGTAACGTTATCAATATGGCTCTTGTGCCCAGTTACCTGGGTTACTTTTTGTACAGAACCGTTACCGCAGGGCCGTTCAGTAATTTGCGCCTGTACGTTGGAGTAATGCTGGCTTGTGTGGTCGCAATTGAAGCCGGGGCTGTTCTTGTACCGATACAGGCGGCTCTTTCCGGCGTATTGGCCGTCCCGTTCTCAACTTTCCTGATAACAATGCTTGGCGTTCATTTTTTAGTAGGATTCGTTGAAGGCTTAATTACTATGGCCGTATTGGGATACCTCCAGCAGGTCAGACCTGACATTGTTGTCGATTCCCTTTTTGGTAAAGTCAGATTGAGTAAAAGGGCGGTGCTGATAACACTCGTGGTCTTTACGATTATTATTGGTGCCGGAATTTCTTTACTTGCCTGTGACCTGCCTGATGGCCTGGAGTGGAGTTATGCCGAAAGACCCGACCAGCCGGATTTTGAGTCTTCCGTATCCAATGACAACCCTGCAATCGCAACGGTAGATGATTTCCAGTCAAGGTATTCACCGCTGCCGGATTATTCTATCAGAACATCAAAACTGGGAAAAAGCGCTGAACAGGATATCGAGATTGCCGCCGGCTGGACCAGCTTTGCAGGTGTAATCGGTTCTGCCATAACGATGGCATTTATCTGGTTGACAGCACGAATTTTGAGGAAAAAACAATCACTATCACTAAAATCGTGATTTGCTATAATATGAGAAGTCCACGTCGAAGGCCCACAGTGCTCGCATTCTGGCTCTGCGGGTTTTGATTTGTTGATTTTAGGTGTGCTTAAAAAATGCATCACGCATACATAGACAAATTTGCCTATCAGGATTCGCCGGTACATCGACTTGATAGCAGGGTAAAGTTTTTAATTGTACTTATTTTTACTGTGATGGTCATCTCTTTACCTCGCACTTCACTAAGTATTTTGGCCTGTTATGCTGTTGGGCCGTTTGCGGTTTTGGTTTTGGGCGGAATTCCGCTGAAATTCGTTTTCAAGCAAATCCTGTTGGTCAGCCCCTTTGTTTTAATCCTTGCGATGAGCTGTCCATTGTATGACAAAACTCCCGCTACCATTGCTTTTGGACCGTTTCTTGAACGAACTACACTTGGCTGGTTGCGATGTTTTGCCATTTTAGGGAAATTTATTGTTACAATGATGGCTTTGATAGCTCTTGTTTCAACGACTCGTTTCAACGATTTACTTGTGGGCTTACAAAAACTTGGGCTGCCGAAGCTGCTGATTATGCAGCTTGGCTTTTTATACCGCTACATTTTTGTTCTTATTGACAGAGCTCATCATATATTGCAGGCGAGAGCGGGCAGAAGAATGCGAAATCTTGGTTTTAAAACCGAACTTAAAATTGCAGCTTCTATGCTTGGTTCCTTGCTCACTCGCAGCATTGACACTGCCGAGCACATAAACGTTGCGATGCAGGCACGAGGTTTTAATGGTAACTGGAATACACTTTCTAAGTTACAGATTCGCCGCTCTGATTGTATCTTCATTCTTACATCTGCTTGTTTCCTTCTGAGTTTGTACTTTTTTGTAGGACCGGCCTTACGGTGATAATTATGCCGAAAGCAATTGAAATAGTAAATTTTTCGTATAAATATCCTGATGGTACCGTTGCTCTGAGAGACATAACCATAAGTGTTGAACATGGGCAAAAAGTTGCTCTGATTGGTCCTAATGGAGCGGGTAAATCGACATTGCTGCTGGCGATGGCCGGTTTCGCAAAGGGCACCGGAAAAGTGTTGGTTGACGGTTTGCTGGTCAAAAGAAAAAATCTGAAAAAAATTCGCACTTTGCTTGGTTCCTGCCTGGAAAACCCTGACGACCAGTTATTTATGCCGATTTTATTCGATGATGTGGCGTTTGGTCCACTTAATATGAACCTTGAAGCCGAGCAGGTGAAGACACACGTCACCAGTGCCCTGCAGACTGTTGGCCTGGTGGAAATGGCGGACAAGGCTCCTCATAATCTCTCAGCCGGACAGAAACGGGCTGCTGCAATAGCAACAGTACTCTCTATGACTCCAAAAATAATCACACTCGACGAACCGGATGGCAGTTTGGACCCGAGAAATCGCAACAATATTATAAAGCTGCTGAGGTCTTTACCTCAGACTCTGATAATCGCAACCTGCAGTATGTTTTTTGCAGCCGCACTTGCCGACAGAGCTGTCCTGATTGACAATGGCCATATTATTGCTGATGGTGATATAAGGAAAATAATGTCGGATTTAGAACTGATGACCAAGCACGGCTTGGAAGTGCCGGAAAATATATAGTTTATGCTTTTACAGTTTAGTGATTTGCGGTTTGCAAACTGCCGGTTCACGACCGTAAACTTGTTTTATTCTTTGCTTGTGACGTAGATGGCCTGTTCGGCAAACAGATTCGGGGCAAATTTTACCGGGCTCAGGCTTGTTTTGACCAGAGGAATTCTCTTTTCTACTTTAACCCCCAGTTTCTCGCAGAATTCATCGAAATCTTTCAGGGACAGAAAGTGTATATTCGGCGAATTGTGCCATCCAAAAGGAAGCTGTTTGGTTACAGGAGCTTTGCCGCCGAACGATAAGGATGCTCTGCAGCGCCAGTGAGCAAAATTGGGAAAGCTTACGATCACTTTTTTGCCAATACGCAGCAGTTCGGCAAAAACCTTTTGCGGGTTTTTCACTGTCTGCACTGTTTGGGAAAGTATCGCGTAGTCGAAGCTTTTATCAGCGTAACTGCCAAGCCCATGTTCTACATCGTGCTGGATAATCGAAAGCCCCCGCCTTACGCACGCAAGAACCAAATCCTGGTTTATTTCAATTCCTTCGCCCTTTATATTTTTGTCCACGGTAAGTGATGCCAGTAATCCCCCGTCCCCGCAGCCCACGTCTAACACTGTGCTGTCTGGCTCTATCAGTGATTCTATCAACTCGTAGTCAACACGCATTCGCTTTGCCTGGTCATGGCTGTGTATCGTCTTTTTTGCATTTTGTATTTCACCTGGCGTTTTGTGCTTTGCGTTTTTTATTCCCGGCCGATGTGTTACCTCTAAAAAGCCCGAAATAAATGAGCCGAGCACTTCCGGCTCAAGTAAAAAAGCATCATGGCCATAAGGTGACGCAATATCGCAGAAACTAACATCTTTGCCGTTGACAGCCAGCGCATCGACTATGTCCTTTGATTGTGTGGGCGTGAAAAGCCAGTCACTGGCGAAACTGACTACGAGAAATCTCGAGTTTACGTTCGCAAAGGCATTTTTTAATGACCCAAACTCCTTTTGCAGGTCGAAATAGTCTCCCGCTTTGGTTATGTAAAGATAGCTGTTGGCATCGAATCTTTCCACAAATGTTTGGCCCTGATGGTCCAGATAGGTTTCGACGGCAAATTCAGAATTGAAATCATAGCTGTAGCTCTCGGCCTTGCGCAGCTCCCGTCCAAATTTCTCACGCATTCCCTGTTCCGACAGGTAAGTTATATGACCAATCATTCGCGCAATTGACAGACCCTTGCCAGGACCTTTTGTATTATGATATTGTCCTTCGGCAAAATTAGGGTCTCCCAGTATTGCATTTCTCCCTACCGCATCGAAGGCGATTGACTGAGCTCCGAGATGGCTGGTTGTTGCGATTGGTATTGCGGCTTTAACAAAGTTAGGATATTTGATTGCCCACTGCAGGACCTGCATCCCTCCGACTGAGCCGCCGGTTACCGCCAGAAGATTTGTTATCCCGAGCTTATCAAGCAGCAGTTTTTGGACCTTAACCATATCAGCAATGGTTATGATTGGAAAATCCAGCCCATATGGTCTTTGTGTCCTTGGATTGTTCGAGGACGGTCCTGTTGTGCCGCCGCAGCCGCCTAATAAATTTGAGCAAATAACAAAATACTTATTTGTGTCGATTGCCTTGCCGGGCCCGACCATAGTATCCCACCAGCCGCTCTTTCTGTCCTCGATGCTGTGGTAGCCCGCAACATGAGCATCACCGCTTAAAGCATGGCAAATCAAAATAGCATTATCGCCGGCCTCGTTATGTTCGCCATAAGTCTCATAGGCAACATCAATAGGCCCCAGCCTCTTGCCGCACTCCAGCTCCAACGGCTCCTCAGAACCGACTATACGTATCGTTTTGGTTTTCACGATACCAACAGAATTTCTTCCAATCTTTGCCATATTAATAATCAAGTATAATGCAAATCTTCTCCGTGTAAAGAACAACCCCGGCAAACCGATGCTATAAAACCCTTTCCAGCCGTATGTTTTGAGTAGGGTCAAAACCATTTGTATGATTATAGATTATACCTGAGATATTGTATTTTGGCTTGGATGCTTCTGTGCTTATCGAAATCTGCAAAAATCCTTTTATTTTTGAAATTTTCTTAACTATGCGTAATAACCTCTTGTATGTAAAGAAGTTACATCGGGGCATTTTTTGCATAAACTAACATTTTTCCTTGACAGGCATAGTCATGATTTTATATACTACCACATTCACAACTTGTGAATGTGAACACAAGCAACATGAAACTGTAGTGTATTTTATGAGGTACCATAGGATACCAAATGAGACTGTTCGGCGGTTACCAATTTACCTTAGAGGACTGTTGTCGTTACGGGAAGAAGGACGAAAGAGTATTTCCAGCCGGAACTTGGCTGAGTTTCTTGGATATAACCCTTGGCAGATAAGAAAGGATTTTTCGTACTTCGGCGGCTTTGGAACTCGCGGCATTGGATATGATGTCGAAAAGCTCATAAAACAAGTTAAGAAAATACTTAAAATTGATACTGTCCACAAGGTGGCTTTGGTCGGAGTGGGCAACCTGGGCTTGGCTGTTTTGGCCTATCCGGGTTTCAAAATGTATGGCTTCGACATCGTTGCCGCTTTTGATTCAAACCCTGAAAAAATTGGTAAAAAAGTAACAAATATTGAAATTGAAGATGTTTCAAATTTGTGGATGTTAAAAAAGAGAAAAATCGACCTTGCGATTATCGCTGTTCCGCGAGAGGCGGCTCAGAAAATCGCCGATGCCTTGGTCAAAGCGAGCATAAAGGGAATCTTGAATTTTTCTCCCTGTCGTATAGCAGTGCCGAAAAAAGTAAAGGTAATTACTATTGACATTGCGATGGACCTTGCTCGTCTGCCGTATTATATGCCGGCAAGTCACTAAATTTTAAGTAGCTTTAGGTGAAATGAAAATGGAAACCGTTTTTATAAGCGAATTAAAACCATTCCTGGATGCCGTGGCACAGCAGATGCAGCTTTATGTCCCAAAAAAATCCGGCGAAAATTATGTCTGTGCCATATATGACCCTGATGCTGATACTTCCGTCGAGATTAACAACATACGCACTTGTACTACTATAAAGGAATTTTTGTTTCCGGTTTGCGAGCTCGCCTCAGTTTACCCGAAACCCCTTGAACCGGAGGACATACAACCATTTGCTGTTTTTGGCCTGAAAGACTGCGACCTGCGCTCTATAGAGGTTCTGGACAAGGTCTTTTTGGAAGAGGATTTCGAAGACCCCTTTTATGTAAAGCGGCGGGAAAAGATGTTTGTTATCTCGACTGATTGTTTTGACCCCGCAGAGAGTTGCTTCTGCAGCTTTCTTGATGGCAAACCATTTGCAAAGAGCGGGTTTGATTTGAATGTCTCCAAAACAAAAGGTGGCTTTGTTATCGAGGCCGGCTCACAAAAAGGCCGGGATTTCATAGAAAAAAACACCCGCCTTTTCATCGATTCTCCTCAGACGGCACTCAATGAGAGAGACCAAAACAGGGCTAGCGCGCAAAAGCAGCTTGAGCAGAATAACGCCCAATACCGCTTTGATGCACCCATTAAGGAAATTGTGGAAAACTGCCAGGAATCCGAGGCTTTTGATGTTGAGGCCGAAAGTTGTGTTGAATGTCAGGCCTGCACCAGAATCTGCCCGACCTGTCACTGTTTCTATCTCTATGATACTAAGCAGCGGGATTACTTCGGCAAAATGAAAATGTGGGACAGTTGTATGAGAATGGCCTATGCCGCCGTCGCCGGCGGTGCTAATCCACGTAAAATACTCGGCGAGAGAATCAAACATCGCCTCCTGCACAAGTTCGTTTATTTCTCTGATAGATACGGCATCAATATGTGCGTCGGTTGCGGAAGATGTATGGATACCTGCATTGGCGGAACCAATACAAAAGACCTGTTAAAGAAATTGAATGAAGAATTCAAAAACAAAAAATCAAAGGTTACAAAATGACTGTAAACCCTTATCAGCCTGTAAACTGCGAAATCGTTGATATTATTGATGAGTCCCCGACGATTAAAAGTTTTGTCGTTGTGCCCCAGGAACAGTTTAGTTTTAAAACAGGTCAGTTTGTCGAATTGACTCTGCCCGGCGAAGGCGAAGCGCCGTTTACCCCTTCCTCGTCACCGGCAGTCACTGAGAAAATGGAAATTACCATTATGAAAGCAGGGCACATAACCGGTTTATTGCACGAATGCAGCAAAGGCCAAAAAGTTGGCATTCGCGGTCCCTATGGTAATGGCTATCCCATTGATGATTTTGCCGGCAAAGAGGTTTACATTGTAGGCGGCGGTGTCGGTTTGGCTCCCATTCGCTCGCTGTTTTTGACCCTCGTCGATAGAATAAAAGATTTCAAGGCAGTGATTTGCAGATTCGGCGCAAGAACTCCTGAGGATTTTATTTATAAGAAAACTGTCTTCGGTCCCTGGCAGAATATTGATGGTGTTGATATGAAACTTACCGTCGATGAATCTGACGGCCAGTGGAAAGGTAATGTCGGAGTCGTAACTACAATATGCAACAAGCGGGATGTCGATGTTAAAAACGCCGTCGCAATTATCTGCGGGCCACCTATTATGATGAGGTTTGCTACAATGAAAGTCCTTGAGTTTGGTTTTAGACCACAGGATATTTATCTTTCAATGGAAAAAAATATGAGTTGCGGAATAGGTAAATGCGGCCATTGTATGCTCGGGAAATATTACGTCTGCAAGGATGGCCCCGTTTTTACCTATGAGCAAATAAAAGACTACCCGAATATTTGGGATTAAAAAAGCATTACACGATACGAGATACAGAACTATGGCTGAAAAGTTAATAATTGATTTAGCAAAATGCAGACTGCAGGATGAGTCAAATGTCCGCTGTTCTTACAAACATCATCCTGAGAACAAAGGTATTGATTCCCTGCTTGAGATGATTCGCTTTGCACTGATTTGCCGCAGGTGTGAATCTGCTCCGTGTGTTAGCGCCTGTCCCAATGGTGCTTTGGAGAAGGTGCCGACCGAAAACGATGATGCCGGTATTCTCAAACGTGCCAACATGCTCTGTACCGGCTGTGGCACCTGTGCAATTGCCTGCCCGTTCGGCACGATATACACCGATTTGATTCCTTTCCCAAGCAGCGTCTGCGACCTGTCAAAAGGCAGATTAAAACCCGGTGAAAAACCGTTGTGTGTTTCCACCTGTCAGGATGGCAGCATTGATTACAGGCAGGTTGATGTGGTAAAGGAAGATGATTTGGTAGAGGTTTTTGAAGGTATCGTTGTTAAAGTTGCCGGCGGCGGTTTATGGGAGCCGTTCTTGAGGGAAAAGGAATAAACAATGAATGAGCCAGTAAATACTTTATTACAGATTTTGATTTTTCCAGGCTTTGTTTTCACCCTCGTTTTAGGCTTGGTTGCTTCCTGGATTGTTCGCAAGGTCAGTGCACTTGTACAGTGGCGTGTGGGCCCACCGATTCTTCAGCCATTCTATGATGTTGTAAAGTTGGTCGGAAAGGAAACCCTTATACCACAGGAGGCACAAAAAACCGTCTTTATGTGGGCGCCGCTTGTCGGTATGGCCGGGACACTGTTGCTTTCGACAATGCTCTGGCAGATAGCTATAACCCAAAAGGCCTTCCTAGGAGATATCATCGTGGCTGTTTATCTGATGATACTGCCTTCACTGGCACTGATTCTTGGTAGTAGCGCCAGTGCCAACCCTCAAGCCTCACTTGGAACAAGTCGGGAAATGAAGCTGGTTATGGGCTATGAACTGCCCCTCGTACTGGCTTTTATCGTCGTCATTATTAAAACCGGAGGCCAGTTGAATTTGGCACAAATCGCCCAACAGGCGCCGGCCCTGAGCATTTCCGGTATGCTGGCTTTTCTGGTTTCGTTATTTTGCGTCCAGGCCAAACTCGGGTTCGTCCCCTTCGATATCGCCGAATCGGAAACCGAAATTGCAAGCGGTATTTTAATCGAATATTCCGGGGCACTCCTTGCGGTCTGGAAAGTTATGCAGGCAATGATGCTTGTCGCTCTGCCGATGTTTTTGGTAACGGTCTTCCTTGGAGGCTTCGAAGTCAACGCCTGGACGGGATACGGAAAGTATGTATTGGTGCTTGTTTTGATTATCCTGATAAAGAATACAAACCCGCGTGTGCGGATTGACCAGGCCATGAAATTCTTCTGGGTCTATTGCAGCATTGCCCTGGCTGTTGCTGTTATTTTAGCAATGATAGGAAATAATTACGGTATCAACTGGCTTTAGAAGCGCAAGACGAAAAACAAAATACAAAATTCGAGACACGAAATATGAGCTGGAAAATACGAGCATTAAAAAAGGCAGTGTGGGTATTTCACGTTAATACCGGTGCTTGCAATAATTGCGATATCGAAATCGTAAATTGTCTGACCCCGAAATTCGATATCGAAAGGTTTGGTATGAAACTGGTGGGCTCGCCGCGGCACGCTGACGCCCTGTTGGTAACTGGTGGTGTTACCGCTCAGGCGGCTCCAAGGTTGAGAGAAGTATATCGCCAAACCTCCAAACCCTGTGTTGTTTTTGCAATCGGCGCCTGTGGCTGTGACAAGGGAATTTTCGCCACCGGCTATCATATGGTAGGCCCCGTAGATAAAATAATAAAGGAAATTGACCCAAACGCCATCATTGCCTATGTGCCGGGCTGTCCGCCGAAGCCTGAAGCCATTATTTCCGGAGTGTTACAGGCACTGGCGGCTATATAATTAAAATCGGGATACGAGATACGAAATTATGAATCAAGAAGAACTGAATAACAAAATATCTGAAATAAAAGAAAAACTCACAGCATTTGAGCAGCCGTTTGACAATAGAATATACCTTACCTGTGAGGCTGAAAACGCCTATGATATCAATAAGTTCCTGTTTGAAGATGTACCTTTGCGATTTCTGATTGCCACAGCTATTGATTCTGATAACTGTTTTGAGGTTATTTATCATTATTCGTATGACCAGACCGGCTGTGCTGTTAACTTAAAAGCGATTATTCATAACAGAGAAAACCCCGCAATTGAGTCTATCGCCCCGTTTTTGCCTGCTGCCGAATGGATAGAAAGAGAAATGCACGACTTGATGGGAATTGAGTTTAAAAATCATCCTGACATGAGGCGGTTAATTCTCTCTGACGATTGGCCTGAAGGCCTTTATCCAATGAGGAAAGATGCTAAAAAGCCGGCCGAACGGCCGGATGGAGAACCATCCAAGCGCCCGACTATCCAGTCGCAATCGCCTGCTCGCAGAACTGTCCAGCTCTCCAAACCTGTTGTGCCGGTCGGACCATTTCACCCATTGCAGGAAGAAATGGAGTTTTTCCAGCTTTCCGTAGATGGTGAAATTGTAACTGATATCGATATGAGGATATCCTACAATCATCGTGGAATAGAAAAAATCAGTGAATCCTTACAGTTTGACCAGGTGCCGTTTTTGGTCTCGAGAATATGCGGCATCTGCTCTGCTTCCCATCCGCTCGCTTACGTCAATGCCGTCGAAGAAATTGCCGGCGTAACGCCTCCTGACCGTGCCCAATACATCCGGGTAATTATCAATGAGCTTGAACGCATCCACAGCCACCTCTTGTGGGTGGGTTTGGCAGGCCACTTTATCGGCTACGATACCGTCTTTATGTGGTCCTGGAAATATCGTGAGCCCGTACTTGATTTGCTCGAAGAAATAACAGGTAATAGAAACAACTATGGAAACGTGGTCGTTGGTGGCTGCAGAGAAGACATCCCGAATGAGCTAAAGCCAAAAATACTAAAAGAGCTTGACGAAATAGAAAAGAAAACCGAGATGCTCACCAAAGCCGTCCTTGATGACCCAATTCTGCATGCTCGGCTCAAAGGTGTCGGTATATTAAGCAAGGAGGATGCGGTAAAATACGCCGTAGCTGGCCCGACTGCCCGGGGGAGCGGCGTTGCTATTGATGTAAGGGCCGACGACCCTTATGCCGCTTATGGCGATTTGGACTGGAACGTAATTTCCCAGCCCGAAGGCGACGTCTTTGCAAAAGCCGTTGTCCGTCTTCTTGAAACACTTGAAGCCATAAAAATGACAAAAGAAGCGGTCAACAAACTCCCGAACGGCCCGGTTGCAGTTGAGGTCAAGGAAATCCCACCAGGCGAAGCCGTAGGACACGCAGAAGCCCCAAGAGGCGAAACCTTCCACTATGTCCGAAGTGATGGTGGAAACAGACCCGTCCGCCACAAAGCCAGGGCCCCGAGTTATGTCAATGTTCCTTCCTTTAAGGCCTCATGCATCGGCCAGCATATTGCAGACGTTACTATTACACTTGCAGCAGTTGACCCCTGTTATAGTTGCACCGAAAGAATTGCCGTTGTTGACGGCAGAAATAATCTTGTGCACGACTACAACGAATTACTGAAATTAAGCCGTGAAAGAACGGCACAATTAAGAAAAGAGCTTGGTGAGCCCCAACTAAAGATGGAGGATATATAAATTGGATAACATTTTACTTGTCCCGGTCTTTTTGCCGTTGATTGCAGGTTTTGTTCTGCTGTTCTTGCCGAACAAAATAAGCCTGCTCTCTAAAGCGTTAACATTGATTATTTCCATCGTAACTCTCGTACTGGCCGTTAAGATATTTAACCTCGGTCAGCTTGGTTACGCATTCTCTGTTGTTCAGATAGACAATCTGAAGTTGGATTTATTACTGACGACCACACCGCTGTCTGCATTTATATTAATGGCAGCTTCCGGATTTGGCCTGCTGATTACCGTTTACTCACTTAAGCGTGATACGAACTCTGCAGCACCCGGTGCAAATATTTTTTATGGCTCAATCCTCCTTACAATAGGCGGCTCTGCCGGTATATTACTCTCGAATCACTTACTGTTTTTGCTTATTTTCTGGGAAATTGTTACCGCCTCTCTCTATCTTTTGATTACTACCGGCGGTAGAAATTCCAATTTCGCAGCCACAAAAAGTTTCGCAATGATTGGCGCCTCCGACGCCGCTTTCCTGCTCGGTATAGCAATGGTTTGGCTGCTTTCCGGAACATTTGTCATCTCGGATATCAGTCTGGCAACTACTTCCGCTCTTCCAATTATCGCCTTCTTGCTGCTTATGCTTGCCGCCATTACCAAGGCAGGCGCCCTGCCTTTACACACCTGGCTGCCTACCAGTGGGGAATATGCACCGGCTTCTGTGATGGCCCTTCTGCCCGCAGCCATCGATAAACTTCTCGGGATTTATCTACTGGTTATAATTGTAACTAAGATGTTTATACTCAAATCAGCGGCTTTAAGCATAATCCTGGCTGCTATTGGTGCTGCTACAATCATTATTGCCGTGATGATTGCAATGGTTCAGCACAATCTCAAAAAGCTCTTGTCCTACCACGCTATCAGCCAGGTAGGCTATATGATTTTGGGTATAGCAACAATGACACCGGTCGGTATTGCCGGTGGGGTGTTTCATATGCTCAATCACGCTATATACAAATGTTGTTTATTCTTGTGCGGCGGGGCTGTTGAACAGGCTGCCGGAACTGCCGAACTGGATGAACTCGGCGGCCTGGGTAAAAAAATGTCTATTACTTTCACTGCCTGCCTGATTGCCGCTTTGAGTATTTCTGGTGTTCCGCCCTTCAATGGTTTCGTTTCAAAATGGATGGTTTATCAGGGCCTGGTTGAAATGGGCTCGACAAATGCCGCCCCCGGTGCCGCTTTATGGCCCATCTGGTTGCTTGCAGCTATGTTTGGAAGTGCACTTACGCTTGCTTCTTTTGTGAAAATTATACATTCAATATTTCTTTCGCGTCTGCCCGATGCCTTAAAAGACGTAAAAGAAGTATCGCCTTTACAAACTCTTCCGATGATTGTTCTTGCTTTTCTGTGTGTGTTTTTCGGAATTTTTTATCACGTACCGCTGAAGATGTTCATTTATCCTGCCCTCGGTATAGAACTTGGCACTGCAATTTTTGGAACATGGGCATCCGGGCTGGCCACAATCCTGATTATAATCGGTGTTCTTCTTGGCCTGCTTATTTTATGGGTCGGTTTCCTGTCAACAAAGACAAGGACTGTCCCGACCTGGACCTGCGGTGAAGTAATGCCCAATGAGCAAATGAGAATACCCGGCACCCATTTCTACAAAACCGTCTCATCTATGGGCCTGTTAAAAAAGCTTTATACCGGCCAGGAAAAAAGCTATTTCGATTTATACAATCAAGCAGGCAGGTTGGGCCTGACACTGACAAACTTCCTGAAATTCCTGCATTCCGGCCTGTTGTCGATGTATGTAACTTGGGTAACTTTGGGTTTATTGATAATTCTGTTTATAGTGTGCAGAATTTGGTGAGGTAAACATGGCTATATTCTACATTTTACTGCTGTTTATATTGATAGCTGCTATCATCGCAGTGGAAACAAGGAACCTCTTAAGTGCTGTCATTTGTGTCGGTGCCATCGGTTTCAGCGGCTCCTTGATGTTTCTGTTTCTGAGGGCGCCGGATATCGCAATGACTCAGATTGTTGTCGAAGTATTGGGATTAATCATCCTGATTCGAGCAACTATTTCACGTGACCTTACTTTTATCTCTGGTGATAGGGAATTTTTCGGAGTAGTTGTCTCTGTTGTGATTCTCTTTGCAATTTTCCTGGCCGGGCAAACAGTCCTTGAGACTTTGCCTGATTTCGGAACTCCTGCTTTTGTTGCTGCTGCTCAGAACGCCGACTTGCCTGCCCCGGCTGCTCAAACCTATATCGCACAAGGAATGCAGAAAACAGGAGCTGCTAATCTTGTTTCTGCCGTCATCCTGGATTTCCGCGCTTATGATACCCTCGGTGAAGCAACCGTACTCTTTACTTCAATTATAGGGGCTACTGTTATACTGCGAAAAAAAAGTAGAAGACTTCGGGAGGAAACAAACGCATGAAAGGTATGACAATCATAGTAAAAACTATCAGCAGTTGGGTCAAGATGCTCATCTTTCTTTTTGGTCTTTATATCATTCTCTTTGGCGACACATCGCCAGGTGGAGGTTTTGCCGGTGGTGTGATTTTAGCCTCCGCTTACGTACTGCTTATGCTTGCTTTCGGCGGGGATTTTGTAAAGCAAAACCTCTCACCATCCCTGACCTTGAAGCTCGTTTGTGCCGGAATGCTGGCTTTTGCAGCAATTGCCGTCGCAGGATTGTTTTACGGCCCGGATGCTTTCTTCTGGAATTTTATTACCCAAAAATGGCTGGCAGGGGAAGGTTCTAACTTACACTTTATAAACGCCGGGATTATACCGCTCGCTGAGGTTGCTATTGGCTTAATAGTATGTGCCGCAATATTTCTTGTTATTTTTACCTTTTCGACTTTTAAGTTTGATGTTTCAGATAATCAAAAGGAGTAAGAACCTATGCCGTACGCGTTATGCTTTTTATTGTTTGTGATTGGCCTCTATTGTGTTCTCGTAAAAAAGAATATGGTTAAAATTGTCATCGGTATCCTTGTGATGGAATATGCCGTTAATCTGTTTCTCATTATGCTCGGATATCGAACCGGAGGAATAGCGCCTGTTGTTGCCGATGACCAGGTTAACGCAGCGGCAAATAAAGTCGCCGCAGCATTCATAAATGCCTCGGTTGACCCTTTGCCTCAGGCACTCGTACTTACTGCTATTGTTATTAGTTTAGGGTCATTAGCGCTTATTATTTCAATTTGTATCAGAACTTACGAAAAATACGGTACCTTCGACATCACTAACATAAGGAGGTTAAAAGGATGAGCATACCGCTGCCTGTTTTTGTTGCTGTTCCTTTGGTAACTGCTTTTGTGATGCCTCTCTTCGGAAAAAAAGGCAAAGCTGTTGCAACGCTTTTGGCTAACCTGGCAACTATTTCCCTGCTCGTATTAGCCGTCGTTTCCATTGGCCAATCCAGAGTCTATGAAATAGGCAAGTGGTCCATACCTATGGGAATTAATCTTGTCCTTGACGGATTAAGCTCGCTTCTGTTGTTGGCAATAAGTGTTGTCAGTGCCGCCGCAATGTTCTTTAGCACAAGATATATGGAACAGTACACCGCTAAGTCAAAGTACCTGTGTTTATTTTTGCTTATGGTTGCTGGTATGAACGGCGTGGTGCTCTCCGGAGACATCTTCAATCTTTTTGTATTTTTGGAAATTGCTTCGCTTGCATCTTATGCACTGGTTGGATTTGGTTGCGAGCATGAAGAACTCGAAGCATCATTTAAATATATGGTCCTTGGCAGTGTTGGTTCTATGTTTGTCCTTTTTGCGGTTGCTCTTTTTTATGGCAACACCGGCACGCTGAATATGGCGTATGCCTCTAAAGCTATCCAGGATGCCGGCTTAAACATCGGCCTTGCTTTTGCTATGGCCTTGTTTATCGCTGGTTTTGGCTTAAAAGCTGCTTTGGTGCCTTTCCATGCCTGGCTGCCGGATGCACACCCCTCTGCTCCCGCTCCGATTTCTGCTATGCTCTCCGGCGTACTTATAAAAGCCCTTGGAGTATATGCTCTTGCTCGTGTTCTTTTCAACGTTTTTGGCGTATCGGCTTCAGTCGCAGGGGTGTTGGTCTCCCTTGGGATTTTAAGCATGGTTGTTGGGGTCTTTTTAGCCGTGGGACAGTGGGATTTCAAAAGATTGCTGGCCTACCACAGTATCTCACAGATGGGTTATGTTATCTTGGGTATTGGCTTGGGGGCGCTCATCTTGGCAAAAGGCGGCAATAAAGCTTATGCCTCCCTGGCTATTCTTGGAGGCCTGTTCCATCTTGTCAATCACGCTGTTTTTAAATCTCTTTTATTTTTAACGAGTGGCTCCGTTCAAATGTCAACGGGCACAAGACAGCTAAAAGAGCTCGGGGGCCTTGCACAAAAATTACCTTATACTAGGGCAACGTGTACTATTGCTTCGGCTTCGATAGCAGGTGTGCCGCCGTTTAATGGTTTTTGGAGCAAGCTCATACTTGTTATTGCAGCAGTTCAGGCAGGATTTTTTGGGTTGGCTGTTATTACTGTTATTGTAAGTTTGGTTACTTTAATTTCGTTCCTGAAGGTACAGCGATATGTTTTCCTCGGTGAGCTGCCGGAAAATCTCAAGCAAACAAAAGAAAACACCGGCTCTATGCTCGTTGCAATGGTGGTTTTGGCGTGTTTGTGTGTGCTGATGGGATTACTGCTGATGCCGGCTTTAAGGTCTGCCATTCTCGAACCTGCAGTAAAGGTATTGACCGATGGACTCGAATATTCGGCCAATATAATTGAAATGGCCAATTTGTAATTCAAATAAGGTGTGAAAATGAGGCGACTGATTTATTTTGGTGTGGCATTTGTTGTTTGGCTGTTACTGACCTGGTCTTTCGATACACAAATGCTGGTTGCAGGCGTAATAGCTTCTATCATTGTTGCCCTGCTGTTCCACGAAATAATACCTAAAGAACACAAGGTATTTATTTCACCGGTGCGTATGTTTTGGCTTTTGCTTTATCTGCCTGTATTTTTCTATTATGTGATCAAGGCCAATTTTGATGTTGTCTACCGCGCTTTGCACCCAAAAATGCCCATAAAGCCCGGAATCGTTAAAATAAAAACAATTCTAAAAACGGAATCCGGCATCACCGCCCTGGCAAATTCCATCACGCTGACCCCCGGCACTTTGACCGTGGATTTGACTGATGATGGCTTTCTGTACATCCACTGGATAAACGTAAAGTCCGACGATATCGAGCAGGCAACTACTATTATTGCCAAAAAGTTTGAGTGGTTCCTGGAGAAAATTTTCGAATAAATAGAAAGAGGTAGTTATGGTAACGCCATTGGAAATGTCATTTTATATCGGCTTATTTGTGTGTTGCTTCTTGTGCCTGTACCGAATAGGCCGTGGGCCCACCGCACCCGACAGAACCGTTGCTATTGATATATTGGGAATTGTCATTGTTGGTTTCTGTGGTATCCTCGGACTTGTAACAAAAAAAGATTTTTATCTTAACATCGCTATTGCATGGGCGCTGTTGAGTTTTATTGGTACTATCGCATTGGCAAAGTTTTTAGAGGGTAGGAGTTTCGATGAGTGATATTATTGGATACATATTAATAATCGTAGGAATCCTGTTTGATATATTTGGTTGTATAGGACTGGTGCGCTTCCCCGATGTGTACAACCGGCTCCAGGCCTCGACCAAGTGCGTAACTCTCGGCACCATCTTGCTGCTAATTGGTGTGGCCTTTGCCAGTGCTTCAGGACCAATAGGCGCAAAAGCCATAATCTGCGCCGTCTTTATACTGATAACTTCGCCAACCGCCGCACACGCAATCGCAAAGGGCTCTTATGCCTCCGGTGTAGATCTGTGGGAAAACAGCGTCGTTGACAAATACGCGGAACAGGTCGATAAAAAGCTTAAATGACATAACTTAAAATCAGTTGATTACAGGAGTTTTGAAATTGCACATACCAAAACCAAAGTTAAGAGAATTAAAAGAAGCGGTTGTTGCTGTTTTCTCGCCGCGTTTTACTACTCGTTTTCCTGCCGAACCTTGCGTTGTACCGGAAAAATACAGAGGTAAACCCGAATTTGACCTTGATACCTGTATCGGCTGTGGTGCCTGCGTCAACGTCTGTCCATCACTGAATTGCTTAACAATGGAAGATGATTTGGAAGCGAACCCACCGGCAAGAAGAATAACTCACCGATATGATGCCTGCATTTTTTGCGGAAATTGCCAGGATAATTGCACCACTGAAACGGGTATAAAACTTTCAGACAAGTGGGATTTAGCGACCCTTAACAGGGAAGATACAGTTGAAACCCATGAGTTTGAGCTTCAAATATGTGAAAAGTGCGGTGCTAATATTGGAACTAAAAAGCACCTGCTCTGGCTTTACGAAAAACTCGGCCCATTGGCCTATGCTAATCCTTCACTGCTGATTGCCAAAAGTGGCGAACTGGCTGTAAAGCCATCAGAGCCGCAGCCTAAGCAGCCTGACAGAGATGCACAGCCGAGTGATTTTATGCGAATCCTCTGCCCGAAGTGTAAGTGCGAACTGAATGTACGGCTGTAAAAAATGTAATGGCTCTTAATCACCAGATTTTTGAACAGTTAAATAAATTACGTGGCTCTAAGACGGTTATTGTTGGGGTGGGTCAAATCTTAAAAGGTGATGATGGGGCGGGCTCTTTGATTTGTCAGCAGCTTCAAAACAAAATTTCAGCCGAAGTAATAGATGCCGCAACTGTACCGGAAAATTATATCCAGCCAATCATTAAAAAAGCCCCGCAGAATATCATCGTTATTGATGCCGTCGACTTCGCAGCACCACCTGGAACGATAAAGATTTTCGAGCCAAAGCAGTTAGATTCGATTGTCCTCTCTACGCACGCGCTTTCACCACATCTTTTTGTCGATATGATTAAAAACCAGATTGAAGTGGAAGTCTGTTTTATTGGCATTCAGCCTGCACAAATAGGCCTTGGGCAACCTGTCTCTGCGGAAATAACAAAGGCGGTTCAGTCGCTTGTAGATATACTTGCCGATATTTTCCCGCCGTCCTCATAAAGCATTCAAAGCTGAAAAATGTTTGAACATTTGCTTATCTAGTGCCAATATATAGCGTCCGGACGGTTGTTTAAGTTTCACTGATATACTCATTAGCGAAAAAGTGAGAAGTGTTTTGATTAAAAGACAAAGGATATTCATTACGGGTTGTGTACAGGGGGTTGGCTTTCGACCCGCTGTATACCGTCTGGCGCGCGCATTGGGGCTTTCAGGCCTCGTCTTCAACGAAACAAGGGGCGTAACAATTGAATTGCAGGGCACAGAGGAAAAAATCGCTGAGTTCTTGGCCCGCCTCCACAACGCAGACAAACCCCCACTGGCGCAAATAAAATCTTGCAAAGCCCTTGATATAGCTCTCGTCGAGGCTGAAAACGAATTCGCCATTAAAGCAAGTGATGCCCGGGGCCGGGCCCTCTCACAGGTAACCGCTGATATGGCCGCCTGCACAGATTGCCTCACCGAAATGGACGATAAAAACGACTTTCGGTACCGCTATCCCTTTATAAACTGCACCAACTGCGGCCCAAGATATTCCTTAATCAAGGCCATCCCATACGACAGGCCCAATACTACTATGTCGGCCTTTGAAATGTGCGATAAATGTGCTGCCCAATACAGCGATATAACTGACCGGCGCTTCCACGCCCAACCCGTCGCCTGCACCGCCTGCGGTCCGAAAATATGGCTCACTGACGCCGAAGGAAAAACAATACAGGCAAAATCCGATAAAAGTATTACACAAACGGCACAATTGCTTTTGGCTGGAAAGATCGTAGCAATAAAGGGTATCGGCGGCTTCCACCTGGCCGTTGATGCACTTAACAACGAGGCAGTCGAAAGGTTGCGCCGACGAAAAAAACGAGATGCCAAACCTTTTGCTATGATGGCCGATTCGATTCAAAAAATTAAACGGTATGCCCTTGTCGGCGAGCTTGCCGAAAAGGTATTGAAAAGTCCTCAAAGCCCGATAGTTTTATTGCCCAAAAAACAAAGCTCAAAAATAGCCCCTGCCGTTGCCGGCGGCGTCAATACTTTTGGCTTTATGCTCTGCTATGCTCCCCTGCATTATTTGCTCTTTGCTCAGAATATTAACGTCCTTGTGATGACCAGCGGCAATATCTCCGATGAGCCGTTGATTTGCAAAAACGATGAAGCGCTCCAGCGGCTGGCTTCTGTCGCAGATGCCTTCTTAATGCACGACAGAGAAATTTACCGTCGCGTTGATGACTCAATTGTTCATTTTATCGACGATGAGCCGGTTCTTCTGCGCCGGGCCAGGGGTTATGTCCCCACACCTGTTTTTATCGAGAAAAATTGCCCGCAGGACATATTCGCCGCAGGTTCCGATTTGAAGAATACCTTTTGTTTCACAAAACAGAATCAGATTATCTGCAGTGAGCACATAGGCGACCTTGAAGATGCGGAAAATTATCATCATTACATCGATTCGGTCGAACATTTACGCCGCCTCTTTGAAGCAGAATTTGAGGTGGTTGTCTGCGACCTTCACCCGGGCTATCTCTCAACGCAGTTTGCCATATCAAAATCTAATACCGACTCCTTAAAAATCCTTCGCGTTCAGCACCACTGGGCACACACTGCTTCTGTATTGGCCGAACACGGCTTTGCCGGCCCCGTCATCGGTCTTGCCGCTGATGGCACCGGCTACGGTACGGATGCAAAAATATGGGGCTGTGAGTGTTTAATCGCATCCTTGGAAGGTTTCCAGCGTTTCGGCTGTTTGGACTATTACCTGCTCGCCGGTGCCGATATAGCAGCGAAAGAACCTATACGTCCGCTCCTGGCCCTGTTAATGAAAACTTACAGAGATGATTTTAAATTGGAAAACTTCAAATGGCTCCTGGAACCTGTCGAGCCGGACATAAATAAGCAAAATATTATTTTAGAACAACTCGAAAAACAGCTCAACACTATTGAAACTTCAAGTCTGGGCAGGGTTTTTGATGCCGTTGCCGCTATGCTTACCCTGGGCTCCTACAATCATTTCGAAGCTCAGCTGCCGATGGCCCTTGAAGCAGTTATTGCCGATGGCATCGACCAACGCTATGACTTTGAATTTATCCGAAATGCCGCCGTGCCGCTGCAGCTTGATTTATCTAAAATGCTTAAGCAAATAATTGATGATATTCAGCAGGAAATAACCGCCGGCGTCATCTCGGCAAAGTTTCATAATTGCCTCGCTCAGGCCCTGCTGGAAATGGCAAAAGCGGCCCGAGAAGCAGAAAAATTAAATACTGTCGCACTTAGCGGCGGGGTCTTTTGCAATCGATACCTGACAAACCGTTTAATTAACCTCTTGAAGAAAAATGATTTTAAGGTATTATCGCACCGGGATATCCCTTCGAATGATGGCGGAATATCCCTCGGTCAGGCGGCCATTGCTGCTGCTCTTATGAAGTCAAAGAAATAAGGCAATATACGAACTACGGGTCACGAATTATGTGTTTGGCAATACCGGCAAGAATAATAGAGCTTCAAGGCGACAATGCGGTTGTTGATGCGATGGGCAACCGCTTCAAGGCCAAAACTACATTGTTGGCCGAAGCAAAATTGGGCGACCTCGTACTCATACACGCCGGCTTTGCCATTTCGCTCGTTGATGAAGAAGAAGCCAAAAAGACCTGGAAGCTTATCGAAGAAATCAACGAATATAACCAGACACAAAACAGAATTTCAGGATAAATTCGAATCTTTATGCTCGATAGAATTGACAAAGCCAAGACTCTTATGGCTCAGGCCGGCAAAACGCTGGGCCGACAAATTAATATAATGGAGGTTTGCGGCACCCATACCGTCGCAATCTTTCGCAACGGCATAAGGTCGATTTTACCAAAGGCAATAAAGCTGTTGTCCGGCCCGGGCTGCCCCGTCTGCGTTACCGACCAGGGCTATATCGATGTCGTTTTGAAATTGGCTGACCGAGACGATTGTTTAATTGCTACTTATGGAGATATGATGCGCGTGCCGGGCCAAACCGGCTCTCTTGAAACAAAACAACCGAATGACAATGTCAGGATTGTTCTCAGCAGCGAAGATGCCCTGCAGTTGGCCAGGGACAATCCGCAAAAAAATATTGTTTTCATTGCGGTCGGTTTTGAAACCACTGCACCAGCCACCGCCGTCGTGGTCAAAGAAGCCGCAGCCCAGGGTCTCGATAATTTCTCTATCCTTAGCGGCCACAAACTCGTTGTCCCCGCAATGAGGGCTTTGTTATCGCAAAAGAATCATAATATAGACGCTTTTCTTTGTCCCGGCCACGTCAGCGCAATAATTGGCTTCGGTGCTTTTGCCGAAATAGTGGGAAATTTCTCCAGGCCGTGTGTCGTGGCGGGTTTTGAGCCGATGCAGATAATCGAAGGACTTGCCGAAATTTGCCGCCAGCTAACCGCAGCCGACCCCCGGCTAAAATCAATTTACACCGCCGTGGTAACAGAGAAGGGCAATACAACCGCACAAAAAATCATCGCCGAGTGCTTCGAGCCGGCTGACGGTCTCTGGCGTGGACTCGGGATGATTGAAAAAAGCACACTAAAACTAAAGGAAAAATATTCTCGGTTCGATGCCCTTAAAAAATTCGAAATGAAGGAAAGCCCCGTTGAAGATACTACCGGCTGTCAATGTGGCGAAGTCCTCTGCGGACTCATAGACCCTGCCGATTGCAGACTTTTTGCCCAAACCTGCACACCTCTAACGCCCATCGGCCCCTGTATGGTAAGCTCCGAAGGTGCTTGTGCTGCGTGGTTTAAATATGGAAGAAAAAACAGTTGATGAAGAAAACAAAAAACGATAAAATCTTACTTGCCCACGGCGGCGGAGGACAGCTAAGCGACAATTTAATCCGCAATCTGCTTCTGCCGAAACTCAAAAATGATACTCTTACCCAGTTAGGCGATTCGGCAAAGTTGAATCTTACTTCAAACTCGCTGTGTTTTACTACCGACAGCTACGTTGTCAAACCGTTATTTTTCAATGGCGGAGATATCGGCAAACTCGCTGTTTGTGGAACGGTAAATGATTTGGCCGTTGCCGGCGCAAAGCCGGTTGCACTGGCATTGTCGCTGATAATTGAAACCGGCTTCAAAATTGAGCTGCTCGAACAGATTGTAGACAGCGTCAGCCGGGCCGCAAAAGAAAACAATGTAGATATCGTAACAGGAGACACCAAGACCGTTGAAGCAGCAGCAGCAGACAAAATCTTCATAAATACCGCCGGCATCGGCGTACGATTACCCGACGTTGATTTGGACTTAAGCAAAATCGCCGTCGCTGACAAAATCATTATCAATGGAACAATTGGCGACCACGGAATGACAATTATCTCGCAGAGGGAAGGTATGAAATTTCAGTCACAGTTAAAAAGTGACTGCGCCGGACTGGCCGGTTTAATCGGTCAACTGCTCACAAACATCAACGGCGTAAAATTTATGCGCGACCCCACACGCGGCGGATTGGCCGCCACTCTTAATGAAATCGCCAAGGCTACCGGCTTAAGTGTCGAAATTTGCCAGAATGATGTTCCTGTAAATCAAACCGTACAGGCGGCAGCCGATATGCTCGGTTTTGACGTGCTAAACATCGCAAATGAAGGAAAATTCATCGCAGTTGTCCCACCGCAATCAGCCGAGGAGTGCTTGAATATCTGCAGAGGCCATCCGCTGGGCGCAGAAGCATCTATAATCGGCCAAATAGTCAAAACCGATGATACCCCTGTTGTGGAAATTGAAACCGAAATAGGCGGCCGAAGAATCGTTCAGATGCCCTATGGGCACCAGCTTCCGAGGATATGCTGATGCACGAGACAATGGTTGCTCACAGTCTGTTGATTTCTATTTCCGCCGAGGCTGAAAAAATTAATGCAAAACCGATAACCGCAAAAATCAGTTGTGGAATGCTTAATGCTATCAATGATGAAGTCCTTT
>Ga0180432_10003006_pt1 | contig 24636 bp, 18 predicted proteins | sample SS_ome_10_FD_132414 | JGI IMG/M metagenome (GOLD analysis project Ga0180432, IMG submission 132414) | Hypersaline lake sediment archaeal communities from the Salton Sea, California, USA - SS_1_MS_2 metaG | ecosystem: Environmental > Aquatic > Non-marine Saline and Alkaline > Hypersaline >... | reverse complement strand
GTAATTTTTGTTTATTCACTATTCATTCTCCCACTTATTTTCAGGACATTTAGTAGCTGCAAGTCTAGCTTTCATAAACATAAAACACCCACATCGATTACATTGCTGAGTGCTTTGCATAAAGTATTGACATTTATTGCATGTTTTTAATCTATTAATTGCTTTTTGATTGTCGAGAAGATGCCCATACTCAATTGCATGGGCAAAAATATCTTGTGTAGTTTCAAGAAAAAGTTTAAATTTTCTCAATAAGGTTGACATATATCACGACCACTATTTACATCTCTACCAAGTAGAAACTTGAACGTGATTAGGTAGTTCTTCTTGCATTACTTAATCTCTGAAATATTAATATAATTATTACTACCCGTTAAAGTTCCGATATTACCCCCAGAATTTTGGTAACCTTCAATATAAATTGAATCACCAGCAACTAAATATAATGTTTTATTAATTTGACAAGTTGGATTAACCGAAGCTCCATTACCAAAAAACCTATTACTGTATCCTAAAATATTAGAACCATCGTGAATTCTGCACATTAAATATTCCGTAGTTGCTAGCGCGATAGAATTTAAGCCAAGCAAACCACTTACATTATAAAGTCCTGTTCTGGGCACAGTGAACACCCAAGAACTTCCCGTGGTAACTGCATTATTAGAGTCATATTCTTTAGTGTCATAATCTATAGTGGTCCATGTAGCATTAGATAATGTTTGAGAAGAACCTTGATTATAAGTAGCTACTATAGCTGGTGGATACATAACCGGAGAAGGGCTAGCAGATTTACGGACTCTCCATTTTGCGGTAGCTAATAGAGACCCCCACACAGTAGAACCCCCATATCTATATTTCTGAAATTCCACGTCTATAACATTATTATTTCCACCAACATGCTCAAGTACTACCCCAACGTTAGAGTTGCGGTCACCCGCTGCAATATCATTACCACCAGCAGCCATGGCAGGTAATTCAGTCCAGTTTCCGTCACCATACATATCTACTTCGAATGTTATTTTATCAGTTGGTTGAATAGCAGTAGGGAAATTAATACGTTTTTGTGTTCTGGCCGACAACGACACTGGAAAGCTAGAGCCTTCTGACCCATAAGCGAAATCAGTAGTATTAGGTGAAGTGCTAGTATTCGAGTTACTAGCAAATTCTACTTGCGAGTTAGCGTAGTTTGCTGAGCCTGCCCACTCTGTTATTGGAATACCTTGAACTTCAATCATTGCTCGTTGAGCAGCACTAATCCAAGCATTCCCATTGGAAGGCGTTCCAGGAGTAGATGAGGAACCGCTAGTAAATACGGAAAAGTTTAAATAATTATCACCCTTAGTAACAAGTGCTAGCGCTGAAAGAGTAGAAGATACATCACGCCACGCCCTACCAACTGAGACACTACCAGTGCCAGTCCCGCCTACAGTAAGACCGTCTGGAAGTGCTAAACGACCTTCATTAGCAGATACTGAACCTGTAGTAAAATACCCTCTTATATCCATAGTATCTCCGGTTCTACGATACTCTAGATTTTCTGATGCAAGAGTTCCAAAACCATTATTGACACTAGGATTTGAAGTATAGCTAGTCCAATCACTGGTAGGTGTAGCGGTCATGTATTCTATAGGGCCTACTCTAACGGAATCAAAATAAAAGTCCCAAGCTATTGAAGAACTATCAGCTATATGTAAAATAAATCGATAATTAGAAGAATCAGTGGCGTTAAAAGAAGTTTGTAATTTGCCCTTTCTTCCATTAACTATAGTTGTATTAGCAGGTGTTATTATTTTAGCATTATCTTTGTCGTATAGATATACCACCAAGCCTGCCCCACTTAAACCAGACAAATTAGTACCCGTGGTGTCATATTCGATTTCCACTTGTTGTGGTGTGTTTTGGTCAACACTATCAATAGTAAAATCATAGGAATAACCAAAACTTCGTCTTCTGTTAGCATCTTTTGCTAATTTAAAACTATAATTACCCCTTAATACTTCAGTATCCTGAGCAGTAAGTGTTACGCTGCTAGTAGGACTCCCTCCTTCACCAGTAATTGGTTGGTCAGGCATAAAGAATTGAGTACCGGCACCATCACTAGTTAAATTGACCGCTGAACCCCCATCTGTAGCTGAAAGTTGGAAAGTATTAGTTGTAGCATTTACAACATAATAGTCACCATATTGACTAAGGCCACCTATGACAGTATTATTTGAAAAATACAATACTGTCATACCATTACGCAATCCATGACCAGTAACATTTATGGTATCTGTCCCTTCAGTTACTAACCCAGAAGAGCTGTTTGGATTTAGGTATTCATAATATTGTACCCACCCATTCGTATTAGCTTCTTCAGCATTACCATTTTTTATATAATTTACATCATTACTTGTATTTGCTGACTGTACTTGAGGCGAAATAGCTAGATTATCAATAAAAAGATCAAAAGTAGATGATGTAGAATCAGTAGCTACATGAAAAATAACTCTATAACTACTAGAAGTTGTGGTTTGAAAGGTAGTCTTAAAAGTTCCAGTTCTACCAGACAAAATGTGAGTAGAAATAGAAGTTTTAGAAGGAGTGATAAGTGTCGTATTGGTTATATCATACAAATATACTACAACGTCTCCGTCTAAATAACCACCACTTGTATAATAATCAAATGAAAGGTCTAACGTAGAACTTTTATCTGGGTTTTTTATAGTAAAGCTGTTACTCCAACCTTCACCTTGAGCATCAGCTAGATCTTTATGTAGTTTGAAAGTTCTAAAACCTCTTAGATTCGTATTACTTACACTAGTAAAAGTAGTATTAGAAGAACTAGAGCCAGTACCATCTATGGGAATAGCTACTGGTCCATCATCATAATCATCCCAATCTGCAACCGTATTGTCTTCTGCATCCGAGTACCGTATATAGTTAATTGCTCCGCCATCTCGGTCTTTGTGGCCTAAAGTAAGCCATGTGTTTTGGCTATATGCCTTAATCTGCTCACTTTCTGAACTATAAAAGATATCTCCCGGATCAGGTGAGCTATAAGTATGCTCGTCTTGTTCTATTAATCCTAAACCCTTGTTTATTTTAAAAAAACTATTACCCATGTTTTACTCCTTAGTTCACTATCCCTAAGTTAAAATTTTTCTCAGAATCCCTTTGAAATTTCTAGTACTTCCTACTGTACTGGTAGTATAACTTATTTCTACATTCGTACCATTAAAAGCAACAGACCAAGTAAGCATTACCGGTCCTGTTTCTGTATAAGTATCAACAAAGTCTACCGTAGTGGTAGATTTATTAGTCACAATCAATTTTCCAATTCTAACCTCGCTAGAAAGTAATCCGCCCACTATCTTATAATCTATAATAGCTCCGTCGTAAGTAGAGGTAGAATAAGTTAAAGCAGATAACACAGCAGTAGTACCGTCTGTGAGAGTTTGTGAGCCTGTATCTGATTCATCCCAAAAACTAGAAGACGATCCGCTTCCAACATCACCCCAAGCACCATCAATATATGCTCGAAATTTCTTTAGAACTGAATCATAATAAAAATCACCATTCCGAGGATCAGAAGGTGCTGAGGTTTGAGGACGAAAATTAACGCCTTTGTCTATGTTAAAAAAATTCTTTGCCATTACATCTCCTTAGAGTCACTTTCTTCTTAAGGAAGGGGGTGATTAACCCCCCTTTAAATTATTAACTACGATACAACTTTAAGCAGTTTTTGATCTGCATGTAATTTACAAGCATTTCCACTCAAAGTAGCTGTGATTTCAACATCAGTTCCGCTCATTGCAGCTGAAAATGTTACATCAGTATCATCGGTATCAGTAGAGTTGTCAACTAAACTAGTAACTGTTCCATCTGTTGCAACGTAGAGATGACCAATCTTAACATTTCCGGTAGTGTTTTCAACAACTGCATATTCTATAATACAACCAGTATAAGAAGAAGAACTAAACGTAAGAGAACTAACTACGCCTGTAGATGCTAATGTTTGGTTATGACTGTATTTTTCAGATAAACTGTTTGCGGCTGAAGTCCCACGATCAACTTGAGTACCAACAATACCAACCTTACCAGAAGCACTAGAAAGGGATAAGTCACCAGATCCAGACTTAACACTTAAAGCGTAAAGATCTTTGAATCTTAGAGATGAAGTACCAAAATCATAAGTGTTATCGGTGTCTGGTTTTAATGCATTATTAAGAGCAACAGAAGCTGTCAAGTTATCTAAACTTGTGCCTGCTTTAGCATCTAACTGAGTTTGAATACTACTAGTAGCTCCGTCTAAATAACCGAGTTCAGTAGCTGTAACATCCGAAACTATTACTTCTCCACTACCATTTGTAATTACAGCTCTATCAGTATCTAATGCAACCATTTTACTAAAAACTATTGCAGCAGAAGCATCTACATCAGCATTAACAATGTAGCTACCTGCTTTAATAATGTCAGATTTTTCAACAGCATGAGGATTGTCATAATCAGTTAAATGGTCACTAATATCAGAAGCATTACCACTAATAGCAGTATTTAATGTATCAGTTGCATAGTCTAAATCTAATTTGGATTCTGCAATAGCAGCATCACTTGCAACATTAGCATTAGCGATTTCTTTAACTTCAAGACCGCTAGCTCCAACCTGTATTGTTGTATCATCAACATCTACTGCAAGCTTTCCAGTATCAAATTCTAAACCACTAGAAGTATCAGCAAGTTCAACACTGAGAGTATTACCAGTAATAAGAACACCATTACCGCCAGTTAATTGACCAGCACCTGAAAATTGTGACCAAACTATATCATCAGTTCCAAGAGTAAGCTCACCATCACCTATAACTGTAAAACCAGCACCTTGGTAAGAAGTACCTTGTTCCGCGTAGGTGTGATTACCGCCACTAACTTCACTAGCAGGGTCTCCATTTTGATCTTCCGATCTGGTAAGTACAAATGCATTACCAGCGTCACCAACTGTAGTAACTACATAAATACCATTTTGTTTGGCATCAGCTTGCTTCCAAACCAAAAGTCTATCAGCAACAACTAATGTGATACCATCTTGCGCTGGAAGAGCACCATTAGAATCTCCAGTTAGAGTTGCTCCGTCACCGCCAGTACCATTATCATAAGTACATGCTGGAAGAGCTACTGTTGTAGCCGCTCTGACTGATTCTTTTGGATCTAAACCAGCGGACAATGCATCTACATAAGATTTTGGAACAAATTCATTGCTGCTAAAAGTACTAGCTGAAGTAGTAACCTTACTAGCACCCATAACGATATTACCCGTCATGGTTCCACCAGTTAGATTTAATTTAGCATCTAACTGAGTTTGAATACTACTAGTAGCTCCGTCTAAATAACCGAGTTCAGTAGCTGTGACCGCACTAGCTGATACATGCCCACTACCATCAGATACTAAAGCAAAATCAGTACCCAATGCAGCCATTTTACTAAAAGCTATTGCAGCAGAAGCATCTACATCATCATTAACAATATAACTACCTGCTTTAATAATATCACTTTTAACAACAGCATGGGGGTTATCTTCGTCAGCTACGTGAGCAGCTAAATTACCAGCATTCTTTTCAATACCTGTTTGATAATCATCAGAAGCAGTAATAGCTCCAGTATCCGATGAGTATCCTTCTAATAATTGACGTACTGCAAAATAACGACCTGCAACACCTAACCATCGAGTATCACCAGCATCTCCAGTAGTTAGAACAGATTTAGAATTAGCAGTAAAACTTGATCCAGTAGCTTCATACCGATAAAAAGTTTCAGTAGCTACAACATAACATAAATCATTGTCAGCACCTGTAGCAGCTTGAGCAGTTGCAACATCAAGATAAGTGGTTACACCACCCACATCAACAAAATTAAACCATGCACCATCTTGATATGCTTTAAATTTGCCATCGGTAGAGTCATAATACAAAACACCACTAGCAGCGGAACCAGAAGGAGCACTTGAATGCACACCCAACCTAATTGGTTCGCCAAACTTACGTAAATTAGCCATTTTTTTCCCCTTTTAATTAGTTACTTGTTAAATATTAGGTTTTTTTCTACTTTTTCTAAAGTTTTCTTCAGCCCACAGGGGCTGTAAGTTAGTATAATGACATGCTTTCATTAACTGCTCTTTATCACTAAGATTAAAATGAGCTAAAGGGACTATGTGATCTATGTGCCAACCTGAATGAGACCAGTTTTTGCTCTTTACCACAATAACTGCATTTTTTCATTTGATCCATTAAGCCCATCTTTTACGATAATATTTAAATGAAGAAGTATCTCCTGTTGACGTGGAAGCATACCTTACATCAATATTAACACCATTTAAAACTGCATCAAGAGTAATACCTACGGGTGACGTATTAACGGATTCATCTATTTCATCAACATCACTACCATTTGTTACGATAGTAAATTTACCAGCTCTAGCCTCACCACCACGTTCAATTGTATATTCTATAATGGAAATTTTATCAGTAGCTGGATAACTAAAAATAACCTGTGGTGTTGACTGGTTATCTAATAAGGTCTCAGGTCCTTCCAATCCCCCTATAAATAATCCACCAAGATTTATAGCATTTTCAGTGGCATCCCACTTAAAATTAGCATCTCCAGTTAGATCACCACCAGAATCATGTATTTGTATGGAGCCGACTGGTCCAGCAGCTGGAACACCACCACCTGTAGGGGTATAAGAAGGCAACGAACTAGGACCACCACCACTGTTAGACCATCTATGAGCAAAAAATTTCATTTCAGCATCAATACCAGCATCGGTAGTATATAACAATCGAATATTACTACCACTTATATCTGAACTAAAAGAAACACCTAAAGTACCAATATTGACATTAGTATCTGTAAGTGAAACATCAACTCCATCAGTAGTTAATAGTAATTGTCCAGTACGTTTTTTACCAGAACCCCTAACTAAAGAATAATTAATTATCCAGTTCTCTGATCCAGCAAAAGCTACAGAAAAAACTTCCCCATCAGTAGTTCCTTGAGTTAATGTAAGAGTTTTAAGAGAAGATAGTTCCCAAAAATTAACTCTAGTCTCTTTATCAAAAAATCTAATAATATCATTAGATATAAAATCAGTTCCATCAAAAAGCATTAAAGCTTCATTAAAGGACTCACCTTCTGTTACTCTTACAGCATCTCCATCAGAAGGAGCATCAGATAACCCCTCATAAAGGTTCTGTGCTGTCCAAGTTATACCAACTCCAACTCCAGCAGCCTTATAAATCTTATTATTACCGCTACTTAGATTGGTAAACAAAACCAGGTCATCATTTACTAAAGATACTCCATCAATAGTTGCTGATGAGCCTGAGGGCAAAGTAGTAACTACAGCGTCATTAAGTCTGACTTTAATCGAACCGGACCCAGAACCACCACTTGCCCCCATCTCACCAACATATATAAAACACTCAATATGAGTGGGAACCGCTCCAACATTATCTTGTTGAAAAAACACACCATTAAAGTAGTCAAAATTCCAGTCTCTTGGATCTCCAGGAGGTACTAAAGAACCAGAACCTTGTGCGGAAGTTCCACCTGTGTATGGTTTTGCTTCATATGTTAATCCAAATAATGGAGGAACGATCTGGAGTTGTCCTGTTGAGTCAACTGCGACACTTCCGTCAGTGAAAGGGGTTGAACCAGATTTAGGGTTCGAACTGCTAGATTCATAATTAGAAGGTAGCCTGGCAAAAAATGCATGACCATTAGAAGATGGATCAGCTACGAGTTCTAAACGAACAAACTCAACTACAGTTTGTCCTAAACTATTTTGAGTCAGATCATAAAGTGTTGTATTTGAAGGAGAACCTGGTAAGTCTTGGCCCATGATAGTACTAGATGATGTAGTAACACCACTAGGTTTAGCTTCATTAGAGGCTTCTTTAGCGTTATCTGTTTGAGCTTTACCAGCAAGCTTTTTAAAGGATATATTTAATTTTGAAAGATCAGTTAATGCCATGATGTCACCCCCTTATAGCCACGTTAGGTTGATGTTGTTGATGTTCCCCGTCCAGTTAGCGGAAGCAGCTATCCTAACGACTATATATTCACCATTGGCTATAGACTTTGTACCAACAGTTATACCCCAATCAGTAGATAAAGCCCTACCACCACCAGCAGTAGCATTTCTACAACCATCACCATCATTCCAACTGCCAGTAGCAAAGTCAGAGTAACAATCCAGCCAACCGGTTGCTGAGGAGATAGATCCTGTAGGAAATTTCATCTCCATAGTAACATTATTGGTTACTGGTCCTGTAGATGTATTGTTAAACCCAGTTCCTGATCCTGTTAGGTTTACCTTAAAGTTAGACTTAGTAGATCCAGTATTGTTTTGGAACTTAATATAAGCATATCGAGTTCCTGTTTCAGCATTGTAATTAACATTGCCACTTGGACCATTAGTAATAGCGCTGAAGTTTCCATTATTAGCTCCTTGAGTTGGATAACATAGGTAATCATTATAATATAAGAGTCCATCTTTATATCCATTATTTCCAGTACTTGCGATAGATTCTGAAGAATCCCAAGCTCCAGTAGCTACATCTGCTTGAGCTGCATAGTTATTAACAGAGGTATTTGATGTGCTTTCTAGTCTAATATTTTCTGTAGTAAAATACTCTCTTATTGCTGTAGAAGATGTAGAAGCAGAGTCCATTAGTATACTATAAATAGTTGCTGGAGATGCATTAACAAGGTTTGATTTTAACGGATGAAGACAACTAACCCCAGCTGTTATAGATTCATTAAGTAATTTAGTAGAAGTTATTGTAAACACTTTATTAGTTAATTGTAAAGTTTCCGTTTCATCAAGCGACCAATTGGGTATTGATTCACTGGGTATGTTTCCGTTTACTTCATTGTATGAAACAGCTGTAGAAGATCTGGAATAAAGGTTCGTATAAACCTCATCGATATCAACATCGTAAAGAGCTGTTCCAGCGGTATAATATTCAACCCCTGATAAGTACTTAGATCCTGTCATATTTAGAGTATGCAATGAGCCACCACTTCCAGATAAAGCACTGCTATTACTATCATTTACCCATTCATAATAATTAGTATAATGACTAGAACCATCAAAATAATGGTCTATCCTCATATAATTCCAACCAAGTCGTTGATCAGCTTGTTTAACAATATAACTACCTTGACGATATTTAAATAGATCCAGAGTACCCCCACCTGGAAAACTAACAGGTGTTGCTGCGGTTAGTGTAAAACCAGACCCATTACCATTAACACTAACACCTGAAGCAAAAGTAGTAAGATCAACTGTATGAATAACTACACCATTCAGAGTTAGTCTTATTTCGCCTTTATCTCCACTACCAAACGATTTAGTAGGATAAGAGGGGGTGGGACTACCATCACCCTGAGGTACGTTATCAGCTAAAGTTCCAGATTGATCCGTAGGCTGATGAGCACCCTTACGCTGCCCAGAAGACTGGTATGGGAATTGTTGCTTAGCACCCACAGCACTAGTAGATCCAATACCATTTACATTCCAATAAGAAGGTATCCCCAAAAGAGCACCCCATGATATTGAAGAATCAACTCCTGTTACAGAAAAAGATTGATAATTAAGAGTAGGAGCTGGACTAGGAGCTAATTCCTTTAAAACCTCGTTAAAACGATCAATAGCCGTTCCTAGAGGGGTTTTATTGTCGAAGTCAGTAAATAATCCATCAGTGTAAGTAGAATCTTCTGCCACACCAATAGTAGAATGATCATCTTCGGTTACCCAATTGGTATCATCGAAAATAAATCCTATAAGTTCATTTTCATCACCATTTTGGACCCTTACGATATTCCCCTTACTAGGTGTGTCAGATCCTTCAGCAAACACATTAGTTGATTCCCAAGTAACTGTACCACCAGTAACGGTAGCTTCATATAACTTGTTATTATTACTGCTTAAATTTGTAAACAGAACCCTATCGCCTGTAATTACAACATGACCATCAATAGTCACAGGATTAACACTTGGCAATGTAATAGAGGTCTCATCAATAGCAGTTGCTAATACAGTTCCAGCACCTCCTGGCATTGGAACCCATGAACCACTTCGATAAGTTTGTAATGATTGTAGTGTTGTGTCAAAATAAATATCTCCTTCGCTAGGATCTGAAGGAGGAGCACTTAGTGGAAGAAAAGTTAAGCCTTTTCGGACTCTTAAAAAGGATCGTGACATATCAATTTCCCCGTCCATTGATAAGTTATTGATGTATTCTTCATGGGTTACGTTATGACGCCTACCCACTAATAATATTAGGTTTTTTCAGCTATAATTACAATCTTTCTACGAGCTTAAAATAGTCGAATTTTTGTATCTAAAGATAGCATCATCACCAGTACTATCAGTTGTGTACCATAGTTGAATATAATCACCAACTTGTATTGTTGAAAACGTTACTCCAGTTGATCCTAAGCTTCCATTTTCACCTACGATTGTTGCATCAGTACCATTAGACATAACATATAAATGGCCAACTTCTCGATCTGTCCCTCGACTAAGAGAATACGTATAAATTCTAGCATCATGGCTATTCACTGCATCCCAAGCATCAAACATTGCTGTATTGTTATCACTAAAGGTTTGTTCTTTGTAAACACCACTACTTAGGATTGATTCTTCCGAACCACCAAGACCCCAGTAAATTTCATCATCAACTCTTTTAGCTATTATGATAATATTTTTACCAGTTTCAGGATTGGTATCTATATTGTCTAAGGTATCCACAGAAACAGTTAAATTTGCTGCAACACCAATATTTCTATTAATTGTAACATAGGCCACATCATCATTATTAGCCATTACAACACTATTCGCCAATATGGTATTACGATTTTGAGCTAAGCCTGGAATTTCAATATAAGCATTTTGAGACCAACTAAGAGTATTGGTAGTTGTAGTAAATACTTTAACACCACCCTTGGTTAATTGCATTCCACGGTCTTGATTGGTTTGCTCAACAATACTACCACCAACAGAAACCCAATAAGCACCAGTATAACTAAAAGTTAACCCACCGTTACTACCACCATCTTTAACATAAGCAAAATCACCATCCGCAGGATCACCAACATCATTTTGTCCCCCAACACTTACTGACCAGGCAATATTAACGCCAATTACAGAAGCTTTATAGATCTTATTGGCTCCAATGAGAAGATTAGTAAAAAGAACAAGATCTCCATCAGATACTACCGCACCATCTACTGTTTCAGCAGTTGTTTCTGGTAATTCTGTTAAAGTGTCATCTTTGTAGTTGACCAAACAAATAGGAACATGAGTTTCAGAAAATTCGATCCATTTCCAACTAGTTCCATCAAATTTACGGAACCTCTTGTAAATACTATTATAATAGATATCACCAATCTCAGAAATGGTATCTAAAGGATCTCTAAGGGCAACAGCTTTAATTCCAACGCGATCAGCATCTAAATCTATTCTTTCTTTTGCTTCCACATAAACATCACCATCTAATCCTGTGTCATCAGTACCTTGAGTATCTACAACAATAGCAAATGCACCCCCAACATTTCCATCGCTAGCATCTGAAACATTACCAGTATTATTATTAGTAACTACTACGTCTTCTGGATTAGTTCCAGATACAGAAGCAAAATCCGGATAAGCGACTAAAGCTGTAATCATACTGGATGCAATATCTGCATCAGTATCATTTAAATCAAAAGGAACCTGAATGCCATTTTTACCAGCAATTCCAGGATCAGAAGAAATATCAACACCATAAGTATTAGTTACAAAAGTTTGAGCAGAAGTTCCCGCAGTTGGTTGTGAAGCTGATCCAACAGTGTTACATACCATTTGAATGTCACTTATACCAGCAGTATTTGTCCAAAAACCTGCTGAATCCAATAGAGTGACGGTTTTGGTTAAGACATCTGAAACTGAATCTAATGGAGTAACAGTTACTTCAATACCAGTCATACCAGCTACATTTGGATCTGATTCTGTTCCAGCATTATACCATACATAATAATCACCATTAGGATCAGAAACAGTCCAATACAATCCAGTTGATCCAGTTACTAAAGAACTTCCATCATTTACAATAGTTACAGTTATATCTTGAGCCACACCAACATTATTACTATTAAACCAAACATAATATTCTGATCCAGGAGCATATAGTTCAAAGTATTTATTTGTTAGATCCCCATTTACATCAGCTCTACAAGTAATAGTTGATGATTCTTTATCTCCAGCAACAAAAGACCCATCCCCAGCACTTAAGGTTAAATCACCACCATCATTACCACTAGTTGTAGTCGTACCTGCCATTAATGATAAAGATTTAGCGGTAGAATTATCAATAGATCTCACCATTAAAGAGTCTAAAAGTATGTGCCCTTGATCTGCTCCAGATCCGCCTAACCCAGTCTTAAGTAGGATATCTCCACCATCAACACCTGCATTGGTAGATAGACCAGATTGCAAATTAAGATCACTACCAGTAGTTCCGGCTGGACTATAAATGGTACTAGATGATATTAGTACCCCAGTATTTTGCTGAAACTTTCCACTAGCTGCATCCCACCGAACCGAAGCATCATTAACAGTCCCATCACTGATAAACAAATCTTGCCATATCGGTGTAGTTGCAGTGCAAATACGAAGTATATTTCTTGTAGTATTCCAATAGATTTCACCTATTTTGCCTTCAATTGGATCAGCTGATAAACCAGGTGCTATCCTTAACCCAAACTCGAATGCTTTAAAATTATTCGTCATTTGCTGTTTCCTTTAATATTTTATGCAAAACTTAAGTGCTATGTTTCTTGGTTTTGTTCCGTAATCTCCACTAGTTCCATTACTACCGGAAAATAAACTATCGTTATGTCCATGTGAGCCATCATAATTAGTGTAACCACTCCAACTATGAGTATGTGTTTCATAACTAGATCCAATAGAATTACCAGAAATGTTACACATTTGAATATATTCAGGGTCCTCATAAGTAATATTCAGATTAGCATAAATAGTATGATCATGGGCTCCACTACTTGTAACGTCAAAACTGTGGTATGTATGATTAGTGTGTTTATTATAAGTAATGACTACACCAACATTATGACGATGAGAGTCAATATTTTGGCTTTGAACCGATCCAAGAGATCTGCTATCAGGATCTCTTCCAGCTGATCCTGTACCCATATTATCCATACCTCTAGTAAAATATTGTTCTAGATCAGGAACGACAAATGAACTACCCGATCCACCATAAGTATAACCTATTAAAGCAAATAATTCAGAGTAATTAGCTGAATTTATTGTTTGTCCTTGACAAGCTAAATATCCACTAGGTGCGGTTAAACCCATATAAGGAACAATAGTTCCTACAGGACAACTACCTGTAACTATCTGTGGTGCAGTTAATCCGCCATTATTATCAACTAATGCTCCGCTGTATCGTCTTGCAGTCATTAGTAAATCCTTATAATTATATGAAATGACTTGTTTCTTGGTCTGGTTTCTGTTGATCCAACATAAGAGGTATTACTAAAAGTATTTCCATGACTGTGACCTAAACTATAACTATCACTACCTACAGAAGTAATACTAATACTATTGTGAGAATGAGCCCCATTTCCATTTACATTTTTGGTATACCTAGATCCATCTCGTCCGGTCAGTCTAAACCGTGAATAACCACCATCACAACTTGGTGTAAATTCATTGAGTAAAATGTCTACCCCAATAACTACAGGAAATTCATGCTGATGTTCAGCATTACCTGATCCAGATGAAGATCGATAATGAGTATGAGAACTACCACTAGAACCAATACTTCCGGTGAGACTGTGATTATGACTTTGGTAGGTATCACTTTGCGTAGAACCAACTTGCCTACCACTATCCACACCCCTAGATCCAGTACCCATATTATCAGCAAATCTAAGAAATCTGCCCCTTAGGTCAGGTAAATTAAAACTACTACCACTACCACCAAAATTATACCCAACTACTGAAAACAATTCAGAATAATTACTAGAATTAAGACTACTGCCATCACATCTAGCCCATCCATCAGGAATTGTGTTAGAAGTGTGAATCATTATTGAGCCAATTGGGTACAATCCTTTGTATATATCCGATATATCCAAATTACCTTGTGGCTGTGATCCTCCTGTATATCTTCTTTCTGTCATGTTAAACCTTTATAATCCCTACAACTGCTAAATTGATTGGTCTTGTCTCAGTTGATCCAGCGTTAGAAATTGATCCTGAAAAACCATGAGTATGGCTACCACCTTGAACTTTAACCCAATACGAATGAGTATGATCTCCTCCTCCAGCATTGGTAAGTATGTCAATATTTCTATAATCAGGATGAACAGGATTTGTTGTGTTATAGTTAGTGGCTGATGCAGCACAACATCCATTAGCTCTAGAAAGCGAGTGATCATGATTAGATCCGCTGCTATTTAGAGTCCCTGATAGATATTGTCTGTGTGTACCACCATTAGTAACTGAACCTGAGATTTGACCGTGATCATGTGATTGATAAGATTGAGATTCTGTTGTTCCAGGATTACGACCAGAATAAGACCCTCTCACAAATTCACCTCTAAAATCAGGGACTTTGAATGTAGTACCTGACCCCCCGTAGGTATAACCTATTAAGGCAAACAATTCAGGATAATCAGCTACATTTAAAGAAGAGTTATCGCACAAACGCCATCCTGGAGGTACAGTTTCAGAACCAAAGAATATAACAGTCCCAACAGGAGCTAAGCTTTGTTTTATTTGACCAAAACTTTTCCCACCTGTAACCGGTGAAGATGATATACGTCTTTCAGTCATAAAAACACCTATTAAGTAAACATAGAATCTAAATCAATATTATTAGATCCGCTTATATAATCAATACCTATTTTATAAGTAGTCCCAACAACACTATTAAATCTGCAATTATTAAGTCGATTCTCATTACCATCTACATAAACACAAATAGCTTCACTTGGTCCTGTATCAGGTTTTGTGACTTCGAACTCACAATTTTCAATATAAGCCCGTTCTCCACTCATTTGCACCATTCTTTCATTAGCACTAGCTCCAAAAGAAGTGGAAGATCTAAAGTAAAGTCTTTCTAGTCTGGATCTATCTGACAAAATAATACGACCACCTGGTAGTAAATTTATAGCATTGTTATTACCACTTATGGATATATCAGTTCTTCCAGCAAAAGTAACTCCTGCTGGTATTGTGATTGAGGTATCAATGTTAAAAGGTGATGTCGCTAAGATGATACCACCATTACCACCTAAAGCAGTAATTTCTTGGATTAATTCAGCTTGAGATCTAACATAAGCTGTAGGCCAAGTTTCTAAGCCCTTAACAATAACACTACCCATAGTAGAAGTAGTCCCCATAGGCCATTTAATTCCATGAGGTATCCACCAAATATCCTGGTGAGAATCAAAGCCATCATTCCAATCAACTCTCATAGCTATGGGTATATAAAAAGTTTGGGTATTGCCACCTTCTGGCGTAATTAAAGCTGGCATACCACTTGAAGACGAAATACTAGCTTTTTTAACAGTATAGCCACCAACAACTGAACCACCACCAACAGCATTCTCTAAATCAACGCTACCACTAGAACTTAAAATGGTATCTCGATCTAATTCTAAATAAAGCAATTCACCATCAGCTAGGTCAATATTTAAGAATTCATCAGTAGTATTAGCTATTTGACTACCATTCATTTTAAGATCAATAGTTCTTGGTGCGGCTTCTTCTGTTTGAAGTAGTCTTAGATAAATATCATTATCTCTTGTGTCAGAGTCAAAATGTATAGTGGTTCCATCCCAACGAATACGTCCTGGAGACCATAAGATATAATTAAGACGCCTAAGAGCATCACCACTTACTCTTATTAATTGCTCAATAACCTTAATTCCAGTTTCACCAATGTTGGCTTTAATAATATCAAGTTCTTTATCAGAAAAAACTTCTGATTGTTTTACTGAACCTTGATTCTTGGCTTTTATATCATCATATGCCATTAGTTCCACCCTTTAATTACATACTTAAGTTCTAAAGCAACGCCTTCGTTGACTGAAGTATAAAGTATTTTTACGTTACCACCACTATAGGACACAGTGAATGGGCAATTAATATCAATTCCTATTTCATTAAATTCATGGCTATATACGGGTGTGGGGCTAGATCCGTCATGTAAAACAGTAAGAGTTCCAGATCTTTTACGTCCATCTCCAGTACCACGCTTAACAGTATAATCTATTTGTGCATATCGAAAAGCACTACTAGGATACTCTAATGCTGTTGCTGGGGTCAGTTGACCATCAACCAAAGATACAACAAATGGAGTACCTTTAGTACCTTGCCATACGTTTGATGCTTTGATATACATTTCAACATCAGATCCACCTGTAGGAAAACCAGCAGATGGAGTTTTAATCCAGATATCACCATCTTTACCATCTACTTCAGACCACCACAAAGGACTAGTATCTGGTTGATTAGAAGTATTACCTGCTTGTAATGAGTTGTAACTAACTCCTTGATATAATACAGCATCTCCTAATCCATAAGTAGCAACACTCGAATATTGTGCGATTCCAGGAGTTCCATTATAGGGTAGTCTATTACTAACAAAAAACTCAGACTCATCGGTCTTATTATTAATAGCACCTGGTCCTAACTTTAAACCTTTGTACTTAGTTGTAGCCATTACTTCATTCCTACATGTTCTTTCTCAGTTTTGGATATCGCATAAAAACGTTCCCTAGAAAACTTGAATATATGATCGGTTGGTACTTCTACTCTTTCTTCGTTTTCTAAAACAAATACACGAATATCTTTATTTTCCATTAAGATATCAGCTTTAACATTTTTTAGCTTCCGCCAAAATAATTGAGAAGGTAGTTTATAATAAACTGTATAATTAATCATTTACAAACTCCAATACCAAACATTTATCTTTTTTTAAGTCTGCACAATAAAGCTATTAAATTACTTTATAGTAGTTATTTCTGCTACTTACGTGCTTTTCTTTTTTTACTTTTCTTTGGCTCTTCTTCTTTGATTTCTTTTTTTAAGAGTTCTTCGATTTCTTTTAAAGCTTCTTCTTTAGCTTCTTCTTTAGCTTCTTCTTTAGGTTCTTCTTTGGTTTCAACAACTTCTGATTCACAAGCTTCAACAGCAGCAGCTAAATCTCCAGAAGTTTCAACAAACAAACCGCATTCATCACATTTAGCAGTATATTTGCTCACACCAGGACTCATCACTTTAAAACTTGTTTTTAATTCTTTTCCACATTTACATTTCATTTGAAACTCCATGGTAGTCGTAACATAAAAATGTTACTTTAACCGGTTGATGTTAATTATACAGAATCACTAACCATTTGATAGTCTATACCTGTTACCCATTGAATTGTAGAACCAGCAGTACCGAATACTACTAAAACTACATCATTGCCGCTTAATCCAAAGCTTACCGCGTATTGATTTCCGTCTCCATAACTACCAAGATGAGTAGTAGTCGGTGAACCAGCGGCTTGTAAAGCTCCTCCAGATCTATAAAAAGTACCCTCAATAGAAAAGCTAGCACCACCATTATTTGAACCTGTCTCCCTAGCCACTGCGGTCATTTTAATTCTAGCCACATGGTTGTCCGGAACACTAATAGCCGTATCATTTAAAACAAAAGATGCACTACCTGTGCTAGCTCCAGTTGCTGTTGTATTTATCCAACCAGATCCAGTATAACCTGTATGTTTTTTTATAGCATTTAGTCCAGTCCAAACTTCTTTTGGCTTATTAGATTCTTTACCTACAACAAAAGCTTGATCTATGTCTATTGGATCTCTTGGTCCAAAAATACCAACATCAGGGGTAGAACCTACGCCATTGATTTCCATAGAGCCCTTAAGAGCTAATCCTGTTCCTGAAGTCGCAAAATCACCTGTTCTGATATCTACTGGTAATCCTGCAATAGTTGATATAATGTTACCACCATCATAAGCTGTCTGCAATGTAACAGTCCCAGCCAACTTGACTAAAGCACTACCATAAGCTGGCATTATCCTGAAGCGTAATCTTGAATTAGGTGGTTGATCAGTCAATAAGCTAATCATTCCCTTAGGACCACCAAAAGTTTCTTCATAATCCAGATTAGCTTCCCTAATGGTATCATTTATAATCACCATTAATTCTTCGCCTTTTAGCGAATCACTAAGACTAGCTTTATAAGTAGCCATTGCTGGCCAAGTAGCATAACCACTCCCCACCAACTGAGTACGTTTATTCGGAGGCAATACAAAAGTTAATCCACTAGGAAGTTCAGGACTAGTAAAAGCTGGATCTCCTGGATTATTTATAGTTGTACCTGTAAGTGTAAGATTTTGTTGACTAACACTATCGCCATCTGTCCATGTACCAGAAATATGATGTACCAAAATGGAATTAGCTCCCATTACACCACCTGGCATAGCTTTAGTAATGTCTTCAATCTTTTCATTTACATTATCAGTACCATGTAATACCCAACTTAAAGCAGTAGGGCTAGAAGCAGATCCTTGATATATATAATTACCAGATCTTATCTCATCACCAGCTCCTTTAGTTAAATTAATTAATTGTGGATAAATAGATTCATCATAAACGGGTCTTTCTAGTGCGGTATTTATTTTACCTTCTTCTCGGTCAATCTTTCTCATACCTAAAGTTAAGTTGTCGGTATCTTCTATTACTTGATTGGTTTGGTAATAAGTACCTGTTTGACCTGTACTAAGAACACTAATATCATCATTAACTGTGACCGTAAGAGATGTATGAACAATTTCAATAGTGTAGGTATAAGGAACACCACCAATATCAAATACTATTTTATCATCTGCTTGGAATCCGAGTATGGGTGGGTCAGTAATAGTAAGTGTTTTTGTAAAAGTATCAATATCTTCTGGGTTAGAACCTATGGTGACTGTTTTAGTTGCCTTATAAGAACCTATTTGATCAATAACCGTATAGTTAGGATTAATGGCAGCTTCTGTGCCAGCTCCAGTATATACTAATAAATTAGTTGGCTCATTATCATTGATTTCTCTTACTTCACCAGCTTCTAATTCTAACGCCTTAAGATAAACCCTTGATTTTAATGATCCATTATCTCGTCTAACTGCTATCCAATAAACATTAGGACTACTAGCTACTTGCCAATGAGGCTTAACTGTAACTGTACCATAAGTACTTTTACAAAATAACATTGCCCCACTTACAGCAGGTCTCTGAGAAGTTGATGGGGGCTGACCATTGTCCCCTACTAGGCTGAAATTATTGGATAAAATCGGTGCACCAAGTGTTCCAGCTATGCGAAACCATTTATTTTCTGTCTCGCCTTCCCACTTAACAAAGTCACCAGCTTCTAATGGATCACCTTCGCTATCAATTGGAGGGGTAGAACCAACAACATCAGCTCCACCTGTAGTATAGTAAGTAGCGCCACTAGATACTTCTTCATTTCTTCGTAAGTCTATATAGCATACTTCACCATCTTGCAAGAAAGCTGTACCAGTTAAACCACCAACATTAAAACGATTAGCTACTGGAGTACCTTCTGCTGTAGCAGTTTGAGGTATACGAAACCATTTATCACCAATAATGGCTTTAACATACATATCATCAGTCCATTGAATAGGACCAGGATAAGGGTTGTCAGGATAACGAGCAAAAGTAGAATCCGCACCAGTTAAATTATCATACTGAAATGGTGGTGGTACAATTGCAGTTCCTTGAGGAGGAACAGGGATAAGTAAGAATTGACATAAATTAGAAATAGTTCCAATCGATTCTGATGCTACAGTAGTACTTGCAAAAGTAAAAGTTGTTGAGTCAATTACTGTAATTGTATAGTCACCATCAAAATTTACAGTTCCTGATACTCTGATAGTATTACCGCTATAAAATCCATGAGTTGCCGATGATGTAACAGTAGTAGTAGTTCCATTACCAACAATCGTACTAATATCATCAACCGCTGTAGCCATACCACCCAATCCATTAGCTGTTGCTATAGCAATTTGAAACTGAAAAGTATCTGAATCAACAACATTGGTAATAGTCCAGGTCCCATTAAAAGACGCTTCTGAGTTTCCAGAAACAATAACAATATCGCTAACTGAATACCCATGACTACTACAAACAACTGTTACATCAGCTGTACCGCTTTGACTAATAGAAGTGATAGTTTTAGGGGCGTGAGATCCCTTAATTAGATTCATGTGCTCATAAGTTCTAATATAAGGACTAATTGAAGTGTCACCGTAGATTGTATGATTAATATCATACTGGTTGGAAAAGGAATGCGGTGTAGCTGTTGTAACTTTGAGTGAATAGTCTGGACTACCCAAGTTTTCGATATAAAGCACTTTAGATGGATTTGCTACAGTAGTTACTGCGACAACACCATCCAGAGTAATTGGTCCTGATCCAGCACCTTGTGCTGGCATTGTATCTGCTCCTAATACGTAAGTTAACTGTGTGTCACTCCAAGCTGTTGCTGTAACGTCATCTTTATTATAAGCAGTTGGTTCTATATTACTTGTAGTTAATAAAAAGCTGTAAGAGTCTGGCATTACAAAAGAATTCGCTGTAACAGACGCTGTACCAGTAGGTGCGGCTGGAGCGGTAAAACTAATTGTATTGTCTAGATTAACTGTCACACTGAGGTGTCTACCATTAGGTGCATTTGTAGTTGCTGTTAAGCCCATAACTACTATGTCATCACCGGTCGATAAAGCATGATTTGGGGCTGTGACCGTAATGGAAGTTCCCGTGTATTCCCATTCTGTTATAACATTTCTAGGTAAATAAGGATGTTTTTCTCCAGAATCTAATTGAGCTACTTCTGTCCCACCAATAACAGCTGTTCCTGTAGGAGCAAGGTTTGGAGTTGTTTCAAAGGTATTTGCATCAGGTACATTTTTTACTAAATGAACATCATTAGGCAGATATTCACCAGTAGACGAATTAAAGTTAGTTAGCTTAACATAATCACCTACTTCAAACCCATGAGCAGTTGCTGTACAACTAAGTACTTGCCCACTAACAGACCAGGCAGTAACAGTCTTAGAACTACCACTAGGAGTACCACTCAATCTTTTAAGTAAAGCTACTCTGTCACCAGAAAAGGTATCATCGTTTAATTCAAATAAGGCAAGTGATGGTCTAAAGATTCTGCGATTATATAAAGTTTCATCATAAATAAAAGAATCTCTAATAAGAGAGTTAATGATTAGCTGAGTACTATAAAAAGCTTGTAGGTTGGCCTTATTAAAAGAGTCTTTCCCTACCACATAAGAATCACCAGACAATATAGTAGAATCATTAAAGTTAGTTTGTAAAGCACCACTAGTAAGTCCGGTCATTTCCATAATCATATTATAAGAAATCGATCCATTTCCAGTAAGTACATTTCCTACACTGTCCCACCATAAGTCAGCAATATTAATAGGATCTCCACCAAGATTGGAATCAGTATACCAATAAGCACTACCAGTTACTTCTTTGATCCTAGTCATTATGGCATCCATCCACTCTTTAAGAGTAGTTATGGACCAATCGCCATAACTGAATGCATTTTCTTCATCTCCAGGAACAATTGACACAGGATTAGGTGTTATTGTTGGGTTCTCATTTACCCATTCTCGCCTTGGGTTGGTGGTATCTTGAGGGTTAGACAGATTGCCAAACTCAAAAGAAGCATAAGGATCTGGAACAGTACCGCCACGACCTAGTCTGTATAGACCTGGTTGTGACTTAGTAATATACTCTACCGCACCTGTAGATGTAACACCTACAATATATAAAGGAAGGTTAGTACTAAAACCAGAAGTATTGATAATGTATTGATAATCCATCGTGCGGCCAATAGGCACCGTCCTTTGGAATTCAGACTTTTGAGATTCACTCCATCCAGCGGTTTGATCAGTTGTGTCAGTATCCGTAGTTCGAATTAAAGCTAAAGATACATAGTTGGCTACTCCATATTGAAATGAGCCAACAACCTTAGAATTACTAGCAGATAGCTGATCAGCTTGTGTTCCTGCTGGAACAGTAAAGATAGTGCCTGATTCAGATGCAGTTGAGTGTAATATAGCTGAATCACTAACATCTACCTGCAAATTGGAAGCACTAATAGCTGCGTTAGGGATACGAACGTTAAAACCTTTAAGAATATAAGGTGTGTCCGCACCAGTAACCATACCTCTTAAAAGAGAGTCAAAGTCAAAGCTTACAGCTGATTCTATAGAACGTAAGTGAGGGATATCGATCCTCATACCTGAATAGCCTGATAATCGTCGCTTAACTGCCATTATTCATTCCCTTTTATGATCGTGTATACTATTAATATTAGGTTATTTAGGAGGTTCCTACTTCGTAATAAAATCCTTCAAACCTTAGCTGTCCCATAACTATTTGCTTGGCAGCAACAGTCATAGACCAGTCTTTTACTTTAACATATTGTATTTCAAAAGCTTTCTCATAAGTGAATCTATCATAGAATCGTAAGTGGCAGTATTTACTACCTATTTGTTGAGGATAAAGAGCTTGTTGATTAGTTGGAGGAATCAGTCCAGCTTTCACAGGATCAGTTCCCTTAAGCATATAAAGAACCATAGATCCATTAACCATTGAAGGTGCAGCCCCCTGAGCCAGTTCTTGAGGAAACGGAGAATCTACAGTAAAGATAGCTTTTTGTCCATTGGTTACATTAAAAGATACATTAGTGCAATACCCAATAGTTTTTTCAGGAGCACCAGTACCTGTCTCATATCCAATTTTAAGTATTAGATTAGCACCTGTTCTTATTCCAGATTGCATAATTGTAAACCTTATCTTAACTACATTTGTAAACCACTATAAAAGTAAACAAACCTACGGTTAGAAAAACACCTAAACATATAATATCTATTGGTGTCATTATATTATCTCTTCTTCATCTATTATATCGTCATTAAAAAAGTCACACTCAAACTCTATCTCATTACCAGGTTCCTCACAACTACAGCCTTTACCCTTACAATCCCCACAACACTCCTCATTGACTGATTTTTGTTCTGTTTCATTATTTTCAGCTGTAAATTCAACCATTGCTTGAAATGTCACCTGAACGAGTTCAGCCAATAACACTTCAACTTCAGACATAGGCATCACTTGAATATAAGACTGATCAGAAGGATGTTCCAGAGCTTTAAAAATACGATCACTACTAAAAGCTTTAGAAACCATAAGTCCGTAAATTTGATTAATCTTTTCGTTTAGTTTTTTTGCGTCCATTGTTTTCCTCAATCTTATTAATAGTATTGGTAATTATGTCAATTACGTCTTTTACTCTAATCCACATTTCTTCTTCTTCCGCACTGTTTATCATCAACTTACCAGGGAAAAGCTTTAATTTGGGTATTATGCTTTTAATATACTTTAATGAAGACCAGTTCATTTATAAAACCTTTTGTAACAATTTATGATAGATATTTACGTGTTTTTCTATCATTTTTTGCAAGAAAAACTACCCATTTTTTCTTACATTTTCTTAACTATTATGTACCAATAAAAGAAACAAAATCAAACACTTAAACCTTAATACCCAACATCGATGGTTCCGCTACACACCCCAAACCCAAACCTTGTCAGATACTGGCGGATTATCATCATCCGCTGAGCCACCTTGATTACCCAAACCTTTATCACTGGGGTACACTATATTGATTTCTAAATTAATACCTAAAGCTATTATTGATCTTATTACTTCTTCAGCATACACCCTAGCTTCAGCTGTCCCAGTCACATAAAACGAATAATCACTTCCCTTAGGATCTGGAGTATAGGCGTTATTGTCACTAATAAGATTTAAATCAGCCCCTATTTCATGATTATACTGAAAAGCATAGCTAGGATCTAATAACAGCGTAGATTGAACGTTTGTAACTACCGAAGATGATTGACCAATACCTATTTCACTTTGGACCTGACTAATAGTACTAATAGCAGTATAAGTAGTAGGATTAGGAACACTAGCAATAGTATATGTGCCGTCAAAAAAGGTTGTCCCACTGATAATTACTTTCCCACCAGGTATAGAACCATGAGGGTCAACAGTTTTAACTGTCATTAAGAAACCATTTTGACTAATAGAAACACAATTTACTGAAGTAGCTCCACCTGAAATTTGAGTACCAATATAACGTAAGGTGCCTTCTTCATTGTCTTTATTTAAATCCAACAATAATTGTCCAGGTTCATTAGGTAAAGCTCCATCTACCAACAAAGTAGTTAACCCACTACCACTAAAGATCTTTTCTCTACTAGTTACATGCTTATCAGTTAAGGTGTAACCAGCCGTAGGATCTATTGAATATGGACCTAAAAAAGGTGTGTCAGGATTATCTGAAGGAACATTAGAAACACTAACGTTTACAATTTCACTACTTAGCAGTCTGCCATACTGATCAGATACCCCAGTTAATCCGTGAGGTTCAGAACAAACAATAGTAGTATAGCTGTTTTCTTTGAAAATATAATTGATTCCTATTT
>Ga0180432_10003002_pt1 | contig 24658 bp, 21 predicted proteins | sample SS_ome_10_FD_132414 | JGI IMG/M metagenome (GOLD analysis project Ga0180432, IMG submission 132414) | Hypersaline lake sediment archaeal communities from the Salton Sea, California, USA - SS_1_MS_2 metaG | ecosystem: Environmental > Aquatic > Non-marine Saline and Alkaline > Hypersaline >... | reverse complement strand
TTATTTAATGTTAATATTATGATAATAATCGAAAATAATATTACTGATTTAGTGGTGTTGAATAATAAAAAGATTATAATCTCTTTTTTTATTATTTATTTGCTAGTTATAACACTGTTTATTATTTATTGTATATTTATAAGTATGAATACTAAAAGTTACAATCGAAAAAAGTATATATCTGATATTTTTAATGATAAGGAAAGGATTGATGATGACCATATCAAGTATTTCTACACAAAATATCCAGATATGTGTTGTAATTTTAAAGATATTAAGCCATTTTTTGATGACATTGAGCCATTTGCCTATTATGGATTAGCAGTGAAGATAGGGAATATGTATAAAGAAGCAAAACACAATACTTTTATCTTAGATTTTTTAAAGGGTGTACAAAGTCTAAAATTAAATAAAAATAATTATAGAGAAACGTTGAATATTAAAAAAGATGATATATATTTAAATTATTTAATGACATATTATGTTCAATGTCGTCCAAATATTAAAGTCTTAACTGTTTGGCCAAGTTCAAATTTAACTTCAGATGAAATTGACGTTAAACTAAAAGGTAGTAATGTTTATGCTAAAAAAAAGATATCATTAAGTGGAAAAGCAAGTTATGGTTTAATCTATCAAATGTTTGGATACACAAATACACTTAAAAAAATTCCAGAATTAGAAAAATATAGTAAAAAACTAGGATGGTTATCTGAAACAGAAAATAAAGATATATCAGTTTATGTTTATGAAGGAATAGAAGATGAAAATTTTATAGTTGAACATAAAGATACACATACTACAAAAACATTTATGGAATCGATGACGCTTTCAAAAATATATTTTAACAAAAATTCACTATATTGTTTAGAAAAGCAATTATTAGATCGAATGTTATCTTTTAGATTTAGAAAGTGTAGAATATTATTTAATACCTTTATTAATTACCTATATAAAAATATATATTTATTTGACATTAATAAATTTTTGGTATTATCTGGTAGCATATTATATACATTTGGTGTAAGAGCATGTAGTGATACTGATTTTTTAATAAGTGATGTTCCTAGTGAAATAAAAACACCTGACTTTCTAAAAAAAATAGAAAGGTTCTTTTTAGATGATAAAACAAAGTTTTTTTTTACAGATGGATACACCGAACTTATAAATCCAGATGAATATTGGAACGATTTTTATGATGAATGGCATTATAGATGGGCCAAACTATTTGGAGCAGAACATATATCAGAAACTATTTTTAATCCTAACTATCATTATTATTTCATGGGTGTAAAAATGATGTATCTTGATGCTGACTTGGCGAGAAGAAATGTGAGAGGTCGTCCAGCAGCAGTTGCTGATTTATTAAAAGCAAATGAGTTATTAGGTGTTGGAATTGAAATAAATCCTATTCCAAAAGAAACTATTAAACTTGGAGTAATTACAAAAACAGAACCAAAAAAGTTTCTTAAAATTATAAAGTATTGGATGAAAAGAAGATATCAAACAGATATTACTATCGACGAATTAGAAAAAAAGGTTAAGTTTGAATAACTAAACACATTCTGTATCTATTCTAATCCAATCTGGTGGTAATCGTTCTTCTTGTCTGGTATTCATGATACCTCCCCTTAAACTCATTGCTGCGACAAATGGATTTTTTATGCTTTTATGGACAGATGGTGCATAAACAATTTTATTTTTATTTTTATTTAAGAATGCTCCCCAAAAACCAAATGTAGAGCTACTTATGATTATATTTTTACACAAAGTCATTAAATATAGTGATAATGGTGCTGGAACATCTACTGGAATTCTAACATATTTTTGTTCTTTTTTTTCCAAGTGAGGAATTATGTGTTTTGTTATCCATACTTCGTCTCTTTTTTCGCTAAAAATAATAAATATATAATCACTATGGTCTTTGATGAAATTATTAATAGCATCATAGTAATATGAAATTTTAACAGAACATCTAAAATCTACTTTTGCTTTTGATTGTCGATATCTATCACCTCGTCTAAAATGTAATCCTATTGTTTTAGAATTATCAAAAATATCGCTAAAATCTTTTCCAGCCTCTTGAATATTTTTCGAAAAAGTAAATAATTTTTTTATTTCTTCATCGTGCTTTTTAAAATATACATATGATGCAAATACTCCAACAAGTAAAGTATTATTATTCTTAAAAATATATCTATATAATGGAACACTGTCATACCACTTGGTTCTTTTTTGTTTTGCAATAGCATTCCATTTAAACTTTTCCTCTGTACATTTTATGTTTGGAAAAATTTCACAAACAGTTGTTGGTAATGATGAATATTTATTACTTACCTTTTGTTTATGACCCATTGATACTTTTTTTGTATCATTTATTACTAATTTACATTTATGGTCTAAATAGTAACTATAGGCTGCTGCAATTTCAAAAAGTTGATTACCATACCCACCTATTAAATAAGGAGAAATGGCATAAGTATTATTGTTTTTATTTTGTTTGTTTCGTTTATCATAATTTTTATTACGGTTATTAGAATTTTTGGAATTATTCATCCTATTATATATTTACTTATTCTTTTTTGTCGCTTATTTGTTGTACTAAACCTATTTCCTCACTATTGGAATCTTCATTTTTGGCAAACCATTTTGAATTAAGAATATACTTTCTTAGATTTTTTATAAAGGTTTGTGTATCTTCATCCCATGTTTCTGTAAAATTCATAACTTTTCCTGTTTCTTTATTTCTGATCATTTCTTTACTTGGATCGTGTTCATTAATCCATCGTGTTCTTGGAGTGAAATTTCTTTTATGGTTCAAAGCACATATTATAAAAATATATGGAATTTCAACAACTTTATCTAATCTATTTTGAAGAAAGGATCTATACTCTCCTCTCTCACATCCTGGATCAAATTGTTGTTCTTGCCAAAACTTTTTCGTATATGCCATTGATGCTTCAGATAAACTTAAATGACCATCTGATGAAATAAAACTAGAATCATTAATAATATCATAAATACCTATTCTTGAACAACCAACACATTCTGTATTTTTATAACCAATTATTGGTTTTACTCTAGCTAAAATACTTTCTGGTTTATACACATCATCGTCATCCATATGAACGATAATTGGAAATCTTGCCATTTTACATGCAAGGTTTCTTTTGTGTGCAATTGTACATGGTTCTGAAACATGTAAATATTTTATTCGTTTTTCTCCAACAAAGTGGTACTTTAAATCATCGTTTATAGATGAATCAACAATAATCCATTCTAATTTTTCTGGAGGATAGATAAATCTGCTAAAATTAAATTTGGGTAAAGAAAAAATCCATTCTCTGTCACGCGTTGGTGTTATAATTGATACTCCTGGTAAACTTTCAGGTGGGATATCGGGTAATTTTAATTTGTATGCACCATCATCTGTTATTTCGTAACTTGGTTTTCTTAAACCATAAATGCTTTTTTCCATGAAACTATATTCAACTTTTTTGTTTTCAATATCACTATGTCCACTTTTTTGAATGCAGACCATTGGATGAACAATATATGATTTGTACTTTTGGTGTATAAAATCAACATAATATCTATCAATTTCCATATCAGATGGTTGCTCTTTTGCTTTTAAAATATCTTTTACCAATTCTTTGTTATTTAGGTTTATAATATAAGCATGTGTTGTCCAACATGTCATTCTAATCCATGTATTACCGCCTTTTTTCATAATCTTTTCTTCAACCTCTTTTGAAAAAATATGTTTTACGGTTCCTCCTAAATACAACATGTCCCAATCTTTAGGTGGTTCTGGGAGCTTATTTAATGGATTTATAAACAATGCATCATCTTCTAAAATAAAAAGATATTTATGTCCATCTTTAATTGCCTGTTCGATTACATTAAGGTGTGATTCAAGACATCCTCTTTTTGGATTTTGGTGTAACTCTGCTGTGTAGAAATTTAGTTTTATATTTTCTTTCTTTGCTTGTTTTACCATCCATTTCTTTTTTGCTTTTCGTTCTTTTAAATTTATACACACTGGGTGAACCGGTGGAAATTTTGCGTTTATTCTCATTGCTTAAAAACTTAAACTTATATAAATATATTAGATAACTATAATATCTTTATATACGTTACGCGATAACACCCGTATATTTTGAACTTAGGTAGAAAAATCAATTTCGCGTATTTTATCATTTAGTTCATTATCAGTTAGTTTGTCTAGGTACTTTCCAGCAAGCCTGGCCTGTAAAATACCCTGGAAACAATTGCCATATATCTTAACCTGTGGCAAGTGTACAATTACTATTTTTCCTAGTAAGTTGCTGTTTAATATTTTGGTTGTTCTTTCCAGAGCATTAACATGTTCTTTGATATTTGACGGATTCTTTTTCCACGAATCCAAAATATCTACTGGACTTTCGTCTTCATCCCAGCGTCTACAGGGATCTCTTATATGAATAGGGTCTTCTTGACCATCATAAAGAGGAATGAGGGAATTATTTGTAACATTATTAAAAATATTATAAATCTTTTTGTGTGCTCTGGAACACTTTCCCATTAAATCTCTGTAGTATGACATGCTTAACATTCTGTCAACCTCCTCCTCTAAAATACAAATATCAACATCTGCTTTAAACGTGACTATTTTATTTCTTACATTTGGAGGATTTCCATATATTAAATCTTTATCAACATAACTATTAGATTTAATTTTATATGGTGCAATTATTGCAAGATAGTTTATCTCCATTGGAACAATGTGTGTTTCAATATGTCTAAACTCCTTGAAACTTATATCAGGTGGTTCTTTTGGGACCAAATGATAATTTTCATAATTTTCTTTATTTCTTATTGGACAAATCATATTTTACTAATACTTTTTAACTCTTTATATTGAATATATTATTTTCCACGCCAAATTAATCTAACAAAATACTGGTAAATACCAGTTAATGTTCCAGAGATATATGAAAGATATGTTGAAGTATTTTTATCATGTGTATTGGTGGGTTCTGATAGACAGACTGTTACAACATCTGATTTATTAACTTCTTTTTTTAATAAATCAATTGAATTCGTTTCAGAATTTCTATCACTCCACATTACGAAATTTTTCCATATCTCTTCTTCTTCGTTTGAAAGTTTCTCTGTAAGTTTATTTTCCATCTTTTATTTTAATGCAACAATTTTATTATATAAAGAAATATAAGTATATATATTAAGATACACAATGGGAGTTCCAAGATTTTTTACCGAACTTTTAAAAAAGTACAGAAATACTCACTTTTCTGACCCAAATTTTATATTTCAACACCTTTTCATGGATTATAATGCATTTATATATCCTTCGTTAGATGCTTTTTTTAAGCAAACTACATATGAGTCATTTGGAAAATTATCTGTTTCAAAAAGAGAACAAGCTGTTGCAAACTTTGTAGTGGAAAGAACCATTGCATTTGTAAATGAAATTAAACCAGATAAATTACTTTATATTGCGTTTGATGGGCCTGCACCACGAAGCAAAATGAAGCTTCAGCGTGATAGACGGTATAAGTCTATTAAATCAGAAGAATATTTTGCAGAACTAAAAAAAATATATAATATTGAAGAGAAAAAACCTTCATCTTTGTGGAATTCTGCTTCTTTATCACCCGGAACAAGTGCTATGGAAAAAATAGCAAAGGGATTAAAAATGGCGGTAAAGAAAAATAAGTTTATGGGAGGAAAAATAATGGTTATTATCGATGATACAAACATTCCAGGAGAAGGAGAACATAAGATATTAAATTTTATTAGGTATCTCAAGAATTTGAAAGATAGAGTATGTGTTTATAGTCCCGATGCAGATGTCCTTATTTTAAGTTTGCAATATGCTGGTGATATTTATAATTTACGTGAAAGAGACCCGAAAAAGAAAGAAGACGTTCAAATGTATCCTAACCCCGATGTTAAGCATATTATTTTTTCTGTAACTAAATACAGAGAAGCTTTAAAGGAAGAGTTTAAAGGGGAATATGATGAAGTTAGACTTTCTAGGGATTTGATATTTATTACTTTCTTTATTGGTAATGATTTCGTAAAGTCTATTTATTATTTGAAAAGTAACAAAGGAGGATTCTGGAAAATATTGGGTATTTATAAAAGATTATTGCACAAATACAAAAATACTGAAAAACCCTTTTTAGTAGAAATAAAAGAAAGCAAGGACGGTCCAATTCCCTTACTTAATCAAAACTTCTTGGTTGATATTTTGCAAGAATTAGCTAACATGGAGGATAGAAGCATGAAAAAATATTATGCTAGAATTTTATCAGAAATGGGTAAAACACCAGAAGACCTTGATGATACATATGAAGGTAAAAAAGCAGCATTTGAACATGCTAAATATTTTGAACATGTAAACCCTTTTGCTGAACCTGAATTATTCAAAATTATTGATTATAACGAACCTAGAAACATATGGAATCAGCAGTACTATTCTTATTTCTTTGGTATTACTCCTGATAATCCAAGAGAGTTTAGAAACTATAAAAGACTTATTTGCAAAACATATCTTGAAAGTCTATCTTACTGTCTTCGTTATTATTTAACTGGTTTGCCTTCGTGGGATTGGTATTATCCATTTCGCGTTGCTCCAATGCCGTCTGATATTTTGTATTTTATGAATGATATGCCAAAAGGATTGAATTTTCAATTTGACCAGGGAAAACCTTATCATCCCATTGAACAATTAACAATGATTTTACCACCACAGGGAATTTCCCTTTTACCACGTCCAATTCGGTCATTAGTTACAAGCGCAACATCCCCTCTCGCTCCATATTATCCTATTGATTTTGAATTAGAAAAGGTATTTGGAGAAAAGTATATTTATTCTCATGCATTATTGCCACCGTTTGTTGATGAGATTGCCCGACCAGCAATTCAGGAAACGTTCTCTAAATTTACTAAAACTGAAAAAGAGAGAAATAAATTGTCTGATACATATGATTTATATGAACCAGAAAATATGTCATTAAAAGAATTAATGCTAGACGTTCCCCGAACAATTACTGTTAATACTGCTTAAAAAATTGAACATTATTATCGCCATATATTTATTATTAATGATAAAATGAGTGTTTCAGAAGAAAAGACTTTAAAAGCCGAAGCATCAGCGGATGCTATTATGACATTTACTATGGTTGAAGATATTAACGATACTCCAGACACAAGTGAATCAAAAAGTGTAAAAAGTACTCGAAAAAGTACTCGAACACGAAAGGCGCGTAAATTCTACAGTAGGCAAACATTTTCTCCCTATTCACGAAAGAGAAAGCGCCGGCGTTGTTCTGATGACGACGAGGAAGAATCACATGCTCCAGTTCCTCCCACTCGGGAAGAGATGAGAGCTAAACATGTTATGCAGCTTACAAACGTTTTTCGTGAATATATTGGCGAAAAACTCGATGAGATTGACTTACCAATTGAGCGAGAAAAAACACGTGTGGCTGGGCTAGTTAGAAGTTTGAACAACGCCCGTTCATTAAAGGAAAAGGTGTATGTAAGCAAGACAATGGGATATCTTGTTTCATCTTCAGATGGGACATTAACTTACAACGTTAACCCTAAGGCAGTTGCAGACAATTTGAAATATGTCTGCAACTGTGGAGAAAAATACAAGGATAGTGACCGTACAGCGTGTAAGCATTGTGGTTCTATTATTTTTCACAATCTGGATAATTATTTTTCAGACTATCTTACTAAGCCATATCAGCCAAATGTGCATTTACAACTGCGTAATGTTGAAAAAATGTTTAACAAGTTTGATATTGAGAAGCCATCAAAACCTTCTGATGAGAAGCCAAAAATGATTGAAGCTCAACCAAAAACGGTGAGTGAATCTGACTTCTTTTCATTTGTGATGAATGCTGAGCATCGAACATGTCAAAACTGTTAAATAAGTTTTTCATATTGATTTTATAGTACAAAATGTTGCTCCGTTCAATACTTATTATATGTATTTTCATTTTATTTGTATTGGTGTATGTTGATACAAGGAACATTCCTGAAAGTTTTCTTAACTTAAATGAACTAGAACCACCTCTCAATATACAAAATGAATGTTCTTGGAAAGAAAAATGTGAAGATGTTTGTGAAACAGATATACCTTTGGTAACCGCAAGTTGCAATAATGTTCCAAATTTCCCAAAAGGCCTTGAACCTAAAGCTAACACTATTAATGACACTGAATATCCAGAAGTTCCTTTCAATAGATTAGCACCTAAAACAGGTAATTACACTTTTATTATTCCAGAACTTAAATATGATGGTATTTATTCAAGGAAATTAGATAGGAATAATAAATGTTGTTGGTCTACAAAACCAAATAAGCCGGAAACATATGGAGCAAATGTTGTTTTTCATGTTCCAGAAAAATCATTTTGTGGTAGAACTATTTGTGAACCACCCGAATGCCAAGATTATCCTACTGGTTATCCACCAATTGCTTACTTAAATGATTGTCGTGAAAATACTTCATGTAGTATTTCGCGTAAAATAGCTGTTTAAATATAAAAAGTTATGGTTATTATATAATATGGATTACCAATTATTATGTATCGTTTTAGTTTTTGGAGTTCTTTTTCTCCTTGAAAAAATAGATATCAGAGAAAGTTTTGCGGTAGTGAGACCCGGTTATACAAATACCAGTCCTTTTTTAGATTTAAGAAATAATCAAGTACCTTATTCTGTTAACCTAGCTCATAAAGATAGAGAATTTGGAAATTTTGGTTCATTTGGAAGCTATCCTGCAAATCCAATATGTCCTTCGTGTAATTTAGGAAGAAATGTTGTAACGGCTCCTTATCTTCACGCGAACGATTTAGGTGATGAAAAGGGAGATTTATATGGAAAGGTTGGAAGAAACTGTGGAAGCTGTGGAAGCTTGAGTGGTAAAAACTATGATGATTTGAATCAGCCATTTACTGTTGCTGGTAGGTCTGCTGGTAGAACAAGACAGTGCAGAAGACTTTTATAATTTTTTTAGTTAAAGTAAATATAACTTAATAAAAAACCATTATACAATTATATAGTATATTATAGATTCTATAATGGCTAATTTGGAAGAACTTTCAACTAAGGTTAATCTTAATCAAGATGTTGATGAAGATGTTAATTTGCCCGAGGACACTGTAAATACAGAAAATTCAGAAAGTACTAAAGATGAAATAAACAATATTAAAGAAAAGGTTAATCAAATTAATAAAAACATAAATGAAAATGTTGCTAATAAAAACGCAAATGAAATTGAAAAAGTAAATGAAGAAATTGAACAAATTAATAAAAACACAGAAGCAAATGTGCCTATTATTAAAAACATTCATGTAAACAAAAATAAACTTCTCGACCCAATCGGCATTCTTGACCCAGATGGAAAAGAGAATAATCCATTAACTGGTGAACCATACACAAATATGTGGGTAAATGTTCCTCCTGGTAAAACATATGCTGAATGGGGACAAATATGGTCAAAGTTTCCCATGTATGAACAGAAGGAAAAGGTTATAGAAACTGTTTATAATAACCAATGTGTTTTAATAACAGCTGGAACTGGTTCTGGGAAAACGGTGTTAGTTCCAAAATATGTATTGCACGCACTTAATTATCAAGGAAAAATAGCTATTACTATTCCTAGAGTTGCACCAACAAAATCGGCAGCTGATTTTGCATCTTGGACACTTGATGTACCACTTGGAGAGCAGGTAGGGTATATGGTAAAAGGTGATAAAAAGGTAAGCCCTGGGTCAAAACTTGTATATGCTACAGATGGTTATATTCTTGCTAAAATGAAAGGTGGGGACCCTAATTTAGATGAATATGATGCTCTTATTATTGACGAGGCTCATGAAAGAAATATTAATATTGATCAAATTCTCTTTCTCGTAAAAAAATTGCTAAGAAATCGACCAGACTTTAAGCTTATTATTATGAGTGCTACGATTGACCCTAAAATATTTATGAATTATTACAAAGATTTTGGAATAAAACATATTGAACAAGAAGGAAAATCATATTTTCCAGTTGAACAAATATTCTTAAAAACGGCAGTAAATAAGTTTGCGCCAAATGGAGAAATTATAAATTCAGAATATCTTGAAAAAGCTGTTGATGTAATATTTAATGAAATTATTAAACCTGGTAAACCAGGTGATATATTAGCTTTATATCCAAGTAAGGCCGATTGTGATAAAGCTTGTTTTTTGCTAGGAGACTTAATAACAAAAGAAAAAAAGAAAAATCTTGAATTTGCAAATAAGCCATTTTGTATTCAATTATATGGTGCTAGTAAAACTAAGAAATTTAGAAATGGTACAGAAATGGAATATGCTGTTGGTAATAAATCTTATAAGAACTGGGAAGAGGGGTATACTCGTAGAGTTGTAATGGCAACCGAGGTCGCAGAATCATCCTTAACATTTGGAGGTGACCCTATTGATTTTGTAGTTGATACTGGTTTAGCAAATAATCAAAAATATTATCCCGAAACAGAAATGAATGCTTTAGAAAAACGATACATTGCAAAAGCAAATCATATGCAACGTGTTGGTAGAACAGGTAGAATACGCCCGGGAACTTGTTATAATGTTTTTACAGAAGCTGAGTACAAGAAATTTTTAGATTACCCAATTCCTCCAATTATGGAAAGTGATATTACAGGACATGTTTTAACTTTTGCTTCATTACCAAATATAACACATATTGATTTGCCATTTAAATATGTAAAAGAAAAGAAAAATAGTAACAGTCTCGAAGATGAAACATTAAACTCATTTTTGGGTAAAATGATTGAACCTCCTCATTTATCATATGTCAATAATGCTATTAAGAGATTATTTTTAATGGGTGCATTGCGTATTGAAGATAAAAAAGCTTACTTAACACCTTTTGGTATTGCAATTGGAATTTTCAGAGATGCAAGTCCTGCACAAGCTGCCGCAATTGTTAGATCGTATAATTGGAAATGTTCAACAGAAACAATAGATACAATAGCACTATTGGTAACAATTTCAGATAAGTTTGGAGATATTATTAATAAACCAAGAGGAAAAAAGGATTCTCCAGAATTTAAAGAAAAAATGGATGATTATAATAAAAAAATTAAAGCTTTAGCTAGTTCTTATGGTGACCATATAACATTATATAAAATTATGAAAACCTATAAAGAAAAAACCTATGATATTTCTTGGGAAAGAGGAAGGGAAGTGTTAACTCCTAAAGGTAACACTGGAGAAATTGGTGGCGGAACAATATGGGCAAGAGAAAATTATTTAAATGCAAACAAAATAAAAGATGCTTTTAGACTAAGTAAAGACTTAAATAGGTCATTTGGACAAGTAATTGGAAATTATAGAAGAGATAACCCGGACAAAGCAGAAGATAGGTTTATATTTAGAGAATCTGCACCAAATGTCCATGATAGAATAGAGGATAACATAATGCAAGTTATTACAATGGGATATATAAGTAATGTTGCTAAGAAAGCTGGGCGTTTCAGTTACAGTAATTGTTTTCCAGAAGAACAATCTATTGCTGAAGTTGACAGAGATTCGTTATTCAAATATGTAACAGTAAAACCATCTACGGCAATTTATGCACAATTTTTAAGTATTTTTGGAGTAAAAAGATTTTTAACCTTTTCTAAAATTCCAGTAAAAGTTATTGAAAACTTAAACGATGGAGAGCAAGAAATAGTAAAAGAGTGTGCTAAAAGTGCATCTAAAGACCGAGGCAATAAAGGCCGTGGAAAAGGTCGCGGAAAAGGTCGCGGAAAAGGTCGCGGAAAAGGTCGCGGAAGAGATAAAGGTCGCGGAAAAGGTCGTGGAAGGTCTAAGGGTAGAAGTAAAAGTCGTGGGAGAAGGTAAAAAACTATTAAATAATGTGAAAAATTAGCGTCCTGCACCTGGAGCTATAACTGGTTGTGGTACCCATAGATACTCATTCAATTCTTCTCCTCTGAGAAGAAAAGGCAAGTTATCTGGGCGATTTAACCAATTGATAGCAGTTGCATCAATATTAGCGGCAGCAAGTGCTTCGTCGATATGTTTGCATAGTCCCGGAACCCTAATTCCATTCACAGTAATCTTGTAACTTTTATAGTTATAAGATGGACATGAACATACTGGATATCCATGTCCTTGAAAGATGTCAGGGACATCACCATTCATTAATGATAGTTGGTTAAATGTAAATCCAGATGGGGGAAAAACAATTCTATAATGTGTAAGTCGATGACCATACATATTTCGCGGCTGGGAACTTTCTACCATAATAGATGAAAATGTTCGCCAAGCTTCGTTAACAACGTTACCGTTGTATCTAAGATTGTTTAGAGACATTGCATTTCCCCGAACTGGATATCTCATCACAGACGGATCTTCATTATCATTTTCCTTTTGTTCATCTTCTTCGCGTGGAATTATTCCAATAACTGGTTCAATATCGTCAACTAAATCAGGTAAATCATCGTCACTTTCAGTACTTTCATCATCACCATCATCGTTCATTTGGACATCTTGACACTCTTCAAATTCTGACACAACGTCCCTAAAATTTTGCACGAGTTTTGAAGCATCATCTACTGAAATACTTCCTTTAAAATCAAACTCTGCTTTGGTGCATTGTTTTTTCTCACCTGACTCACCTGAGCTAAGCGAAAATGTTAAGTTTGTAACTTTTCCTTCGTTATTCATTTTGTCTTGAGTTAATTAGTGATTTATTATGTTTATCAATTTTTTTAAGTAGTTTTTAGTTTGACGTTATTAGATATTGCAACCGGAATATTGTTGGAATATCCAATATTACTTTAAGTATTGAACTTTATATCAACATCTTTTTTCCTGTAATGCCAATTTATACGACGTAATTCATCATATCGTTTCTCTTTATTGCATTTTGTCCATAGTTTATCCATACATCTAGTGGAACATACCCCCTTTGACATATTAAATCTTGGGAGATTTTTCATTTTTAAGCGATAATGAAATACTTTCGGCCATATAAATGGCATATCGTGTTTATATTCTTTAGAAAACATAAGTGTTTTTCCACAAACGTCACAGTCTTTTGTAGGTAAATTCATATTTATGATAATACTGTTCATTCTTTTATTGATACTCATCGTTATGCTAATATCATTGGGTTTTAGCATAATAATTATTTGCTCTAAAATTTCAGACGGCGTTTCTTGAAATGACATTACTTTACTATGAAATTAGCATACAACTTAATTTAACAAAGAATTGCAGTATTCGGGAAGAGTTTTTACCTTTTCTCGAATCCAGTACCTACAATGAAACCACTTATTAAATGATAGTGTTCCATTCTTCGGAGATGAATCCATGTAAGAATGATACGCTCTATCTTCTTTGGATAATACGTAACCAGTCAGAACAATGAACGTAAGAGCGATAATAATGCAAATCGCAATAATGCACATTGCATCATAACGCCCAAACATGTTACTAGACCTATTTAATCTCGTTGTCATGTGATCAGGGGAAACGTTAATTCTCACAAAATTCTGGTCACTAAGTTTTAGTCTTTTGCTCCCAGATGGTTCTAAAAAACCAGAACCGGTGATAACATAGTTAATGCGGTCAGAACGATTTAACGTAACTCTTGACCTTGGTCGTTTCCTGGAGCGTTGTCTAAAAAGAGGTTGGTTGTCTTCAGATACATATGTTCCTTTTCCCTTTTCAATGTCCACCGATGATGTTTCTTCAGATTTGTTTTCTCTGTTTTCAATATCTAATAGCGGTACTTCTTCTTCGTTTTCGCTGTCTGCCAAATAGCTATTTTCGTGGATAAGATCCCAGTCGTTTTCCATTTTATAATCTTTATGTTACACTATTTTCAAGCAAAACATCAATTTTTTATTTAGTTATATAAAACTTGAATTTGTGACTATAAAACTTTATTTTCGCCAAAACAATATTTAGTTTATTACTATAAATCCATCAAACTCGATATAAAGAAATAGTTGGAATAATATATTACACTCATAATATAGCGATGCCTGAAGGACCTGAAGTTACATTAATGGTAAATGAACTCTCGAAAGTATTTAAAAATGCGAAATTAAAAGAGATTTTAATACACCATAATAAATTTAAATCAAAAATAAAGGATATGAAGGCGTTTAATGAAAGTTTACCTTTAAAAATAGAAGAAATTAAAAATCAAGGAAAATTTGTATATATTATTTTATCTGATGATTGGGCCCTAGGATTTACACCTGGAATGACTGGACATTTTTGGGTTCCTGGCATATCAAAAGATTTCAAAACAGCTGAAGGATATACTTATAATCCTAAATACAATTATGTTTTTTTAGAAACTACAAAGGGAAATTTTTATTTTAATGACCCGAGAAGATTTGGTCATTTTTACATTTATAACAATAAGGACAATAAAAATAATTTGGCGAACAAATTAAAGACATTGGGCCCAGATTTGATAAAACAACTTCCGAAAATGTCTCAATCAGATTTTAATATATTACTTTCTAAATTTCGTTCAAATAAAGTTTTAGCAGATGCTCTATTGGAACAAAAGTTTATTGCTGGAGTTGGAAATTATATTAGAGCTGAAGCTCTTTATAGAGCTAAAATATCCCCTTTAAGGACAATTGGTTCATTAGATGCTAATGATAAAAAGAGATTAAAGAATGCTTTGGAAAAAGTAGGACAGGATAGTTATGATGCGCAAAAAGGAAAATTACATACTTTTGCTTTTAAAATATATGGAAACCCGACTGCTAAACAAACAAAGAGAAAGGGAAGAACTATTTGGTGGGACCCAGAAATTCAAAAATAATATTCTATGGATATATTACAATGATTGGATTTATTGTAATTTTAGGTGGACTTGCCGGATTTCTAATCATTGCTAAAAACCCTGTTGAAAAGTGTCAGGAATGGTACTATGATTTGAGGGATAAACCAAATCCCAACAAAAATGCTTTAGAAAATGCTATTCATAGGTTTTAACATCATTTTTAAATAATGCGAAAGATAGACAGGATAAACCATATCATAAATATCCATGAGAGGACAATAAGAATAATTTCACTTCGGGTAAACCCCCTTTCTTGATGGCCTTTGTTTTCCATTGTTGTGATATTTTATTAATACTATTAGAACTATTTTGTCAATTTTTATTTAAGAAAAACTGATTTATAAACTACATTGTATGTAGTTTATAAATTAAAAATGGAATCAAAAACAAAAGCGTCTACTGATTTATTTCACAAGGAAAACTTATTGAAAACAAAAATTTCACTTGAACTCGCTCCATATATTTGTAATACCGTCGTTGGAAAAATATTAGATTTACTACACTTTGGTTACATGTTTGGTGAAGGTTACTTTTACTCAAATAAACCAACTGCCTTATTTTTTGATCCGTTTATGAAAGAAGAAATAGACTGGGATAAACGTTATTTTCCGAAATCAAAAATGGTTTATGTAGAATTTGATGATTATGATGAGTTTCATCAAAAAAGGATATATAGGTCTGTTTTTAAAAAATTAAGAAAACTTGGGAAAACTTGGGAAGACTTAAACTACGCTACTGGAATCGACTGTGGATATAATGATGATTATGACAGTGAGTACGATAGCGATGTTAGTGATTATGAAGATACTGAATATATTTTTGACCCAACAATTACTTTTGGAAAAAAGAGGTTGCGTAATTTAAAAAAAGATGATTACAAAACAAATGTTATTTTGTTTGGATTTTCAATTGATTTTAAGGATTATGAAGTTAATCGTTACGGAAGAGGACTAAAGGAAGATCCAATAACGTATTGTCATAACGCAAAAACTACTAATAACACTCCTATTTTTTGGTGCGGTATTCCTTATTCTGAAGGAGGTATGGCTGTTGGGAATTTTTGCACGCACATGGTTTATAGCCCTGTAACTAAATACTTTGGAGTGGATGGCGATTGTGGTTAAAAATTGAAATATATTTGGAGTAAATATCTAAGTAATAGTAAAATGTCTGTTTCAACAATACCTTTTATAAAAATTTACGAAGAACTTTTTCAGGCGAGACGGTCTGAGAAATCAAAAGAAAAGACAAAGAAAAGATTAAAGTCAAATTCTAAAAGTCAAAATGAGAAAAAAAGCATTGTTAATAAATCACAAAACGGTGACGATTATTATTTTATGTGGCAAATGTTCAATAATAATGCTTAAATCTTTATATTATAGTTTAAAAATTGATATATAAAACAAGTAATGGTCTTAGATAACGCATAAAAATGACCTTTCTCGTAATCGTAGAATCACCAAATAAGATTAAGAAAATTACTAAGCTACTTGGAAGCGGATTTAAGGTTATGGCCTCAATGGGACATATTCGAGATTTACCCAAGAAATCTATGGGGATTGACCTTGATAACAACTATGAGGCTAAATATGAAGTCACAAAACACAAAGTTGTTAGTGAATTAAGAAAAGCTGTTAAAACCGCTACTACAGTTTATATTGCAACTGACCCGGATAGGGAAGGTGAAGGTATTGCTTGGCATTTAATGGAAGTCTTGAAGATATCGTATCCCAAGGCAAAAAGAATGACTTTTAATGAAATTACCAAAACTGCTGTTCAGGCTGCTCTTGTAGAAGCTAACAGAGATGGAAGAATGGATGAAAATGCTGTGAACTCATACAAAGCTAGACGTTTTGTAGATAAGATTACAGGATTTAAAGCATCTCCTTTACTTTGGAAAAATATTACAGGTGCTAAGTCTGCAGGAAGAGTTCAATCTGTAACAACAAAACTTGTTACTGATAGAGAAAAACAGATTGAAAAACATATTCCAGAAGAAAAGTTTATGATATCTGGTATTTTTCTAACAGAAACAAAAGAAAAGGTTTATGCACAGTTGAAACAAACTCCCAAAGAACATGATGAAGCACTTGAAGTATTAGAATTATGTGATAATGCTGATTTTACTGTAAGTGAAAATAGCAAAAAGACAGTTTATCATTCTCCACCACCTGCTTTTAAAACGTCTGTCTTTCAACAAGAAGCTGGAAAAAGATATGGTATTTCACCTAAAGATGCAATGCGTATCGCGCAAACATTATATGAAAAGGGAAAAATTACATATCATAGGACAGATGTTACACGTTTGTCAAATCAATTTAAAGGCGAAGTTAAAGAGTATGTCGAGACTAAATATGGTAGTGAATACTTGAGTGATGAAATGCAAACATTTGAGGTTAAAGATTCAGATGTTCCTGTAAAGGAAGAAAAGAAAAAGTCAAAGAAAGGCAAAGGAAACCAAAATGTCCAAGCAGCTCACGAAGCTATCCGTCCTACTGATATTAATACTTTTTTCCTTACGGAAGATGGGTTTCAACAAAAAGAAAAACTTGTTTACCGAATGATTTGGGTACGCGCAGTTGCATCATTAATGGCAAAAGAGAAATGTCACAGATATAGCATTACAATTGCTTTATCAAATACTGAAAAGTATTGGTTTACAGCAAGTTATATGTTAACCATATTTCTTGGTTTTAAGATATTAAATGATAAGAAAGAGGTTGATGATAAAAACAAAGTTGTGATGGACATTAAAGAGGATGATGAATTAGAATATGAAAGTATTGAAAGCAAACAATCATATACACAGCCTTTAAATAGGTATACAGAATCATCTTTGGTAAAGGACCTTGAAAAGAAGGGAATTGGTAGACCAAGCACATATGCTAATATCATTTCCACTATTCAAACAAGGAAATATACTGTTAAAAAGAAATCAACTCCCATTAAAAAAGATTGTATAATTGATACATTAAAAGATGGAGAGGTTACCAGTAAGACAATAAAAGTTGCTTTTGGTGATAAAAAACAACGTTTGTTTCCAACAGAACTTGGTATTAAAGTAACCGATTTTCTTGCAAAACATCTGGAATATATGATGGATTATGAGTTTACTTCTAATCTTGAAAATGAACTAGATGATGTTTCAAGTGGTGACAAAGATTGGATAACGGTAGTTGATGGTTTGACACAAACATTAGAAAAATTGATTGCCGCAGTTCCTCAAAAGGAGAGGAAAACACCACAAGAGCGTAAAATGCAGAAAGACGAAAGAACTGTAGGAAAACACGAGGGTTCGGTTATTGAATTTTATGTAGGACAGTATGGCCCCTTTGTTAAATACAAAGGAAAGTGCCATTCTTTGCCTAAAGAATGTACCGAAATTTCGAAAGTGACAGTTGAAATTGCTGTTGAAGCAATTACAAAGAAAAAGCAAAGTTCTAATTATCTAGTATCGCACGAATGTAAAATTGGTGGGAAATCTGGTAAAATCCAAGGAGTAACTGGGCGATATGGAAACTATTTGCGATTTGTACCCGATGATGGGAAAATGGTAAATTATTTCTTGCCCAGGGACTTAAAAGAAGACGAAGAAGCTGTTTCAAATCTTACTCTTGAGGAGTGTATGAAGCAGGTTGAATTTGTCTCTAATTACAAAAAGAAGTCACGTAAGTAGTATTTTTGTAATATTTAATAGTAATAAAAAAAATTGACACGGGGTGTTTCGAGGGTGTTATTTTTTTGTTCAGGAGATGACTATCCTCAGTTTTGTAAAAACTTGCATTTCGCTCTTTATGAGTGTCATGTGCTGCGCAGGGTCTTATCTTGCTCACAGCAAGACAACTTTCAACGCAGCGGTAATTTTTATGATTGTCTTGTTCACCGCTCCAATCATTGTCAAGGGATTTTCTCTTGCAATGTCTTGTTGGACGATGTTCACGGTGGTTTTACCAGAGATGTTTACGGGTATTTTGTATAATATATTAACTACTTATACTGTAAATGGGAGACAATCTATGTTTTTAGCTGTTTTAAAAACAGTTGGGACTCGGATTGCCGTTTTCATCTCAGTTTTGGTGGTTGCATTGGTTGTTGTACCTGTTTTGCTGTTTCTAATCACGGTGTTTCTTGCCATTTTGTTTCGAAAATACCCTGCTTTTAAAGTTGGGATTGTTATTGCGAGCATAATGCGGGTTATTATCATAAACGGATTTCGTAAGCAGCTTTCGTATGCCGAAAAAACGGCATATTGTGAAGAGTTTACTATTATTCTGTTTGGATTGTACCTTGCCCCATCTTTCAGATATTTCCTTGAGAAGTACTGGATTGGGGTACCCGTGAAAGATCAAGGCAAAACATCGAAGGAACAAAAAGATGAGATGCTTGAAAAGGCTGACCGCACCCGGAAAATCGTAGATTTCTGTATTATGTCACTTGTCTTTTTGACAGTGGCATATGACAGACTGAATGGTAACTATCCCATGGATGAAACGGGATATGATGTTATCACAAAGTTATATGGAAACATTGTTACTGTTATAAGCATGATGGTGTTCCCATATATCTTAGACACTATCAGTTCCCCTGTGGAAAATTGGAACGTTCTTGCAAATTATGCTACTGCTAACCTGGGAATTGATGTTGAGACATTTATGTCCTTTTTTGATACATTCAGGTCTGTAGGTAATTTTGCTTCGACAGCTGTTGAAGCTGTGAAAGTTCTTATGGGAGCGCCACCAACACCTCCAGATGAAATTGTCGGTGCTATACCGGCAGCTCGAGCGAGAGTTTCTGTGTTATCCGATATTTTATCCGAAGCAAATCCCAAAGAGAAGGTTTGGTGGACAAGATCGTCGATACGGTGGATTGGTATGTTTGCGATGGTGATACTTTTTATGTCTTACTCAACGTCGAATTATCCCATTTCCCCACTTTCGAGTTTTTGGTATGTTCTAGTAACTACTGAAAATACTTTTTGGAGCTTATCCTACGAGTCAAACTTGTTTACCGTGAACTCAGTCTTTTGGGTGAAGTATTGTGAGTCGAGTGTTGGATTTTTCACTCTGTTCTACAATAGCGTCGGAATCTTGTTGGATATTTGCATTAATCATGCTCCGCGAAAGTGGAAAGTGTTTATTGTGCTTGTACTATGTCAGGATATCTTATTGATTATGGACACACGTAAGGTTCGTGAAGCTTTGAACGCGTTTCAAACGACGGTTAATGGCTTTAGTATAACCCTTGACATTGTTCACAAAACATACTTTATCACGACTGGTGGTCAGAAGACAAAGCTTCGTCAAGGATTATGTGTTGTTGGCGAACACGTTCGTCCAGTAGTTGCATATGCTATACCAAGCCTTGTTTCTTCTGAAAACCAAAACTTTTTAGGTTTGTACCTGTGCTATCTTGACACCAAGCTTTTTCAGCCTTTGCGGTGCATGTTGCGTAAACATCAAGGGAAGTGTATATTTTTCGGGGTTTTTACTTCTTTGTTTTGGATATCATTTGGTATTTTACTTTTCTGCCACATTGTGGTTCCTTTTTTCTTTGTTTTTTTACCAATTGTGGTGCTTGTATTGGCTTTTCCAGTAACAATTATTTTCGCGGTAAAATATTTCAACATTAAAACTTTTTGTTTTCTTGTTGTAGAAGTTCCTAAACTACTTGCACGTCTTGTAGCTTGGGTTCAGGCAGAACTTAGGGTACTTGCGCGTCTTGTATCTTGGGTTCAAGAAGCAGTTCTTAGGCTACCTGCACGTCTTGTAGCTTGGGTTCAAGCAAAACGCGATATTTGTCGTACGGAACTGATAAAGTATTCCACACCAAGAAAACAAACACTTCAGGAACGAGGATTTTGGAAAGCGTTTAGTACAGTTACTGTTGAGCAAACCAGAAGCCAAAGACTGGCTGGCAGAATTGCTAATCTTATATGATTTTGCCCAAATTTACACACTTGTGTGTGTAAATTTGGGCAAATGATACCAAGGGTGCCTAAAAATACTTGACTTAGAGGAACAAGTTCCTCCTAGAATGGTAGTTTCATATGCAAGCATGTGAACCGTGGGTTCAAGAACCATCGACCGGTATGGGGAACAAGTTCCTCATAATAGTAAAAATTGATAAAAAAAGGATATAAATAGAATATACAGAGGTCAAATATGATGACGAAATCACCTGTTGATATTACAATAAATGCTGAATTTTCAAATTCGTATTTTCCAAAATACACATACAAAGATGGAGAACCAGATGAATTTCTGGGAACACCTCCAGATTGTTACGACTTTGAAAGAAAAGAGTTACAAAGTCCTTTGAAATTAAGAGAAATGAAGACAAAAGTATTACCAATTGTTCCATCAAAAAGAACTTTTGATTCTTTTGGACATATAGGTAGTATCTTAGATGTACAAAGGAAGTTAGAAAGAAGTGCTGTATTGGGAATGATTAAGGCATATGTTTTAGACAGTTCTGGAGATGAACATCCTTCAAAGCTTTTATTTAAAGCATGGAATTCAGTTTCTAGAATATCTTTAAGAAATTATATTAACACTGATGCAAGAGGAATAAAGAGAGAATTTATTTCTAATTTGATTAAGTTGCGTAAGAATGATGTATTTGATTATGCTGAAATATTTAGTAGGTTATTGTTTCCTGAAAATAAAAAGGTTAATATGTCTGGAATACGATATGTTCCGGTAGGATATATAACTCCTGATGCAAATGTTTTAAGACAAGCAATGTGGAGCTATAATTCTTTTAAATTGATTGACCCTATTATGGTCCAATTAACTGAACATAGAAGAGTTGCAATCTTCTATGATTTAATGACAAGTAATTTTATTATTAATGTTTATTCTGAAGATCGAAATGTTTATTTCGATGATTACAGCGACAGATCTATTATTAGAAATGTCGGTAGTGAATCTCCAGAATATAAGGAGATGGAAATTAAGGTAAAAGAACGAGATATTAATAAATATAAGCCTGTATGCACACGAGTTTTTAACAATGAACAGTTTTCCGGAGAACAATCTTTTACTATATCTTTAAAGGATTTTCCAGAGAGATATGAAAAAAAGGTCTCTATACTCGTTACCGATGAAGATATTCATGGTGCAAAACATGAGCAGTTGTTTGTTTATCCTGTAAATTATACCTTGTTGATTTATTCTATTATTAGAACATGGTTACATGTTTATTCAGAGTATTTTGGGGAAGAGTATATTATTAGAGAGAAGAAACCATATTTTCAATGTTATTATAATGATTTAATGGGAATGTATACCAATACGTATGTGGTAAATTAGTTATTTAATAGTAAAAAGGATAACGATATCAATATAAAAATAACGTAGTGGTAATAAAAAATGTAAACCAAATTATTTAAGACTCCAGGGCAAAAATGAGCCCCAACGCGATACTCTACCGTTTGGTGGGCCAGTACTTGTACATATCAGTTATGGATTTAATCCTAACGGTGTGGTCAGTCCAACCCCATCTAATGGTGCGCGTTAGCCGCTTTTGGAGTTTTTGTGGAGGGGCATAAGCAGGTCTTTAATTTGATGTTCTCTAAATGTATCTTTTGATATTTTTAGAGAGACGTTACTTTATTAACGCTGTGGTCGGGAGATGCGGTAGGCCTAGTCCCTACAATCCCGCTTTTTTTGTTAAATCTCTTACGTAGGTTTGCAAACCCGGCTTTTGTCGAGTGGTCATTTTCCGTTAAATATTCAGGTACCCAGATAAATAGATTGAGGGAAGGTAGTATCGTGGATGAGGATGAATATAGAGACTTGGCTAGTGAGCTACAAGTACTTATTCTCTTGTTTATGGTCGATCGCTGGACTCATCTATTTGAGGATGCTGAAATCGCAATCAAATACGCTTTGCTATTTGATGTGGTTATACGGAAGACATAGTTTTTTAATCTGAGTAATCTAACCTATCAGATCTACATGAAATTGATAAGATGGTAAACCTATCGTATTTTTTTCTTATTTTTTTGATTACAGAACTTAATTTTACGTAACCACTTTTTTTTACTTCAGTGTAATATTTTTCTGATGTTATATCTAAAAAAGAGTTGTGAAATATAAAGTCCTTAGCGATTGGATTTTTTGATATAGCTTTTTTTCTATGTAAATTTGGAAAGTGTTTTTCTATGAAGGCTAATTTTTTCTCACTATCAAAATCATATTTAAGTGGCATTTTATATACTCCATATCTAATGTGTTCAAGACTGGTGTGTTTTGGTATTCTCCACGTTTTTTGATTTTTGTTATAGTGAAGACTTTTTTTTGTTTGGTAAAATTCAAGGTTGAGATCTGGGGTATTGCCGCTATATATGCACATTTGCGTTTTACTACCTGGTTTATAGTAGTTTTTAAAATTATCAAGTGAAAGTTTAGACGTTTTACTTGCAAAAACAGGTGCAAATCTTTGGGAACTTACCCAACTTACAGTAAGGGGGTTACAGTTAAGTACAACATATTCGCGTAGATGTAAACGAAAATTTTGTCTAGTATGTTCTCCACCATGTGCCAATAGTATAAAAACTGGTTGTGATAATTCTTCAGTATTCATAGATCTCAAAGGTTTTTTTATAATAAAAGCTGGCTGTGACGATTCTTTAGTATTCATAGGTGTTAAAGGTTTTTTTATAATTGATGTATATTCCCCTAATTCATCATTTGATACAATTGCGAATGTTTTAAGTTTCTTTAAAATTTTTTTTCCTTTTTCTTTTTTATCCATAGTTGCTGACTGATATTTACCCAATGTTTTTGCATCAATTAAAGCAATAGATGTTCCTTTTTTGGTTACAGATTTTACTATGAATATTGTTCTTTTGTTAATACCCGCTGTTTCGCCAGCTTTTTTAAGGGCATTTATACATTTTTTGTTATAACATGAAACGGGTGTTCCAACTTTAAATTTAGTATAACCTCCTTTTTGTGTCATAATGATATAATATATAGAGTTATTTTTCAAAATAAGTATCACAATGAAATGATTTATCATCAATAAAAATATCATACGGTGGTTTCCCTAATAATAGTTTATGATGTTTAGCACCCCATTCATTTAACTGTCCTTTTGTTAATTCAAACCAGTCTATTTTAGTAACTGTTCCTCTACCTGTCCAATATGTTATATTATTACCTTCATCATAAAGCTTATTTATAATTTCAATTCTATCCATTCTGGGTTTTGCACCTTTATAATCCATACCTTCTGTATATGTGATTGTGTTATCAATATCTACGTAAATGTTCATTTACTGTAGTGATAAAATATATTTTTGTAATAATACGTAAACTTGAAAGAATAGTGGGAGATATTTTTCATGTTTTTTATTGATAATGATTTCCATTGGTAAATAAGTGGTTGATGATTTTATATTTTTCTTATTTCCAGAATAATCCATTATAGCAATTGTGGTCCCACCCTCTTTGTAAATAATAGGAATAACTTGATACCATGGATATGGATATGAATTATCATTTGCAAATCCTCCATATCCAGTAATAGTTGTTTTACCAGACCCAATATTAATTGTTATTCGTTCTTTACCACGTTTGTATTCTATTTTTGCCATGCTTGATTCAAATCTTCCATATGAAGATGGGACGCTTATATTTTTCTGAATTCCATTTACCCCAGATGGTTTTCCACCAATACCCTTGACTGTATATAAAGTTTCATCATCTTTTGATTTTGATATATCTATTGTATAAACAGGTTCAACACTTTTATTTAATGTTAAAACATATTT